>Ga0190275_10003508_pt1 | contig 11213 bp, 5 predicted proteins | sample Popmic550T_FD_133745 | JGI IMG/M metagenome (GOLD analysis project Ga0190275, IMG submission 133745) | Populus adjacent soil microbial communities from riparian zone of Yellowstone River, Montana, USA - 550 T | ecosystem: Environmental > Terrestrial > Soil > Riparian zone > Trees stand | place...
AGCGTAAAGGTTAGCTGCTTGTGGTACTTCTTTCATTATCATCATGTCCCATGGCTAAAGCGATCAAACCCCGCGAACGAGAAGCTATCATCCAATCTTTACGAGCCGGAGTCACGCCGAGAACGGGTCTCCATCACATTCAAGTCGGACGCGCCGGAGAAGTTGAAGCTCTGGTCACAAACATTGACACCATTATCGACAACGGAGCTGTTTTCAGGTTGGTGATTGGCGATTTTGGCTCAGGCAAGAGCTTCTTCTTGCGATTGGTCAGACAGATAGCGTTGGAGAAGGGTCTGGTAACTGTCAGCTCTGATCTGTCACCAGACCGGCGCCTGCACTCAACTTCAGGCCAGGCTAAAAGTCTATATAACGAGTTGATGCGTAATATGTCAACACGGACTAAGCCCGATGGCGGCGCCCTGCCAAGCATTGTGGAGAAGTTCATTATCGTTTGTCGCAAACAGGCGGAGGAAGAGAACCAAGAAGTTGAAAAAGTTGTTCATGAGAAGCTCCACCAAGTCGAGGAACTGGTTGGCGGATACGATTTCGCCCGTGTAGTAACATTGTACTATCAGGGTTATGAGCAAGGTAATGAGAATCTGCAAAATGATGCTATCCGCTGGCTGAGGGGCGAGTGGCCGACCAAAACAGAAGCTCGGCAAGCTTTAGGTGTACGCAGTATTGTCGAAGATTCCACTGTCTATGATTACTTAAAAATATGGAGTCTATTCGTGCAAGCAGCTGGCTATGGCGGCTTGTTGGTTAGCATCGATGAGCTGGTGAACCTTTATAAATTAGGTAACAAGCAAGCCCGAGTCAGTAATTACGAGCAGATCTTGCGTATTCTCAATGACTGCTTACAAGGGAGCGCCAACTCAATAGGGTTCGTCATGGGCGGCACTCCCGAGTTCTTACTGGATCCTCGTAAAGGCTTATACAGCTACGAAGCGCTACGGTCACGTTTGGCTGAAAACACATTTGCCAAGCAAGCCGGAGTAGTCGATTACAGCTCGCCCACCCTGCATATGAACAATCTGAATCCCGAAGAGATGTATATCCTACTTAAAAATATCCGTTTGGTTTTTGCCGCTGGGGATGAAGACAATCTCTTGCTTCCAGATGAGGCGTTGAAAGCCTTCTTGGCCCATTGCCACGAGAAGATCGGAGAAAGTTATTTTCGTACTCCTCGTAATACTATCAAGGCCTTTGTCGACTTACTAACTGTCTTGGATCAAAACAGTCAAGTAGAATGGCAACAGCTAATACAATCAGTCAAAGTAGAAAATGAGAGTAACACTGCTATGCCAGAACTGGAGAGCTCAGAGCGGCAAGAAAAGAAGGCTGAAGATAACGAGCAGTTGTCATCATTCACACTATGAGCAACAAGCCCGATGCTTTTAGCAAGTTAAACCCGATAGTGCAGCGTTGGATTCATCAGCAAGGCTGGGCTAATTTGCGCTCGATTCAAGAAAAATCCGTCGAACCTATTTATAACCGTCAAGATGTAATCATCTCAGCGCCAACTGCCTCCGGAAAGACCGAAGCTGCCTTTCTTCCTGTTTTATCTCAAGTGGCTGAGATCGAAGAGGGCATCAGCGTGCTCTACTTAGCCCCATTAAAAGCACTGATCAATGATCAATATACGCGTTTGGAACTACTGTGTCAGCAACTTGATACTGAGCTGACTCGTTGGCACGGGGATGCTTCTCAATCTCAGAAACAGCGCCAGAAAAGAACTCCTTCAGGAGTGATACTGATAACTCCTGAATCTCTGGAAGCGTTGTTGATGCGAGACATGACGTGGGCGGCAGCGGCCTTCATCAACTTGTCATATGTAATCATTGATGAGTTTCATTCTTTTCTCGGTAATGAGCGTGGGATGCAGCTGCAATCACTATTGGCTCGTTTAGAGCTTCTTCAGCAAAAGAAGATTCCACGAATAGCGCTATCGGCAACTTTCAGCGACACAAGAATAATAAGTCAAGCGCTGCGCCCTCACGCGTCTGCCACGCCAGTTATCGTTCAAGACGAGGCCAGCGGAGGTGATATCAAACTACAATTACGGGGTTATCTGAAAACTCCAGACGGCAAAGACCTCTCACGCAGGGACAGTGATATCTATCGCCAACTGCGCGGCAACAACAATCTGATCTTCGCTAATTCTCGCAATCAGACTGAACAGCTGACCGCTAACTTAGCGGATCTATGTGAGAAGAGTCATGTCCCGAATGAGTTTTTCGCTCATCATGGCAGTCTCTCTAAAGATCACAGGAACTACATTGAAAAACGGCTCAAAGCAGCAAAACTGCCGACTACAGTTTGCGCTACCAGCACCCTGGAAATGGGTATTGATATTGGAGATGTAGCTAGCATCGCACAAGTGGGTTGTCCTTTTTCAGTGGCGAGCCTACGCCAACGATTAGGGCGCAGTGGGCGTCGCGGTCAAGCGGCGGTCATGCGTCTGTTTATCGATGAACCGGAACTCACTGCCGAGCAGAAAGGCCCGGATCTGCTTTGCTGGCGCACTACGCAGAGTATCGCTGCTGTCAACCTCTTACTTGAGAAGTGGTATGAGTCTCCAGTGACAGAGGCCTATCAGTTATCTACTCTGTTGCAACAAGTACTCGCCGTGGTATCACAATATGGCGGCGTCAGAGCTGAGCAACTGTACCAGCTCTTGTGCTCTGCTGGTCCGTTCACAAATGTATCAATTGCTATGTTCAGTGAACTCCTTCACGCTCTGGGCGATCAAGATCTGCTGACACAGATGCAAGACGGTCAACTGGTGCTGGGAGCTGAAGGCGAGACTCTAACCAATCACTATACTTTTTACGCTGCTTTTGCCACTCCAGAAGAATACCGCCTGCAATCAGGGGGTAAGACCATCGGACAGATGCCGATCAGCTCACCTTTGGTCAACGGCCAGCACATTATTTTCGCAGGCCGACGCTGGCAAGTGCTTGAAGTGAATATGGAAGACAAGGTAGTGCTACTCGGCAAAGCTGTGGGTGGAGCCCCTCCTCATTTTGAAGGCAATCCAGGATTAGTGGCTCGGGAACTGCGGCAGGAGATGAAACGCCTGTATTTATCTGTTGAGCAACCCATCTATCTTGACGCTGTCGCTAGAACTAACTTTGAGCGCGGCTGCCGCAACTTTCGTAAAGCCAACTTGCATCAGCAAGATTACTTTGAACACGCTGGTAATGTGTATATGGCTCCTTGGATCAGTGATCGGGGTCTGTTCGCTTTAGAGGCGATGCTGCGTGAGCAGTCTCTATCAGTCTCTTCCGCTGCTCCTTTTATAGAGATCGATGATGCATCTGTTTTCACTTTAAAGAAAGGGCTGGCTCGCGTTGTCGCTGGTGACAAACCAGATCGCACGCGCCTGGCTGATAACGTGGCTGATGTCACTCGCGAGAAATACGATCACCTGCTTCCCTCTGATTTGCGCAAACAGAATTACGCTTCAGCTATGTTTGATGTCGATGAAGCCTGGGAATACATCACCAATATCTCTTTTTAAGGAAACCTCCTAATAAAAAGTTCCGCTCTCGCATGTACCACAGACATTCTGTGTAAATGAACTCTGAGAGCAACCCCGGCTTAACTGTTCATGCTTACGATAACGGCGCGAGGATGTGGGAAGATATTCGTGACAGTTGGGAAGACAGCCAGGGCGATCTGGTCTTACCAGGTGCTTTCTCGCGGCAGAAGTTCCTGCGGCAAGAATCTAAGACTACTATTTGGACAGATCGGGTTATCGCCTTGAGAGACTTCTGGGTTCGGTTGGCTCAACAGCTGCAGACCCCTGGGCCGACTTGCATCAATGAGCCAGAAGCTAACTCTATTATCGCAGAGGTCGTCGCTGATATTCCTGAGCTAGAAGCTGTGGCTCAGTTTTCCTCGGGTTACACTGTTCTCGCCCGCCAGCTGGATCTGATTGAAAAACAAGCAGATCTCACTTATCAGCCACAGACACAGTTAGAGCAGGGGCTATTTAAATTAAGGGAGAAACTCATGGAGAGGGGATTGAGTGTGCGCTCTGGGCAACGCTCTTATATAGCGCGCCACGCTAAAGAGTTAACTCTGCCAAGACCGTTGCTATTGGCGCCCCTACCTGAGCCCTCTCGTCAGCTGGGTGGGCTCGCTAAAGGGCTGGCACGTAAAAATCATGTCAGTTTGTTTGTCATCTTGCCCTCCGAGTTGTTAGATGTTTATCTGTCAAGGTTAGGGGTAGAAGATATCGCTGAGATTGAACAGCGTTTCAGTAATGACAGCCTAGGATCTGCCCTGTTCAGCAAAGGACACTCTTTCGCTCCTCAAGCTGAAGAGAAGAGCCGCTGGGCAAAAGCTGACAACCAGTTAGCGGCCGCCGCTGAGATCGCCAAGCACTGGATAGATGCTGGAGCTGAGCCATCAAGAACCGCTATCATCTGCCCTGATGTGGAACTATATGCTAATCAGCTTGCGCAGACAGCTGATGAGATCAACTTGCCCGTTTTCGTGCGCGAGGCGATCTCCACTAACGAAACGATAGTCGGCACTTTACTGTTGAAACTAACTAAAGAGAAAGATGAATTTGGAACACTTCTAACAGCAGACGGAGAGCAATATTTAGAGTTGAGCCCAGAGGATTTGGAATCCCTGTATGAAGCACGTTCGTTGGGAACTCTGCCGGAGTTAGAACAATTATACAAATTGGGCCGCAGTCTGATTAAAAGAATTCAAGTTAAAGTAAACCAATCCAGCTCAGTCTTGGAGCATGAGCACGCTTGGCTAGATGGATTGGAACAAGCCCTGCTTCGACTGAAAGAGCTGGAGATCATGCCCCTGAACTTGGTTGAGTTGATTAGCAGTATTGAGAGTAACCGCAAAGAGAGGGGCTCTCCCGATGGTGTTTTTCTGATCTCTTATGCTGAAGCTCCGGCACTGGAAATAGACAATGCTTGCTTGATTGGGATGGAGGCGCCGCCTCCTCGACAAACTTCACCGTTTGTCTCTGAGCAACTACTTAGTGTCTGTCCCGAACTAGCTCCAGCAGATCCGCGTCTGGAGCTATCTGAAGCCACTACTGCTGTTGCTGGAAAGATCACTTTTATCAAGCCGACACACGTTGAAGGCCGCGAACCGGCTGACTCTGCATTCTGGATCGAGACTCAGAGAGCTTACGGGCGTTCAGTCACAACTGAGCACCTACATGATGAAGGGCTGCGGGCGCCGCGTCGCCTAGCCCGAGGCAGTGCTCGTAAGCGCATCGGTAATTATAGAGAGATCCGAGAGACACTTGAGCAGATCAGCCGCGAGCGGCTGGCTGAAGAGATTGGTTCGCAACCGCGCCGCTCTTACTCAGTCACTGAGCTAGAGAACTATTTGAGTTGCCCGTATGGCTGGTTCATCGCCCGAGGATTGGCTCCTAGCCGTAGGCCTTCAGTTAACGCAGCGCGAGGAACACTCAACCATAATGCTCTGGCAACAGTGTTCAGCCCCGAGTTGGAGAATCAGAGGCTGGATTCCATCAGCACAATTTTAAATGACTTAGGCTCTCTCAGCGAGCGCGAGCGCGAATTGCTGACACGGCAGTTAGCCCGTGTAGTTAATAAATTTGGCGGCGCGGGTTGGTACTTCGATCACCATTATTGTGAGATCGACTTGGAGTACGAGTTTGAAGATGAAGGCGAGAGTTACAAATTACGCGGAATCGCGGATCGTATAGACATCAAAGAGACCCCTGAAGGAAGCCTCAACCAGATGCTGGTGATTGATTACAAATCAGGTCAAGCGCCCAAATTCACTAAACACTCTCTGCAGCCTTTCTTATACCCTCTAATGGCCGAGGCCAAGTACCAGGCTAAACCATTGGGCTTCCTTTATATCTCAATCCGCTATGCTCAACAGCGTGGGTCACTAACCACTGATGTACCTGGATTAGACCCCGTAGACCTGCGTTACGATTGGGAGCGCCAAGCGCAAGCGGCTATAACAAATACAAAGGAAGCGATCAAAAACATCGAAAATGGACTGTGGTCTCAGATCGGCAGCAACTGCGCTGATTACTGCGCCCATCGGCTGCTATCAGAAACAGGTCTCCTCCGATGAACTTGACAACCGAACAGCTAGCTGAGCGGTTACAGCTCTCAGAGGAGCAACGCAAGATATTAGAGCTTGACAGCGACACTGTTGTTGCCGCCGGAGCCGGAGCCGGGAAAACGACAGCGCTGACAGCTGCAGTTTTGAATGATCTTCTGATTAATAAGATCCCCGAGGCAGAGCTTTGCGTTTGCACTTTTACAAGGTCGTCCGCTGCTGAGCTGTTATCGCGGTTGCAAATCAAGCTGGAGCAGCTGGGATCTTTCGCTGCGGTTGACTTGGATCAATTGTGGATTGGGACTATCGACTCAATCTGCTCTCGGTTTTTGAGAGCTAACGCTTTAGACGCCGGTGTCTCTCCAGCGCTGCGGGTTATGGAACCACATCACCTGCGACCGCTACGCCAGAGAGCGATGGAGAAAATGGTTGACTCTTTGGATACTGAGTACTTGCATTCTCTCAATGAGATCATTGATGTGCAGTCACCCGATTTTGCTCGCGAGCTGATCAGCGCTTATGATCAGATAGCAACTTCTCCAGCGCCAATGCAGCTGAGCATACCTGACGCTGCCGAGATGGATCTCAATGCCTGTCAGGAAGCCTTTCAGAAGTTATTGGACAACCCCAAGCTGACAGCCGCAGCGGCGCGAGATAAAATAGAAGCTGACTTAGAGCTAATACTCAACTCTGAGGTTGAGGGGCTGAACACCAGCAGATACAGTCTCAGCGCGCAAGCCTTACAAGCAGATCTTGATGTTGTCATCGGTTACCGCGAACAATACCGCGCTAGGAGTGTTGATAGCCAAACCGCTATGCCCCGGTTGGCATTCCTTAATGCTGTTGAATCTTTCTCTTCTTACTATCAGCAGGAATTAGAGGAAGCTGAAACATTAGACTTTAGTGGATTAGCATCTAAAGCACTCTCCTTTTCAGCGCGAGCGAATAACTTCAAGGGGTTCCAGCGCACTTACATTGATGAGGCCCAAGATACCAGTCCGTTGCAGCAATTGCTGCTGTCCAGGTTAAGCAATGGCCCGGTGATCTCTATTGGTGATGCTAATCAGTCTATTTATAGTTTCCGAGGCGCTGACGTGGATAACTTCCGCCAAACAGTAGCGAGCGCTCATAGGCTTGAGTTAGCTGACAATTACCGCTCTACACAACCAGTCTTGCAGAGCATTAATGTATACTGCGCGAATCTGCCACAGCTACAACGGGATCTAGTGATGATGCGCTCAGCCAAGGAAAAGCAGATTGAACATCCAGTTGCCACTCAGATTCTGCTGACCTTGAATGACAGTCGGGCTATCTCCACGGTGCTGGAGGCTCAGCTGACCGTTGACAAAATTCTTGAGGCGGCTGATGAGCGTGGTATCAGCCACAACGATGTCTGTGTACTCGTCAGGCGCAACGAAGACGTGGCAGACTACGCTAAAGCTTTCCGCTCCAGAGGAGTCGCTGCCTTGGCTATCCAAGGCCGAGGACTGCTAACCCAAGAAGAGTGCTTGGATGTCATCCACTACTTACGATTGCTCGCTGATCCCCGTGATGAAGAAGCTCTTTTGAGAGTGCTATCCAGTCCTTTCTGCGGACTCAGTGATCAGCGCTTACATGAGATCTGTGCTAGTCGGCAACCTGAGTTAAAAGCGCTGTTTGAGGAGCGGGGCAAACATGTCAGTACCGCCGACCCCGATTACCCTCATTTGCATGATATCGTCCGGAAAGAAGAACCCGTCTTCTGGGAGAGATATTCTAGAGTCCAAGCACAGAGAGCTGGGGCGCGCGCTACTGATTTGCTTCGCCATGGTATTGACACTCACAACTATGACTTAGCATTACAGCTTATTGATGAGACTGGTTTCCGCTGGCGGAATGTAGAAAAGCTGCTGTGGTTCATAGAAGACCTTGAGAAAATAGAAGGACCCGACTTGAATTATTTAACAGATCGATTGCAAACTGAGATCGAAGCTAAAGATGGCAGCGGCCCTGATACTCGGTTGCCAGCTGAAGTGGATGCGGTTCGAGTTATGACTATCCATCAGGCCAAGGGAGCTGAATTCAAATTAGTTGCCGCCGCTAATCTGTCCTGGCGCTCTCGAAGTCCCCGCCAGAAGTTTTTTATAGACGATGGGGGTGATCTTGGTTTGAGTATCAATAAAGATAAACGTGATTCAGTTGCCAGCCGTGTGATCGAGCGAGCCAAATCTGCTGAAGAAGATGAGGCCGCGCGCCTGTTATATGTGGCCTTGACTCGGGCTGAAGAGCATCTTATATTAATCGCTTCAGGACGCAAGACTAAATCGGATCCATTTAAATTTGATGGTCCTATCAACTCTTTACTTGGTGCCCTACGGTTAGATTTCTCTGACAGCTCTCTACAGCAAATCGAATTGGATGGCATCCCCACCCCTGTCTTACTCTTACAAACCGATGCTGCCAGCGTTACCGAAGCTGACGATCAGATAATGCTGACATCCACTGAAGAGACAAATGAAGACTCATTGCCGTTAACGCCGCCTGGATTGCTGCCTGTCAGCCCGGTGCCATTAACGTACTCCAGATTAGCTGCTTGGCGACGGTGTTCGTTACGGCGTCAACTGGAATATGACTTACGCTTGACAGCGGGTTCAATCAGCTCTTCTCAGCGGAACGAGACAGAGTTAGATGCTCTCGTGTTCAATCCCAGTTCACAGCAAACAGGCCTCAAAATTCATCGAGAGCTGGCTGAAGTTGATTGGAGAAACCCCACCCTAGACACAACAGCGGAACCACTGTTATCGCAAGCTCAAAAGATTGCTGGTGAATATGATCTCGATAAGTCTGAAACAATCTATGTCGAGCGGCGATTCTCGGTTTTGATAGGCACTCGCCTGTTAACCGGAGCGATAGATCTCGCTGCATACTTTGCCGATCACGCTCTTATGATCGATTGGAAAAGCGGGGATGATCCTGATGATATCTTCAGCAGCGATTACCAATTGCAACGCCAACTATACTCGGCAGCGGTGTTATTAGATGCCGCTGCTCCTGATCGAGTAGACGCGCTGACTGCACATTTGAGCACAGGTAAAATCGAGACCTCTAGTTGGAGCTTAGATCAGCTACCTGGGCTGCTAGAGCAATTGGAACAACAGATCAGCGCGATTTTAGAGAAGGCTCCCGAAGCGTCAGACAGAGAGGCGCAGCCCTATTGTCAAGATTGCCCAGGGTTGAGTAAAATCTGTCCTGTCTCTGAGACAGTAGACTAATCAGGTATTGGCACTCGGCAGATCATAGAATCTTTTCTGAATAGCGGTAACTGTGTTAACCTCAGTGAGTGGAGAGGACAATATTTGCCTTAGGCGGAGGCACTTGGGAAGAAGGTGTCGAATCGTACGTGGATCTCATTGCTCCTGCCGCCAAGAACAAAACAGTTTCTATCTCTGAGAAGTCGACCGAAACCATAGACAGAGCAATTCTTTCTGCAACAAAGAAATCTCAGCCAAAAGTTCTGCTGATACCAACCGCCTCTGAGATTCGTTATGATATTGATCTGTTAGAAGATCATTTCAAGAGGCACTACTTAGATCTTGGAGCGGCGCGAGTGGAGTCACTGAGACTGCTCAAGGACAAGCCGTCCACCAAGCAAATCAAACAAGCGATATCCGAGGCCGACGCTATTTACGTTTCAGGAGGGAATACTTTCCAATTACGACGCACTTGGAAACGGTTAGGAGTTGACCAGTTGCTACGCGAAGCCTATTTAGCAGGCACAATAATGTCAGGGTTGAGTGCTGGAAGCATCTGCTGGTTTCGTTACGGAAACTCTAACTCTTTTTACAACGATAAGCCTTTTCGGGTGACTGCAATGGATTGGTTCCCGTTATTGGTCTGTCCACATTTTGACAGTGAGCCTGTCAGACAAGAATCTCTCCAAAAGATGATGCGCCGCAGCCCGAGAACTATGGGCTTGGCCTTGGACGAAAACGCCGCTATCGAGCTGGTCAGCAAACGCAACGAGACCCTCTTCAGAGTTCACACTTACCACTCCGAAGCGAAAGCTCAAAAAGCATATTGGCATAAGAACAAATATCATTTGGAGCCGCTGACTGATGACACTGATTATCATCCTCTGGAAGAACTACTACAGCCCTGTTGCTAACAGGAAGCTATCCGCCAGCTAAAAGGAGTTCTGCTCTACGAACCACAGTCAAAAATGGTTAAGTGAGTGGAGAAGTGATTATCAGGCCAGCTTGTGAGCACGAAGCTGGAAGCATTTGGGAGATCCGCAAGGATAACTGGCTGAGCGCTTTCCCCAACCCGAAACTGGGAATCGGCAATCAGGCTCTGACCAGGCATCTGTTTGGCATAACGGCACTAAGCGTCTAGAAAGCATCGAAAATATCGCCAGCTATTAGCTTTTATGAGAAAATAGGATTCGAGCATTGGGAGACTGACCATTCGTCTTGGGTGCAAGAGACGTTGCCCGAGATCCTCATTCCGAGAATTTTCATGATCAAGAGACAAGCTTGAGTGTTTTAACGCTCGCCTCATTCTGAGCTATATTACTTGCATGGAAGAGAGGGCCACTCCAGACACCATCCTCTATGGGCTGACGCCGCCACGCGAGCATGTGAAAACAACAGCTCAAAGAACCATAGTCAGTTCTTCTGGAGTGATTGAGTATTTGGATGAGAACGGTGAAGTCTATAAATTGGTCATCCCTTCTGATTGTTCGATTAAAAAGCTGACTGTTCAGGGCGAGGAGTTTTATCCAGGAACTGAAATTTACTTTGCTGATGGCCAAATCCATCGGTCTGCAGATGACGGGCCAGCTGTCATCTTTCAGATAGGCAAGAACTGCTTCCGTGAGTGGAGACGACATGGTAAGAGACACCGAATAGGAGCGCCTGCGGTCATCACTTCATTCGGGGATTCAGAGTGGTATGCAGATGGAGAGCTTCATAGGATCGATGGCCCGGCCGGAGAATATGAAGACGGCTCTGAAGTTTGGCTGCAAAATGGCTTAAAACATCGTGAGAACGGCCCGGCCATAATAGATCGAGCCAAGCGGAAGCAAGAGTGGTGGAGACAAGGCCTGAGACACCGAGAGGACGGGATGGCTGTCTTGTCTTTGGGCGGCGGGG
>Ga0190275_10003509_pt1 | contig 11213 bp, 29 predicted proteins | sample Popmic550T_FD_133745 | JGI IMG/M metagenome (GOLD analysis project Ga0190275, IMG submission 133745) | Populus adjacent soil microbial communities from riparian zone of Yellowstone River, Montana, USA - 550 T | ecosystem: Environmental > Terrestrial > Soil > Riparian zone > Trees stand | place...
CCACCAGTTCGCAACGAGGGACGCAGCGGCACCTCGCCGCGTGTCGGCACCGTTCGGCCTGCAAGCGGGGCACCAGCCCAGCGTGACGTCGACCGGCACCGGCCAGTCCTCGACCAGCGGCTCCAAGTTCAGCCACTCCTCGCCGCAACCGCACACCGCGTGCGTGCTCACGCTCGTCGTCATGCCGCTCCCTGTTCGTTCTCGTTGCGGTCCGCGCCACGCAGCCTCATGACGCGACGAGGGTGTGCAGGTGCCAGCCGAGCGGCGGTCGGTTGCAGGCGTCGGCCGGTGTCACCAGGAGGCGGGCGACGAAGCGCCACCACTCCCATTCGGCCATGCAGCCGTTGCAGACGTACCCGCCGTCGATGAACCACGAATCGCGGACGGCGTGGCAGCGGTCGCACAGTCGTTCGGCCCCCATCAGTCGCCTCTTCCGAGCGCACGGAAGCCGGGACCGCCGAGCTGCAACGCCCCGGCTTCGATCGGCTCGCGCACGACCTGCCACAACGTCCGGTCCGACGACGGGTCGACGAGGTGTCCGAGGAACGCCTGCTCGAACGTCTCCAAGCCCTCTTCGACGGCGACGAGGCGGGCCTTGACGGACCAGACGAGCACCCGCCACACCCGCTTCGCTTCCTTCTCGGTGAGCGTTACGACCGCGACGGCCGTCGAGGTGTGGGCACCTGAGCGGTACCGCTGGACGGTCCGGTCGTCGGGCAGCCGCAACGGGCACCGGACCCGGACGAGGTGCTCGGAGTGGACGAACTCGACGCCCGCCCAATCTCGTCCCTCGCCGAAGCTGAACTGCTGCGCCCCGAACTTCTGGAGCAGGCCGCGCAGCTCCTCCTGCGACTTCGTGACCGCGACCTCGGTCCCGGCGTACGCACCCTTCTTCGCTGGCATCAGCCCACGCTCCTCTGCTCGGTTCTTGATCTCACGAACTCCAACGCCTCAGCGAGCCCCATGCACGCGACTTCCGGTCCGTGCCGGTCCAGCCAGCACCGGTCGCGGCCACCCAACGGGCACCGCGGGTCGGCGGGCTGGACGTACTCGTTCACGACGCCTCACGGGACGGGCGCTGTGCTGTTCGTCGTCGGGCGAGCGCACTGCGATACGCGCGGGTGATGTCAGGCACCGGTGACCGTTCGATCACGCGTTGAAGTTCGCAGATGGGGCAGCCCTCACGGAACGTCAGTGGATCGCCGCGACGCACCAACAGGGTGTGAGCGTCGGACAGGACCACCGCCTCGTCAGCCTTCACTGGTCGCCGCCGGCAGCCATGTAGGCGGTGTTCAGCTCGCCGGCAGCGTCGGCGAACCACTCCCGGTAACGCTCCGGTTCCTTCTCCGCCGCCGACAAGGTGACGAGCGCGTCCACGGCACGCTCGACCGTTCTGCGGGAGATCCGCAACGTCACGTAGTCACCCATGCCGCTCCCTTCGCGCCCTTTGCTGTGTCCGCTCACGACGCCGCCCGCCTCGCCCCGGTCTTCGGGATCGGCACGACCTCGGTTCGTCCTGCCGCTCGAGCCGCTGCTGCCCCTCGTAGCGCCCTTTCCTGCAACGGGGACGGCTTGTCCACAGGCACCGGGTCCGCAACCTCCCCCTCAGACTCCCCCTCCTCTACGTCTACAGACAACTCCCCTCCACTAGAGAGTGAGCCGTTCGCGACAGCCTCCTGAGCTTCTCCTGAGCCGCTCACGAATAGAGGTGGCTCAGGGAGCTTCGAGGGTGTCGGGTGCTGTGGTTTCTGCCAGCGAGCCCACGACTCGGGCTTGCATGACAGGTACCGCCGACCGGCGACCTCGTAACGGTGGAGCAAGCCCTCGGCCTCGAGCTCGGCCAAGTCCTTCTCGACGCGTTCCTCGGTCATCTTGTCGTTCAGCGGGTAGAGCTTCCCGGCCCACAACTTGGCGGAGTCGACACCCCGGCCTTTGTCGTCGAGGTGGGTCCAGAGCAGCACCCAGGTTCGGAACGCGTACGGGGAGAGGCGGGCGACCACCTCGTCGTCGCACGTGTCCGGGTGGATGCTGCGGATGCGCGGCACTAGACGCTGGCTCCCTTGCGGATGTTGCAACGAGAGTGCGCCACCTGCAGGTTGTCGATCTCGTCGGTACCTCCGAGCGAGCGGGGTAGGCGGTGGTCGATATGGACGTCTGACAACGGCACGGGCTCACTGCAGAGCCCACAGACGAGCCCGTCGCGAGCAACCACTGCATCTCGCAGCGATCGGGCAAGGGACTTCTTCCGAGGAGACGACGGTGGCTTGACGCTCAATCCCAGGGCCTCGGCGGCCGCGGTGACCTCCTCGTGGAACCACCCGCCGTGTCCGTCACCCCACGCCCACAGGCCTTCGACCTTGGCGATCTGAACGGCCAGCGCTAGGAGTTGCCGCACGCTCTCCAGGGCTTCACGCTCTCGCGCCACTGCGCGGATTGAGGATCGGTCAGCACTTTCGTCCGCCATCAGCTCGCCCTCCTGACCAGCAGCAGCCGCTCATGCAACGGCCGCCCCTTCCGACGCGCGACCCGATCATGACGGGCCTGTTCCAACGGCACCCGGACGAGCTCGACGACGACCAGCCACTCCCGCCCGCACCGGACGCACCGGCACGTCGCCTTCGCCTCACGGCAGGCGATCACGGCCCCGTCGTTGTGGTGGACGACCTCGGCCCCGCACTCGGGGCACGTCAACGGCACGAAGTAGCCCATCACCGAACGGCCCGGTCGCGGCGGCTCATTGCTCCGCCTCTCCCACCACCGCCGCCGGCCGACGAACTGGCTCGACCTTTCCGGTCCCCTTGCACCACCCGCAGTCCCGCGGCCACGTGCGCTTCTCGAGGTGCGGACCGCACTCGCACGGGTCGTCGTCGGTGCACAGGCAGTCCTCGGCGTAGTTGCCGCAATGACCGCAGTTGCCGGTCAGGTCGAACCACTCGCGGTCAGAGCCGTACGACGCCACCTGCCACTGCTCGACGTGCTCGGCCATGCCGTCAGGGTCGAGAGCCCGCTGCAGGATCAGCGTGACCTCCGCCATCGCGGTGATGTAACCGTCACGCCAGCCACGTCCGACGTGGTCCGCTGGTCGCGGGTCAGGTCGCCACGTGCTCGTCTCGAGCCGCCGCTTCTCCAAGACCCGGTCGGCAGCCTCACGCAGTCGCTCGTGCTCGCTCACGGCGTGTCGTCTCCTGCTGCGGGGGTGCTACCAGACGCGGAGGGCGGGTTATCTACCGTCGGTTGCAGCGGCTCGTACGTGTCGGGGTCGAGAGCACGGAGAGTGTCATCGGGCAGCACGTCCACGGTGCAGCCGCACCGGCACCGGTAACGCCACTGACCGTTCGGTCCACCGTTGAACGGCAGTCCCATGTGCCAGTCGGCGAAGTGCTCGCAGTGAGGACACCAGCGTTCGCCCGCACGGTCAGCCACGACCGCCTCCCTTGCGTCGCCAGATCAGGTAGTAGCCACAGCCCTGGCAGCGGACGTTGCGATGCGTCCGACCCTTCGCCCTCGCCCACTCGTGCCAGCCGGTGTAGCTGCGGCCGTAGCCCTCGGTCGTGTGCTCGGCGGCGTTGGGACACTGGGCGTCGAACGCCTGCTGCTCGTCGGCCTTCCACCACGGGGGACGGCCAGGGATGACCTCGGCAAGCTCAGCCATCACAGCCGTGCCCCTTCGCCAGCGGGACGCCCGAGCTCGACGAGGATGTCGTCGAGCAGCACGCCGTTCGGCTTCTCGCCGTACTCGGCCATGATCTGCACGTCGGCGGCGATGGCGATGGCCCGCAAGGCGTCACGGAGGTAGGCGTCGGACACCTGCGCTGCCAGTTCCCGCTCGACGCACAGGTGCCGTTCAGGACCGCACAGGCGGCACTTGCGTGAAGGGTGGCCGACGATGCCCAGCGCCCGGTGCAGGCTCCCGATTGAGATGACGTAGCCGCCAGCAACGAAGCCGTTCTCGTCCTCGCCCAACCCCGTAGCGTGAGCGTCAATGTCGAGGATCGCTGCCCTCAGCCGGTCTACATGGTCGGTCCTGTCTGCTGCGCTCACTGTGTCGTCCTCTCTTGCGGCCCGGCCCCCGGCGCGTGACGTTCGCCTTCCGCGACCGCTGCAGCACGTCCGTCGTCGCCGTAATGGCCGTACTTGGCCTGGTCGTCGCCTACGCCGCAGTCGCACATGAAGAACCAGTAGCGCTTCCCGAAGTGGCTCAGGTCCCACGTGACGGTCCACGAACACGTCGAAGGGGGCGGCAGCGGCTTGTCGAACACGAGCTCGCGGTGCCTCTCCGAATCGAAATCGGGGGTGTAGGTGTAGGCGTCGTCGCTCACGACGACCCGCTCGGGCTGTCAGGACGTTGGCCCGTGGCGTCGAAGCGACGCAGTTCGGCCCACTGGTTGACCAGTTCCTTGCCGTCGGGACCGAGACGGCTCCACATCAACCGCTCATCACCGTGGAAGAACTCGACAGCGACGGCAACGAGCATGTCGACCATGCCCGAGAGCAGGGCTAGTCGGTGCTCGGCCGAAGCGAAGTTCGGGACCGTCTCGTAGCCGCCGCTCATGCCACTACCTCTGAACCCTGAACGTCTCGCGCAGGTCGAGGGACGGGCGCGTCGAACAGGGACGGCTGGGCGGGCTTCCGTCGCGGTCCCTTCCGGTTCCCGTGGATCGACCGGAACAGCGACAGGCGGGACTCGTCGGTGAACAGCGCTTCCCACGCTTCGTCGTCGGAGAACCCGCGCTCGATGAACGGCACGAACGTGCGGGCCTGGTTGCTCGCCAGCGCGTACCGGAACGGTTGCGGCCAGTCGGGCACACGGATCCCGGTCGGGCGGAGCATGTACGCGGGGGGGCGCCACGCTTCGCCGTCCTGCTTGGCGTGCAGGTCACGAACGGCTTGAACCTGTTCGGCCGCGGTCACGACGCCTCGCAGATCGCGCAGGCATCGAGGAAGTTGTGGTCGCCGCAGACGTAGGCACCGCAGCCGGGCTCGCCGTCGAAGAGGTTCTCGCTGCCACCGCATCGGTACGCGAGCCCGCGGTCGATAGCCGCATCGCAGTCAGGGACATCGCACGTCGCTTCGACGCCGTAGCCGACCTCGCGGCCGTCGACAATGCCGTGAGCCCAGCCCATCAGCGGCCCGGCCTGCACGACCAGGGCTGCCACCCGCTGCGCTCGTACAGCCAGTGCCCGTAGTACACGTTCCACCACGCGTTCGTGACCTGTGACCACGGCTGACCTGTCACCTGCTCGAACTGGGCGCGGTGGACGGCGTTGATTTGTAGAACGCCGAAATTGCCTCCGCCGGGAGACACGGCGTCAGGACGGTGGCCCGACTCGCAGTCCGCGATCCGGTGCGCCTCGGCGACGACCTCCGGGCCGTGACGGTGGAAGATCAGGTCGATCGAAAGGTACGGGTCGGTGCAGCCTGTGAGTGTCAGGACAGCAAGAGCCGCAACGACGACGGAGCGCCTCACGCCGGCACCCGCGACGACAGGCAGGCAGCCACGTCCTCGAGGTCGTCAGGACGCCACACGTAGCAATCGACGCCCGCGGCGCGGAGGGAGCCGAGCACCTCGTTCTGCTCGGGCGAGAGCTTCCCGGTCGCGGACTTGAGCTCGGCGGCGACGATCCGACCTGACCGCCAGAGCAGCAAGTCGGGCCAGCCTTTGACGTTCGTGGTGGTCTGCCAGGCGGCGCTGCCGTTGCGGCGACCGACCGACTTGCGAACGTGCAGCCAGCGCCACCCGTAGATGTCGGCGAGGTCGGTTACCTGCCTCTGGAACTGGGCTTCGGTCGTCACCGCTGCCCCCCGCAGGCGTCCCACTCGTCGTCGCCTTCACGAACGACCAGCCACGGGAACGCCGAGCGCACCCACTCGGGCTCGTTCTCCACGTCGTTGTTCGCTTGGACGCAGAGCAGCACGAGGTTGTATTCGGTGTAGCCACCGCAGGCGTTCGCCTTCCGACGGTGATGCGGAACGCGGTCGCCGGAGCACTCGTGGACGCCGTTGATCCACGCCTCGCCCGCCACGACGCAGCCCCCGTCGCGCACCAGGAGCCGTTCCAGCATGCGCTGCTCGAGCGGCTTGCGGTCCGCCCGCTTCTCCGACTTGAAGGGCAGCGAGGAGTGCCACGGCGGCTTCGGTCGCGGTTTGATCGGCGGCTTGAAGCACGTCACCACGCCTCCGTCGGGGGCGAGGCGGCTCACGACGCACCAGCCGACGAACTCGGGCGCGACCAGGGGGACCACGTCAGCGAGAAGTGCAGCGGCCAGCACCCGAGCCGGACGTTGCGGTCGTCGTCGTCGTCCTTGAACGTGATGAGCCCGAACAGCACCTCTTCGATGTAGAACAGGTGCCAGGTCAGGAGGACGTGTGTCCTGGGCGACCGGTGCCAGGCGGTGCCGTAGCGCCACGAGAACCACCGGATCGCCGACCAGCGACCACGAAGCTCGCGGCCTCGCCCGCCATCACGCGGGGCCAACCAGCGGCGCGAACCATCGCCACTGTCTGTCGCGCTCACTGCGCTGCTCCTGTCTCGACAAGCGCAGGCTCCGCAGGCACCGGCAACGCGTCGTAGAGGGACGCCATGGCGGCAGCGCCGAACTCCGTGTACTGCGACGACACGACCCGCCACACCTCCGCCGCGTGTTCCTTCGCGTCCTCTTCCGACCAGCCGAGCGCGAGTGCCTGTGCGAACAGGGCACGCTTCGCCTGCTGCTGGTTCAACGTGACCTCGGTGCCGGCGCCGTACAGGTCGAACACGAGGTGCGCCAACGGCTCGTCGTTCGGCAGCTCCAACCCTTCGGACGGGACTTGGAACCGCAGGGACTTGGCGGTCGTAACCAGCGGCGGCTTCCCCAACCGGACCCGCACGGTGCCGTCGAGCGCGAACGGGGTGCCCTTCTGGATGTCGACCCGGTAGTCGGTCTGACCGGCGACCGGGCGACCGTTCGCCATCTTCACGACCTCGTCGGCGCGGGCGGTGATGAGGCAGATCCCGGGCCAGGCGCGGAGGTCGTTCACCCACGACCACCACCACCGGTCGGTCGCCTTGTTCCACGTCTGCGGGCCGATCTCGATCTCGGCGTCCGGGTCGTCCTCCAGCCGCTTCTGCGCCGACTTCGTGCCCTGCGCCATCTTCTCGGCGAGCCGCTTCACGAGGTCCCACAGGTGCGTGCCGCTGTCGATCACCAGCAGGTTCGGCTTCCCGCCCTTCGGTGGCTGGGCGATCACCTCTTGGATGGCGGGGACGATCGTGCGGAGGTGGGAGTCGTGTTCGACGATCACGAAGTCACCGAGCGCCGCGTACTCGTCGGCACGTCGTTCGCCGACCTCGATCACGTAGGCGTCACCGATCCGCGGGTCAGCCGACAAGCGCAGGCAGTTGTGCGTCTTCCCCGCGCCCTCGAACCCTTCGACCAGCAGGTTCGGCCAGCCCGCCTCGCCGGTCGGTGTGCGCGTCGCGAGGCTCACCAGTCGCTCCCGCAACCATCGGTGGGCCAGTCGCCCTCATTGACGTCGTCGAGGCTGTGCGGGCAGTCGTCGTCCACGCAGCGGCAGACCTCAAGTGCCTTCCACCACGGCTCGCCTGCGGGGTCGGGGACGTCAGCCATCAGCCCGCCTCCGCCGACGCCGGAGGCTCGATCAGCGTCGTACGATCGAACCGCGCGTCGGAGCCACGGAGGCGCATGACCTCGTCGAAGGCATCGGCGTACGCGGCCCGGACCTGCACGGTTACCTCGTCAGCGGCGAGCCAAGCGTCGGAAGCACGGGCAAGCCGGACCTGAGCGGCCAACAGATCGTCCTCGTCGCTCACGCTGCGCTCCCGCCGCACTCGTGGCGCTGCTTGGCAGCCAACGCCTCACCGAACGTGCGGAACCTGCCGTAGCCGTCACCCGACCAGCAGCCATCAGCCGGGCAGTCGTAGACCCAGGGCAAGCGGGCGTTGATCGACGGGCGGTACTGGATCGTCGACACGTCCGCGGTGGACAGGCCAGCCTCGGCGCAGCACTCGCAAGCGTGCTCGGGACAAACGAACTCGTCGCCGTCCGGGCCCTGCTGCCGCACCGCACCGTCCTCGAGAACGCAACGGCAGACCGCGCACAGCGTGATTCCGGTTGGGTCAACCACCACGAGCTCAGCCACGGCCGCCTCCATTCACTCGTTCGTTGCAGCCCTTCAAGGCCCCACGCGCCGCGCTCCACCTGTCCGCGGTCAGCCAGTCCCGCGAGTCGTCGCTGAACAGCGCCCACCCGACCCGCCACACCAGAGGCGCACAGAGCGCAACAAGCAGCAGGAAGGCGAGCGCGTTCACGGCTGTCCTTGGGGTCCGTCGTCGGCCATGCGCTGCATGAGCCACGCCTTGTCGGCACCACGACGCCGCAGTTCGGCCGAGCGTTGGTCAGCGTCGACGGAACCCGGCAAGGGCACGTCAACGGCGTGGAGCGCGGCGAGCGGTAGAGCCCGGTCGCCTGCTCCGTTCATTGCCTCGTCGATCGCGGCTGCGATCCGGCGGGCTTCAGTGAGAGAGACGGTCACTGCTCGCGCTCCCAGTTGCAGTCCAAGGCTCGGATGCGGTCGGAGAACTTGTTGCGGACGACGACGCACTCCACGCCTTCCAGTTCCTCGCGGTCGACGCTGGTGTTGTTGCAGCCGACGAGAGCACCCGCGGCGAGCACGAGCGCGGCGATTCGACGAGCGGTCACCATGACGGGTCCGTCTCCCACTCCGCCGCGTCCATTGCGGCCTCTTCGCGCCTGTCCCGTACGGCGTCAGCCGCAGCGTCCGGGTCGCACGAATCGCAGTGGACGCCGCCGGTTGTCGGTCGCGGACAGTCGGGGCAGGTCCCCAGGTGCCACGGCGTCATGACGCACACCCCGCGCAAGAACTGGCGGAGGCGACCGCAGTCCGAGCACCACTGGACGCGAACGGAACGCAGCACCTCTGCCGCTGTCTGCGTCACTGTTCGACCACCCGTGAGTACAGGTCGCGGGAGTCGACGTTCGACGCCTGGTCGAACGCGTCCGCGTGGTTCGACACCCACGTGGCGATCTCGTCCAGCTCGGCGGCGACCTGCTCCCACGACACTTCGGCCAGGTGCGGCACGTCCTCCCAGTCGAGGTGCTCGCCCCAGTTGCTGGCCAAGTGCGCGATGAGACGCCACGCGAGCGCGTCCGGCTCAACGCCTTCGAGGACCACTGCACGGTCGACGTCGAGAGCGACGGCAACGGGCGGGTAGCACGAGTCCGGCAGGTCGGGAAGGGCGCGGTCCGAGCAGTCGTCCTCGCGGATCGGTAGGTGCTCGCCGCTCACGGTTCGTTCCTCCAGTAGCCGCGCAACGCAGCGAGAGCGGTGTCCGGCTCGACCGTCAGCCGGGCCTCAAGGTGCGGTTCACCGCTGGTCGGGTCGTGCAGCAGGAACATCTCCGGCCGCACGGCACCGCCACGCAGCAACGACACGACCGCGTCCACGGACTCAGCCACGTTCGTTCCTCCAGTAGCCGTGACGGGGCGGCACATCCGTCAGCGCGGGAGCCGACGTGCTGGTCGAGAGCAGGCCGGTGCAGTTGTGCGTGACCTCCGCAGGTCGCACGGCGCACAGCGAGCACATGCGGGTCGGCAGCGAGCTGCCGGCGTTGCTCGACCAAACCATCACCGAGTCGCCGCTCACGTCGTCCGCTCCGAGCCGTGACGGGGCGGCTCATGCCAGCCGTAGCGGCGGTAGAACCAGATGACGGCGAGGTCGAACAGGGCGACACCAGCGCCGGCGTAGAGCCAGTCCACGGCTCGCTACGCCTTCCACCAGGACGGGAGCTTCTTGCCGCCCTTGCCGGAGTTGATCGTCTCGACCGCGGCGGCGGCGACGCAGTGAGCGAGCGGAGCGCCGGTGCGGGACCGTTCCCGTTCGGCCTTGCCGAGCAGGCCGTTGACACCGCCGTGCGCGGCACCCAGCTTCGCTACCGCGGTGGCATCGTCGAGCTTGCCGTTGTGGCGCTGGCACAGCAGCCCGATCCCGTCGAGGACCGGAGCGTGCAACCCGGGGTCGCCATAGCTGTCACGAACGATCCGCAGCGTGCGAGCGAGCGTTGTGCCGCCGCTTCGTGAGTAGATGCGCCGGAGTGTCCCGACGGCGCAGATGGCGCCGGCGACCTGTTGCTTCGACACGACCAGTCCGTTCGCTCGGACGATCCGCTCGATGTCGGTCTCGAGCTCACGTTCGGCGGTGACCGCGACGAGGAACCGGTCCATCGTGGCGATCGTCAGCTTGTTGTTGAGGACGAGGAACTTGTCGGCTTCCTGCTGCTCGTTCAGGTTCTCGTAGGTCCAGCACTCGATCTTCTCGTCCTTGAAGCCGAGCTTGCGGAGGGCTTCGACGCGGTGCTGCCCGTCGATCACGTAGTAGTGGCCGTCGCGGTGGTTGACCGTCGGGTAGCCGAGATCCTCGAGCTGCATGTCGGCGGCGAGGCGGTCGACCCACGCCTCGTTCAGCTCCCGCTGCGCGAGGGGGGACACCTTCATGAGGTTGAGCGGCACCCAGCGGAGCCGGGCTTCCCGCTCGATCCGTTGCGGGTTACTCTCTGTCACGGGTCAGCTCCTTCTTCAGCTTGTTGATGAGGGTTGTGAGAGACGTTCGGACTTCTGAGAGGGAGCTGACCCAGCCGGCCAGGTGGTCCCCGTCGAGCTCGGCGAAGTTGATGACGTGGTCGACGTTGAACAGGTCGACCGCCATCTGGACCGTGTTCTCCATGACGACGTCGGGGTCGATCAGTCGCGTCTTGCCGATCGACGCGTCGGCCGGGACGGAGTCGATGCCGAGAAGCTTGAGATCCGCGTTCAACGCAGCGCGGGAGATGCCGAGCTTCTGCGTGATCTGACGGCTGGTGAAGTTCTCGCCGACCATGCGCTTGATCGCCTCGCGACGTTCGGCGAGGGCGTCCTGCGTGCGTGACGGGTTCTTCGGTGTGCGCCGGTAGGACTTCCCGTCACGGCCGGTCGAGTGCGTGGCGGGGTTCGGGGCCGGACTCGGAGCGGACGGCTGGTCCTGCTCGTCAACGTCCGACCCCGCGCCGGCGTCTGCCTCCCCGTTGGCGCTGGAATTCTCGCCAGGTGTTAAGGGGTTAACACCTGCCTGTTCCACGTCGTTCTTGACCGTGACGTGGCTCACCTTCACGACCCCGGCGATGGCGCGGAGACTGTGCCCCTGCGCGTGCAGCTCGGCCA
>Ga0190275_10003510_pt1 | contig 11211 bp, 11 predicted proteins | sample Popmic550T_FD_133745 | JGI IMG/M metagenome (GOLD analysis project Ga0190275, IMG submission 133745) | Populus adjacent soil microbial communities from riparian zone of Yellowstone River, Montana, USA - 550 T | ecosystem: Environmental > Terrestrial > Soil > Riparian zone > Trees stand | place...
CTCCTCGACCTTGCGGGCGATCTCGTGCTTCGAGTCGCCCGCCCGGGCCGGGCCGTACCCGACGTTCTTGGCCACGGTCTGGTGCGGGAAGAGCGCGTAGGACTGGAACATCATGTTGACCGGTCGCTTGTGTGCGGGGATCGCCAGCAGGTCCTCGCCCGCCAGCAGCACCGACCCCTCGGTCGGCGTCTCGAACCCGGCGAGCGACCGCAGCAAGGTCGTCTTCCCGCAGCCCGACGGGCCGAGGAGCGCGAAGAACTCCTGGTCGCCGATGTCGAGGGAGACGTCGTCGACGGCTCGGACGCTGCCGTACGAAGCCCCGAGGCCCTTGATCGACACCAGTGGATCAGTCATCGGAGTTCTCCGTTCGTCCAACAGCCAGGGCGACGACGACGACCGCGATCGCGCTGACGGCCAGCAGGATCGTCGCCAGGGCGTTGATCTCCGGGGTGACGCCGAAGCGCACCCGCGAGTAGATCTCGATGGGCAGGGTCGGGCTGGTCGGCCCGTTGGTGAAGAAGGCGATCACGAACTCGTCGATCGACAGCGTGAAGGCGAGCAGCGAACCCGCTGCCACGGCCGGCGCGATCGACGGCAGCGTCACCCGCGTGAACGTCGTGAACCACCCGGCCCCCAGGTCCTGGGAAGCCTCCTCCAACGACCGGTCCAGCTGCACGAGCCGGGCGCGTACGACGGCCACGACGAACGCCGTGCCGAAGGCCGCGTGGGCGAGGACGACGGTCCCGAGCCCGAGTGACACCCCGACCGCAGCGAAGAAGGACAGCAGGCCGATCGCCAGCATCAGGTCGGGCAGGATCGCAGGCGCCATGACCACCGAGTCCAGCGCGGTCGACCGGGTGTGGCGCACCAGCCCCACCGCCAGCATCGTCCCCAGCACGGTGGACACGAGCGTGCAGCCGACGGCGACGAGCAGCGAGTTCAGCAGCGCCTGGCCGATGTCGCCGTCCCGGAAGAGCTCGGGGTACCACTGCAGCGACAGCCCCTTGAAGTTCAGCGCCGACTTCCCGCTGTTGAACGACATCACCACCAGGGCGACGATCGGCACGTACAGGAACGAGAAGCACAGCACCATCGGCAGCCACAGCCAGCCCAGCCGCGCGGTCCGCGGCGCCCGAGTGCGGCCGCTCATCGGTCACCCTCCACCGCGAACCGCCGGCTCACCACCGACTGGATCGCGAACAGCGCGATCAGGAAGACCACCATGCACAGGGCGAGGGTGGCGCCGAACGGCCAGTCCCGGGCCTTGAGGAACTGGTCGCGGATCAGGTTGCCGACCATCACGGACTTGCCACCGCCCAGCAGCTCGGGCACGACGAAGTTCCCGAGGCTGGGCACGAAGACGAAGATGCAGCCGGTCACGACACCAGGGAGCGACAGCGGGAGCGTCACCCGCATGAACGTGGCGAACCGGGTGGCGCCGAGGTTCGCCGACGCCTCCCGCAGCTCGACGTCGAGCCGGGCCACCGAGGCGTAGATCGGCAGGATCATCAGGGGCAGGTACGCGTAGACCAGCCCGGTGACGACGGCACCGCGGGTGTAGAGCAGCGTCAGCGGCTCGTCCACGATGCCGAAGCCGATGAGGGCGTCGTTCACGATCCCCTGCGTGTTCAGCAGCATGATCCAGGCGTAGGTGCGGATCAGGAAGTTGGTCCAGAACGGCACCACGACCAGCACCAGGAGGACGTTGCGCCAGCGGGCCGGGAGCCTGGCGATCGCGTACGCCACCGGGTAGCCCAGCAGCAGCGCGATCAGCGTGGCCAGTCCGGCGATCCAGATCGAGCTGACCAGCACCTTGCGGTAGGTCGGTTCCAGGGCCCGGGTGAAGTTGTCGAGCCCGAACTCGTAGACCACGCCGCCGAAGCGGCCCCGGTCGAAGACCGTGTAGCTCAGGACCAGCAGCACCGGCACGGCCACGAAGACGGCGGTGAAGAGCAGGCCCGGCGCCAGGAACACCACCTTCTCGAGGAGCCGGTGGCGGTCCCGGGGCCGGGCGGGAGTGGACGTCACTAGGACGCGGTGACCTCGGTCGTCAGCTCCGTGTACTTCGTCGAGTCCTCACCGAGGTCGATCAGGCTCTCACCCTCGGCCAGCTCGTCGGGGGTGACGTCGAGCTGCGGAAACTGCTCCTTCAGCTCGGCCGGCACCAGCTCACCCGCCGGCTCGTTCGGCACGTTGTAGTAGACGTTCTCGGTCACCCAGGCGTGAGTCTCGGGCTCGAGCATCATGTTGACGAAGGCCATCGCGGCCTCCTTGTTCTCCGAGTCCTTGAGCACGACCATCGTGTCGACCCAGAGGTCGCTGCCCTCCTCGGGCACCGTGAACTTGATGTCGGGGTTCTCGGCCATGCCGTAGCCGCACCAGCCGTCCCAGGCCTCGGTCATCACAGCCTCACCGGACACGAGCTTCTCGTAGAACGTGGTGTCGTCGTACCCGAGCAGGTGCTCCTTGGCCGCGATCAGCTTCTCCTGGATCTCGGCCAGCTCGTCGTCGTCCGTGGTGTTCACCGAGTAGCCGAGCGCCTTCTGGGCAGGCAGCGCCAGCCAGCGCTCGGTGGAGAGCATGGTGATCTTGCCGGCGTACTCCGGGTCCGGCTCGAGGATGTCGTTCCAGGAGGTCGGCGCCGGGTCCACCAGGTCCGAGCGGTAGCAGATGCCGGTGGTGCCCCAGGTGTAGGGGACGGAGAAGACGTTGCCCTCGTCGTGGCTGAGCTCCTCGGCCTGCGGGTAGAGGTTCGAGAGGTTGGGGACCAGCTCGTCGCTGATCGGCTCGAGCAGCCCGGCCTCGTTCAGCGCCTGGGCGTACTGCCCCGACACGAACGCGACGTCGATGCCGGAGTCGCCGCCTGCCGTGAGCTTGGCCATGATCTCCTCGTTGGTGGCGTGCTCGGCCACCGTCAAGGAGGAACCGGTCGCATCGGCGAACTGGTCGCCGATGTCCTCGGCCATGTAGCCGGCCCAGTTCGAGATCGTGACCGACTGCGTCGACAGGTCGGCGTCGGGGTCGAGGTCGCTGGCCTCGGGAGCCGACGAGTCGTCGCCGCCGCAGGCGGCAAGGACCGTGGCAAGGGAGAGGGCACCGATCCCCCACAGAGCGCGACGTGCTGAATTGCGTGGGGTCATGAGGGCCTCCTCGGCTACCGGATCTGCGTGACCTCAGCCGCCAAGATTGCAGAGACGTTCAAAGTCGCGCAAGGGCTGAGCGGGCTTGAAACCCGCTTGTTACCGAGATTTCCTGAACGCATCTTCAAGAAATGCACGATCCGTGGCAGGGTGACCAGTCATGAGTCGTTCGAAGGCCGGGCGGGCGCGCCGCGACGCACTCGTGGGGGCGGCACAGCGGGCCATGCTCGAGCACGGTGCCGACGCGAAGCTGCGGCACGTCGCCGAGGCGGCCGGGCTCACCTCGGGTGCGGTGCTCTACCACTTCCCCGACGTGCAGGCGCTGCTGCTCGAGGCCAACCGTGCCGGCATGGAGCGGTTCTACGACCAGCGGATCGCCGCCCTGGCCACGATCGATGACCCCGTCGAGAAGCTGGTCGTCACGGTCCGGACCGGTCTCCCGGTCGACCGCCAGGATGCCTCCGTGCGGCTGCTGTGCGAGCTGGGCGGGGCCGCTGGTCGCCAACCGGTGTACGCCGCCCTGCTGACCGCGCTCTACGACCGGCAGGTGGCGATGTACCAGGTGATCCTGGAGTCCGGCACCGCCCGCGGCGTGTTCGAGCTCGCCCACGACTCGCGGACCATCGGCCGCAACCTGGTCGCCCTCGAGGACGCCTACGGCTACCGGATCATCGCCGGCCACCCCAGCATCGACCACGACACCGCCGCGGAGCTGATCCTCGACTACGCCCGCGTCGCCACCGGGCACCCGCTCGTCCCACCGCACCCGGAAGTCCACCCCGAAGGAGGGCCAGCATGACCGACCAGCCCACCCAGAGCCTCACGGTGCTGTTCATGCCCGAGTCGGCGTACGGCCCCACCAACCAGTGCATCGGGCTGGGCAAGGTGCTCCTCGACCGCGGACACACGGTCGTCTTCGCGGCCGAGCGCTCGTGGGAGGGGAAGCTCGTCCCGCTCGGGTTCGTCGAGGCGCTCGTCGACCTCGCGGAGCCGGACCCGGACGCCTCCGAGGACGCGGCCGGTCAGTTCTGGATCGACTTCATCGACGAGACCGCCCCGGAGTTCCGCAAGCCGACCGTCGAGCAGTTGACGAGCTTCGTCCAGCCGACGTACCAGGCGCTGATCGACGGCGCGAAGTACTGCGAGCCGCAGTTGCGGTCGATCATCGCCGAGCACCGGCCGGACGTGCTCGTCGAGGACAACGTGGTCACGTTCCCGGCGCTGCTGACCTCCGGGTCGCCGTTCGTTCGGATCGTCTCCTGCAACCCGTTGGAGATCCGCGGCGACGACATCGCGCCCACGTTCTCCGGGTACCCCGCCGACGACCGGAGCGGGTGGGGCGACTTCCTGACCGAGTTCGACCGCACTCACCAGGAGACGTGGGACTCCTTCAACGCCTGGGTCCAGGAGCAGGGCACCGCACCCTTGCCTCAGCGCGACTTCATCCACACCTCGAGCGCCGCGAACCTGTACGTCTACCCCGAGGAGATCGACTACCTCGACGCCCGGCCGCTGGACGGCTCCTGGCACCGGATCGACTCGAGCGTGCGCGAGACCGACGAGGACTACGAGCTGCCGGCGTCCTTCCGGGAGCGGCCCGAGGGGTCCTCGGTCATCTACCTGTCCCTCGGATCACTGGGTGGCGCCGACATCGGGCTGCTCCAGAGACTGATCGACGTGCTCGCCACCACCCCTCACAAGGTCGTCGTGAGCATGGGGCCGCGGGCCGACGAGCTCCGATTGGCCGAGAACATGAGCGGGGCGGCGATCGTCCCGCAGACGAAGGTCATCCCGCAGGTCGACCTGGTCATCACCCATGGCGGCAACAACACGACCACCGAGTCGCTGCACTTCGGCAAGCCGATGATCGTCCTGCCTCTCTTCTGGGACCAGTACGACAACGCCCAGCGGGTGCACGAGACCGGCTTCGGGCGCCGGCTGTCGACGTACGGGTTCACCGACGAAGAGCTGCTCGGCGCGGTCGAGGACCTGCTGGCCGACACCACCCTGCGAGAACGGGCCGCGCGCGTCGGCGCGGCGATCCGGGGGCGCGACGGGCTGCGCCGCGGCGCGGAGATCATCGAGCGCGTCGGGCTCGAGCACGTCGCGCAGCGGGGCTGACCCGCCGGTGACCGACGTCCCGGTCGTCGTGGCCCTTGCGGGCGGTCAGTGGCGCGCCGCGCGTGCTGGCCCGCGGCCGAACGTGGCGCTGCTCGACCTGCTTGCGTCGGAGGCCGAGGCTCCCGACGGCTTTCGGATCACCCGCGGTGAGCCGCTGCCGGTGGACCTGTCGACGCACCCGTCGATGCACCCGTCGATGGACCTGACCGAGCGCCGGATCGAGGTCGACCAGACCAACGACTCATGGGTCATCGGGGATGCGGTGGTGGTCAAGTGGATCACCGAGCCGCTGGTCGGACCACACCCCGCGCCCGAGCGACTGCGTCGACTCGCCGCCGCCGGATTCACCGCGATGCCTCGGCTCCGGGGCATGGTCGAGTGGTGGACGCCGGACGGATTCTGGGTACCCGTGGTGACGGCCGTGGACCTGGTGCCCGACGCGACCGACGGCTGGACCTGGTGCCTCGACGCGTGCCGGGTCGCGCTCGGCGTCGAGGACGGAGCCGGGCTGCCGTTCGCCCGGCGGCTCGGAGAGCTGACCGCCACGATGCACCTGGCGCTGGCGGACTCCCCCACCGGACCGGTCGCCGACCACGGCGACTACCACGTCGGCCAGGTGCTGCGGACCCCCGACGGCGAACTGTTCGTCATCGACTTCGACGGGAACCCCACGCTCCCGCCTGAGGAGCGGGCGCGCCACCGGCCGGCGGCGTACGACGTGGCCGGCATGCTGGTGGCGCTGGAGAACGTCGGCCACGTGGTGCAGCACTACGCGCCCGACCTGTCCGACGACGAGGTGATCGGCTGGACCGAGCAGGTGCAGGGCGAGTTCCTCGCGTCGTACCGGGAAGGCGCGGACGCGCTGCTCGACGAGGCGCTGTTGGAACAGTTCGTGCTCGACCAGATCCATCGGGAGCTGGCGTACGCCGACTCCCACCTGCCGCGGTGGCGTTACGTGCCCGAGGCGGCGCTGCGACGGAGAGGGACGACATGAAGCCCGACCTGTTCCTGGCGGACCTGCTCGAGAAGCCGGCCCGGCTGCGCGGGCTCGACCTCGATGACGCCTGGGGCTTCGTCGCACCTCCCGCGCAGGTGCTGCTGCTCGGCATGGGCTCTTCGCACTACGCGAACCTGGTCGCCGCCGCGCGGCTCCGGGCCGGTGGGGTGCCCGTCGTGGCCGAGCTCGCGTCGTCCGACCTGCTGCCCGTGGTCGGCCCCGGCACGCTGGTGATCGCGGTCTCCGCCTCGGCCGGATCGGTGGAGACCCTCGATGCGGTGGATCGGCTGGGCGTGCCCTTCGTGGCGCTGGTCAACCAGGAAGGGCCGCTGACCGGCCGCGCGTCACGCACGGTCTGGATGCAGGCCGGCGAGGAGCGCGGTGGGGTCGCCTGCCGTTCCTTCCAACACACGCTGGCGCTGCTGCTGGCCCTCGAGTCCCACCTGGTCGGCGTACCCCTCCCGCCGATCGCACAGGCGGCCGATGCCACCGAGGATCTGCTCGCCGGGGCCGGCGAGTGGCGCCCCCGACTGACCCGGCTGCTGCTCGGGCCACAGGGGACCCACGTCGTCGCCCCCGCCCGTCGGATCTCCTCGGCCTACCAGTCCGCGCTGATGCTGCGCGAGGGGCCGCGGCTGTCCGCGGTGGGCTGCGAGACCGGCGACTGGAGCCACGTCGACGTCTACCTGACCAAGACCACCGACTACCGCATGCTCCTGCTCGGCGGGTCTCGCTGGGAGCAGCAGCTGCTGGAGTGGACCGACCAGCGCGGCAGCACCGTCGTCGCCGCCGGTGCCGACGTCCCCGGCGCGACCGAGGCGCTTCGCTACGCCCACGACGACGTCGACGACGTGCGGCTCCTCACCGAGACGCTCATCAGCGAGCTGCTCGCGGCTCATGCGTGGCTGGACGCCGACCAGGCCGGCCGTCCCGGAGGGTGAGGTCTCTCCGCCTCTAGGCCTGGGCGCTGACTAACCGCTGTGCTGTCGGCGCTGCCCGGGAGGACCAGCACGGAGGGCGAACCCGATCAGGGTCATGACGATGCCGACCGCCACGGCCATGGCCGCGACACCGAATGCGACGACTGACGTGAACAGTGATGCCTGCAGGAACGCGGAATCCATCGCGGTGGCTCGGTTCGGGTCCTCCCGGTCGAGCTCTGCGTAGGTCAACCCGCCCGTGATGTCCCTGGTGTGCTTGTCGATCACATCGGCCTGGCAGTAGGCGGACACCGGTCCATTGACGTCGTCGCCGGCGGCGCAGCGGGCGTCGTCTGCCACGGTGATCTTCTGGTCTGCCAAGGTCATGCTGATCACGACCCACGTGGCAACTCCGGCGACGGCCATCACGACCCCCACGATGATGGAGGTGATCGAGGCGAACTTGCGCACGTTCTGCTCCTTCGGTCGGGCGCTCGCGTCCGGTGCTTCTCGACGAGTCTCTACTCAGAGTAGGCGTTGCACGCCGGAGCGGCCACGGCCGACGAGCGACGACAGTGAGCACACGCGAAGGGCCGTCGGACCATCCTAGGATGACGACGACCCCCACTCCGGAGCTGCCTGATGATGACCGCGCCCACGACCGACCGGGGCTTGCTTCGCGCGACGCCGTCCGCCAGCTGGCGATGCACCGCGGCCTGAGTCGGGCCATCGTCGCCGCGGCGACGATGGTCATGCTCATCTCGTCCTGTGACGGCGACCCGTCATCGACGCGCCCGGACCGCGAGGAGACGGAGCCGCACCGGGTGGACATCTTCGACCCGACCGACCTGCCCGCGGGCTCGAGCGGGACGCTCGTCGCCGCGGTCGACGGCGAGATGCTCGTCTGCGAGGGATGGGGTCTTGCGGACAAGGAGGCGGGAACAGAGGCCGGCTGCGACACCGTCTACGACGTCATGTCGATGACCAAGCAGTTCACCGCCGCGGCGGTCCTGAAGCTGCAGATGATGGGACGGCTCCGAGTGAGCGACCGGATCAGCCGATTCGTGGACGACGTACCGACGGACAAGCGGGCGATCACTGTCCAGCAGCTGCTGACGCATACGGCCGGACTGGTCGAAGGTCTGGGCGATGACTACACGCGCACGTCGCGGGGGGCCCTCATCAGCCAGGCGCTGGCGTCGGACCTGCGGTGGCCGCCGGGAACCCGGTACCTCTACTCGAACGTCGGCTACAGCCTGCTGGCCGCGATCGTCGAGGTGGCCTCCGGCGAGGGGTACGAGGAGTTCCTCGCTCACCATCTGTTCGAACCAGCTGGCATGACGAGCACCGGGTACGTCCTTCCGGACTGGGAGTCGGCCACGGTCGCCGTGGAGTATGACGAAGGAGACCGGCCACAGGGACGTCCGTTCGATCATCCCTGGGCCGCGGACGGCCCGTACTGGAATCTCCGTGGCAACGGAGGTCTGCTGTCGACCGCGCGCGACCTGTTCCGGTGGTCGCAGGCCCTCGAGGGCGACGAGGTCCTCGACGAACCGGCGAAGCGACAGCTCTTCCGGCCCCGAGTGCGCGAAGGGGTGAACGCGGACAGCAGGTACGCCTACGGATGGGTCGTCCTGGAGACGCCCTACGGACCAGCCCAGTGGCACAACGGTGGCAACGGCTGGTCGTACGGCGAGATCGTCCGCATCCCGACCGCACACGCCTTCGTGTTCTGGGCCACCAACCACTACCGCAGCCGGGCCGGCGGGTGGAACCTGGAGCGGCTCGGAGGCCGGGTCACGGGTGACGTGGTCAAGCGCCTGGTCGAGGAGGCCGGCATCCACCACTGACCGCACCAGGGGTCACGGTCGTCAGTCGACGACGGCGCCTGCGGTGAGGTTGATCTCGGTGGCGGTCATCGTGGCGGCCCAGTCGGAGGCGGCGAACACGGCCGCGTTCGCGACCTCGGCGTAGCTCGGGCGCCGCGCGAGCAGCAGGCCCTCGGCCTCCGGGTCGTGCTTCCCCGGGTCCGGGGAGCCGGGCGACAGCAGCCAGCTGACCCGTACGCCGCGTGGTCCGAGGTCGGCGGCGAGCTGCCGGCACAGACCGGAGAGTGCGGCCCAGGCGATGTGGGAGCCACCGAGGTTCGGGATGGCCTCGCGCCCGCCTCCCATGACGAGGATGACGCCGTGCCCGCGCATGTGGCGGGCGGCGGCCGTGGCGACGACGAGGGTCGAGGTGACCGCCTTGGCGACCGGCTGCATGACGTCGTCGATCCGCATGTCGAGGAGTGGCGTGCCCTGGATGTCGTCGTTGCTCGTGGCGTTGAAACAGACGTCGATCCCGCCGGCCTGCTCCGCCACCGTCGCAGCATGGGCCTCGACCGCGTCCCGGTCAGTCGCGTCGAGGGTGGCGACGTGGGCGACCCCGCCCTGGTCGGCGATGCCATCGGCAGTCTCCTCGAGTGTGGCCCGCGTGCGCCCGGTGAGATGCACGTGGGCACCCTCGCGCGCGAACGCCCGGGCGACCGCGGAGCCAACGTTGCCGCTACCTCCGTGGACGATGGCGGTGCGATTCTCCAGCAGCACTGTTCTCTACCCCTCTCGCTCGTCACTCATGGGTACAGACCGTGCGGGCCGGCGGGGATCATCGGTCGGCGCTGACGACCGTCCCCCTCACGCCCGGCGGCGCGTGGCACGCACAGCCCGCGTGGCAGCGGGCGCGAGCACGACAGTCGACGCGAGGAGATCCGTGAGGTACGTCGACGCCCGTCCAGCGACCATGGCCGACGTGGAGGAGGTCAAGGTCCTCGTCGCTGATCACGAGCGCACGACCGTGCGCGTCGGCGAGGTCTTCCAGAAGGTCGACGCTGATCAGACAATCGCACGGACGTCGAGACCGAGGCTCGGACGGGCACGGTTGACATACCCAACATCTTTGACGTGCAAAGCGTTCCGAGGTCTTAGCGCTGTCTGTCAGCGATTCGGCAGCCGATCGGTCAACGCATCTGGGGTCAGCCGATCGAGCACCCCTCGAGCCACGCTTTGGGGCCGTTGCTGCTCTCCCATGAACGAGTCGAGCACGAGCAGTGCGCCGGTCAAAGCCGGCACAGCCCATTGCAGGGTCCGTAGCTGACGCTGGGCCGCCGCGACTTCCGGCGGGGTCGTCTCGGCGGGCTCAGTGCCCGACTGAACCGCGACATCGGTCTGCTCGGAGACCTTGCGGCCGAGCGCACGGCTGTACGCCGTGACGCCAAGGGCGGCTCCGGTCAGAGCGGTCTTGATCAGGGCTGTGGTCGCCACGCCACGCTGACCGGCCAGGCGCGACTTGTTCCCTGCCACCAAGCCCGCGCCGCCCATCAAGTGCATGCCGATCGCAGCGGCGTTCACCGGGGTCCACCGGTCCCAGCCCACGTTTGCGACGGCGCCAGTGCGGTGCACGGAATCGGCCTCGCCGGCGGCCGGGTTGAGCGCCACGGCGTTAGCGAGCGTCCCCCCGAACCAGGCGGCGAGACCGACATCGTTCAGTGAACGCGAAACGGTGTTGCGGGACATGATGTCCTCCTAGGTCGTCGATGAGCGCGAGCTCGTGGCGTACCCGATCCGAGCCGAACTAATCGCCGCCGGCGTCTCTTGGCGGAGCATCTTCACCGACCTTGTCTCGTGCGGCTCCGCCGCACGACGAACTCGGCTGCCTCGCTGTGACGACGGTCCTCTAAAGCCCTTTCGCGCTACGCAGGGTGTCCCCCGAAGGGGTGAGTTTGGGCGCCTGCAGCAGGGGCACGGACCACACGTCGCCGCCCACGCGGGGCAGACGACACCGAGCGAGAGGACATCACCGTGGACATCGGTGAAAGCTTCCAGAACACCACCGACAAGATCTTCGACTTCCTGCCCAACCTCCTGGGCTTCTTGGTCGTCCTGCTGATCGGTTACATCGTCGCCAGGATCGGTGCCGGCGTGATTCGCAAGTTGCTGCAGAAGGTGCACGTCGACCAGAAGCTCCATGAGAGTTCTGCGAGCAGGTATGTCGA
>Ga0190275_10003511_pt1 | contig 11211 bp, 11 predicted proteins | sample Popmic550T_FD_133745 | JGI IMG/M metagenome (GOLD analysis project Ga0190275, IMG submission 133745) | Populus adjacent soil microbial communities from riparian zone of Yellowstone River, Montana, USA - 550 T | ecosystem: Environmental > Terrestrial > Soil > Riparian zone > Trees stand | place...
ACAGAGGAGCGCTAGCAAAGCTGCGGCGACCACGTGACGGCGGTGGAACCACGCGAGAAGCCCCATTGCCATCAACGCCGCGCTGAAGGGCTCACTGGTATCGAGCGTGGTCCCGATAAGTATTCCTGGATTCAACGCGATCGCCATCCCGGACAGGGCGGGCCAGTCGAACAACACGGCGAGTCGGCTAACGGCATATCCGGCTATCGCCAAACTGATCAGATTGAGACCAACGAGGGTAAGCGGAAGGGCCGACGCTCGGCCAAAAGTGAAGAACCCAGACACCCACGCATAGCCTGCCCGCCCATACCGATAAGCGGGGTAATCGATCAGGTCATGATGTGTTCCGCTCGCAATTGGATCGATGGCGATCGTGTACGCATAGACGCCGTCATAATGCCCTTCTGGAAGTAAGACGAAGTCCTCGTCGAAACCGCGTGCCACCGCTGCCATCGGTTCCAAGGGATCCATCCGAACCAAGGCAGAAACGTTGCCACCATGGATGGAAATGACGAACATCACGGCAACTATTCCAGCGGTAAATGCCACGATGCCGCATAGGAGCGCTACATAGAAGTTGTCTTTCTTCATATGGTCTCCAGCATAGGAGAAGGGAATTCCTTGTCTGATAAAGGCAGCGACGAGCCGGTGCGCGACCCAACCACCATCGACTATCTTCGTCACGTGGATCAGACCGATAGCAACCCTGCCAAGGATTTCTTGCGCCTTCCCGTGCACGGACCGGGATCGTCGTTCTCAGAGCTCCTCAAAGCCCACGCTCAACCTCGAGATCCCCTCGTCACCACTAGGTTGGAAGTGCCCGAAGGCACGACCGTCCTTGCTCTGCGATACGCGGACGGAGTCATCGTGGCCGGCGATCGAAGAGCGACGGAAGGTTTCCAGATAGCGCATCGTTCGATCGAGAAGGTGTTCGCCGCGGATGACATGTCCGCAGTGGCGATCGCGGGGGCCGCTGGACCGGCCGTCGAGATGGTCCGTCTGTTCCAAACAGAGCTCGAGCACTACGAGAAGGTCGAGGGGGAGAGACTGACCCTCGAGGGCAAAGCCAACAAACTCAGCCAGATGATCCGTGCCAACCTGCCCGCAGCGATGCAGGGCCTGGTCGTCATCCCGTTGTTCGCCGGTTACGACGAGAGCCGGGCGGAGGGTCGGATCTTCAAATACGACGTCACCGGCGGTCGTTACGAGGAAGACGACTATCACGCGACGGGCTCGGGTGGGAAAGACGCCCGCTCGAGTCTGAAGAAGCGTTTCCGGCACGGCCTCGGCCGTGAGGAAGCGGTGACTATCGCTATCGAAGCACTCTTCGACGCGGCAGACGAGGACGTGGGCACCGGGGGACCCGACCTCATGCGGGGTATCTATCCGACGGTGGCGGCCATATCGTCCGAAGGCATGGTCGAGCTGCCCGAGGAGACCATCAGGCTGTCGTTCGAAAGGCTCATGGCAGCGAGGTCTGACGAGATGACTACATCGGCCACGCATCCCGTTGATGTCCGGCGGCCGCGCGAGGAGGAATAGTGCCGGTTCCTTACTACGTCTCGCCCGAGCAGCTGATGCGCGACAAGGCCGACTACGCGCGCAAAGGCATCGCTCGCGGCAAGTCCGTGATCGTGCTCGAGTACACCGATGGGATCCTGTTCATAGCGGAGAATCCTTCCGCGACGTTGCACAAGATCTCCGAGATCTACGACCGCATCGCTTTCGCCGGCGTTGGGAAGTTCAACGAGTTCGAGCAGTTGCGCATCGGCGGCATCCGGTTGAGCGACCTCAAGGGATATTCGTATTCGCGTGAGGATGTAACGGCGAAGGCACTGGCGAACGCCTACTCACAGACTTTGGGGAACATCTTCACGGCCGAGCTGAAGCCGTACGAGTGCGAGATCCTCGTCGCTTCCGTGGGCAATACGACGGACGAGAACGAGCTGTTCCACATCCTCTACGACGGTTCCGTGACGGATAGGCAGGAATGGGTCGCGATGGGCGGTCAGGCGGAGGCCCTCGGCGCCTACCTGAAGGAGCAGTATCCGGATTCGACGCCGGATCTGAAGAACGCCCTGATGGTGGGCGGGAGCGCTCTGGGCTCGGTCGGGGAGGCTTCTTCCCCCTCGGTCGAACAGCTCGAGATCGCCGTTCTGGATAGAACGCGACCGCGCCGCAAGTTCCGTCGTCTAACGGATGACGAGGTCAAAAAGCTCCTCTGAAGCGTCTCCCCGGTTCTATCCTTGACGGGTGGAGAGACGGATCTTCGGCACCGAGAACGAATACGGCGTCACCTGCACGTTCAGGGGCCAGCGCCGGCTCAGTCCCGACGAGGTGGCTCGTTACCTGTTCCGCCGAGTCGTCTCGTGGGGCCGATCCTCGAACGTGTTCCTCGAGAACGGTGCACGTCTCTACCTCGATGTTGGATCGCACCCCGAATACGCGACCCCCGAATGCGACACGGTCTACGACCTGGTGGTTCACGACAAGGCGGGGGAACGGATCCTCGAGGGCCTGCTGAAGGCAGCCGAGGCACGTCTCCGCGAAGAAGGCATCTCCGGCGACATCTATCTCTTCAAGAACAACACCGACTCCGCCGGTAACTCGTACGGAAGTCACGAGAACTATCTCGTATCGCGTTACGGTGAGTTCGGCCGCTTGGCGGAAGTCATGATCCCGTTCTTCGTCACGCGACAGATCTTCTCGGGGGCCGGGAAGGTTCTTCAAACCGCCCGCGGGGCCCTCTTCTGTATCAGTCAACGAGCGGAGCACATCTGGGAAGGCGTCTCGTCGGCGACGACGCGGTCGCGCCCCATCATCAACACCCGTGACGAACCGCATGCGGATGCCGAGAAGTACCGGCGCCTCCACGTGATCGTCGGGGACTCCAACATGAACGAGTGGGCGTCGTACCTGAAGGTAGGTAGCACCGCTCTTCTCCTGCGGATGCTCGAGGAAGGGGTTCAGGTCCGTGACATGACATTAGAGAACCCGATCAGGGCGATCCGCGAGATCTCGCACGACACGACGTGCAAGCGGAAGGTTCGATTGGCCAATGGGCGAGAGGCCTCGGCCCTGGATATGCAGAAGGAGTACCTCGAGAAGGCGCTTCGCTGGGTCGACCAGCGTGACGACCTGGTGTTGAAGGACATCGCAGGGATGTGGGAGCACGCGCTCACCTGCTTGGAATCCGACCAGGACAGACTAGAACGTCAAGTCGACTGGATCGCCAAGCGCAAGATCATCGAGAGCTACCGCTCGCGCCACAACATCTCCCTGGCGCACCCACGGATCGCGCACATGGATCTCGCCTACCACGATGTCAATCGCAAGCGCGGCATCTATTACCGGATGGAGGCCCGGGGGATGGCCGAACGGATGTGTGATGAGTTGGATATCGAGCGAGCCACTCAAGAACCGCCGCAGAGCACTCGGGCGAAACTACGCGGCGAGTTCATCCGGGCAGCCAAACGCAAACGCCGCGACTTCACCGTCGATTGGGTGCATCTGAAGTTGAACGACCAGGCTCAGCGCACGGTGTTGTGCAAGGACCCGTTCAGGTCGGTGGACGAGCGCGTCGCCAAGCTGATCGCTTCACTGTAGTGATCTGATGGCGGCGTTCCGCGAGGGCAAGGTCGTCGAGTTGCTCACAGGTGACGCCCGCGCTCTCAGGCTGCGCGTTGCACTCGGCACACAAGAGATCGGTTGCGTCGCTTTCCCGTCGATGGTCGGAGAGTTGCACGTGGGGGACCGCGTCGTCGTCAACACCACGGGCCTGGAGCTCGAGCTCGGGACTGGCGGCGACGGGTTCGTTCTGTGGAACCTCGACGGGGGAGACGTGGAGCCCGGTGAGGGGCACATCGTGAAACTCCGGTACACGCCCTGGCAGACGGAGGTTCTGGCCGCCGAGGCACAAGAGAGCGAGCACCATCATCTGTTGCGGGACGTCGATTCGATCGACGGGCTCCCGGTGGTGGCCTGCGGTCTGCACTCGCAGGTTGCCGGGGTCGCAGCGGGTATCAAGGCGGCAGAACCCCGGGCGCGCGTCGCCTATCTGATGAGCGACGGAGGCTCGCTACCGATCGCGTGGAGTAGGACGATCGCGCGATTGAAGGAGGCAGGTCTCGTCGATGTCACCTGTACCTACGGACACGCGTTCGGCGGCGATATCGAAGCGGTCAACCTGTTCAGCGGGTTGGCGGCACTCGCAACCGTAGCGAGGCCCACGTGTGTGATCGCGGCGATGGGCCCGGGGGGAGTGGGCACCGGCACTCGCCTGGGCTTCTCCGGCATCGAGCAGAGCCAAGTGCTGGATGCGACCGGTGCCCTTGGGGGCCGCGGGGTTGCCTGCCTCAGGGTCTCCTTCTCCGATGCGCGGGAGCGACACCAGGGGATCAGCCACCACTCATTGACGGCTCTGAGGCTCGCCGCCCGCCCGGCGACCATCGTGATCCCGGATCTGCCCGACGAGGACCGGCGGGACCTGTTGGTGGAGCAATTGGGCGGCGTGGTCAACGCGGGACTGCATGAAGTCGTGACGGCAGATGGTTCATCGGGGCTCGATCTCTTGCGACGTACGGGGATCGAGGTGGATTCGATGGGACGCTCCCTAGACGAGTCGACCGAACCATTCCTCGCCGCCGCGGCCGCAGGAGCGGTTGCTGCAGGGACGGCGCGGCCCCCCCAAGGGTGACGGGGATCACAGCGTTGCCGGTCCGGTGCACGTTGGCTGGGACCGATGACCTACCCTCGTGCGATGCGGAGGATCGAGCGCTTGATCAATCTCATCGCGGCGCTGTTGGAGACCGCACAGCCCCTCACCAGCAGCCAGATCCGCGAGCGCATCGCCGGATACGACCAGGAGTCCCAAGAGGCGTTCAGGCGGGCTTTCGAGCGGGATAAGGAATCCCTCCGGGCGATAGGGATACCACTCGAGCTGCGCGAGATGGGCCCCTACGGTGACGAGCCCGAGGGCTACATCATCCCCAAGGAGAAGTACTACCTCCCGGAGCTGGACCTCGAGCCGCAGGAGCTCGCGGCTCTCCGGATAGCCGCCGGCGCGGTGCTGGGGGCAGGCGCCCAGGCGACCAGCGGTTTGATGAAGCTCTCCTTGGATCTCCCCGGCGAGAACTGGGATTCCCCTCGTGTCGTGTGGGGGACCGACCTTGCGGCGGAGCAGCCCCTGCTCGGCCCCCTTTACGCCTCCGTGACCGAACGCAAGCCGGTGAAGTTCGACTATTCACGCGCCGACGGACCGACCGCCATGCGCAGTGTGGAGCCTTATGGACTGGTCCACAGGCGAGGCAACTGGTACGTCGTGGGCCGGGACCGGGACAAGGATGCGGTGCGCGCGTTCAAGGTGTCTCGCATCGGCGGACGGTTGGAGTCGCTGGATGGGACGTATCCGGTCCCCGATGACTTCGACCCCGCATCCCATGTGACCCTCGAGGGATGGGAGATCGGCGGCGAGGCTTCTGCGGCCACCGTGCGTTTCTCTCCGGAGCTGCGCTGGTGGGCGGAACAGAACCTCAAGCACGCGTCCGTCGAGGGGCCAGATGGAAGCCTGGATGTCGAACTGCCCGTGTCGAACCCTGATGCGCTGATCTCATGGGTGATCGGATTCTCCGGGAAGGTCGAGATCGTCGCACCTCCCGAGGCGCGCTCCCGCCTACGTGCCCATCTCGAGGCCGGCCGGGAGGCACTGGGTGTCTGACAAAACACAGTCTGACTCAACACAGGGGAGACTCGGCCGGCGACTGGGACGGATCCTGCTGCTTCTTCCGTATGCGATCCAGCATCCCGGCGTGACGGTCGCAGAGTTGGCTCGGAAGTTCGATGTCGACAAGCGAGATCTCCTCGACGATCTGCAACTCGTGTTCATGTGCGGACTTCCCGGATACGGGCCCGGCGACCTCATCGATGTCGACCTCGATGAGGATCGTGTTTACGTGCGCATGGCCGACTACTTCGCGGCCCCCCTGCGCCTCTCGCCCGCCGAGGCCCTCGCTCTTTATGCCGGTGCAGCCACCTTGGCCGAGCTCCCCGGCATGGAGGAAGCGGACGCGCTCAAGAGTGCACTTGGGAAACTTCGCCGCGCCTTGGGCTCCGCCACGGACGGGGACGCATCGACGATCTCCGTCGCGCTCGAGCCCGCTATCGAAGAGATCATGTTGTCGGTTCGGAGCGCGATCACCGATCGCAAGCAGATCGCCCTCGAATACTTCTCGGCATCGCGCGGGGGTCTTAGCGAACGCACCGTCGAACCGTGGGGCCTGATCGCCGCCCTGGGGCGTTGGTACCTGGTCGGCTTCGATCACCTCAGTGGTGAGGAGCGCATGTTCAGGCTCGACCGCATGAAGTCAGCGGGCGTGCTGGACGAGCCTGCCGAGATCCCAGAGTCATTCGATCCCGAGGCTTATCGCGGGGCATGGCATCCAACGGAGGGCGAGCCCACCATCTCTTTCGAGATTTCGGCGAACGCGGCTCGCTGGTTCGGCGACTACTACCCGGTCACCAGAGCAACGGAGCTCGACAGCGGGTGGACGGAGATCGAGATGGTCGCGGGCTCTTCACACTGGGCGGCCACGCTCGTACTGCAGCTCGGTGGCGAGGTCAGGAACGTGCGACCGCCGGAGATCGTGGAACGGGTTCGAGTGCTGGGGGACGAGCTAGCTCGACGACACGGCTGAGCCGGTCGAGAACGGATCTTCGTTGTGGGCCACCGCCTGTCCGCGGATGTGAACTACCTCTCCGGCGGCAGGACGTTTGGGGATGGTGAACGAGAACGTCGACCCCTTGCCCCAGGTCGACTCGACCCAGATGCGGCCGGCGTGCATGCGGACCAGCTGTGCACACAGATAGAGGCCGACTCCGGTACCGTCATGCTCGCGAGTGGAGGAGGCGTCTATCTGACGGAACCGCTCGAAGATTCCGGGTATGTCGCTCGACACGATGCCGACGCCCCTGTCCACGATGTCGATCCGCAACTCCTCACCGTCCTCCGACGCCCGAACGATCACGGGGTCGGGGCCGGACGAGTACTTGAGTGCGTTCTCGATCAGGTGACGCAGCACGAGGGCCATCTTCGTCTCGTCGCATGGCCACATCAACGGTCGGGGGATCTCGAGGATCGCCTCGCGCTCCTGTTGAAGGCCGATCAGGTCCTCGGTGACGTCCTGGATGAGTGTGGGGATCTCGACCTGCTCGATACGCAGGCTCGCTTCCCGGGTCTCGATCTGCGAGACGTAGAGAAGGTCCTCGATCAGCCTTTCGAGAAGTCCAGCGCGGGCGTCGATCGTCCGTAGTGCCTCCTGCACGTCATCGGCGGAAGCCTTGGCCCCTTTCCGCAGGAAGGTTCGAGCGAACCCTTTGATGATCGTGAGTGGAGTGCGTAGCTCGTGGCCAATCATGGCGACGAAGTCGCGCTGCTTCTGGGCCATCTCGCGCTCGGCCGACACGTCGTCGAGCATGAGGATGCGTCCCATCGGGACCCCCGGTAGATGGACGCTCGATATGCGGGCCTTGTAGGTGCGGGGTGGGGAACCTGCATCCACCTCGGCCTGCAACGCGCCCCCGCTGGTCAGCAGACTCTCGACCCGCTCGTGACCAAGGGCGCCTTGGACGGGATTTCCGGCAGTGAACGTGGCGGAGATCCCGAAAAGGTGCTCGGCCGCGGCGTTGATCGCTATTACGCGGTCCCGTGCGTCGATCAGCACGATCGGGTTCGGAACGCCGTGGATGATCGCCGACATCTCCGATTCCTTCTTGCGAACCTCGGCGTGAAGCTCTGCGGCTCCCAGGGCCGTGTTGCACTGTTGCCCGAAAGCGCGGAGGAGGTGCTTGCGATCGCCGGCGACCTCGAGGTCGGCCCGGGCTACGAGGACCCCGCCGGTTCCCTGTGACGTCCGGAGCCCGAGGGCAACGTACGACGTTGAATCCCATTCGAGGAACGCGATGTCGCCGCTCTCGACCACGTCTTTTATCTCGGCGACCTCGAGGGCGTCACGGATGGCCTTCTTATCGACCCCTCTGAACACACCGCAGGCGATGCCGCCCGATTCAGCGTCGAACAGACAGGCGAAGCCGTCGTTCGACCCTGCCAAGCGCGAAGCGCCATCCAATGCGTGTTGCAGCAGGGCGTCGAGGTCGAGCGTGCCGACCAGGCCCCGGCTCGATTCGACCAATGCCATCAGGTCCGAGGAACGGTGCTCGGCTTGCTCGTGAAGTCTCGTTCGATAGATGAGGCCGGCCGCCTGATCCGCGAACATCTGGGCCAGTCGAAGGTCTTCCTCGGTGAAGTCGGGGGAACCTGCGGACATCGCCAGGCTGAGCACTCCGATCGATCGCCCCTGAACCCTCAGGGGAACCACGATGCTGGATGAGATCGGCCGGTGCTTGGGAACGAAGTTGATGAACGAATCCGACTCGACCTGGCCCAGAAGGAGAGGGCGTCCGGTAGCCAGGACGCGACCGGCGACGCTCTCGCCGACCTTGATCGAATGCCCCACCGGCACCTCGGACGGCAACCCGAATGAGGCTGCGAGGACCAACGTGAGACCGTCGTCTTCGAGGAGCATGATCGATCCGTGTTGGGCGCTCAGGAGCTCGATCGCAGCGGTGACCATCCTCTGCACGGCGTCGGGCAGGGCGGAGGAGGACGAGGCGATCTCGCTGACCGTCAGGGCGGCCTCGAGCCCGGCCTTCCACCTCTCGGGGTCCTGGGGGAGCTCCTTACGAACGCGAGCAAATAACGCCATGTTTTTCCATCGGCGCCTGGGGGCCGGGGGTTAACAAATCCCCGAAGAATTGCGTAGACGGTTCTCCTAAACCCCACCTCTACCGGGCCGATAACTACGTAGCAGCAATAGGAGTAGCCGAAGGAAAAGGTGATGGCCTCGGCCATCGGCCGGGAAAAACGGGAGAGGCTCAGAGATGACGACGATCAAGGCAACGTGCCAGGAGTGTGGAGAGGTCGATCTAACCGCCGACGAGATCCTTCTGAGGATCGGGTCCGCCGCAGCCTCGAACACCTATGCGTTCACGTGTCCGAGCTGCACCGAGTTCGTCGAGAAGCCGGCCGACGAGAGGATCGTCAGACTGCTTCTGTCGGGTGGGGTTCTGCCCCAGCTGGTTCACGTGCCGGCCGAGGCGCTGGAGCCCAAAGGCGGGCCGCCGATCAACTACGACGACGTGCTGGCCTTCCACGAGCTCCTCGAGCGAGACGACTGGTTCGACCAACTCGTTTCTTAATGAGCTGAGGGCAGTCGCACCCACCTAGACTGCCTCCATGCCTCAGATCGGCCCACTCGAGATCATCGTCGTCGCGATGCTGGCCCTGATCGTGTTCGGCCCCGAGAAGCTGCCCGGGATGCTTCGCACCGTCGGCAAGACGCTCGGCGAGCTGCGCCGGATGGCCTCCGAAGTGAAGAGCGACTTCTCCTCGGGCCTCAACGACCCGCCCGACCCCGACCCGCCGAAGCCTGCTGCGCCCCCGACGCCGGCCACCCCCGAGACCCCTACCGAAACGGTGGTTGATGGCGGACCCGAGTAACCTCCGCCGGCGCCGCCTTAACTTCATGAGGCGCAAGCAGGGGAACAGGACGACCTCGATGACGGTCGTGGAGCATCTCGTCGAGCTGCGCCGCAGGCTGGTCTTCTCGGGCCTGGCGTTCATCCTTCTGTCGACTATCGCCTTCTTCTTCTACGAGCCCATCCTGAGATTCGTGCAGGCTCCCTTATGCGACCTCGACCCAGAGTTGCTCGGCCCCCAAGGATGTCGCCTCGTTTTCAACAAGGTTTTCGGCGGCTTCATGTTCCGGTTGAAGATGACCGCACTGGTCGGATTGATCGTTTCGATGCCGGTCTGGCTCTACCAGCTGTTCGCTTTCATCGTGCCCGGTCTGACCTCCAAGGAGCGGCGCTACGCCGTTCCGTTCGTGATCTCGTCGGTGTTCCTGTTCCTGGTCGGGTCGTTCCTGGCCTACCTCACGATGCCGACGGGGATCAGGATCCTTATCGCGATAGCGGGGCCGGAGCTCGTGCCTCTCCTCGGGGCGGAGGAATACCTGAGCTTCGTGGGGCTGATGTTCCTCGGATTCGGCCTTCTCTTCGAGCTTCCCTTGGTTCTGTTCTTCCTCGGGCTGGCCGAAGTGGTATCTGTAGAACAGCTAAGGCGTCAGCGCAAGGCAGCGTTCGTAGGGATCGTTGCTCTTTCGGCGATCGTTACGCCGAGCCAGGACCCCTACACGATGCTCGTCTTGGCCGTGCCTATCTATCTGTTGTACGAGTTGACGATCTTCATCTTGAAGATCGTCATGCGAAGGCGGGCCCAGGAGAAGACATGAGTGTGACCGAGCTCCAGCAGCACGATCGATTCGTCGTTCGTCAGTTGATCAAGCCCATGATCAACGTCTATCGCGTAACCGCGGGGGACGATCCCAAGAACCTCGGCCCCCTCGTAGCTTTCGTGCGTCAGAAGAGGCTCGCGTTCAAAGAGCAGATCAGTGTGTTCGCAGACGAGAACAGCACTCAGCTTCTCTTCCAGATCAAAGCTCGTAAGGTGATGGAGATCGGCGGCAGTTACGACGTGACGGCCGCGGAGGGCACACCGATCGGGGTCCTCGAGAAGCGATTCAAGAAGTCGCTGGTGCGATCGACCTGGTGTGTGAAGGATCCGAACGGCACCGAGCTGATGTTGGCCCAGGAGGCGAGCGCTGCCATCGCCATCCTGCGACGGGTGAAGGAAGTCTTCCCGTACACGGACCTGATCCCGCTTCCCTATGGGTTCTCTTTCACCAGCAACGGGGGAGAGATAGGCACGTTCCGGCGAGTGATCAGCCTGCGCGATCAGTACGTGTTGGACCTCTCCGGAGACGCCGGCAGAGCTATCGATCGCCGCCTTGCGATTGCTCTTGCCATAGCTCTGGACGCCCTTCAAGGTCGATAAACTCCGGCCGTGGCTATCAAGGGCAAGAAGAAGAAACGATCCCGCCAACCCTCCCGACGCCCCGCGTCTGCTCCGAGGCCGGTGTCGGGCGCAGGCCGCAAGCCCCCCTGGTATCAGACCGCCGGGGGCCGCGCCGCCGCCGGGATCGCCATCGGCGTCCTCTTGATCGCCGGTCTCGTCTGGTTCAAGACGTCACGCGACGATCAGAAGGCTCTGGAACGCCGACAGGAGTCGCTCGAGAGTGCCACCGGCGACGTCCAGGC
>Ga0190275_10003512_pt1 | contig 11210 bp, 12 predicted proteins | sample Popmic550T_FD_133745 | JGI IMG/M metagenome (GOLD analysis project Ga0190275, IMG submission 133745) | Populus adjacent soil microbial communities from riparian zone of Yellowstone River, Montana, USA - 550 T | ecosystem: Environmental > Terrestrial > Soil > Riparian zone > Trees stand | place...
CAGCGACAGCGTCACCGGGACGAAGAAGAAGTGGTAGACGGTGGTGATCGCGAACTGCCAGCGAGCCAGGTCCAGCGTGTCCATCGTGCCCTCCCGGGCGATCTACGACGTTACGTAGTAGATGCTAACGCAGATCTACTACAACGCGTAGTTATACTGGTCACGTGAGCACCGACGAGAAGGCCCCGCGCCAGCTAGGCGACCTCGAGCGGCTGGTGATGGAGCAGCTCTGGGCAGCCGACAGCGCGCTGACCGTGCGCGAGGTGCACGACCGGCTGGCCGGGACCCGTGAGCTCGCCTATACGACCGTGATGACCGTGCTGGACCGGCTGGCGAAGAAGCAGCTGACCGAGCGCGAGCGCGACGGCAAGGCCTGGCGCTACAAGGCCGCCGCGCCGCGTGAGGAGCTGGCCGCGGACCTGATGCGGGACGCGCTCGACCGGTCCGGCGACCGCCGGGAGGCGCTGGTCCGGTTCGTCGGACAGGTCAGCGACGAGGAAGCCGCGCTGCTGCGGGACGCGCTGGCCCGGCTGGAGGAGCGGAACGGGTGATCACCCCGATCCTGCTAGCCGCCCTGGCCTTGGTACTGGCGGGGCCGGCTCCTGCGCTCATGGCTCGCGCCGACTGGCCGTACCGGATCCCCCGGGCGGCGGTTGCTCTGTGGCAGGCCATCGCGCTGGCGGCAGTACTGGCTGCCTTTGGGGCTGGGATCGCGCTGTCGTACTCGACGGCAGGCCAGCCTGGTGAGCCGCGGTTCGACCCGTCCTCGCCTCGCGACCTGGCTGCGGCGGCAGTACTCGCTCTGACTGCTCTGGTCGGCATCCGGCTGCTGTGGGCTGTTGGGCGCGTCGCGGTCGGTACTAGGGCGCGTCGGAGGCGTCATCGCGACCTGGTGGACGTACTGGCGACACCGGACGGGTTGATCCCGGGTCTGCGGGTGCTGGCGGAGGAGACGCCGCTGGCGTACTGCCTGCCGGCGCTGCGCGGTTCCAGGGTGGTGGTGTCGGTGGGAGCACTCGACAGGCTCGACGACCGGGAGCTGCGCGCAGTACTGGCTCACGAGCAAGCACACCTCCGTGCGCGGCACGACCTGGTGCTGGAAGCATTCACTGCGCTCCACACGGCTTTCCCCCGCTGGGTTCGCAGCGATGTAGCGCTGGACCAGGCGCGCACGCTGGTCGAGTTGCTGGCCGACGATGACGCCCGGCGTCGCAATGGACCTCTGCCGCTCGCCCGTGCTCTCGTCGCGCTTGCAGGCTCACCGGCACCAGAAGCAGGTCTTGCCGCCGCCAGGTCCTCCACTGTCCTCAGAGTGCAGCGACTAGCCGACCCTGAGCCAAACTCCGCCCTGCTCTCGACAGCGGCCTACACCGCCGCGGCACTCCTCCTGGTCGTGCCCACGATCACTGTCGCCGCCCCCATCGTGAAAGCGGTCGTCAACGCAGTCAGCTAGGCCTGTACCGGAGCAGGGCGCCGTTGGTCGCCAGCGGCCGGGCTTCGATCAGCTCCATCGAGAACTGGCCGCTGGGGAACACAGGCTTGCCCGCACCGATGACAGTCGGACAGACCCGCAGCTGCACCTCGTCGACCAGCCCGGCTGCCAGCAGCGTGTGGAAGAGCGAGATGCTCCCCCACAGGATGATGTCCTTGGCGTCCTCGGCCTTGAGCGCCGCAACGTCAGCCACCGCGTCGGTGACGATCTCGCCCGGCTCCCAGTCGCCCCAGGGCGCGCTGGTCAGCGTCGACGAGACGACCACCTTGCGGAGGGCGTTCAGCTGCGGCGCGACCGGGTCCGTCGCGGTCGGCCAGTAGCCGACGAACAACCGGTACGTCGTCGCGCCGAGCAACATCGTGTCGACATGCTCGAGCAGCTCGAGATTGTCCCGATCATCCATCCCGGCGATCGTGTCAAAAAAGTCGAGCGAGTCGTCCGGCCCGGCGGCGTACCCATCGAGAGTGACGAATTCCTGGAAGATGAGTTGTCTCATCTAGGCCAATCTAGTGGCCGATCCCTTTACCTTCACCTCTTGCGACTGCCAGTAGTACGAGTCCCGACAGGACCAACAGAACGACCATGGTGATGACAAACGTCAGCACTAGTTACTTACTCCCCAGATTGTTGCCGTACAAAAACCCCACACCCCCTGCGACGAACTCACCCGTCGAGAAGTTCCCCGAACGCCTTCGCCACTTCGTCGACGCGCCACTGCAGCGTGGCCGGTGTCACGACCAGCTCGACCCATGACCAGCCCGGTACGTCGGCGGCCTGCCACCGGTACGAGATCGACTCCCGCGTCGCCTCCATCCGGCGTATTGCGGTCAGCTCGATCTCCTCGGCCGGACGTGGCGCATAGACCCGGAAGGAGTTGGTATGCGGCGGCTCGGGAAAGACCCGGAACCCCTTGCTCTGCAGGGCACCGGCCAACTCGACAGCACGGTGGTGGAGGTCGCCCATCTGCGGCAGTACCGTGCGCAACGCTTCGCGCGCGGACACGGCGTACGGGAAGAGGGTGTAGAGGTTGCCGCCGAGCCGCCGCTGCCAGCGGCGTACCTCAGCGATCACGTCCTCCGGCCCGGCCAGTGCGGCTCCACTGAGACCGCCCAAACCCTTGTAGAACGACACGTAGACCGTGGACGCGAGCGCAGCGATCTCCGCCAGGCTGTGCTCCAGGTAAGGCGTGCTCTCCCACAGTCGAGCGCCATCCAGGTGCAGCGGGACGCCACGCGCTTCACAAGCCGCAGCGAACACCACCAGCTCATCCCAGCTCGGCAGCACGAACCCACCGTCGCGCAGCGGCAGCTCCACCGTCACAGCGGCCAGCTTCCCCGGGATCGCAGCCAACTCATCCGGCCGAGGCTGCCGCGGCTCGGACGTCATCCGCTCGATCCGCAGGTGATGGACCTCTTCCAGCGCATTCAGCTCGTGCACCAGCAGATGAGACAACCCGTGGACTGCGACGCGTTGCGTCCCCGCGCGGTCTGCGAAGACGCGGAGCACGCTCTGCTGGGCGAGGATCCCACTGGGCAGAAAGACCGCAGCAGGCTTGCCTAGAAGCTCAGCGACCTCCTGCTCGAGCAACTCGACCTCGCCACCACTGCCGTATCCGTCCCGCTCGTCCTCTGTCACTGCATCGGCAAGCGCCCGCAGCGCATCGGCCGCCGGTGCTCTCCGGCCGGCCAGCCAGCGAGTGCAGTCCGCGGCCGCAGCCTTGCGCCGGGTCTGGAGGTCTTCGGGTGCGTCGGTGGTCGGGTAATTCACGCTACCTATCCTCCTCGGCGAGGCAACCGGTTTCAGACCGGCGTCGTCACGATGTGTTCGCCCTGGACGGTTTTGATCTGTACCGATCTCACCTGGTCGACCGGCACCAGCACTCCACCGCTGAAGCGGCTGCCTTCGCGTGCGGCCTTCTCGGACACCACCCAGCTGCCGGCCACGTAGACCTTGCCCGCCTTGTCCGTGACGAGCATCTCGCAGACGGCACCGGCCTTGAGGTTGGTGAGGTTGACGTTGATCCAGCTCCACTCGGCCCGCGGCTCCACTGTGGTCGCCATCGTCACCTTGGTGGTCGCATCCGTCGCTGTGGCCTGCTTGGATCCGGCAGGCGTAGTACTGGCCACCTCGTCGACTGACTGGCGACCGATCACCACACCGCCGCCCAGCGCGCCGGCGATCACTACGACTGCCGCGGCGACCAGCAACCACGGTCGGCGGCGTTTCGGAGCATCGGGAACAGTAGCGACCGAGCGGACCTCCCGCAGCGTGCGCTGCAGCAGCAGGTCGCCGTCGACCGGCGGGCCATCCAGGAACGCCTCCGGCGGTACCTCGCCGAGGAACTCCTTCATCTCCTCGAGCTCGGCCAGCTCCGCGCGCGCCGCGGCACACCCGGCCAGGTGCTCGTCCAGCGCGCGGACCTCGTCCGGCTCCAGCCCACCGAGCACGTAGGCGCCCAGCTGCGAGTGATCGTGCTCGCTCATCGGGCCACCTCCGCTTCTGGTCCGGCCATCACCGCGCGGAGCGCTCGGAGGGCGTAATACGATCTCGATTTCACCGTACCGGGCGGAACACCCAGTTCCTTCGCGGCCTCCGTCACGGACCGGCCGCGGTAGTACAACTGCACCAGCACCTCGCGATGCTCCGGCGACACCTGGTCGAGCGCCTCGAGCACCACCATCGTGTTCACCACCGACTCGGAGTGATCACCCTCGACCGGCGGACGATCCGCGACCTCGGCAACCTCGGCGGGCCGGACAGCACGCGCCCGGGCCCGGTCGGTGACCAGGTTGCGCGCGACCGTCAGCAGCCAGCCCCGGACCGATCCCTTGCCCTCGACCAGATCGTCGGCATGCTTCCACGCCCGGACCAGGGTCTCCTGGACGACGTCCTCCGCCGCCGCGCGATCACCCGTCAACCGGGTCGCGTAGGCGAGCAGGGCACGGCCGTGTTCGGCGTACAGCGAGCGGATCAGCGCCTCGGCCGTGTCCGGACGGCGGTCCATGTCACCCACCGCAATCCTCCCGGCCTCGTGCGTCGCGGTCGATCGTACGATAGGGGATCGGGCCGCAGGGCACCATGCGGCGCCCTGCAGAACGGTGGATGACATCGGACCAGTCTCGATCGGTCAGTAGCCGTAGCCGGCGCCGTTGTCCGACGAGGCCTCGGTGGTGATCTTCTTGCCGTCCGGACCGACGACCCACCAGACGCCGCCGACAGCCTGGCCCTTGGCTTCGCCGGCCTTGGCATCCTGGGCGAACTGGTAGAGCGGCCAGCCGGCCAGCGTGACCTGCTTGCTGCCATCGGTCCGCGTCACCGTGCCGACCAGTGCCGCGTCCACGCCGTCGACCTGCGGAGTACCGGAACCGGCAAGCACCGGCGGCCACTTCGCCGCGCAATCGCCGTCGCAGTTCGACTTCGACGGGCTGGCGGTGTCCTTGTCGAACAAGTACAGGGTCCGGCCCGTACCGTCGACAACAACCTTGCCGAAGTCGCCAACGTCCGTAGCGGCCAGCTTGGCCCCCGCGGACTGGCTCGTGGTGTTCTGCGGGGCGGCCGGCTTGTCATCGCCACCGCAGGCTGTAAGGGCAGACAGACCGAGAACGGCCGTTCCGGCAACGATGGCAAAGCGCTTCATGGTCCTGCTCCTTGGGTTGGTAGACCGTTCGACACCACCCACACGGCTGGGTGGACCGAACGGTTCAAGAAGCAGGACTGGCTGGTACTACGCGGGTTCGGTTTCGCGGATTCGTTGGGAGATGACGGCGGAGACGCCGTCGCCGCGCATGGTGACGCCGTAGAGCGCGTCGGCGACCTCCATGGTGCGCTTCTGGTGGGTGATGACGAGGAGCTGGCTGTTTTCGCGGAGCTCCTCGTAGATCTCCAGCAGGCGGCCCAGGTTGGTGTCGTCCAGCGCGGCCTCGACCTCGTCGAGGATGTAGAACGGCGAAGGACGGGCCTTGAAGAGGGCGACCAGGAAGGCGACCGCGACCAGCGAACGCTCGCCGCCGGACAGCAGCGACAGCCGCTTGACCTTCTTGCCTGGCGGGCGGGCCTCGACGTCGATCCCGGTGTTGAGCATGTCGGACGGATCGGTCAGCACGAGCCGGCCTTCGCCGCCGGGGAACAACCGGCTGAAGACGTGCTCGAAGGCGACCTCGACGTCGCGGTAGGCCTCGGTGAAGACCTGCTCGACCCGGTCGTCGACCTCCTTGACGATGTCCATCAGGTCGCGCCGCGACTTCTTCAGGTCCTCGAGCTGCTCGGCGAGGAAGCGGTGCCGCTCCTCCATCGCGTCGAACTCCTCCAGCGCGAGCGGGTTGATCCGCCCCAGCTGGTTCAGCGCCCGCTCGGCCTGCTTGAGCCGCTTCTGCACCTTGGCCCGGTCGAACGGCTCACCCTCGAGCTCGAGCGTGTTCTCGTCACCGTCCTTGGGCAGCGGCGGTACCAACTGATCCGGCCCGTACTCCGCGACCAGCGCCTCGACCTCGGTGCCCAGCTCGCTCAGCGCCTTCTCGTACAAGGCCTCCAAGCGCATCTTCTGCTCGGCCCTGGCCAGTGCGTCGCGATGGACGGTGTTGGTGAGCTGCTCCAGCTCGCTGCTCAGGTTGCGGGTGGTGGAGCGGGCCTGGGCCAGCGCCTGCTCCCGCTCGGCACGCTGAGCCTGGATCGCTGACCGCTCAGAGGCCGCCAGCTGCAACGAGTGCTCCAGCCGGGCCAGTACGTGCCCTGCCGCCAGGTGGACGGCCTGCGCCGCCTCCGACTGCCGTGCCCGCCGTGTCGCCCGGGCGATGGCCCTAGCCCGCGCCTCTCGCTCCTGGCGAGCCGCACGCTCCAGCGAGTCCGCACGGCCGGACAGAGCCCGCGCACGCTCCTCAGTGGTCCGCAGAGACAGCCGTGCTTCCATCTCGGCCGCACGGCCTGCCTTGGCCGCCTCGGCGAGCCGGTCGCGCTCACTCGGGTCGGGATCGTCGCCCTCGTCGTCGCCGTACTGCTCGACGTCATTGAGCCGCTTCTCGAGGTCGGCGAGGCCGGACAGGTTCCGGTCGCGCTCCTCCTCGGCCGCGGCGATCGCCTCGGCCATCCGCTGGGCTTCACCGCGCGACGCCTTCGCCAGCGACCCGAACTGGGCCAGCTGCTCGGCCACCGCCGCCATCGACGCGTCCGACTCGTGCAGCCGGGCCAGCGCGATCTCGACGGTCTGCTTCTGCGCCTCCCGCTCACGCTCCATCGCCGCCAGCTCGAACCGCAGCCGCTCACTGCGGGCAGTGGCCTCGGTCAGCTTCTCGGCGGCCTCGTCGACCGCGGACTGCACCTCGATCAGGCTCGGCGCCGCGTCAGACCCGCCGTACGCGAAGTGCGCACCCAGTACGTCGCCCGCCCGGGTCGCCGTGGTCACGTCGGGCAGGTGCTGGATCAGCGAACGCGCAGCAGGAACGTCGTCGACCACCGCGACCTTGCGGAGCAACCGGCGAAGGGCCGGGCGCAAAGTCTCTGGGCACTCGACGACCTCGACCGCGTACGTCGCGCCGTAGGGCAGCTGTGGCCAGGTCGAGAAGTCATCCGCAGGGGCATCCCCGAGGAGCATCCCGGCTCGGCCGAGGTCGTGCTCCTTGAGGTGCCCGACCGCGTTGAGCGCGGCCTGCGTGTGCGTCACGGCGACGGCGTCAGCCGCCTCCCCCAGCGCTGCGGCAATCGCCGTCTCATAGCCGGGTCGAACACTCAGCAGTGCGGCGACAGAGCCCATCAGGCCAGTCACCTGCTCGGAGGCGGCCAGCAGAGCGCCGGCGCCGTCCTTGCGGTTCAGGCCCATCTCCAGGGCGTCCTTGCGGGCGGTCAGACCGGCCCGCTCCCGCTCGGCGTCGCGCTCCTCGGCGCGGAGCTTGGTGAGGCGCTCCTCCAGCTCGTCCAGGACGCTCTGGGCCGCCTCGTACTCTTCGTCCAGACCCCGCTCACCGGCATCGAGGCCGGCCACCTGAGTCTCCAGAGCGGTGAAGTCGTGCTGCGCCTTGGCGGCCCGCGCCTCGGCTTCGCGCTGGTTGTTGGCCAGCCGGCCGATCTCGGACTCGGCGGCCGACGCGCGGCTCTTCAGCGCGTTCACCTGGCCGGTCAGCCGGGCCATGCCCTCGCGACGGTCCGCGGCGGCCCGGATCAGCGCCGCGATCCGGCGCTCCTCCTCGGCGTGTTCCGCCTCCAGTTGCTGGCGGTGCTCGATCGCCTGCGCGAGGTGCTCGGAGTGCGCCTCGACCTCGGCCTCGATCTGCGCCTCGGTCTCGCGGACCCGGGCAGCCTCGAGTTCGAGCTCCTCGGGGTCACGCCCGCTGCGCGACTCCTCGGCCTCGTCGTTGAGCGAACGGATCCGGTCGGCAGCGATCCGGGCGGTGCCCTTGATCTTCTCGCCGAACCCGGACAGCGCGTACCACGTGTCCTGCGCGGCCTGCAGCGCCGGAGCGTCGGTCCGGAGCGCGTCCTCCAGCTCGGCCTCGAGATCCCGCGCCTCCCGCAACGCGGCCTCGATCTGGGCGCGCTTCTCGGTCAGCGCCGCCTCGTCCTTGAGCTCGGCCTCCAGCGAGGACTGGGCCTGCACGATGTCGTCGGCGAGCAGCCGGGACCGGCCGTCCCGGACCTCGGCCTGGATGGTCACTGCGCGCCGGGCAACTTCTGCCTGGCGCCCGAGCGGCTTCAGCTGGCGACGGATCTCGGCGATCAGGTCGCCGAGGCGGTGCACGTTGCCCTCGGTCGACTCCAGCTTCCGCAGCGCTTTTTCCTTGCGCTTGCGGTGCTTCAGGACGCCGGCCGCCTCCTCGACGAAGCCGCGGCGGCCCTCAGGAGTCGCGCGCAGGATCGAGTCGAGCTGGCCCTGGCCGACGATGACGTGCATCTCGCGGCCGATACCGGAGTCGCTGAGCAACTCCTGGACGTCGAGCAGCCGGCAGTTCTGGCCGTTGATCTGGTAGTCGGAGCCGCCGTTGCGGAACATCGTCCGCGAGATCGTCACCTCGGCGTACTCGATCGGCAGCGCGCCGTCGGCGTTGTCGATGGTCAGCACGACCTCGGCGCGGCCCAGCGGGGGGCGGCCGGAGGTACCGGCGAAGATGACGTCTTCCATCTTGCCGCCACGCAGCGACTTGACGCCCTGCTCACCCATCACCCAGGCGAGGCCGTCGACGACGTTGGACTTGCCGGAACCGTTGGGGCCGACGATGCAGGTGATACCTGGTTCGAAGTTCATCGTCGTGGCCGACGCGAAGGACTTGAAACCTCGGAGCGTCATGCTCTTCAGGTACAAAGCGATAGCTCCCAACCCGTGAAAGGACAGACGATACCGACAGGAACCGTCATAACTGCCATCGGCCGCCGCACAGGCGGTGACAAAGCCGCTACCCGGGGGAAGTAGTTCCGCTAATCACTGTACCTACAGCGAGCATGAAACCGGCGGAGGCCCAGACGAGGGCCGCCGCCGTGGGTGGTGCGGTCGGTGATGTGGTGCGGCTTCGGTAGGTCAGACCGAAGCAGGCTCGCGCAGAGCCTCGTCTACCGTCAGCAGACGTCCGTCGTGTACCGCTGCGACCAAATGGTCGTTCTCAGCCTGCAGGCGCATCACGTGCGCCTCCAGATCGGCGACACGCCGGTTGAGCAGACGAACCTGCTCGAGCATGCGCGGGTCAGTGCCTCCAAGGTGCCCTAAAAGAGCCTTGGCCATTGTGCTGTCCTCCGGAAGGGTTCTGGCAGTTTGGCGCCCCTGGTCCCTGTGATGACACGGAGCGCAGAATTGTGTGCCGTCTTTCAGGGTGACACCACGTTGGGGTTGGGTCAACCTGAGCTACTTGAATTAACGATATCCCGCTCACCACCGGGCGTGTCGCGGCGCCGGCTGACACTTCGGGCAGCGAAATGAGGAACGGTTCATGAACGCCTCGCGACGGATCGGCCGGCCGTCGCGCGGGCACGGCGAGCCCTCCTGGCCGTAGACCGCCAGGCCGCGCTCGAAATAGCCGGATTCCCCGTTCACGTTGACATACAGGGCATCGAAGCTGGTCCCGCCGACCGCCAGCGCCTCCGCCATCACCGCCCGGGCATGACCGAGGATTTCCCTTGCCTGCAAGGGTTTCATCGTCTCGGTCGCCTTCGCGTAGTGCAGCTTGGCACGCCACAAAGCCTCGTCGGCATAGATATTCCCGACTCCGCTGACCAGCGTCTGGTCGAGCAGCGCCCGCTTCAAACCGGTCTTGCGGCGGCGCAGACCGGCGACGAACAACGCCTCGTCGAACAAAGGATCGAACGGATCCCGGGCAATGTGCGCGATTTCGGCGGGCAACTCTGCGCCACCCTCCGAATACGACAGACCACCGAACATCCGCTGGTCCAGAAAACGGACCTCTCCGCCGTCGTCGGCGAACCGGAACCGGACCCGCAGATGCTTCTCATCGGCCGCGCCGACGGGCTGGACCCGGAACTGCCCGCTCATCCCCAGATGCGCCAGCACGGCGTCCCCGGACTCCAGCGGCAGCCACAGGTACTTCCCGCGCCGGGCGGGGCCGGCAAAGGTCTGCCCCTTGAGCTTGGCGACAAAGTCGTCCGGCCCAGCCAGATGACGCCGGACGGGTCGGGGGTGCAGCACCTCGACAGCGTCGATCGTCCGCCCGGCGGTGAAATCCGCAAGTCCGCGGCGGACGACCTCTACCTCGGGAAGCTCAGGCACCTCAGGGCTGTTCGGACGGATCTGTGCTGTCCGGGTGGGCTGCCCTGAGCGCCTTCCAGGCGGTCTCGGCAGCTTGCTGCTCGGCTTCCTTCTTGCTCCGGCCGATGCCGTGGCCGTAGGTGTCCGAACCGATCCGCACCCGCGCCTCGAAGGTCTTGGCGTGGTCAGGACCGGACTCGGCGATCACGTACTCCGGTACGCCGACTCCCAGCTGCGCCACCAGCTCTTGCAGGCTGGTCTTCCAGTCCAGGCCGGCCCCGAGCCGTGCCGACGACTCCATCAGCTCGTCGAACAGCGTGTGCACGACCCGGCCCGCGGTCTCGAAACCACGGTCCAGGTAGACGGCGCCGATCAGCGCCTCGACGCAGTCGGCCAGGATCGACGACTTGTCCCGGCCGCCGGTGGCTTCCTCGCCGCGACCGAGCCGCAGGTACTTGCCCAGCTTCAGCTCGCGGGCTACCCCGGCGAGTGCACGCATGTTGACCACAGCGGCGCGCAGCTTGGCCAGCCGACCCTCGGACAGGTCCGGGTGGTTACGGAACAGCGACTCCGTGACGATGACGCCGAGCACGGAGTCCCCGAGGAACTCCAGCCGCTCATTGGTCGGCAACCCACCGTTCTCGTACGCGAACGAACGGTGGGTGAAGGCGTGCTCCAGTAAATTGTCAGCCAGCGATACGCCGAGCCGCTGGTTCAGCTCGGCGTAGAGCCCCCCGCTGGGGATCGACTCAGTGTTGACTGAATTCACTGACTGGTGCCGTTTAGCTCTCGACGACCTGGCGACGCTCGCCCTTCGCGCCGTACTGGCCGCAGGTGGGGCAAACGGTGTGCTGCAGGTGCTTCGCGCGGCAGGCGGGGTTCACGCAGGTGACCAGGGCAGGCGCAGTGGCCTTCCACTGGGCCCGGCGGTTCCGGGTGTTGCTGCGCGACATCTTCCGCTTCGGAACGGCCACGGTTATGACTCCTCGGTTCGGCCGGGGGCTTGCGACCCGGCCGGCTGGCTGGTGACTTGGCGAA
>Ga0190275_10003513_pt1 | contig 11210 bp, 7 predicted proteins | sample Popmic550T_FD_133745 | JGI IMG/M metagenome (GOLD analysis project Ga0190275, IMG submission 133745) | Populus adjacent soil microbial communities from riparian zone of Yellowstone River, Montana, USA - 550 T | ecosystem: Environmental > Terrestrial > Soil > Riparian zone > Trees stand | place...
CCCGAGTACGTTCTCAAATACCTTGCTCGGTACACACACCGGGTCGCCATCGCCAACGGCCGGCTCATCAGCCTCGAAAACGGAGTGGTTCGCTTCCAATGGCGCGACTCTCAGTATGGCAACCAGATCAAGGAAATGGACTTAGACGCTGTCGAGTTCATCCGACGATTCCTGCTGCACGTGCTGCCGTCCGGGTTTGTGAAGATTCGGCATTTTGGGTTTCTATCCAATCGGAGCCGCAAACAGGCTCTTGCTTGTTGCCGAAGAATCCTACCACCCCTTAGCACTCCCAAACCGAGTGAACGTTCGACGGAGCCGATGCATTGTCCCATCTGCCATGTAGGAATCATGCGGATCGTTGAAGCGACCACATCTCAGCCGGACATCCTAATCGATGCAGTCCACCTCGATTCATCATGACCAACGACTGCGGCTTCCTCGTGACAACTTGCCCAATGATGCAAGATGTACGCGCATCCTGCCATACGTGTGTTCGTCGGCTCCGACTCAACGCCGAGACAGTCGCAATTTACGTATCCGCAGGAGACCGACTTCCACAGTATTTATCGAAAGCCCAGTCAGACTTCGGCAAAAAACTCGCCGAAGCGCGCAACTCCAATACCAATCCCCCTAGATCGACGGCAGCGGCTTAGTTCAAGTCGTTGTATCGCGAATGCTCCGGCGATTGACCTCCGTTTTCACCAGAGAACTATCGCGCCGGAGCACTCGCGATACAACCATGAGGACTTGATACAACCATGAGGACTTGAACTATCGCGCCGGAGCACTCGCGATACAACCATGAGGACTTACAACCATGAGGACTTGTGGGGACTAATTGCGTTCTGGTGCCGTACTATTGACCTGGTCAGAGGAACTGAAGCTCGGGGACAATGCGGTCCTGAACCGTCGATTACTGGCATCAAGCACAAGTGATCAGAGTGGAACGGAACTGTATCGAGAAATGCCACATGCATCTAGATCGGCTGGAGTCAAGGCAGTGGGCCATATAGATGGAGGCATTCTTCTCGTCGATTCCGTCAGTCATTGATCTAGTATGTCAGCACGTCGTGCAGCCCAAAAGATTGCAGAATGACCCGATCAACAAATCCGGCAACGAAGAGATATTCATCGGTTGCTGTGCGAGGTGCATCCGACTCGAGCGGCAGTGGCTCAGATGTGCATCGGAACCGGCCCTCATGGATCAGCTTGTTGCGTGATTCAACAAACAGCTCGATCGTTCGGCCGCTTTCCTTGGCGCCGAGCAGCTTTAGTGCTGCAGAAATATCTGATCTGAAGCTCCTGCGGTTTAGATCTTCCCACTTTCGACGGTTTGTCAGCGCCTGGACGACGTCGTTTGTGCACCTGATCCCAGCCTGCAGATAAAACTTGAGATGCGGGAGCGCGTATAGTAAGAATTGCTCCCACAAAGCTTGGTCAAGATGTCTCCTAGGCGGCTGCGACCGGAGCACTATCGCGCGCAACATCTCAACGACGATCACAAATTTCAGGGCTCTCGATTCCAGATAATCGGTGTCAATTCGCGCGTCGAGCCAAGCGTTTATGATCCGGGAGTCGAGGTCGAGTTGCACCCTGCGACTTTGGAGCATCGGGAAACACAATTGAACTGTTTCGAGGGGAAGTCATTTGTTATTGCCGCCATGCTGATTCAAGGGGAGTGGTGAATACGGTTTCGTCACACGGTTATGCAGGATCAGTTGTTCAGACCCATCGAAACCCCTGATCCTGCACGAGATCCAGTTGATCTTGGTGCCGTTGGTAACGCTGAGCGCATCACAAAGGTCGGTCGCCATCTGCGCCGTCCAGTCAAAGCCCTTTGGAGTTTCCACTTCAAGTATGGCCGTCACCTCAGGCTGCTTGGTGCGTCGCACCGCAATGTGCCGGTCGATATAGTCCGGCCGTGGCCGCAGAAGAACTTCGATGCTCGTTTCATCAACAGCCAGCGAGAGAAGGATGGGTTCAGGTAACGACCTCCGCGTGGTGCCAGGGAATATGAGGTTCACCAGGGCGAATTCGTAGTTATCGCCCTCAGATGCGCTGGTCCCGATAATCGCAGTATCCCCAGCGCACATGCACCTCTGCCCATCGAGGTCTATAACGCGGAGTCCGTCAACGCGTACCACTTCACCGGAATCCGTGGTGCCTTCCAGCCTGAGGTTTGTCGCAGAGTATAGGATCCAACCTGCATGCGCATCATCACAAACGCAGTCGAGGAATAAACGTGCGTCGCTCCCCTGAGTCATAACGAAGGCACAATGAAGGGACGTTTTGTTGTCCGCGAAGACGGCTCCCCTGCCAGCAATGTGGACGTTGATCATGAGAGCAGCGTATCGTGAGACTCTAGAGCACTCCGTGTCAGAGCGAATCAGCGCCGGCGTTTCCTGAGTAAACCGTCGACGTCCTCGGAAGTATCGGACTCCGACTTAGATACTGGTAATACGAATAACATCCCGAGAGGAAAATGTGCCTCCCGTAGACCTGAATCGCCGTTTCCACGAATGGAATGAGAAAGAGCCACCTGATCCCGAGCTGCGAAGAGCTTTTGGACTGGACGATGGCAGCATCGACTGGGAACAATTGCTCACGAAAAGGCGTGCTGTAATTTTAGCCGAGGCGGGTAGTGGTAAGAGCACGGAGTTTACCGAAAGAACCAGGCTGACCGCACAGTCGCATACGTATGTTTTCCACGCCAGTGTTGAAGATGTAGGGCGCGAAGGACTGGATCAAGCATTGTCGGTGAATGCACGGAGCAAATTGGCTGCATGGCGGCAAGGGGTAGATGATGCGTGGTTCTTCATCGATTCCGTCGATGAAGCAAAAGTCGCGGGTATCAAATTTGAACGGGTCGTGCGGAAACTCGCCGAAGGTGTTCACGGTGCAGAGGAGCGCTGCCATATCTTATTGTCCGGCCGCGTGACCGACTGGGAGCCACGACGGGACCTCGAAGCATTGAAGAAATGGCTTCCAGTCTCCTCGGTGATCTCGAAGTCAGAACCAACGCCAGAACAAGAGCTTCTCAGAATTCTCCGAAACGAAAGAAAGCCGAAGGAGGAACCTCCACCTAACGAGACTCCGTTCGTAGCGATCATGGCTCAACTCGACCGTGAGAGGGTTCGCCTGTTCGCCGAAGCTGCGGGAGTTCCACAGACAGAGCAGTTTCTAAGAGCGATCGACGACGCGGATCTTTGGCACTTTGCCCGCCGACCTCTAGATCTCGACTGGCTGGTCCGATTTTGGCAAGCTGAGCGGCGGCTCGGGACGCTTCAGGAGATGGTAGAGCGCAGCATCAGTGAGCGATTAAAAGAAGCAAACCCGGACCGTACCAGAGGCGATGATCTCAACAGCGTCACTGCGCTGGGTGCGGTGCAGCGGATCGGGGCGGCGATGGTGTTCGGCAGGCAGACAACTCTGGCGATCCCTGATCATGAAGCGGATCTGGTGTCAGACACGTCGCTTGACCTCGCCGACATCCTTCCTGATTGGTCCGGCGACGATCGCATTCGCTTGCTGACGAGACCTATTTTCGACCCCGCCACGTTCGGTCGAGCGCGTTTTCACAACGACAACGACGGAACCGTGAGAAGCTATCTCGCTGCCCGGTGGCTAGTAAGACTGCGAGAGGCAGGTCTCTCGACTGCAGATCTATTCCGGCTGCTGTTTGCAAACTCTTACGGTCTTGAGGTCATAAAGCCATCTTTGAATGAGACAGCAGCGTGGCTGTGCCTTTGGGACAAGGATGTCGCAAACGAGGTGGTGAGGCTCGCTCCAGGGCTTCTGCTGGATGCTGGTGATTCGGCGAGCCTGTCAGCCAACATTCGAAGCGCGGCACTTGCGGCACTATTACGCGACTTGACGACCGAGGATCGGGAATGGCCTTGGTGGGACAACGATAAACTGCGACGATTCGCACAGCCAGATTTGGGTAACTCGGTGCTGGACCTCTGGCCGCGTTATGGAACCCATCAGAAAGCTTCCCAATTGCTAATGCGCCTGATATGGCTCGGTACGTTGAAGGAGTGCTTGCCGTTGGTCCGAGACGTTGCCTTTCATAAAACGGCCGATCCGACGTTGCGCGTATTTGCCGGTAAAGCACTGCTTGAGATGGCGGACATATCCACTCGGAGTGAATATGCAGCGTTGATCAAAGCGGGCACTGGTACACCACCGTTGAGAATGGTGTGGGATGCGATCCTCGAACTAGTACCGACGCTGATTACCACCTCCGACGTCGTGCGCATTCTCGCCGAGGTGAACATCCAAGACGAGGGTCTCGACTTCAAACTGGACGGCCCGGCTCTCGTTGAACGACTGAAGTCTACCGACTTGGAGCTGTTTCTTGGGTGGTTGGTGAGTCAGTTGGGCACACAACTCGGAGATCATTCACACCATCCTCCGACTGAACTTGAGGAGGTCATCTTCCCGTCCATGGCAGAGGCTGCGCTTCGCCTCCTGAAGGAGACTCCCACCAATGATGCCGCGGATGCCGCAATAGATGCACTACTGCGGATTGTCAACCGGCGTGAGCACGATTCAGGCGTACGCGAGAGGGCAGATGAGGCGTTGGTCGAGTTGCACCGGACAGCCGCGCGACGACGGCGCGCTTTCTGGCGCGTGGTCGCTACACTGCGTACAATCTCACCAAGACAACCCATTGAGGAGGCGTGGCACATTGAATTCCTCGGGTACTCCACAGGCCTGAAGACCGAAGACCTTGAGTGGCTGCTGGCGGACGGACTCAGCAAGGGGGGAATCAATTGTCGACTGGCCGTCAACGCCGCCGTGGCGATCTATCGGTCCCAAGGTGAGCCTGGCTGGCTTCTTGCAAAAATCGGCGAGGCCGTGGCGTCTGACACTATCGGTCAGGAAGAATTCATTCGGTGTACTCAACACCGCAAACCGCTTGACTCAGAACAGCACTGGGAACGGAAACGCGAGGAAATCAACACACGACATAAGGCGGAGCTGAATAAGCGCGTCGAGTCCTGGATCCAGTTCATTAGTGATCTTCGGTCAGATCCGGATCGGATCGACAGACTCAGTCGACCTGTGCCGATGGATCAGCGTTCCGACTTATTGAACTTGTGGCACTTGCTGGACGGGGCAGGCAGTCAGTCTCGTTACGCAATCGACTCCGTCGCTCCGCTAGAGCGCATCGTCGGTGTTGAGGTGGCAAAGGCTGTTGAGTCCGGTTTGATCGCACATTGGAGAAACTATCAGCCACTGGTACGAAGCCGCCGGAAAGCAGAAGACCGGAATTCATTTGGGTGGCTTGATCTGATGGGGCTTACGGGTGTCACACTAGAGGCCACCAAGGACTCTATGTGGGCGACGAAGCTGTCTCATGAAGAAGCGCGAAGGGCGACGGAGTTTGCGACTCTAGAAATCAATCGGTTTCCGCGATGGCTTTCGGATTTGGTAGGGTCGCACCCTGCGGAGGTGAGAACCGTCCTGCATCACGAGATTACGGACGAATTGAACCACGAAGGTGTCACTTTTTTTTCGACGCTGAATGCGGTAGCGCACTCGGACCACGGATTGGTATCACTACTGGCACCGGTCTTACTGGAAGACCTCGAGACGCATGGGTCAGTGCCTCCGGGTGGTCTTTCGTTGATGCTTCAGATCATCGTCAATGGCCTTGCCGAGCCTGACAGAGAACGGTTTGAAAGCTGGGGGCTCGCAAATTTCAAGCGGGAGACGGATATCGCATCAGCAGTTCGTAATTTGGCAGCCGTGTTCAGCGTCAATCCGACCGCAGCAATGCCGGTGTTGTTAGCAAGAGCCACCGCTCTTAACGACGAGGCTAAAACGGCTCTTGTCGATCGATTCCTAGCGGCCTGCTTTGGTGATCCGAGTTCGGGCTTAACATTCGAAGCCATCACGGTACCTCCTGCCGAGATCATCGAACAGTTGATGTTGCTCAGTTTTAGAACGAACAAACTGGTGGGTTCAAGGCAAAGACCGGTCGGCGTCGCGTATCAAACCACCGCCGATGATTATGCGGACGGGGCTCGCAGTGCTATCTTCACCAGGTTCGTCACAACACCAGGTTCCGCGACTTATCACACGCTGCAGGGACTCCAACAGGACACTACGTTTCCAGTTGCATCAACTAGGCTGCGTGCTCTTGCGGAGCAGCGCGCGGCCGAAGACTCGGAAATGGCTCCCTGGCCTCCGAGTGAGACGTACGCGTTCGAGCGGTCCAAAGAAACCGCGCCACGAACCGGAAGGGATCTGCGCTCAGTGCTGGTCAATCTGATCGAGGATATGCAGCACGACCTCCTGCATGACGACTTTTCCCAGGCCCAGACTCTGAAAGGTATTGGCTCAGAAAAGGAAGTTCAGAAATGGGTGGCGGACCGTCTGCGGTTACGACAAGGGCGATCATTTTCCGTGGAGCGAGAACCACATGTCGTCGAAGAAAAGGAACCGGACGTTCGGGTGAGGGCCAAGGCGACAGATGCGAACGTGTCCATGGAGATTAAGGTGGCTGATTCTTGGTCTCTGACAGAGTTGGATCTCGCTCTGGAGGTTCAACTGTGTGGTAGATACTTGAGATCGAATCAAGGCCGTTATGGAGTACTCTTGCTCGTCCATCAAAGGTCCCGGGTGATGGGCTGGGAGGATAAAGCTGGTGACAGGTATCTATCTTTCCGGCAACTGGTAGATCGTTTACAGGCGCGGGCACTTGCGATCTCTGGTGAGACTCATGATTCTCCGCAAGCCGAGGTGGCTGTGCTCGACGTCTCGGGAGTCCAACCTCGGTAAACGAAGTTGGGACCTAACCTACTCATGGCATCGTGATGGCGCATTAAACTTGGCTAACGATTCTCCTGCAAGGGTGCGTAACTCATCGCGAAATCAGGTAAATGGACCCAATTCGCCTTATTAGGAACGATAAACGCAACAGTGTTCGATAAACTGCACGCGAAGTCGAGGCACAAAAGCTGCACACCAATGCAACAAACCAATTTGAAAGTTCCAATGGCGCGCCGCACTAGGAGTTTGGCGTCGTCAAGCGTTCGCGCCCGAACTCGCGAATGAGGCCAAATGAGCGGAGGCCTGAACTCATGCTTAACCCTCAGTCTCGCAACTCGAAACCTATTTCAGCCGCTCCCAAAAACGTCATTCACAGCTCTCCAGCCCAACCGAATCAACAACTTCCACCTTTTCTCCCGGATCGCCATGCTACGCTCTTCACCGAGAGTAGTCTTATGCGAACTGACAAACAAAACGAAGCTTCAAAAACGAACGGCGCTAAATCAAAAGGACCCGCTACCCCCGAGGGCAAGGCCAAGTCCTCCAGAAACCGGATGCGCCACAATCTCACCTCGGGCCATATCGTCCTACTATCCAACGAAGATCCGAAAGTCTTCATCCAGCATTCCTACGGCTACCTCGATCGCTTCGCCCCGGCCGATTACGTCGAGCGCGACCTTGTCAACCAGATGATCGCCGCCTCCTGGCGTCTCGCCCGCATCAGCGCCATCGAATGCTCGCTCACCGAGATCGAGATGGATCTGCAGACCGAAATCCACGAAAAAGTGTTCGAATACCTCGATGCCCACGCCCGGCAGACGGTCTCCCTCTTCGCCAATCCCGATAAGGAAGCTACCTGCCGCATGCTCCAGCGCTATCAAGCCGCCGCCAGCCGCGCCTACGCCCGAGCCTTCCGCATGCTCAAAGAACTACAAGGCGATCGCTTCGGCCGCCTGCCTCTGGCCCCGCCCGTTTCGCCGGCCCAGAGGACAAACGAAGTCGCCGAGCAGCCGGAAGAGCAGAAACACGAAACATCGGTCCAAACCGACCTGGAACCAGGAGTTCGCAACCCACCGCAAGAAACGAACTACGCTCCCAAGGTCATTGTTTTCAAACGCCACACTCCCGAAAACAGAAAATTACAATACGAACCCGAGCCGCAAATTTCCAACCCATATCGATCGGACATATTCCCGGAACAAGCCATGTGCGCTTAGCGCATTCACCGATTTTGCAGGTTTTTCTTTCGAATAAATCCAAATACTTGCGGGCCTCCATACAATTCGCCCGCAAACTCATCTGGTATTCCTGGAAATAGGAGGAGTTTTGCCGTGGCTTGGAATCTTGCCCGGTCCCGCGGCGAACGCCGCCTGCCGGGGCATCGAAAATTAATGCGCGCTGCCCGTGCAAATCCGCACGACGCGGTCGCATGGGCGCAACAGAAGCTCGGCTTCATCGCCGATCCAAAGCAGGCCATCGTGCTCTCCGCCCATGTTCCGCGTGGGATCTTGAACTGTTCGCGCCAGTGGGGAAAATCCACTACCTGCGCCATCAAAGCAGTCCACTTCGCCGAGTTCCATCCCGACAGTCTCATCGTCGTCGCCGGTCCCAGCCTGCGGCAAAGCGGCGAGTTTCTGCGCAAAGCCCAAAAGGCCGTCGCCCAGCTTGGCTACCGCGTCCGAGGGGATGGGACCAACAACTGTTCACTGCTGCTGCCCAACGGCGCGCGCATTGTCGGTCTGCCCGAAAGCGAGGACACGATTCGCGGCTTCTCCGCCGTCGATCTCATGATGATCGACGAAGCCTCGCGCGTCTCCGATCAGATGTATCACGCCCTGCGTCCCATGCTCGCCGTCGGAGCCGGGGCCCTCTGGCTGCTCAGCACTCCGAACGGCAAAACCGGGTTCTTCTACCGCGAGTGGTCCGGAACGAAACAATGGGAGCGCGTCCAGGCCGCTGCCGAAGACTGCCCGCGCATTCCCAAGGACTTTCTAGAGGAAGAGCGCATGACTCTGAGCGAAGAAGACTTCCGCCGCGAATACAATTGCGAATTCCTCCCCGGAGAAGGAGCGCTCTTCGACGAAGCCGAAATTCGCGCCCGCATCAGCGATCGGGTCGTGCCTCTATGGTGAACCAACAATGGTGAACCAATAATGGTGATGCCGCCCACGCCCGCCACTCCTCCAAGCGAGTTGGTGGTCGGTCTCGACATTGGACAACGCCGCGACTTCTCCGCCATCACGATCCTGGAAGCCATCGACGAAATGGATGGAACACGCGATCCCGTTACCTATCAGTTTCGGCGTCGCCGCGCTATTCATCTCCGCCACGCCGAGCGCATTCGTATCGGAACGCCATTCTCCGGTGTCGTCGATCGCGTTTCCCAGATCGTGTCGGATCCCCGCCTCCAAGGCTGCTCTCTTGTTGTCGATGCGACCGGAGTCGGCGGCCCTGTCGTCGAGATGCTGCGCGCCGCCAATCTGCCATGCCGGTTGATTGCCGCGCAGATTACAGGTGGAGCCGACGAAGGCTCCGATGGGCATTACTATCGCGTACCGAAACGCGACCTCGTCGTAGGGCTGCAAGTACTGTTCGATCGCTGGCCGTTCGAGATGGTGTCACGAACTCCGGCCGTCGATGCGCTTGTACAGGAGCTTGCGGATTTCACGGCGACACGCGGCGCCGGCGGTGGATTCAAATACTCCGGCGTTCGAGACGATCTCGCCATGGCGCTGGCGCTCGCGTGGTGGTGGATGCGAAAACGAGTGGCTTGGACTTCCGCCGCCGGTCGCATAACGTAAGAGACGCCAGAGCAATCCGTATGGCCGATGTAGAATAGATAAACCAGCCAAGATGGAACCATTTCGGCTCGCGCGGAATGGGCCCCGCATACGGGTGTCCCCAAACCTTGCGCTCGGCTGGACCCATGCCCGTCAGGGCGTCAAATGAATTCTTCAGGGAGCATCTGTGCCAAAAGAAAATTGCGATATTGCGCTGATCGGCCTTGCAGTCATGGGCCAGAATCTCGTTCTCAATATGGACGACCACGGCTACAAAGTAGCTGTGTTCAATCGAACCGTTTCGAAGGTAGATGAATTCATCGCGAACGAGGCCAAGGGCACGAAAGTCGAAGGCGCTCACTCCATCGAAGAACTCGTGGGTATGCTCAAACGGCCCCGGCGCGTGATGTTGATGGTCAAGGCTGGCGATACCGTCGATCAGATGATCGATGCGATTCTGCCTCACCTCGAAAAAGGCGACATCATCATCGATGGCGGCAATTCGCTCTTTACGGACACAAATCGCCGTACCGTCGCTCTTGCGGAAAAAGGGATTCTGTTCGTCGGTACCGGCGTGTCGGGTGGCGAAGAGGGCGCGCGGCTCGGTCCTTCCATCATGCCCGGTGGCAACCCTGCCGCTTGGCCGCATGTGAAGGAAATCTTCCAGTCCATCGCGGCGAAAGTCGAGGACGGCACTCCCTGTTGCGATTGGGTAGGCGAAAACGGCGCCGGCCATTACGTCAAGATGGTCCACAACGGCATCGAGTATGGCGATATGCAGTTGATCTGCGAAGCCTACCAGTTGCTGAAGGACGCTGCCGGATTGAACGCCGATGAGCTGGCCGGGATCTTCGCCGATTGGAACAAAGGCGAACTGGACAGCTACCTCATCGAAATCACGGCCGAGATCCTTGCCTTCAAGGATGAAGACGGCGTTCCGATGGTCGATAAAATTCTCGACACCGCCGGCCAAAAAGGTACTGGCAAGTGGACAGGCATCAGTTCGCTCGAGCTTGGCGTGCCCGTGACACTGATCGGCGAAGCGGTCTATGCGCGCTGTCTGTCGGCTTTAAAGGACGAACGCGCCGCTGCCTCGAAGGTTCTCAGTGGACCCGCGCCCGCCGGCATCGGCGATCGCGCCACGTTCATCGAAAACGTCCGCCGCGCTCTCTACTGTTCGAAAATGATCTCCTACGCGCAGGGCTACATGCTTCTTCGCGAAGCCGCGAAAGAAGAGAAGTGGAACCTCAATTTCGGCGGCATCGCGTTGATGTGGCGCGGCGGCTGCATCATCCGTAGCCGCTTCCTCGGCAAGATCAAGGACGCCTACGACAAGAACCCTAATCTCTCGAACCTCCTCGTCGACGACTTCTTCAGCAAGACATTAATCGAGTATCAACCGGCGTGGCGCAAAGCTCTCACCGCGGCGATCGAAGGCGGCGTGCCCACACCTGCCTTTTCAACCGCGCTCGCGTTCTACGATGGCTACCGGACCGAACGCCTACCCGCGAATCTCCTTCAGGCCCAGCGCGATTACTTCGGCGCGCACACCTATGAGCGCATCGATAAACCCCGCGGCGAGTTTTTCCATACCAACTGGACAGGACGGGGTGGTCGCGTCTCTTCCGGGACTTACAACGCATAGGGCAA
>Ga0190275_10003514_pt1 | contig 11210 bp, 13 predicted proteins | sample Popmic550T_FD_133745 | JGI IMG/M metagenome (GOLD analysis project Ga0190275, IMG submission 133745) | Populus adjacent soil microbial communities from riparian zone of Yellowstone River, Montana, USA - 550 T | ecosystem: Environmental > Terrestrial > Soil > Riparian zone > Trees stand | place...
ACCCAGGTGACAGGCGCTGTGGTCTACCGGGAGCGCGTGGCCCTCACTCCGGCGGCCGTCGTCGAGGTGGAGGTGGTGGAGCTGACGCCGGAGGGCAGCCCGGGGACCGTCATCGGCCAGCAGAAGCTCGAGAACCCAGGCCAGGTCCCCATCCGCTTCTCGGTGGACATCAGCCCGCAGCGCCTCCGCCCCGAGGCCACCTACATCGTGAACGCTCGCATCACGGACGGTGGGCGGGTCTTCTCCACGCGCGCGCCCATTCCGGTCCTCACCCAGGGCAACCCAAGCGCCGATGTGCAGGTGCTCGTGCGCTCTGGCGGCTGACGAAGCCGGGGAGGCAGGCCCCAGGTGGCTGCCTCCCCAGGTGAGACCCTGGCGCTACTGCGTGCAGCAGAGCAGCGCGTTCGGCTGGCCGGTGGTGGGGGTGCGGCTCACGCCCGCCACGTAGCGGCCCACACCGCACTCACCCTTGTAACCCTGCGCGTCCCAGTTCCCCGAGCCGCCATCCTGCTGGTTGTCCGCGCTCCCGAAGGGCACCGTCGTGCAGGTCTTCTGCGCCGACAGGGTCGCCGGGCAGCAGAGGACGTGGCTGAACTTGTGGTCCTGCGACTGGGCCACGCCCGCCACGTACTCGTTGGGGGCGCACTCCGCCCGCCAGTTGCCCGAGTCCCAGTCCTCGCTGGTCGTCTGGCTCGTCCCGCGGGCATCCCCGGCGGTCACGTCGCGGGCCGTGCAGGTCGGCGTCTCCGGCGTGGGGTGCATGTAACGGCCGCTGTCCAGCGGATCCTTGTAGCAGCGGCCATGGCGCGCCCAGCCGCTGGCGATCGACTTGGACAGGCCCATGATGCGCTCGCCCGGAGCGCACACGCCCTTGTAGAAGCCATAGGCCCAGTCGTTGGAGGACGTGGTGCGCAGGGTGTCGCCGTTCTCGAAGTCCACCGGGAAGTTCGTGCCCGCCACCCAGCAGGCCTCCTGGTTGGTGCTGCCCGTGCCGCCCGCCAGGTTGCGGAACTTGTTCCAGCCCGCCGGCTTCACCGGGTACTTGTGGGTTTCGTCATCCCACCCGAGGCGCAGGCCAAAGGACGCGCCCGCGTCGTCACGGTAGCTGTTCCACAGGGCAACGGGCGTCACGCCGCTGGCCGCGAACGCCTCGCCTGCGGCATTCATGCCCGCCGCCAGCTGCAGGTACCACGTGTAAGGCTGTGGAGTAGGAATCCCCTGCCCCACGGGAGCGTACTTGAGCGTGCAGTTCTCGAGGCCCGCGCAGAAGTTGGGCACGGGCTCCGGCGCGGGGGGGATCCGCGGGATCGCAGGAGTGACCTGGAAGCCGAACTCGGTGGCGAAGAGCTTCGTGTCCGTGGTGCCCGTGACGCTGTTCATGCGCGCGGCCGCCGCCTGCAGGCCCGCCTTCACGCTGTTCTTCCACGGGACGAAGCACGTGGTGAGGCCCTTGTTGATGCAGGCGTAGTCCATGAAGTTGTTGTTGTACGGGTGGACGCCCAGGTAGTCGAACGGCCGGATCCTCCCGGCCCCGTTGATGAAGGCCGACGAGGCGAACAGGCTGTTCCAGTACCCGTCGGTGGTGGTGGCCGCGCTGGTGGTGACGTAGACGTTGCGCAGGCCACCGCTGACGATGAGCTCCTGGCGGGCGTTGGCCTGCTTCCACTCCCACACCCGGCGCAGCAGCCACGCGAAGGCGTTGGCCCCCACGCGCGGGCGGCTCACGCTGTCGCTGCAGCCGGTGTTCTCCATCACGTTCGGCTCGTTGCCAATCTCATACGCGTCCGCTCGCACTGGGCCCACGAAGAGGCCGTTCGCCAGCTCGTTCAGGTGGTTCACGTAGCCCGTGGTGAACGCATCGATCGCGGCCTGGTCGTTGTCCGCGCCGCAGTACTTCGCCGGCACCGTCACCAGCACCTTGATGTTCTTGGCGTGCGCCTTCTCGACGATGCGCCGGTAGGTCGTCTCATCCGTGGTCGTCACATCCGCGTTGATCCGGATCCACCGGGCGCCCATGCCGGAGATCTCACACACCATCTGCTCCGAGTGGGTGCTCAACGGCTGCGTCACATCCGTGTGGATGTCGCCCGTGACGACGCCCAGCAGGACCCCTGTCAGCGCGCCTTGCTCCTCCGTCCCGAGAGCATCCTCCTCGACAGGAGCCTCCTCCACCGGCCCACATGCCCCAAGGACTGCGGCGGTGATGAGCATGGCCCCCCAGCAATTTCTTGCCCTGCTGTATTCAGTCTTCACTCTGTACTCCTTGGCTCCTTGGGAGCCCTGACACGGGAGGGTCATCGTAAGTCAGCGCGGCGAAACACTACAAGTGCAAAAACATGGATTTCCTGGAAGTCTATTCAAACCCAGGGCGGGTTGCCAGTGCTCGAAGCGACTGACTTCAGCGCAGTGCGTCGTAGTCGAGCTCGGCACCTTGCGCGCTGGGGAACAGCTCCACCTCGCGCTGCGTCATGTGCTCGACCAGGGCCGGGAAGAGCTCCAGCAGGTTGTCCGAGCGCACCGCGGGCGGCAGCTCGCGCTCCTCGGAGAGCAGCGCGCCCATGCTGCCCAGGCGATCCATGGCGCCATGGCTGCCCGCGGTGCCCACCTCGTTCGCGCTGCTGATGGGCGCCTGGTACCCCACTGACATGAACGGGTGGCGGTAGGACACGACGATGTCCGCCGGGAACTCCACGCTGATGGGCTCGAAGGCCGTGCGTGCTCGGAAGAAGAAGTCCGGGTAGGTGCGCTCGACGCTGAGCGCGAAGAGCGCCTCGTCGCTGAAGACGCCGTGGCTCGCCCCGGAGGTGAAGGACACGGGCAGATCGAGCGCCTCCCAGTCCACGTCGCTCGGCAGCCAGTAGGCGTCGGTGGCGGCGTCATAGGCGAAGCTCGCCGCGAGCTCGCCCTCGCGCCAGGCGCTCACCCACGTGAGCCCCTCGGGAAAGCCCGTCCGCGGCTCTCCGCGCGCGAAGACCAGGTCCGCGGCCTTGGAGGTGGAGGCCCGACGGGCCACCTCGGACACCCACTGCTCGCGCGCGTGGATCGCCACATAGGTGACGCGCGTGTGGAGGATGGCCACCGCCGCGGGCCCTTCCACCTTGTCCGCTTCCTCGAATGACTCCACGGTGGCGACGCCCGCGGCCTCGAGCTCGTCGCGGAAGTCCACCACCGAGTCCAGCGGCTTGGCGACCCCGTCCATCCCGTGATCGCCGAAGAGGGTGAACACGAAGGAGCGCTCGGGGTGCGCCTGCTTGAACCGCTCGATGCGCTCGTTCAGGGAGAGGAGCGAAGCCACGACATCATCCTCGGAGCGCAGGTGCCCGATGACGTCCGTCTCCAGCAGATAGGCGGTGAAGGTGTCCTGGACCTGGCTGCGGCCCTCGAGCGCCACGAAGAGGTTGTCGAGCCCGCGGTAGTACCCATAGAAGGGCCGGTCGTAGCTCCAGAGCGCGTCGAGGTAGGCGCTCGCGTGGTAGTCAAACGCCTTGTAGTAGGCGGGCGCCTGGGCGTACGCGGGCAGGGTGAAGGGGAGCTCCTCCAGCGGCGGAACGAGATGCACCAGCAGCCCGCCCACGGCCTTGTTGTAGACCTTGTCCTTCACCGGATCGTAGTGGCCGTACTCGAGCCCCGCGAAGCGCTCGGTGTGGAGGATGCGCGTCCAGCTCGCGTCGCTGGTGGCGGGGAACATGGGGATGAAGCGCGAGAGGTTCCACCCGGCGAAGGCGCCCTGCTCTCTCGCGCGGACCACCGCGCTGTGGGAGAGCCCATCCAGCCCCAGATACACGCGCACCACGGGGTTGAGCGAGGAATCCCCTCTGGCGGGGACGCTGTTCATCAGCGCGTAGTGCTCCCAGTCGCACGAGGGTGCGGCGAGCCCCAGGAGGACGAGCGCGAGCCAGAGGCGCCTCACAGATAGACCCCCAGCGAGAACAGCGGGCTGGCCTGACGGCCCTCCCTCATGAAGCGGTAGAAGTAGCCGATCTGCGCCTCGAACCACTTGCGCCGGTAGCAGTAGGAGGCGCCGAGCATGTTGAAGTCGTGGATCCAGAAGCCCACCTCGCCCATGTGCGCGCGGAACGTGTGGCGCTGAAAGGCCAGGAACTCGGCCACCAGGGTGAGGCCGGGCACCACGCGCTTGCGGTAGGGCCCGTCGTCGAAGATCCCCATCATCGTGGCGGTGCCGTGCAGGTAGAGCCAGGGGGTGGCCTCGTAGGAGGCCGTGACACCCACCGGTACAACAGTGAGGAGGATGTCCCGGGTGTCCAGGCGGGAGATGTAGTTGCTCGAAATGAAGGCCTCGCTCGACCCGGGAAGGAAGACGACGAACTCCGCGTGGGCGGCCACCGCGAGCCGCTCGCGCGACAACAGCCTCACCTTCCCGTGGATGTTGGGCGTGCGGAAGATGAAAGACAGGGGATGCGTGCCCAGCTGCGCCACACCGAGGATGCCGAACTCCGCGTTGCTGGAGCCCAGATACAGGTCCCTGTGGTTGAGCAGGTGGGCGGTGTTCTCCCAGAGTGGATAGAGCGAGGTGAGCGGGGAGTTAGGTGGCTCGGGGGCCGCTGGCTCCTCGGGGGCGGGAGCCGCGACCGCCGGGGTGGCCGGAGCTGCCGGCTCCGCTCCGGGTGCGCTCGCTGCGAGAAGCAGGCCGAGGAGGAAGAAGGAAGGGGCTCGCTGGAGCAGAGTCGTCACGGCGGCGCATCCAATCGTGTGGAACCCGCGATGGCAATGATTGGGTGTCCAGGCAGGGAATTGGCTAGTGTCTCCTCTCGTGGCTGGACCTTCACCGAAGACCTGCGTCGCATGCGGGCGGCACATCGCCCCGAGCGAGGTGTACTACCGCTTCACCCTCGTCCTTCAAGGCGAGCAGGACGTGCTCGACGCTTCGGGGGGTGGCACGGGTGACGAGCTCGCCTCGATCCTCCAGCAGCTCGAGGCGGGGCCGCAGGATCCTCGCGAGCTGGAGGAGCAGGTGCACTGGGAGCGCACGGGTGTCATCTGCCCCGCGTGCCGCTCCGTGGTGATGCGCACGCTCGCTCCGCCGTCGGGGAGCGCAGGCCCCCACTGAGGCATCCCACCCGCCACCGGGTGTAGGATCGTCCTCCTATGAAGCGACTCCTGCTCCCTGCCGCGCTGCTCCTCTCCTCTGCCGCTTGGGCGGACCTACCGCCCCCTGATGCCTCGGGATGTTCGGGCAAGCAGGCGAACGCGAGCTGCGAGACCGATGACCAGAAGGCCGGCGCCTGCCAGCAGTCCAAGTGCTGGCGGAACGACTACAGCAAGGGTCCGCCGCCGACCGCTGTCGAGTACGACTGCCTCACGTGTGTGGCCTCTTCGCCCCCTCCGGACACGAAGTCCCCGGCTGCCGAGGCGGGGGGGCAGAGCACGAGCAGCTGTGCGGCGGCTCCGGCCACTCCCCTCTTCCTGGCCGCGCTCCTGGCCGGGTGGCTCATCCGCGGCAAGCGCCGGATCGTATGAGCGCGGTGGAGGCGATCCTCGCGCCCGCGGATGCGCTGCGCGCGCGGCTGTATCGGCTCCTTGCTCCGTGGGCTGGGCCGCTCTTCGCGGACCGGGCCCGCCGCGTGGCGTGGCTCGGGGCCACCCAGGTGGTGATCGCCTTCCTGCTCACGCTCGCCGCGCCGCTCTGGATGCTCGCGCTGGGCCCGGTGCTGTTGGGCGTGCCGCACCTCGTCTCGGACGCACGGTACCTCGTAGTGCGCCCGGGGCTGCATCGCCGGACGGTGCTCGCCCTGCTTTGCGGCGCCCCGCTGCTGGCGACCTGTCTCGGCGCCGGGCCGGCGATCGGTCTGCTGGCGCTGCTTCCTGCCATCCTGGGGGCGCAAGGGCCGTGGAGTCGCAAGGGGCTGATGCTCACCGTCTGGGCATGCCTCAGCGGACTGGCGCTGGGCTTCGGGGCCACCTTCCAGCTGGCCTTCGCCCACCTGCACAATGTGATCGCCGTAGCGCTCTGGTGGTGGGCTTGGAGAGAGCGGCATGCGCGGGCCTGGGCTGTGCCGCTGCTGGCCGCCGCTGGGACGGTGGCCCTGTTGCTCGGTACCGCCGAGCCCGTGTTGACGGCCTTGGGCGCCTGGACGGCTCCCTGGACGGGCGCATCCTTCACACAACACGCAGAGGCGCTGGCGCCGCGTGCCCCTCCCGTGCTGGCGCTGCGGCTGGTGCTGGCCTTCGCGTTCCTGCAGTCCGTGCACTACAGCGTGTGGCTGAGGCTCATCCCGGAGGATGACCGTCCCCGCGCGGCACCGCGGCCCTGGCGGGCGACCTGGAGGGCGTTGGTGGAGGACTTCGGTGGGGTGCCGCTCACACTCTTCGTGGCGCTCGCGTTCGGGATCGCCGTGTGGGGCGTGGTGGATCTCACGCAAGCGCGGCTGGGCTATCTGCGACTCGCGGTGTTCCACGGCTACCTGGAGCTCGCAGTCGGGGCGCTCTGGCTCATCGAGGGCCGGCGCTCGTGATGAAGGCGTGGCTCATTGCGTTCGCCTTCACGCAGGCCGTGGAGGTGCCCATCTACCTGCGCGCTGGAGCGGGCTGGCGCGCCGCCCTCCTCGCCAGCACGCTCACCCATCCGCTGGTGTGGTTCGGGTTCTCGACGGTGCGCGGGCTGGGGCTGAGCTACTCGGGCACGCTGGTCGTGGTGGAGGCTTTCGCGATCCTCGTCGAGGCGGCGTGGCTCTCATCTCGCAGGGTGAAGCGCGCGTTCCTCTGGAGCCTGCTGGCCAACTTGACGAGCGTCACCCTGGGGTTCCTGTCTCGAGCGGCGTTCGGCTGGCCCTGAATCGCGGCTGCTTGCTCTCGCCGTCTCCGCCACAACAGCCTCCGTGCTACCGTCCCCATGGCTCGCCAGCAGCACGCCCCACGACGCCAGGCGGTGGACATGAGCACGGTGGAGAACGCGCAGGTGGGCTACTTCGAGCTGCTGCGCAACAACCACGCCTTCCGCTGGCTGTGGCTGTCCCGGGTGATCAGCCAGCTCGGTGACTGGTTCACCGCCATCTCGCTGTACGCGATGCTGATGGAGCTGACCGGGAAGGGCCAGTCCATTGGACTGCTGCTGGTTGCCATCCTCCTGCCCGGGCTGCTGTTCGGCCCTGTGGGGGGGATGGTCGCCGACCGGCTCGATCGCAAGAAGGTCATCTTCATCTGCTGCGTGCTCCGCGGCGTCATCGTGCTGGGGCTGCTCTGGGTGCGGCAACCCGAGCACGTCTGGCTGATCTATGCGCTGCGCTTCACGCAGTCCTCTGTCACGGCCATGTTCGACGCGAGCGAGAATGCCGCCATCGGCTCGGTGCTCGCCCGCAATGAGGTGGTGACGGGCAACACCATCGTCTACGGCATCACCTGGTCCGCCATGCTGGCCCTGGGAGCGCTGGCCGGCGGGCTCACCGCGGCGTGGCTGGGCCGCTCCATGGCCTTCATCATCGACTCGGCCACCTTCTTCGCGGCCGCCGCGTGCGTGAGCCGCGTGAGCCTCCCGCGGCGCGAGCCCTCGTCCCAGGCCGGCAGCTGGGCCGGCGCGCTGGGGATCCAAGCCCGCAAGGAGGCCCTGCGCCTGCTCTTCCATGACCGGGGCGTGCGCCTGGTCCTGTTCGCCAAGGCCGGCTGGGGCCTGGCCGGCGGCGGCATCATGTTGCTCTACAGCGTGTTCGGCGCCCGGGTGTTCCCAGTGGCAAACCATGCGGACATCGGCATCGGGCTGCTGTACGCGGCCCGGGGCGTGGGGGCGATGCTGGGCGCACCCGTGGCCCGCAGGATCGGCGGCAGCGGCGAGCGCTCGCTGGTGCGTGGCATTGGCGCCTGCTTCTTCGTGATGATGACTGCCTTTGCCCTCTTCGCGGTGGCGCCCAGCCTGCTCTGGGCCTCGCTCTTCCTGATCATCGCCAACATGGGCGTCTCCACCCTCTGGGTCTACTCCAGCTCGCTCATCAACCTCTGGGTCCCCAACGAGACGCGCGGGCGCGCCTTCGCCGCGGACTCCACGCTCTTCACCTCGGCGATGATCCTCTCCTCCGGCCTCACGGGCCTGGTCATCGACGGGTTCGGGCTCACCCCGCAGCAGCTCCAGCTGGGACTTGCCGCCCTACTTCTGCTGCCCACGGTGGGCTGGTGGCTGGGCGCCCGGCGCTACTCTCCCGCTGCTCCGGCCCCAGCCCGGTTGGAGCCAGACGCCCCCGGGTAGACAGGTCTCCTGACGCACGGGAAGGTTTGTACTTGAGGGAATTCCGCGAATATGTAGAATTCTACTCGTTGCGATAAGGCAACCCCCGCAGCGGAGGCAGTCATGAAGAAGCTGGTGAAGGGTCAGATCAAGAACATGCTCCCGAACCTGGCGTTGCTCGGACAGGGGCCTGATCCGACCGTCAAGAAGTAGCCTCGCGTGGGGGATGAGCGCAGGCCTGAGGAAGGGACTCGGCCGAAGCCATGAGAACCTGGGCCCCTGATGCCGAAGCGTCGCAGCTCGATCGGGCTGCGCTCATCCAAGTGACTCGGAGCAGCCTGCTCGAGGTGGTAGAGCAGGCGGCTCCCGAGCGTCAGGACGTCCTTCGCGCCCTGCGCGAGGCGTCCGATGTGCACCTCTTCCACCCGGATTTCTTCGAGTGGTACTTCGCCGTCCGGGATCGGGTGGGCGAGGAGGACGAAGCCGGGTTCGCCCGGGAGCTGGACCGGCTGGAGCAGGTGCTCGCCGTCGTCCAGCGGAGCCTCGAGCGCGCGGCCACCCACCAGGCGGCACTCCAGGTGGCGCTCGATCTGGGGGGTGTGCAGGAGACCGTCACCGTCCAGCGCGCCAACCGGTCAGCGCAAGACATGGGCGGCAGCGGGACGCGCTTCCGGGTCCTGCCGGAGGCTTCGCCCCAGAGGGTGGAGCAGATCGCCGCCGGGCTGGCGCTGCTCCAGGAGCTGTGGCCCGAGGCGCACACGGAGCTGGCGCAGTCGGTACAGCAGCTCACGCTGTTCGAGGATGACACGCTCAAGTCCTTCGCGGACTTCCAGCGGCATGGCTCCATCTTCATGCGTGTGGACTTCCTGAAGGACCCCGTCATCCTGGCGGACTACCTGTTCCACGAGGGCTCTCACGTCCGCCTGAACACGGTGCTGTCCGTGAGCCCCATGTTCCTCAACCCCAGCGACGCGGTCTACGAGACCCCGCTCCGGGGTGATCCGCGCCCGATGTTTGGCGCCTTCCACCAGATGTTCGTGCTGGTCCGGATCCACGAGTTGTACCAGCGCCTGTCGCGGCGGCGCCCGGAGTACGCGGAGAAGGTGGTGGAGCTGCGCTCCAAGCTCGAGAGCGGCTGGCAGGTGGTGCGCGAGCATGCGCAGCTCACCGAGAGCGGCGAGGCCATGGTGAGCAGCATCGGCCAGGTGCTGCGCGCGTAGAGCGAGCTCGGCGCCACTCAGGGTTCGCGGGCAAGCTCCAGGCGACGAAACGTCTGTGTATAGACGCGAACCCGGTCCCGGGCCCGGAAGCCAAGCTTCTCCGCGACGTGGAGTGCCCTGGCATTCTCCGGGTGGAGGATCGAGATGAGCCGCTCGAGCCCGCGCTCCTGGAACGCATGATCGCGGAGGCGGCGCGTGGCCTCGGTGGCGTAGCCCTGGCCCCAGGCACCAGGCTCGAGCGCGCAGCTCAGATCGATCTCCCGGACGAGGGGCACGCCAGGCGGCGTCGAGCCGCGGCCCCAGTGAGTGAGCGGATCGCTGCCATCCGTGGGGAGCTCGATCTCGTAGTACGTCAGCCCGACCCGGCCCAGGAGCTGTTGGCTGGCCTTGAGGAGGATGGCGAGGTGGCCCACCTGGTCCTCCGCGTACCAGCGGAGGGTCCGCTCCAGCCACTCCCGCGTCTGCTGCTCGGTGCGGGGCTTGCCGCTGCCCAGGTAGCGGACGAGCTCCAGATCACCGTGCAGCCGGATGAAGAAGGGGAGATCCTCCCAGGTCATCGGGCGGAACAGAAGGCGCTCGGACTCGAGGGTCTGCATAGCGCCTCACATTGTGTCTTCTAGCCTCCGCACAAACACTCTCAAATCCTGATGCTGAATCGCCTCCCTCATCAGCCACGATCTCTGGCTGCTTTCGGAGTTGCCATGTGAGTCCTCCAGAGGGAACCTGGGATCTCACGTCCCGGGGATGAAATGCCCCTGAGTGCAGGTACTCGCGGGAAATAAAAATGCCGGATAGCCTGTTTTCGGCGAGCCAACGAGGCTGCGGCCCTTACGATCAGAAGCGAGAACGATGAAACCGAGTCGCAACGCTCGTTGCCCCTGTGGGAGCGGTAAGAAGTACAAGCAGTGCTGCGGACCCGCCGAGGCTGTCCGCGACAAGCGCAAGTCGACGTTCGCGATGATTGCGACCGCCGTCGTGCTCGTTTTCGGCATTGGGGTCGTCGCAGTCCTCCTGAGCCGTGGGAGCGGCTCCAGCAACCGGATCTGGTCCGCCGAGCACGGCCACTGGCACGACGCCAGTGGGAGCGAGCTGGGCCTGGGCTCCAGCAACCGGATCTGGTCCGCCGAGCACAACCACTGGCACGACGCCAGCGGGAGCGAGCTGGGCCTGGGCTCCAGTATGCCGAGTACGGCGCCTGCCGGTCCGGCGCCCGCCGGCAAGGTCCGGTGAGCAATAGGAGGAATGCGCCTGATGCCTAGGGCCAGCCGGTCGGGCAGTGCTTCGGGCCCGAGAGGATCGCCGCCCCGTCGCTCAGCTTGCCGAGGTCGAGGCTCGTGTCGAGGTGCGCCTCGTAGTCCGCGACGCTGAACTGGAACCTGTTCTTGGACGCCAGATCCACAACGGCCGCGTTGGTCTGGCAGCTCGCAACCTGCACCCTGAGGGAGACATCGGTCTCGAGCTTCTGGAGGAACTGCTGGAGGGAAGCTGTCATGGGGACTCCTTGAGGTGTCGAGTAAAACGTCACGGCTCGCCGAGACGGCGCGCCGTGGAGATTATAGGGCATCAGGGCTGGCGAGTTCACCATGGGTTTACCAGGCGCGTACTGCCGTGGCCGCGCGGGGTGCGATGTTGTAGCGTGAAGCCCGTGCTGCCTTCCCCCTCCTCTCCGGCCGGGACGAGCGAAGTCTTTGCAGACCTCTGGGAGGGCCAGCGCCCAGGCTGCTTCCGGGTGCCCGCAGCGCTCGCCGCGCAGCTCGCGGTGCTCGACGCGCCGGCGCTCTTCCTTGCCTGCCAGGCGCCGGTGAGGGTCGACTTCA
>Ga0190275_10003515_pt1 | contig 11208 bp, 10 predicted proteins | sample Popmic550T_FD_133745 | JGI IMG/M metagenome (GOLD analysis project Ga0190275, IMG submission 133745) | Populus adjacent soil microbial communities from riparian zone of Yellowstone River, Montana, USA - 550 T | ecosystem: Environmental > Terrestrial > Soil > Riparian zone > Trees stand | place...
CCCGGTAGCGCTGCACCCTCCGGCCACTCGAGGTTCGCAGCTGCAGGTTCCCCTTGTAGAGGGCGGGCCGCCGGGGGCTCCACAGGCGCGGGTTGCGGATCCTCAGCCGCGCTCTGAACCGCGCATCGCCGCCGCCCGGGACACGGTGGCGGCGGAACCGCAGCGCCCGCCCCCCGAACGTGCCTGAGACGGCGGCCGTGGCGCCGCTGGAGTTCACGTTCGCCACCTTGGCGTGCACGAGTACGGTGGCCGCACAGGTGCGGCAGCGCAGGCGGGGCTCGAAGAACACCTCTGCGAAGTCGAACTGGTCCACCTTGCGCAGGTACACCTCGCGCAGGATCCCGTTGTAGTTCCACCAGCCGCCTTCGAACGCGCCCGACGCCCGCTGGGAGAGGGGCGGGATGTCGAACTTCTGACGGCGGCTGTCGACCCGCACCACGAGACGGTTCACGCCGCGCCGGCGGACTCTCTTGGCGCGCAGCTCGAACGGCAGATACGACCCGACGTGAGTTCCGAGCGGCTTGCCGTTCAACCACACTCGGGCCCGGTAGTTGACCGACTCGAAGCGCAGCACCCACTTCGAGGACCGCGACGCCCGTGGCAGGCGGAAGTCCTTGCGGTACCAGTGCACGGTCCCGAGGTAGCTCTCGGGGGTGAACACGCCGGCATTCGACGCGGACGGCACCGTGGTCCGAGCCCACCCGGTCAGAGCTTCCTGGCGCTGAAAGCGCTGGGTGAGCCCCACGTCCTGCGTATCGGGCCGCTGGTGCCAGGTTCCTCCCAGCAGGTAGCGGCCCGAGGGGCCGTCCCGGTAGACAGAGCCCGGCTTGGGCCGGTCCGCGGCCTGGGCCGGAGCGCCCGCCACGAGGGTCGCGAGTCCGAACAGGAGTATGCCGAGGGGTAGCGCGCGTCGCATCGAGTGCCGGAAAGTTAGAGGTTGCGCCCGACCCCTAACGCCGCTTGCGGGAAATGGCCCTTTAGGCTTCGCCCGACGGACGGCGCGGCATGGGGCTGTGGCCGGGATCGAGGAGGATGCATGAACGAGGTCGTGATCAGCTCCGCCGCGCGCACGGCGGTCGGCCGCTACGGCGGCAGCCTGAAGGACGTCGCCCCCACCGAGCTGGGCGCGATCGCCGTCGAGGAGGCTGTGCGGCGCTCCGGAATCGAACCCGACGCCGTCGAGCAGGTCGTGTTCGGCAACGTGATCCATTCAGCGCCGGAGGACATGTACATGGCGCGGGTCGTCGCGATCAAGGCCGGGATCCCGAAGGAGGTGCCCGCCTTGACGGTGAACCGTCTATGCGGGACCGGCGTGCAGGCCATCGTGTCGGCCGCCCAGACGATCGCGACGGGCGAGGCGGATGTCGCCGTCGCCGGAGGCGCGGAGTCGATGTCCCGCGGCCCCTACTGGATGCCGAACGCCCGCTGGGGCGCCCGCATGGGCGACACGAAGGTGGTCGACCCGGTGGTCGGCGGCCTCACGGACCCGTTCGACAACATCCACATGGGAGTCACCGCGGAGAATCTCGCCGAGTCGCACAACATCACCCGCGAGCAGCAGGACGAGTTCTCGGTCGAGTCGCACCGGCGCGCGGCGCGCGCCCAGGAGCAGGGCCTGTTCGACGAGCAGATCGTGCCCGTCGAGCTGAAGTCGAAGAAGGGGCCGTCCGAGTTCGCCCGCGACGAGCACGTGCGACCGGATGCCTCTGTCGAGGGCCTCGGCAAGCTGAAGCCGGTGTTCAAGGCGGACGGCACGGTGACGGCCGGCAACGCCTCGGGGATGAACGACGCGGGGGCAGCCGTGGTGTTGATGTCGGCACAGAGGGCCGAGGAGCTCGGAGCGCCCGTGCGGGGACGAATCTTGGCCTATTCCTACTGCGGCGTGGACCCCAGGATCATGGGCATCGGCCCCGTGCCGGCGGTCCGCAAGGTGCTCGAGCGGGCAGGCCGCTCGATCGACGACGTGGACGTGATCGAACTGAACGAGGCCTTCGCGGCGCAGTCCCTCGCCGTGATGAAGGATCTGGAGCTCGACGCCGAGAAGGTGAACCCCAACGGCGGCGCGATCGCGCTCGGCCACCCGATTGCGGCCACCGGCGCGGTGATCACCACGAAGATCCTGTACGAGATGGAGCGTCGCGACCAGGACGTCGGCCTGGTGACGCTCTGCATCGGCGGCGGTCAGGGGATCGCGATGCTTCTGAGCCGAAACTAGCCCTGACGTCGCCTGAAATTAGCGTCCACTTTGTTCATCCAGGACGGGCCAGGGGAATAGAATCGGCCGTCCGGCAGCAGACTACGAGGGAGGAGAGAGAGTGGCCGTCTTCAAAGACGAACAGGAGGTCTACCAGTACATCGGGAGGCTGTTCCAGGAACTCACCGACGATCCTGAGCTCTCGCCGAAGTTCCGCCGGGCGGACACGATCGTGCAGTACCGCTACTCGAACCCCGACTCGCAGATCACGGTGAAGATGAAGGAGGGTCAGGACGGCCAGGTCGATCTGGGCCCCTCCGACCTCGAACCCGAGATCGTGATGATGATGGAGGCCGACACGGCCCACAGGTTCTGGCTCGGGAAGGTGAACGTGACGATGGCGCTGGCCAAGGGCCAGATGAAGGCCAAGGGCCCGGTCGCGAAGATCCTGAAGCTCGTGCCGCTGGTGAAGCCGGTCTTCCCGCGTTACCAGAAGATGCTCGAGCAGGAGAAGCGCGACGACCTGCTGAAGGCCGCATAAGTGAGGAGCGAGCGCCGCAGGCGCGAAGCACGCGACTTTAGGTCGCGGCGAAGCCGCTAGATATTTCGAAGGAGGTACAGATGGCCGTCGATACGCAGACTCGCGCGGAGGTAAAGCACTACCGCAACTACATCGGCGGCGAATGGGTGGATGCAGCGTCGGGACAGACCTTCGACGTCGTGAACCCGGCGACGGAGGAGACGATCGCGACGGTGCCGGCCTGCGACCGCGAGGACGCCCGCCGTGCGATCGCTGCGGCGCGGACTGCGTTCGACTCCGGCGAGTGGACGGGCCTCGAGCCCGAGGAGCGCAAACGCATCCTGCTGTCCGTCGTCGAACGTGTTTCCGCGGCCGAGGACGAGTTGGCCACGCTCGAGACCATTCAGGCCGGCATGACCATCCGCGCCACGAGCACGGTGGTGGTCGGGTACTGCCTCCAGCACTGGGACTACTTTGCCCGCCAGGCCACCCGGCCGGTGCAGGAGCAGCTCGAGCCGGTCACCTACCCGACCCACTCGTACAACTTCGTCCTGCGTGAGCCGGTCGGGGTGTGCGCCGGGATCATCCCCTGGAACTTCCCGCTCGTGATGGCGGTCTGGAAGCTCGCCCCGGCGCTGGCGATGGGCAACACGTGTGTGCTGAAGCCCGCGTCCAACACACCTCTGACTGCGCTTCGGCTCGCTGAGATCCTCGACGAGACGGATCTCCCGAAGGGCGTCGTGAACGTGATCACGGGCGGAGGGTCCACGGTCGGCGAGGAGCTCGCCTCGCACCCGGACGTGGACAAGATCGCGTTCACCGGGTCGACGGTGGTGGGGCGGCGGATCATGCAGCTGGCCTCGAGCACGATCAAGAAGACGACGCTCGAGCTGGGGGGCAAGTCCCCGAACATCGTGTTCGAGGACGCCGACATGGCCCAGGCCGTGGACGGCGCCCTGTGGGCGACCTTCTTCCACCAGGGCCAGGTCTGCGAGTCGGGCACACGGCTGCTGCTGCCCGAGTCGATTCACGACGAGTTCGTCGAGCGCCTGGTCGAGCGCGCCAGGCAGATAAAGGTCGGCGACTCGATGGACTACGAGTCCGACCTCGGGCCGTTGGTCTCCGCACAGCAGCGCGAGACCGTCGAGAACTACGTGCGGATCGGCAAGGAGGAGGGCGCCAAGCTGGTGCTCGGGGGCAACCGGCCCCAGGGCGACGGGTACGAGCGCGGGTTCTGGTTCGAGCCGACGATCTTCACCGAGGTGGACAACTCGATGACGATCGCGCAGGAGGAGATCTTCGGCCCTGTGCTGTCGGTGATCAAGTTCTCCGACGACGACGACGCGATCCGGATCGCGAACGACTCCATTTACGGGCTCGCGTCAGGCGTGTGGTCGTCGGACCCCGACCGCTGCCTCGAGACGGCAAAGCGCCTCAGGGCCGGCACGGTGTGGATAAACGACTTCCACCTGATCAACTGCATCGCGCCGTTCGGCGGCTACAAGCAATCCGGCATCGGCCGGGAGCTGGGCGGATACGGGTTGAACGAGTACACCGAGGTGAAGCACGTGCACTGGGATCTCGGCACGCCCGCCGAGCAGAAGCTCTTCGGCGTGGTCCTCAGCGAGTAACGCGCTTTGCCAGTTCCGCCTTCGCCTTCTTGCGGAAGCGCAGCATCTTCTTGAAGTTCTCGCGGTAGATCTGGAGCTGGCTCTCCGGCAGTTCGAGGCCGCCCACCAGGCGGTGCGGCACGAGGGACCACGAGTCGCCTTCTCGCACCAGGTCGCCGCGAACCTGGAAGTTCGTCTGCCACTCGAAGCCCGGGCCATGCGCGTGGGCGGTCAAACAGGCCTTGCTGGCCGCCGCCGGCAGCCATTCCGGCAGCTCGCCGAGGTGGACCCGGTTCGCCCCCCGGTCGGGCCGGATCGGCAGACGCAGCGAGAACGGGAAGCCGTCCGGACCGACGAGGCTGAGGACGGCGGTCTCGTGCCTGTCGCCCAGCTCGTCCATGCGGGCGTCCCACGTGACTGCGCCGCCGGCCGGTGGCGGCGGAGGCACCTCCGGCTCCTCGGAGTGGTGGGAGCGAGCCTCCTCGACGTGCGTGCCGTAGAGCGTCGGCTCCTTGGAGAAGTCACCGTCGCCCCACACGAACACGCGCTCCGGACGCACGTAGACATAGATCCGCGTGTAGTACCAGTTGAAGGGGCCGCGGCGCAGAAAAGCGGGCGGGTGCTTGTCCTTGGTGGCCGGGAGCTTCGAGGCGCTCTCATGCCAGTAGCGTTCGCGGTTCGCGTCAAGATCCGAGTCGTCGACCCGTGCTGTGCCCTGCACGAGGACGGCGCAGGGCCCGTCGAGGCCGGAGCCGGTCGGATCGCTGAACAGCAGCGCGACCTGCGGGTTGTGCTGGGCGTCGTCGGCCTTCTTCGGGTAGCCGAGCCCGGTCGTGACGTCGATCGCCCCGGCGCCGGCCTGGTAGTACGGGGTCACCGGCCAGGTGATCGGCTGACGTGAGCTGTCCACCGTCGTGTACTCGGTGGTGATGAAGCGCTCGAAGACCTGCTGGACGCCGGGCGGCAGCGTGGTGGTCATCGGCGCGAATATATAGGGATGGAGACCGAGGACAAGAGAGACGTCAGGGTCGTGCTGACCGACGCCGCGGCGGAGGTGGTGGCCCGGGTGCGCGCCACCCGGCCGGGAGACCTGTCTCTCGTGATCGGGAACGGATGCTGCGACTCGACGGCACCGTTCCTGTTCGAGGGCTACCTACAGGGGCCGAACGAGCGCGAGGTGGCGGAGCTGGAGGGTGTCCGGATCCTGCTCGACGACGCGATCGCGCGATCGTTCGAGGGTCGGGAGGTCGTCGTGGACGCCGGCGGCGACCCGCAGCCCGACAGCTTCTCCTGCGAGTCCGAGCTGGGCTACCGGTTCTTCCTGGAGCGCCTGCCGGCGGTCTAGTACCCCGGGTCGCCCGGGAGCAGCACGCGCGGCTCTGGGCCGCTCGTGTCGATGCGGGGCAGGATCGGCTCCGGAGCGACCGCGCCCACCGTCGCCAGCGCCTCGGCGGGGGAGCTGAAGCGCGCCAGCGTCTCGAGCTTCTTGATCGTCGGGAACACCAGCAGCAGCTCTCCTGCCCGGTGCTGCTCGAGCGCCTCCGAGGGCGCGAACCACCGCACCTCGACGATCTCCTCGCCGTCGGGCTCCGGAACGCAGTGCGCCGGGGCAAGCGCGAGGTAAAAGTGCGTGTCGTAGCGAACCCTGACCTCCTCCGGCGTGATCCAGCGCGAGAACGGGACCAGGTCGTTGGGTGAGGGGAGCGTGATGGACGCCTCCTCCTGGAGCTCCCGCAGCGCTGTCTCCCGGTGGGCGGCGTCGTCGCTTCCCGTTCCGTCCACGGCGCCGCCTGGGAACACCCACACGTCCGCCATGAAGCGGGCCCCGGACGTGCGCCTTCCCAGCAGGACCTCGAGGCCAGCCGAGGAATGCTTGCGGCCACGTCGCATCAGGACCACGGCTGCCGCCTGGCGGGGGTCGGTGGGGGTGCCTGGATTCAGCTCCTCGATGGGATGGTCGGGCACGCGCTCCCGTGTCTACAGGAGCGCGGCCGCGTATGTCAAACTAGGCCGCCCGTTGGCCGAGGCAGCAACAGCCCAGAAATGGATCTGCGAGTCGTGCGGGTTCATCTACCACCCCGAAGAGGGAGACCCCGACGGGGGCATCGCGCCCGGCACCGCGTTCGAGCAGATCCCTGACGACTGGTTCTGCCCGGTGTGCGGCGCGCGGAAGAAGGACTTCGTGCCGTACGAGGATTAGCCGACGGCGCTTTTCCGTCTACGCTGCGGCCCGGAGCTCGCCGGAGACGCTCGTAGCGTCGACTATCGCGTCTGCCGTAATTTCAACCAACTCCTCGAGGGCGTCGGCGGTGATCGAGAGCGGCGGCATCATGACCACGACATCCCCGAGCGGGCGCACGATCGCCCCCCGGGCGCGGGCCGCGAGCGTCACGCGGTGCCCCATCCGGAGTCCCGGGTCGTAGGGCTGCCCGTCGCCGTCAGTCAGCTCGATGCCGCACATGAAGCCCATCTGGCGGACCTCGGCCGCGTGGGCCAGCGGCTCGACGAGGTGGCGCAGGAGCTGCTCCAGCAACGCCGTCTTGGGCACCAGCCGCTCGAGCGTGCGCTCCTCCTCGAACACGTCGAGGGTGGCGAGCGCGGCTGCGCAGGCGAGCGGGTTCCCCGTGTAGGTGTGGCCGTGGAAGAACGTGCGGAACTCCTCGTACTCGCCCAGGAACCCGTCGTGGACGCGATCCGTGGTGAGCGTCGCGGCGAGCGGCATGTAACCGCCCGTGAGGCCCTTCGCGAGACACAGGAAGTCCGGCGCGACGGCCTCCTGCTCGCAGGCGAACATGGTCCCGGTGCGCCCGAATCCGGTTGCGACCTCGTCACAGACGAGGAAGACGTCGTGGCGGTCGCACAGGTCGCGGACCGCACGAAGGTATCCGGGTGGCTGGACCAGCATTCCCGCGGCGCCCTGCACCAGCGGCTCCACCACGACCGCCGCGATCTCGTCGGCCCGCGCGCTGAGGACGCCTTCGAGCGCTGCGGCATCGCCGGCCGGGACGCGATGCGAGTCGAACAGCAACGGCTCGTACATCGAGTGGAACAGGTCGATCCCGCCGACCGACACCGAGCCCACCGTGTCACCGTGGTACGCGTTGTCCAGGCAGACGAAGCTGGTGCGCGAGGGCCGTCGATCCGGGGCCTGCTGCCAGTACTGAAACGCCATCTTGAGCGCGACCTCGACGGCGGTTGAGCCGCTGTCGGAGTAGAACACGCGTGACAGCCCGCCCGGCGCGATCTCGACGAGGCGCCGCGCCAGCTCTTCCGCCACGGGGTGGGAGAGGCCGAGCATCGTGGTGTGCGCGACGCGGTCGAGCTGCTCCCGCACCGCAGTGTCGATGCGCGGATGCCGGTGCCCGTGGACGTTGCACCACAGCGAGGAGATGCCGTCGATGTAGCGCCGGCCCTCGGTGTCGACGAGCCACTCGCGATCGCCGGACTCGATCACCGGCGCGTCCTCTCCCTCGAAGCCGCGCATCTGGGTGAACGGGTGCCAGACGTGGCTGCGAGGCGGGGGGCTGGGCATCGTGGCGATGGTAGCCTCGCCGTTGGTCGGACACTGCATGAAGCGATCCTCCTCCCGCGATCTCCCACCGCTCGGCCTGCTCGTGTTCGTGGTCGGGTCGGCCTCACTGGGAGCGGAGATTGCCGCGGCCCGTCTGATGGCGCCGTTCTTCGGCGCGTCCACGATCGTGTGGGCGAACACGATCGGGGTTGTCCTCGTGGCGCTCTCGGTCGGGTACTGGGTTGGCGGGCGGTTTGCGGACCGGCATCCACACAAGCACGGCCTCTGCGCTCTAGTGCTGATCGCGGGGGTCGCGGTCGGGCTGATCCCGTTCGCCGCCGACCCGTTCCTGGACGTCTCGGTGGACGCCCTCGACAACGTTTCCGCGGGCGCCTTCGTCGGATCGCTGATCGGTGTGAGTGTCCTCGTGGCCCCGCCCGTGATGCTGCTCGGAGCCGCATCGCCGTGGGCGATCCGCCTCGCGGTCGAGCGCGTCGAGGAGAGTGGGACGGTCGCCGGCCGGATGTATGCGATCTCGACCTTCGGGAGCCTGGTCGGCACGTTCGCGTCCGCGCTGCTGCTGATCCCGTTGATCGGGACCCGGCGCACGTTCCTGTTCTTCGGTCTGCTCTGCGCGCTGGTGGCGATCAGCGGCCTGGCGCGCCGGCGCGCGCTGGCGCTTGCGGTTCCGGCGGCGATGATCGTCGTGATGGCATTCCCGGTCGGGATCATCAAGGCCAGCGACGAGGGCGCGGTGCTCGAGGAGGTCGACACCGAGTACCAGTACGCCCGCGTGGTCGAGCAGCCGGACGGCCAACGGGAGCTGGAGCTGAACGAAGGACAGGCCGTGCACTCGGTCTACAAGCCCGGCACCTACCTGACGGACAACATCTGGGACGAGTACCTGGTGCTGCCGTTCGCCGCGCTCGACCGGCCTCCGGGAAAGGTGGCGATCCTGGGCAACGCCGCAGGCACCACGGCGCGCGCCTTGGGCCGCTACTTCCCCGAGACCGAGGTCGACGGAGTGGAGATCGACGGCGAGCTAACGCGCCTGGGCCGCAGATGGTTCGACATGCAGAACCCGCGCCTGCGGGTCTTCCACGAGGACGCGCGGCCGTACCTGCGCCGCACCGACGAGCGCTACGACGTGATCATGGTCGACGCGTACCGCCAGCCCTACATCCCCTTCTACCTCACGACGCGAGAGTTCTTCGAGCTGGTCCGAGACCGCCTCCGGCCGGGGGGCGCCGTGGTCGTGAACGCCGGGCATCCCGAAGGACAGGACGACCTCGAGAAGGTGCTGGCGGCCACGATGGGGGAGGTGTTCCCGGCCGTGCTGAGAGACCCGAGCGAGGACACCAATACGCTGATCCTGGGCAGCGGCGCCGCTTCGGCGGAGCGCCTGCGCCGCGCGGTGCCGCGGCTGCCGGCTGATCTGCGCGTGCTGGCGCAGGGGACGGTTGCGCGCCTTGGCCCGGCTCTGCAGGGCGGGGCGGTCTACACGGACGACAAGGCGCCGGTCGAGTGGCTGATAGACAAGTCGATCGTGGATTACGCCGCCGATCCGGAGTGAGATCCCGGATATGGGTGGAAACCCCCATTGCAGGACTCATGTCCGCAGCCGAACGTATCGATGAGCGACTCGGGTCGCCGTTGGTGGCGATCCGCGCCCCGAGTCCCACGCTCCCCCCTTGGCCTCCCGTTTCTCGAACTTTCCACCGCTGGGCCTGCTCGTGTTCTGCGTCGGAGCGGCCTCGCTCGGCGCGGAGATCGCGGCTGCGCGCCTGATGGCGCCGTTCTTTGGCGCCTCGACGATCGTGTGGGCCAACACGATCGGGATCGTGCTGGTGGCCCTGTCAATCGGGTACTGGGTAGGCGGCCGCTTCGCCGACCGGCATCCGCACAAGCAGGGTCTCTGCGTGCTGGTCCTCGTCGCCGCGGTCGCAGTCGCGCTGATCCCCTTCGCCGCCGATCCGTTCCTGGACGCCTCCGTGAGTGCGCTGGACGAGGTCTCCGCAGGGGCGTTCGCGGGGTCGCTGCTTTCCGTGAGCGTGCTGGTCGCGCCGCCCGTGATCCTGCTCGGCGCGGCGTCACCGTACGCGATCCGGCTCGCTGTCGAGCGGGTCGAGGAGAGCGGCACGGTCGCAGGGCGGATGTACGCGATCTCGACCGTCGGCAGCCTGGTGGGCACGTTCCTGTCCGCGCTGCTCCTGATCCCGCTGGTCGGCACCCGGCGCACGTTCCTGATCTTCGCGCTCGCCTGCGCGGTGGTCGCCGTGACGGGAATCGTCCGCCGCAGGGCGCTGGTGGTGCCGATCGCCCTCGCGGTACTGATTGCGATGCCCGTCGGCACGATCAAGGCCGCCGGCGACGGCGTGGTCCGCGAGGAGATCGACAGCGAGTACCAGTACGCACGCGTCGTGGAGTACCCCGACGGCCAGCGCGAGCTGGAGCTGAATGAAGGCGAGGGGGTCCATTCGCTCTACAAGCCCAGGTCCTACTTGACCGGCAACGTATGGGACGAGTACCTGGTGCTGCCGTTCGCCGCGTTCGAGAACCCGCCGCGCAAGGTGGCCGTGCTCGGCAACGCGGCCGGCACCACGGCGCGGGCGCTTGGCCGCTACTTCCCGCGGACGGAGGTCCACGGGGTGGAGATCGACGGCGAGCTGTCCCGCCTCGGGCGGAAGTGGTTCGACATGCGCAACCCGCGTCTGCGCGTGTTCCACGAGGACGCGCGACCCTACCTGCGCCGCACCGCCGAGCGCTACGACGTGATCATGGTGGACGCCTATCGCCAGCCTTACATCCCGTTCTATCTGACAACCCGGGAGTTCTTCGAGCTGACCAGGGACCGGCTGCGCCCGGGCGGGATCGTGATCGTGAACGCCAACCACTTCGAGGGGCAGGACGACCTCGAGAAGGTCCTCTCGACCACCCTCGCCGACGTCTTCCCGACGGTTCTGCGTGATCCCGCGGAGGACCTGAACACGTTGCTGCTCGCGACCGCCGGCAGCGCTTCGCCGGCCCGGCTCCGGGAGGCGATACCGTCGCTGCCGGCGGACCTGCGGCCACGCGCGCGCGCGGCGGCCGCGCGGCTTGCACCCCGGTTGCAGGGGGGGCCGGTCTACACGGACGACAAGGCCCCGGTGGAGTGGCTGATCGACAAGTCCATCGTGCAGGAGGCCGCCGGTTCGGAATAGGATCGCCTCAGCTTGCAGGCGAAGCGGAGGTGGCTCTTGAACGGTGATGGCAGGCGGCGCTTCGACGGCCGAGTGGTCGTCGTGACCGGTGGTGGCTCTGGCCTGGGCGAGGCGATGTCACAGGGCTTCGCCAAGGAGGGCGGCCGCGTGGCGGTGCTCGACCTGCGCGAGGA
>Ga0190275_10003516_pt1 | contig 11207 bp, 4 predicted proteins | sample Popmic550T_FD_133745 | JGI IMG/M metagenome (GOLD analysis project Ga0190275, IMG submission 133745) | Populus adjacent soil microbial communities from riparian zone of Yellowstone River, Montana, USA - 550 T | ecosystem: Environmental > Terrestrial > Soil > Riparian zone > Trees stand | place...
CAATCGCTCCCTGGTAAGTTGCCGACAAGCTAACACAAAGCCCAGACCGGGTAAACTCGATCAAGACTGCACGAGGGGGCGCAATGAACCGGCTAGATCCGCGCCGGGTTATTTTTTTTTACTGGTCTTTGCAATATAATCGCCCGCTAAGAACTCCATGGCATGATCCACCGTTATTTATTTTTTGTCGCCTTAGCTCTGGCCAACGCCTGCTTGATACCGCCGTCCAGGGTCCACATTCCGGCGCCACCAAAAACCGACACGCGGGTTAGCCAAACCGGCATCGCGTCTTGGTACGGCCCCGGTTTTCACGGCAAGGCCACCGCCAGCGGCGAGATTTACGATCAAACCGACATGACCGCGGCGCACCAGACCTTGCCGCTGGGAACCAAAGTGATGGTGACCAACATGGAAAACGGCCGCAGCGCTGAAGTGTCGATCAACGACCGCGGCCCGTTTGCTAAAGACCGGATTATCGACCTCTCTCACACCGCCGCCCTATCCATCGACATGGTCGGACCCGGCACCGCGCTGGTACGGATCGACGTTATCGACAGCCCGGTGCCGCTACGCTCGATCCGCACAGCGCTCGATTACACGCTGCAATTGGGTTCGTTCTCTCGGTTGGAAAATGCCCAACAGCTGCGCGACCGCATCGTCAACAACTTCGACGGCGTCACGATCGCGCCGTTGCGATCGAAAGACACCACTTACTATCGGGTGCAACTCGGCACCTTCTCCAACCGCAGGGCGGCTGACGACATGGCCAAGCAATTGAGCCAAGCCGGCTACACGGTGATCGTCATGGAAAAGTAGTAAATGACGCCGCCCGCCCAAGGCGACGATGGCTTAATCCCGATGCCCAGGATCGCGACGGCTTCGAGCTCGCGCAGCAAGACAACTCATGCTTCGCTCTCATCAATAACCCCGATCGGTTGGCCGCCGCTGCCGCGGCATGACAGGATTTACGATTAATACGTGCCGAAGGGTTAGCGTTTCGACTCCGCCGGTGGCCCAGCTCAATTGTCGCTGCGCAAAAGATAACGGCCGGATTCCTTTTTGACCTTGCCATCGCGCTCGAGCTTTTCCAGATGCGCCTGCACGGAGAACTCGGCGACCCGCTTGAGCGCCGGCGAGACCTCGGTGTAAATCGTCTCGGTAATGTCGCCGATAGTATTGCGATCGGCGCGCAATGCCGCGATTACCTGCTGCTCACGCTTCAAACGGTGTTGGATGTATTCTCGCACCTTGGCTTCCGGTTTGCCGATCAGCGGTCCGTGACCGGGCAGGATCACGCTCATCTCGAAGCCCAGCAATCGCTCGAGGGTGCGCATGTAATCGCTCATGTTGCCGTCCGGCGGATGAATCACCGCCGTGCCGTAGCCGAGGATATTATCACCGCTGAACAAAACCTTATCGCCGCTTTCATAAAAGCAACAATGACCCGACTCGTGGCCCGGCGTATGCAGCACATGCAGTTCACCGCCGCCAAAATCGATCAGGTCGTTGTCGTCGTATTGAAAATCTTCGCCGCCGAGATAGCCTTTGCGCGAGCGATGGATGCCGAGTTTGGCGCCGCAACGTTTGCGCAGCGCCAGGGCGCCGCCGGTGTGATCGCTATGAATATGCGTGAGCAAAATCTTGGCGATTTTTTTTACGCCCATGGCCTCGGCCTGCTCGATGATGCCGTCCATGTTCGAATCGGCGCTGAGCGCGACGTCGATGACCAAGCCCGACTCCTTGCCGACGATATATTGATTGGTCCCTTGCAAGGTCATAAGACCGGGATTGTTGGCGGTGAATTTGCCTATGAAGTCAGGCGTAGCCATAGAATTTCCTTCCGCGGCGGCGGCGCCGCTGGGCAAAAACGACGGGGCAAAAAAAAGCGCCAGCGAGGTTTTCCCTAACGTCGCCAGCGCTTCTCTTCGAGTGATCACAAATTTTCTTGCACTACGCGGCGGAGTGCTGTTTTTCAAGTCGCCAGCAACTGCCGCAGCACGTATTCTAGAATGCCGCCATGGCGATAGTATTCCAATTCCGCCGGCGTATCGATGCGGCAGATGACGTGGAACTCGGTCGTCTTGCCGTCGTCCGCGGTCGCTTTGACCGTCACCTCCTGGCGTAATTTCAAATCGTTGCCGATGCCGAGGATATCGAATTTTTCGAAACCGGTAAGTCCATGGGTCGCTAAGTTTTCCCCCGGCTTGAAAACCAACGGGATGATGCCCATGCCGATCAAGTTGCTGCGATGGATGCGCTCGTAGCTCTCGGCGATGGCGGCGCGGATGCCCAGCAAGCGTGGCCCCTTAGCGGCCCAGTCGCGCGACGAGCCGGAGCCGTATTCCTTGCCGGCGATGACGATTAGCGGCGTGCCTTCTTTCTGATATTGCATCGCCGCGTCGTAGATCGACATCGGCTTCTTGTCGGGAAGATGCACCGACACGCCGCCCTCGGTGCCCGGAGCCAGCATATTCTTCAACCGGATATTGGCAAAGGTGCCGCGCATCATCACTTCATGATTGCCGCGCCGCGCGCCGTATTGATTGTAATCTTTGGGCAGCACGTCGTTGTTGCTCAGATAGCGCGCCGCCGGGCCGTTCTTCTCAATCGAACCGGCCGGTGAAATATGATCGGTGGTCACCGAATCACCGACCATCACCAACGCCCGCGCGCCAGTGATCGGTTTGATCGGATTGGGCGTCTTGCCCATGCCTTCGAAGTACGGCGCTTCACGCACATAGGTCGACTGCATGTCCCACTGGAACAATTCGCCCTCGGGCACCGGCATGTCGCGCCAGCGGTCATCGCCTTCTGTCGCCCGGCTGTATTCCTTTTTAAACATTTCCTGGCGCACCGATTTGTTCATCACATCCTGAACTTCCTGCGGCGTCGGCCAGATGTCTTTCAGAAATACCGGCTGGCCGGTTCGGTCGTTGCCCAGAGAATCGTGGTAAAAATCCACGTCCATGCTGCCGGCTAGAGCGTAGGCAACCACTAATGGCGGCGAGGCTAAATAGTTCGCCCGCACATTGGCATGAATCCGTCCCTCGAAGTTACGATTGCCCGACAGCACCGCGGCGGCAACCAGATCGCCCTCTTGGATACCGTTGGCGACAGACTCCGGCAATGGCCCGCTGTTGCCGATGCACGTGGTGCAGCCGTAGCCGACGATATGAAAACCGAGATTTTCTAAATGCGGCAGCAGCCCGCTGTCTTTCAAGTATTCCGTGACCACCCGCGAGCCCGGCGCCAAGCTGGTTTTTACCCAGGGCTTGGTCGTGAGGCCCTTTTCACCGGCTTTCTTCGCCACCAACCCGGCGCCGATCAATACCGATGGATTGGAAGTGTTGGTACAGCTGGTGATCGCCGAGATCACCACAGAGCCGTGTTTGAGCTCGAACTTGTCGCCGTTCGACTGGACGGCAACTTTCTTGTCCGCATTCTTGGTTTTCATCAGCGAAGGCAAAGCTTCGGCAAAGGCTTTCTTGCTGTCCGTCAGGGCGATGCGATCCTGCGGCCGGCGCGGACCGGAGATGCTCGGCACCACGCTGGCAAGATCCAATTCCAGAGAATCGGTGAACATCGGATCGGGCGTCGCATCGGTGCGGAACATTCCCTGCTCTTTGGCATAGGTTTCGACCAGTTTGATCAGATGCGGATCACGTGCGGTGAGCTTCAGGTAGCGCAGAGTCTCATCGTCGATGGGGAAATAGCCGACGGTGGCGCCGTACTCCGGTCCCATGTTGCCGATGGTCGCCCGATCGGCGAGGCTCAAACTCGACAGTCCCGAGCCGTAGAACTCGACGAACTTTTCAACCACGCCCTTCATGCGCAACATCTGCACCACCGTCAAAACCAGATCGGTGGCCGTCGCGCCGGCAGGCAGCTTGCCGTGCAGCTTAAAGCCGATGACCTCGGGAATCAGCATGATGATCGGCTGACCGAGAAGCGCGGCTTCGGCCTCGATACCGCCGACGCCCCAGCCGACGACACCGAGACCGTTGATCATCGGTGTGTGCGAATCGGTGCCGACGACGGTGTCGGGATAAGCGAAGTGCGCGCCGTCTTTTTTCGCGCGGAAGACCACCGGCGCGAGATATTCAAGATTGACCTGATGACAGATACCGACATCGGGTGGAATCAGACGAAAATTGTCGAACGCCATCTGGCCCCAGCGCAGGAACGCATAGCGCTCGACGTTGCGCTCGAATTCGATTTCGGAGTTCTTTTGAAACGCATCGACGGAGCCGAAATAGTCGACCTGCACCGAGTGATCGATGACCAGATCCACCGGCGCCAAGGGATTGATCTTCTTGGGATCGCCGCCCAGTCGCTTCATCGCCTCGCGCATGGCCGCGAGATCGACCACGGCGGGAACACCGGTGAGGTCTTGCATCAGCACCCGCGCCGGCATGAAGGCGATTTCCTTTCCCGATTTCACCTTGGCATCCCAGTTGGCGAGCGCTTCAATGTCGGCCTTGGTGACGTGATGGTTGTCTTCCTGCCTGAGCAAGTTCTCCAGCAAGACTTTCAGCGACACCGGCAAGCGCGAGACATTGGGGAATCCCGCCTTCTCCAGCTGGTCGAGGCGAAAGATATCGTAGCTCTCGCCGTCGACGGTCAACACCTTACGCGTGCCGAAACTGTCCACATGCTTCTGGGCCATGAGCACTCCTTAACTAAAGATAGGGTAGGCCCTATTTTGTAGCGAGCGTCACGGGATAAAGCAACAGGGAGAGTGGCGAGTTAATTGATGCCCGGGTTGAAGTTCGCTGACGGAGGATCGCGATGCCACCGCGCCGTCGCCGCATCCGTGATTGCTCGGCTAACATCTTCGACGGCACGTTCTTTCGGCAGGCAAGTCACCGCTCCAGCCGCCTGCATCGCCCGGACCACAGAATCTTCGGTGCCGAAGGATAGGCCAATAACGATCGCCGACGGCAGTTGCTGGGTAATCAACCTAGTCGCCTCGATGCCGTTCATGTTGGGCATGTTGACGTCCATGATCACCACTTGCGGTTGCAGCGCTCGCGCCAGTGCCACCGCTTCCTCGCCATCGCCAGCCTCGCCGATGACGTTGAAGCCGCCCTGCTCTTCCAACACCCGACGCAAGCCCTGGCGCAGCATCTTGTGATCGTCGACGATAAGAATTTTGATCGCCTGTTCGATGACCGGCGCTGTCGCGCTCGGCAATATAGTCGGCGCCACCCTCTCGGCCGAAGCCACCGCCGGTCGATGCATCGGTATGACCGTCAACACCCAAGTGCCGCTTCCCGGAGTCGATTTGATTTCGACCGTCCCACCGCGCAGCGCCACCCGCTCGCGGATGCTGAACAGGCCGAAATGGCTGCGGTCGTCGCCATTAGCACGAGCGATTTGCGCGTCAAACCCTTTGCCGGTGTCGCTCACCGCAAGAGACACGCAATCGCCATCGCATCCATATGCGACCGTTGCGCGGTCGGTGGCGCCATGTTTGACGACGTTCCATAACAGTTCGCGCGCGCACTGGAACAGAAATACCGCGTCATCCTGCGCCAGCGAGAAGCCATCGGCCGGTCCGTCGACCTCGACGCGCAAGCCATGCTGGCCCATCTGCTCGCCGAGCCAGCGGAACGCCGCCGGCAAACCCAGATCGTAGAGCACCGGCGGACTCAACTCGGCGATCAGCGAGCGTGCGTACTTGATCGAGCTGTCAACCGTGGTGTCGAGGCTATTTAAGACTTCCCGGAACGAAGCGCCATTGGCCTGGTCGCCCAGCAGTTCGCGCACGCGCCATAGGTGCATGTTGACCACTGCCAACGACTGCGCCAGGGTGTCGTGCAGATCCACCGCCAGGCGGCGCCGCTCGCGCTCCTCGGTCATCGTCAATTCGGCGACCAGCGCACGCAGCCGGGCACGCGACTCGGCAAGTTCTCGCGTGCGCCGCGCGACCCGCCGGTCGAGTTGCTCGTTCAAGTTCCGCAGCGCGTCTTCCGCCGCTTTACGCTCGGTGATGTCATACGTGATGCCGGTCAGATGCGTCGGGACGCCTTTGGCGTCGCGCCTGAGGCCGGCGTGAGCGCTCAACCAGATCATCTTGCCATCGGGCCGTAAAAAGCGGAATTCACACTGGTAATCCTGGCCGTCGCGCTCATATCTGCTAAGCGCTGCTTCCATAACGGGCAGGTCCGCGGGATGCACACGGGCAAGAAACAAATCACGGCTGATCGCCCCGTCCTTGGCGATTCCAAATATTTCGAAATCCCGGTCGTCCCAAATCATTTCTCCGGTGCGCAAATTCCGCTCCCAAGTGCCCATACGTCCCACCGCCAGCGCGTGTTGAAGCCGTTCCTCGCTGGCTCGCAGAGCTTCTTCGGACCGTTTACGCTCGGTAATGTCGAGCAAGGCACCGACGGTGCGCACCGGTCTGCGAGCAGTGCCGCTGCCATCGAAAAAGGTTTCCGCCCGATTCAAGATCCAGCCTATGGTTCCATCGCGCCGCACTACGCGGCATTCAAATGACAAGCGCCCATCGCCGGCTGGATCAAGGGCTTGTCGCCGCGCCAGGTTGACGATTTCCCTGTCTTCGGGGTGTAGTTGGGAAAAAAAATCGCCGACGCGGCCATGCCGATCTTCGGGCAAGTCAATTAATCTTCTTAAAGTCGGCGAGCAATATTCCGTGTCTGCCATATGATCGTGCTCGAAGATGCCAATGTCGGCGACATCGACAGCCTGACGCAGCCGATCTTCGGTTTTGGTTAACGCTACGACCGCTTCGGCCAACTCCGCGGTCCGTAGGTCGACGCGCCGCTCGAGCTCGTCGTGCGCCTGACGCAACGCGTCTTCGGCGCGCTTGCGATCGCCAATATCCTGAATGATGCTGATAAAATGGCTCGGGGCGCCAGACGCATCGCAATGCAGTGAGGCCGTCAAATTGACCCACACAAGCTCTCGATCCTTACGGACATAACGTTTTTCCATGGAAAACGTATTGATCTCACCGGCCATCAATTGCGCCCTTAAATCCAAGTTGAGTCGGAGATCATCGGGGTGGGTAATGTCTTGAGCCTTAAGCAAAAGCATTTCATCGGGCGAATATCCGGTAATTTCGCACACCTTTTGATTCACCCGTAACCAACGGCCGTCTAATCCCACATGCGATATGCCGACCGCGGCTTGTTCGAAGGTGAGCCGGTAGCGTTCTTCGTTCGCGCGCAGCGCCTCTTCGGTGCGCTTGCGGGCACTGCTGCCGGAAAATAAGCCGATAAGATGGCTCGGCGCGGCGGATTCGGCTTCGCCGTGGCAGCGAGCCAACCTAGCGGACATCACGCTGATCGACAGAACCAGCACGGCAGTCAACCCGAGGGTGAGCAGATTGGCGATTTCAACCAACGCCAGTAGACCGCGGGGCTCAAAGATCACGAAGGTCGCCAGAATTAAGCTCATCGTAGCAGCCAAAATCATTGGCCCGAAGCCGCCGTTCAGAGCGCTGAACACGACGGCCAAGCTAATCAGCACCATCCAGCCACGCTCACCAAGAAGGGGCTGCAACCCCGCTCCTGCTAAACAGCTCAATCCGGTCCCGACGATCGCTATCGAATAGCGCCAGCGGTATAGCTTGTCGCGCGCGGATATCATGTGCGCTCTCCCATGATCAAAGCTCGCTAGGTTCGGAACGTTTTCATTTCGTCCGAAAGAAAATCGCGAGCCTCGGTTGCGGCGACGCCGCGCCGCATTGTTCGCGGTAAGAACTCTTTCGCATCCCGCCCGGGGCATCGCCGGCTTAATCCGTTACCACCCCGCGCCGCTCCCGCACGGCGTCTATGATGGCTTGATGAATATCGTCCGCCGCTCGTTCTTTGGTAATGCAGGTGAAGGCGCCGGCAGCTTTCATTTTTTGCGCCATCTCCACACCGTTTTCGAAGGACAATCCAACCACGATGGTCGCGGGCATTTCTTGGAGAATTAACTTGGTCGCGTCGATGCCGTTCATGCGCGGCATATTGACATCCATCACGACTACATCGGGTCTAAACTCGCGCGCCAACTCGACGCCTGCCAAGCCATCTATAGCTTCGCCGACCACTGTGAAGTCGGTGTACTCCTCGAGCATCTGGCGCATGCCCCGGCGCACCACCATATGGTCGTCGACCAGCGCAATACGCAACTGCTTTTCGCGCCCCAGCGTCGCGGGGTTTGGCACGACGCCGTGGGCAACCGCCGGTGTTATTTCGCTGGGCGGCGCCGGCAAGGTAAATCGTACCCTCGTGCCGCGCCCCGGCTGCGACGACACTTCCAGCTTGCCGCCAGACGACTCCAGTCGTTCGCGGGTGCTGAACAGGCCGAACTTCTCGGCGCCGGTAGCGCTTGCATGCAAACTCTCTGGGTCAAATCCCTGGCCATCGTCGGTGACTTCGACGATCAACTCACAATCCTCGATCTTATAGGATACCAATGCATGATCGGCCTGCGCATGCTTGACGATATTCCACAGCAGCTCGCGCACGCATTGATAAGCCAACACGGAAACTTCTTCGTCGAGCGCAAATCCGTCGGCCGTCCCGGCAATCTCTATCTTGAGTCCATACCTTTCCTGCTGTTGGGCGGCGAGCCAGGTAAGCGCCGCGGGCAGTCCAAGCTCGTAAAGCATGCGCGGACTCAGTTGGGCCATCAGGGAACGTGTATAAGCGATCGACTCGTCCACCGACTCCAGTGCCTCCGCCAAGCGTTGTTTCAACGGATCGCTCGCCGCGAGCTTTTCCGCCCTGGCGATATTCATTCTACTGACGGTCAGCATCTGCGCGAGATAATCGTGCAGCTCCACCGCCAGCCGGCGCCGTTCGCGCTCCTCCGTCTTGGTGATCTCCGCCACCAGCGAGCGTAAGCGCGATTGCGACTCGGCCAATTCTCGGGTCCGCTCGACCACCCGGCGATCGAGATTTTCGGTCAGTTTGCGCAACGCTTCTTCCGCGCGTTTGCGCTCGGTGATATCGAGCACGGCGCCGACAGTGCGCGCCGGCTTGCGGCCGTCGCCCGTGGCTTCAAAGAAAACTTGAGATCTAACCATAACCCAGCCGAGGCTACCGTCGCCCCGAATGACGCGGCACTCCAGGGAAAATTGACCGTCACCCGCCCCCTCACGCGACTGTCGCCGCGCGGCGATGACCGTCGCCTGATCGTCAGGGTGTATTTTTGCCAGAAATTCGCCCAGGCTCCCCTCGCGATCTTCGGGCAACCCCAACGTTTTTCTTAACGTGGACGAATAATGCACTGCATCGGAATCATGAGCGCGCTCGAATATGCCGAGGTTCGCCACATCGACAGCCTGATGCAGCAACACCTCGGTTTTCTTCAGCGTAGCAACCGCCTGCTGCAGCTCGGCGGTTCGCTCCTCAACGCGGCGCTCAAGTTCATCATGGGCCTGGCGCAGCGCTTGCTCCGCTCTTTTTCGCTCGGTGATATCGAGCACCGTACCCGCCATGCGCAGCTCATTGCCGCCGGCATCGCGAAACAATTCGCCGCGCCAATGAACGAAGCGAATCTCGTTATTCGGATGGAGGACCCGAAACTCGGTGTCGCAATGGGTCGTTCCATTGAATGCCGAGCTCAAATGCTCCTGGACTCGCGAACGATCATCGGGATGAATCCTATTGATCCAGCTATCGTAACTCGGCGCAACCGAGCCCGGCTCGTAACCGAGAAGACGATAGTTTTCGTCCGACCACGTGCTTCGGCCGGTTTGGAAATCCCATTCCCAGCTGCCAAGGTGAGCGATCGCCTGGGCATCCACGAGATGTTGCTCGCTCTGGCGCAAGGCTTTCTCTGCCACTTTGCGCGCAGTGATATCGGCCGACACGCCGAGCACCTGGCTCGCACGGCCGCTCGCATCCAGTATTGGTCGTTTGACGGTTTGCAGCCAACGTTTCCGGCCGCTCGAGTCGGTGATGGTTTGTTCTGCTATGAACATCTCTTGAAGCGTGTCCATCACTTCCAGATCCATTTCGCGGTAAGTCTCCACCTCGGCGGCGTTGGAGTTGAAGTCCGCGTCGGTTTTGCCGACAAGGTTGTCCACGCTGGTGCCATAGGCATCTGCCAAAGCTTTGTTCACCAGGGTATAACGGCCCTCGCCATCTCGGGCAAAAATAAAGTTCGGATCGGTATCGATAATTTGGCGTATCTGGTCGTGGGACTTTTGCAGTTGCTGATGAGCCTGGTAGCGGTCAACCTCGCCGCCGATCCATACCGCCATGAGCCGCAGAAAATCCTTATCGGAATCGCTAAAATGTCCTCGATACGGCATTGGGCCGTAAAAACACAGCGCGCCGTAGAGCAGGCCGTTTATGTCAATTTTGCTGCCCATAAACGATTCCACACCGAGGGTCAGGTAGCCAGGATGATTGCGCCATTCCGAGACGGCGATATGCTCATTACAAACCGGTTCATCGGCCTCGACAACATAGCTGCAATAGGAGGCGCGTAACGGCAATCTCGTTCCTGGCGCAAGGCTCCCGTCCGGCGGATGAGCGCTGAGTATTTCCAGCTCGTCACCCTGAAGAAAAGTCAACACCCCATAAGGCAGATTAAACCGTGCACAGCCGAACGCCAGCAGCGCGCTCACGCGCTCATCGAAGGAAAGCTCAATGGCATTGGTTATCTCGTACAACCGGCGGATGCTCTGTTCGCTGGCACGAACCGCCAACTCCGCCTGCTTGCGGGCGGTGATGTCGAGCACGCTTCCCATGGATCGCAGAGCCCGTCCGTCGTCGTCACAGAAGGTCTCACCGCGTTGGTCCACCCACTTGACGCGGCCGTCGGCCAGCAACAGGCGGTGGGTAATCTGGTACGGCGCGTGGTCGCGCACTGAACCGCTGTACGCTTGATCGACCGACAACCGGTCATCGGGGTGGACGAGATTGAGAAATGCTTGATAGGAGGCGCCGAACGCGGTCGGATCGCTTTCAAAGATGCGAAAGCTTTCGTCAGACCATTCGAGACGATTTGTCAGCAGATCCAATTCCCAACTGCCCATCTGCCCGATGCGCTCCGCCTCGACCAGCTGACGATCCCGTCGCCGCAGCGCGTCCTCGATCTGTTTACGATCGGTAATGTCGCGCATGATGGCGCAGTTATATTCTTCGTCTTCATATACGATGTAGTTGACGATCAGTTCGGTTCTCAGGCGCCTGCCGTCCTTGGTGCGATGCGTGGATTCGAATTTTAACGACCCG
>Ga0190275_10003517_pt1 | contig 11207 bp, 6 predicted proteins | sample Popmic550T_FD_133745 | JGI IMG/M metagenome (GOLD analysis project Ga0190275, IMG submission 133745) | Populus adjacent soil microbial communities from riparian zone of Yellowstone River, Montana, USA - 550 T | ecosystem: Environmental > Terrestrial > Soil > Riparian zone > Trees stand | place...
AAGAGCGGGAGGCATTCTATGATGATGCCGTCCGCCTCCTGCGCCGTCTGCAGCGACCAGGAGCAGTACGCCGCCTCATGCTGCGTACCCCCCCCTGAAAAGACTTAGCCCCGATGACTTAGCGGGCGCACATGCGCGTGTGGGGCGGAGCTCGCCGGAGTGGATGAGCGCGAGCCCCGCGGTTGCTGCTTCCACTTCGGAAGCAGGTGCGTCCCAGCGGAACGCAGTGGCATCGGAGCCCTGGAGGAGCTTGAAGCATGGCTCTCGGTGACGGGAGGGAGTGGCGTCGGCTGCTGCCGGTCACCCCGCGGAGAGCGAAGTCGACGTAGCGGGACACCCTTCCAGCAGCCTACCCGCCAGCTTATCGATCGAGCACGTTCCCCCAGGCATCATTCTTGCCCCATCCGCGCGCCTCCCCCTGGAGTGATCCTATGCAACTGTATTGCATCAAGTGTCAGCATCACGCGGAGGGCGCGCAGATCATTCCGTGCCCGAGCTGTCATGGGGCCATGGAGGAATGGGCCGCCGTCGTGAAGCGGGTGACGCAGAAGAACGTCGCCAACCGGGAGGCCGAGGCCGCGACCCGGATCCAGCGAGCCTTCCGGGTCGCCAGGGCCACGCAGGGCACACTCCTCGCCGAACGAGCAACGGGGGTGCCAGTCACCCAGGTGCGACAGCAGCAGCTCGCCAGCCTGGACCGGCACTACCTCAGCGGGCTCTATGGACTGCGCGTGATCTCGACGATGACCAATCGCGAGCGCGAGTCCGATCTGTGGATTGGTCACCCGAACAGCACCTCCTACCAGCGTGACGCCTGGGACAAGGAGTGGGGCGCCATCAAAGGGAGCAGGGAGCTCGTCAACGGCGCCATCGCTGCGCTGCTGGGGGGAAGAAGCCCGGTCGCCGGGACCAGCTATTGTCTCGTCAACTCCCGGCTCGCGGCGAGGCGGCTCGAGTTTCTCGCCGAAGGCGCGAAGCCGATCCTGACCGAGCGTCCCAGGATCGCGGCAGGCGATCCGGGGCTCTACCTGCTCGAGTACAAGGTGGCGGGCGGCAGCTTCACCATCCCCTGGAACACCGAGAACAAGGCGTCTGCAGGCAGCTTGTTCGAGGAGTTCTGCAAGTTCGTCGGTGCGACGCCGTCGTCCTATCAGATGTACAAGTTCCTGCACGGACAGAAGAGGTCCTCCAGGATCTACGGCAGCGCCTACGTCGAGCCGGAGCTCTCCGACTCCGAAGCGTTCGACAACCGCGCCTTGCTCAGCGCGCTTCTCGCCAGCCGCGAGTATCAAAAGTTGAAGAGAATGGCCCGAGTGGATCGGCCGATGCAATTCGTCTACGCGGCGTCCGTGCTCCTCATCAATGGACTCAGCAACCTCTCGACGCTGCGGAGATTCAAGAAGGGCATCCTCGTCAAGAGTGGCCTGGAGAGCCTGACGACCGCCGTCAGGATGCTTGCGCTCTACGACAACCACGCTGAGCGCTGCCGCAAGGCCTACGATCTGCTGCTCGACGAGCTGTTCCTGATCCTGGCGGCGACACGCCCCTACCGGCCCAACGAGATCAGTGACAATGAAGCGCTCATCCAGAACCGGCGCATCCCGACACTGGCGAGGCTCGTGAGTGGTGGCAGGGTGAGGCGGTTGATTCACCCGGCGTGGAGCGGGATGGATGCACTGACGACGGCGCTGGAGATGGCCATCGCAGAGTCCGGACGTGACGTTCAGTTGCTCGGGGAGTGGAACAACTCCACCTACTTCGAAGTGGGCTGCATCCTGTCGGCGCAGGGGAGGCCGACTGAGCACAGTCTGGCACCCGAGGCGGCCCCTCGGGTCATCATGGCCACGATGAACCCGAGCACGCCGGGCATCGCAGGCCCAACGCCCGAAGTGATCGCGGGTGTGGTCGCGGCCCGGTACAGGCAGCACCGGGACACCATTTCACTGATCGTCGACGCGACCATTCAGCCACCGCCGGATGTCGACCCGGTGCGTCAGCTCGAGGTCCTGGTGGGCTTGCTGGCAGAGTCGATTCAAGCGGGACACGTCCAGCTCATCCTGGCCCGGAGCTATCAGAAATATCAGGCGCTCGGCAGCGGCAAGATGATGGGCGGCTGCACGACGCTCATCAATGCCAGGACGCTCGCCAGCAGCGCCGGGTACCTCAGCGGCCTCGATAGCTCGGCGTTCCGAGGGCTGGATGAGGTGCAGTTCTTCGCCCACATCCTGAAGTATGCGGCCGATGTGGAGCTGGGCCTCACCGGGGTCGCCTCGAGGAACGCCCGGTATCTCGGAACGTCGGCGGTCTACGAGGGGAAGATCATCTCCTCCACGGGAAGACATGAGCACAACCTGCCCTTCGTGCTCGCCCAGGCCATGACGAGCTGGATGAAGCGGCTGGATGTCGCCGAGATGGACAGCTTCGGATTCGTGGTCAGCTCATTCCTCGACATTCCGGATCCCGTCGCGGTGCGACTGAATCCCGGCCAGGAATCCAAGGAGAGATTGATCGAGAAGTTCGGTGCGGCGACCTACCTATGGAGCGACAGGCAAGAGCGTGGCTTCAACTGGAGCCGTGTCGTCTCGCATGTTCACTCCATCCTGAGGCAGGTCTCGGTCAAGTACGCCGGCTCGAACCAGAAGGGCCCCGAAGCGGAGAGGCTGCCCTTCAAGCCGGTGGAGCCCCCCGCCAGGGGATACGCGGCGCCTGAGCCCGATGCGATCACGGAGCTCTATGTTCCTCCCTCCAACGCCAGGACTGGCCAGGGGACGGACCTCGATCACCTCATGGCGTCCTACCTCTCCACCGCGGTGCGCTTCTTCGACGACCTGACGCTGGTGGAGAAGGATGGCAAGAAGGTGCTCTACAGGAGCCTCATCCTGGCGAAGGACGCCGCCGAGAGGCTCGAGCAGAAACGCTTCCTGGCGAAGCTCTATCGAGGGTTCTTCGACCGCGGGCTCTTGTCCGTCGTGACGACGGAGATGCGCGGCGAGCTGAGCGGAAACTACCTCCGGCTCTCTCTCGACACGGCGCCCAACGAGCTCCCGGATGAAGCATTCAATCAGGTTAGGGCGCGATATACCGCGCTGCTGGCTCGATATGGTGCCTACGCGCCCGTGCTGGTCCGGAAGAGCATTCTGGCGGACGCGGTGAAGAGCGCGCAGGCCGGCAATCGGCTGGCGGGGCTGATCGTGGACTACCTGCGGCAGACGTCGCCCTTGCTCGCTCCCGGCAGGGAGAATCTCCCCAGCTTGCTCTCCATGGAGGGCTCGTCAGGGCTGGCTCTGCATGCGCGGCACTGGATGCTGCAGGCGGAGAGCGACCCGCTCGGCGTGGGCGCTTCGCCCCAGGGCAGCAGCGGCCGGTCCTCCAGCAGCCCCCCAAGGCTAGGCGAGCCCAAGCAGGCCGGGCCCTCACCCTGGCAGCGAGCCTCGGCGCTCTATGCGCAGCACATCCGGGACACCTACAACCTCACCGAGAATCCGGGTGGTGGCGACTGCATGTACTACTCCTTCGATGATGGCCTCAACCTGCGCACAGAGGAGCAGGCGGCCCGCATCAGCGCCGAGGATCGGCTGGGCCCGGCCATGGAACTGCGAGTCCAAGCCGCGGCGGAAACGGCGCGCCTGATCCGGCTGGGGGTAGGCATTGCGCCAGGGATGTTTGGCGACATGCCGTTCCTGCCGGCAAGGCGTGTGGAGCTGATGAGGGTGCTCGATCAGGTGAGTGTGCAGATGGATGCCCTCCGCACGCAGTCGTGGGCGTACATTCGCGACAGGTACCAGCTTGTAGGCCGTCTGCCCGTGGAGCATGCGGCCGAGGCGGAGCAGTACACGCTCGCCGCGGTCGCGGAGAGAAGGCCGCTCCAGGCGCTCCTGACCGAGCTCGCAGAAGCCTATGAATGGGGCCAGTCGCACCGCAGACAGTATGCGAGCCACCTCGATTACATCGGTCTGGTCCTGGTCACGGGAGTCGACCTGCGCATGCACTATGTCGATTCCTCACCCAACGGCATCGCCCAGAATCATGGCCACACCGTCTCGCTCTACCGATACCACGAGTTCTGCATGCAGTACCACGGGAGGCGGGTCGCTCCCGCCAGGAGAACCATCGACATCTTCCATGTGAACGACAACCACTATGTCTTCGGGATACCCAAGTAGCTGGGCAGGAGCGGTTCCGGAGCTCTGCCCACCGTGCCCCTATCCTTCTTATGCGCTTCGGGGTCAATCCGCTCACCGACGCGAGCGGCCTGAGTACCCAGGCCCGAGAAGGATCCGACCGGGACGCGCCTCCGTGATCTTGCCGTTGTCCACGACCAGTTGGCCGTTCACAGTCACGTACGGGATCCCCGCGCTGTATTGCCACGGATTCACGTACGTGGATCGGTCGATGATCGTGTCAGGGTCGAAGGCGACGAGGTCCGCGAAGAATCCAGGTCGCACCTGGCCGCGGTCCACCAGCCGCATGCGTGACGCGGGCAGCGACGTCATCTTGCGGACGGCTTCCTCGAGGGTCAGCAGCTTCTCCTCCCGTACGTAGCGGCCGAGGACCCGAGCGGTCGAGCCCCAGCCTCGCGGGTGGTTGCGCTTGGTGGAGAAGATCCCGTCGGTCGCGGACGCTCCGGAGTCCGTACACATCGAGACGAGGGGATGCTTGAGCGCGGCGCGCATGTCGTCCTCGTTCATCGAGAACGAGATCTTCGAGGTGTTGCCCTTGTCGGCCATGACGATGTCCATGAGGGCGTCGACGGGGTGCTTGCCCTCGGCCTTGGAGATCTCCTCGAGGTTCTTGCCCTCGTAGCGCGCGAGCGCGGGGTCCAACGTGTCGGCGACCAGGATGCGCGCCGCGCCGCCGGTGACCAGGTCGGGATACTCGGCTTCCAGCTCGACGCGCACCTTCTGGCGGTTGGCGGGGTCCTGCAGGCGGGCGACCATCTCCTCGCTCGAGCCCGCCCGCGCCCAGAAGGGGAGCGTGGCGTGGAGGGAGTTCGAGCTCGCCGTCCATGGGTAGACGTCAGCGGAGATGTCGAGCCCCTGCGCGCGTGCGTCCTCGATGCGCTTCAGGACGGCGAGCATCATGCCCCAGGCCTTCGGGCCAGCGGTCTTCAGGTGGTAGATCTCGGCCGGGATGTCGGCCTCGCGGGCGATGCGGAAGACCTCGTCGAGGCTGTCGTGGATGCTCGTGCCCTCGTCGCGCTGGTGGGTAATGTAGCTGCCACCGTAGCGGCGGGCGACCTTGGCGAGGGCGATGATCTCCTCAGTCGTCGCGTAGTGGCCGGGGACGTAGAGGAGCGAGGTCGAGAGGCCGAGGGCGCCTTCCTCCATGGCCTGGGCGACGGCGGCTTCCATGCGCTTCAGCTCGTCGGGGTTGGGTGCGCGGTCTTCCCGGCCGAGGACGAGCTCGCGCACGCCGCCCGCTCCGACGAAGGTGCCGAGGTTGATGGCGACGCGCTTCTTCGCGAAGGCCTGGAAGTAGCCGGAGAGGGTCGTCCAGTCTGGCCTGATGCCGTAGTGCTTCCAGAGATCGGCGTCGGCCTCGATCATCCTGGCGTTGAGGGGCGCGACGGAGCGTCCTTCGCCGGTGATCTCGGTGGTGATGCCCTGGGTGATCTTGCTGGCGGCCCGGTTGTCGACGAGGACGTTGAACTCGGACTGGCCGAGCATGTCGACGAAGCCGGGGGCGACGACGAACCTGCTGACGTCGATGCGGCGGCGGGCCTTGGCTTTACTGAGGTCACCGACGGCGGCGATGCGATCACCGCGGACGCCGACATCGGCCCGGAACCAGGGGGCGCCGGTCCCGTCGACGACGCGGCCGTTGGCGAGGATGAGATCGAAGTCCTGGGGCGAAGCGGTGACGACCGTCATCGTCATGGCCAGCACCGCGATGGCTTGCATCAATTGTCACCTCTCACGTGTCACCTTGAGACGAAAGTGGGCTTGCCCCGATTTAGTGGACACTGGGGTTATGCTGCCAACGTACCAAGTAGGGCGGCCCGTTCATACTCCGCCAGGCTATAGAAGACCTCGATTGCCCCTGGGCCTCGGCCGGACCACCTCCCGGGCCGTGACGGGCCCGAGTCGCTGCTTGGCGGTGGCATGCGCTCCGAGCCACCGGTTAGGCTCGGGCATCCATGGCCCTCCTACGCCTCATCCTCTGTGCCGCGCTCGCGCTCACCCTCATGGCGAGCGGCTGCAAGGATGACGAGTTCGCTCCGCAGAATCCCCCCTCCGATGCAGGAGCCGATGGCGGATCTGGAGGAGCCGATGGCGGCTCGTCGGACTCTGGCACTGTCGATGCCGGGCGTGGAGACACGGGCACGCCTGATGCCGGTGTCGACGGCGGACTGCCGGATGGCTCCGCCGCAGGCCCCGGTCCGCTGCAGGGGCACGTCAACGGCCTCAAGGATCTCGGCCCGCTCCCCGCGGGTCTCGACATCCAGTGGCCGGCGGCACCGACCATCACCCGAGAGATCGACATCGACTCGCACGCCGACTACGCCCAGTACTTCCAGCCGCCGGGTGGCGCTCCTGCCACGGCGCAGACCCGGTTCCGCTTCCACATCGGGATCAACGAGACCGTGGTGGTACAGACGTCGGACACGGAGCTCATCCTGGATCCGGACGTGAAGCTCCTGCGCTTGCTGATCGGCCAAGCCGTGCACCGAGTGCGCGTCTCCGGAGGAGTCTTTGGTGAGATTGAGTTCAGCCTGCCCTGGAACAATGGAACGCCGGAGGAGGGGAGGTTCGCCACCGACGTCGTGTTCGACGGGGTGCGAGTCGAGCCCGAGGCGGACCAGTACGGGCTCGCGTTTGCCATTCGCGCGAAGCGGGTGGCGATCCTGAACAGCGAGACGCAAGCCAAGGTGTACTCGGTGTGGGTGGGCGGCATGGAGCCGCTCCAGAGCACGGACATCGTCCTGGCCAACAACCGGTTCGCCTCCGTCACCGGGAGCGAGGCCACCGTCCGAATGCACAACGTGCTCCGCACCGTCACGGTCCACAACCGGCTGACCAACGGAACCTCGAGCCAGACCGACTCGAAGCACAACTACCGGATCCATGGGATCGCGGCCGAGAACTTCGCCGCCCGCAACCTCCTCGTCCACTCGGGCGTGATGATCGGCGAGGGCGGGGGTGTCCCTGTGGAGCAGATCGGCCAGCTCTGGTTCAACGACAACGTGTTCCACCAGCTGCGCCCCAGCCTGTACCAGATGGGGCTCTCCGCGGTGCAGGAGGCGCAGATCCGCCGCAATCACGCGTACACGGATCGCCACGACTGCTTCTATTGCCCCTCCTCTTCCCCCCCCGGCTGGGACCTCGCGGAGAACACCGTCGGGCCATACACGCCGGCACCTTGAGGATTGGGTTGAAGCTGCAAGGAGCCTTGGGATCTCCAGGAGACACATGTCCAGCTCACGCAGGCAGTTCTTGGCCGGCACCGCACTCGGAGTGGCGGGTGTCGCCGTGGGGGTGACAGCGGAGGCAGCACCTCTTGATGCGGGTGTGACTGCCCCACCGCCTCCAGGTGCACCGCCCGCATTCGGGACTTCACCCTCTGCGGGGCCCAGGGTGAGCGCGAGCACCTTCGCTGAGGCAGAGAAGCTCGTGCAGGTGCAGCTCACGCCGGCCGAGCGCGCCCAGGCCGCCAGCAACTGGCGCGAGATGATGGCGCCGCTCTACGAGATGCGCAGCGGGCCGCGCCAGGTGGTGCTGGAGCCGACGCTGGCGCCCGCCTCGAGGTGGGACCCTGTGCTCCCCGGCCTCGCGACCCGCCCGGCACGCAACCGCTTCGTGCGGAGCAAGGCCTCACCCGGGCCACTGCCTGACAGGGACGAGGACATCGCCTACGCTCCGGTCACAGCGCTCTCGCGGTGGATCGAGTCCCGGGCCTTGTCCTCGGAGCGGCTCACGCGCATCTACCTGGAGCGGCTACAGCGCTTCGATCCGAAGCTGAAGTGCGTCATCACGCTGACGCCGGACCTCGCGCTCGAGCAGGCCCGGCGCGCGGATGCCGAGCTCGCCGCGCGGAAGTACCGCGGCCCGCTGCACGGCATCCCCTGGGGCGCCAAGGATCTGGTGGACACCGCTGGCATCCCCACCACTTACGGTGCCGAGCCGTTCCGGAACCGGGTCCCCACCGCTGACGCGGCCGTCGTGGAGCGGTTGCATCGCGCGGGCGCGGTGCTCGTCGCCAAGCTGAGCCTGGGCGCGCTGGCGCTGAACGACATCTGGTTTGGCGGTGAGACGAAGAACCCGTGGCTGCTGGAGGAGGGCTCTTCAGGCAGCAGCGCCGGTCCGGGCGCGGCGACCGCGGCGGGCTGCGTGGGCTTCTCCCTGGGGAGCGAGACGGGCGGCAGCATCATCGCGCCCACCATGCGCTGTGGCATCACCGGCCTGCGGCCCACCTTCGGCCGCGTGCCACGCACCGGCGCGATGACGCTGTCCTGGTCGCTCGACAAGCTCGGCCCGATGACGCGCGGCGTGGAGGACTCGCTGCTGGTGCTCGCGGCCCTCTCCGGGCCTGACGCGGGCGACGTGGCGAGCGTGCCCAGCAAGCTGGACTTCGACGCCCATGCGGGGGTGAAGGGGCTGCGCGTGGGCTACTTCCCGGCGTGGATGGAGCAGAGCCCGGCGACCGAGGTGGATCGCGCCGCGCTCGAGACGTTGAAGCGGCTGGGGCTGGAGCCAGTCGAGGTCCATCTGCCCGACTGGCCTTATGCCTCCCTCATGCTCATCCTCTTCGCCGAGGCTGCGGCCGCGTTCGAGGAGCTCACGCTCAGCCATGGCGTGGACTTGATGAGCATGCAGGTCCCGGATGCGTGGCCGAACCTCTTCCGCCAGGCCCGCTTCCTCTCGGCGGTGGATCTGATCCAGGCGGACCGGCTGCGCCGAAAGGTGGCGCAGGAGATGGCGCGGGTGATGGGGGAGGTGGATCTGCTGCTGGTGCCTTCTCTCCAGAGCGACATGCTCACGATCACGAACTTCACGGGTCATCCTTCGCTGACACTGCGCATGGGCTTCGTGGAGGTCGACCAGGCCCGGAGTGACTGGGCGCCTGACCCGGTACGTCCCCTGCCAAGGTTCTCGCCGAAGCGCCGGGTGCCCCACGGTGTCACGCTGATCGGACGGCTGTTCGATGAGGGGACTCTCGGTCGGGTGGGCCTCGCGCTGGAGCGCACCTCTGGCGTCGCGCATGAGCGGCCACCGGGGTTCTGAGTTCGTGCGGAAGCCGAGCCAGGCGCAGAGCCAGCATGAGGCGGTTGGCGAACCTCACTCCTCACTTGGCCCGTCGCATGGTGATCGGACTCGCGCGCGATCGTCGCTCCTTGTTGCGCGCCCGGATGTTCTGAATCTCGACGGACACGAAGCCCTCGCGGAACGTACCCTGGGGAGGACTGTCGTGCTTCCGCTCCCCGTCCTCGGAGCGGGAGGCGCGCAGCGCCACGGAGGCCGTGGGTTCGAGCCGGGACCGCGGGAGGAACTTCAAGTAGGGGAGCAAGTCCTCGTCCACGGCCTGCTCGTTCACGGACCCGGGTCTACCGGGGCGCTACACCTCAGCGCAGGCTCCCTCGTCCGCTGCCGTGGCATCAAGGTGAACAAGCGCCCCAACACGTTGACATCTCTGTCATCACGGACCGAAACAGGCTTTATTCTTCACCTCGCAAAATTCGGATTTGTAAAATCTGTTGAGACGGGCCAACGCATCGGCCTCGGTGCAGGCGGGCTCTGAAATACCTTCAGGAGGTCGTCCGGTGCATTCCAAACAAAACGTAAACCATATTTTTCTTCCGTTGGCATTCTGCGGACACGCTACGGGCCCCGACACCATCAGTTCCTGGTAATCGCTCACCATCGCACCGCCGGCGCCCCAAGCGCGAAAAACAATGGCCGTTGTCGTGGGAGTGACATTCAATGTTTTCGTGCCGTCGAAGCTGCCAGCAGGACCCGGGTTGAACACGTTGGACTGGATGACCGATTCGCGTTCTTCGGACGTACCATCCGGTTTGACGAAACCAAGGCGTTCAAGCAATTCGATCTTCTTGGCATCGTTGGCTCGCCAATTTATCGTTAACGGAACGTTCGTGGCGGGGTTTGATGGAGAAGTGGTAAAAACCGCAATCACAGGCGTGCGTGCCCAAATTCTTATTTTTATGTCGGTAGGGTCGCTGATAAGGTCTTTGCCCATAGCCTTGGGATTGATGCTGCGCTCCACGAAGCTATATGTCCGCAGGGTTCCGTCGGGCGGCGGCACAAAAGGACCGGCGGCAAGCGACTCTTTGGTATAAATGCGAATTCGCCGGATCGTCGTCTGCGCGTTTGTATCATTAGCAACGTCTTCGACGGGTAAATAGACTGTGTTTGCCAACGCGCCCGGAACTGGCGGGCTCGACACCCGGGCCAGATCGATACCGTTTTCCTTGATCGTCAATTCATTGGCTAAGCCGTGTTTGACGATGAATTCGAAAGATCCGCCGCGGTTGTAGTGTTCCGGGTCTCCGTCCCATTGGCGCGCGCCGACCTTCACAATCACTGGGGGTTTCGCGAAGGGGGCGTTATCGGCGATGCCTTGCGCGATCTGCGTCAGACCGGGGCAACCTACCAACGGTATTATTAAAATTGCGGCAACGAGCAATCGCTTTACGGTCCATCGCTCCATCTTCCGTTCTCCCTCGTGTTTTTCAATCCCATTGTTTCAAGCTGCTAACGGCCCGAAGGATAAGTTTGCGGCGAGCAAAAGCGCATAAGAAGGATGGAGGCTGTTAAGTGGGGGACGGGCTGGAGCAGAGAGACAGAGGAGGGCCGCTGACGGTGCAGGAGAGCCGTGCGCCAGCGCACCCTGGGAGGGTACATCCGGCCGCCATTCCGGATGTAGTTTGGCGATGGGCTCCAGGTCGGGACCAAGCAGCGCGCCGCGCGCATAAGCTCATTCACCACTCGGATCGCGGCAGCCAATACGCCAGCACCGAGTACCAGCGGGCTCTGGCCTCCAGAGGCCTCCAATGCAGCATGTCCAGGAAAGGGCAACTGCTGGCACAACGCCGTCGCGGAGAGCTTCTTCAGCAGCCTGAAACTCGAGTGGGTGTACCTGACGCAGTTCGCCTCGCGGCACCAAGCCCGCTTGGCGATCTTCGAGTACATCGAGGTCTTCTACAACCGTCGTCGCCGGCACTCGAGCCTGGGCTACTTGAGCCCTTTGGAGTA
>Ga0190275_10003518_pt1 | contig 11206 bp, 7 predicted proteins | sample Popmic550T_FD_133745 | JGI IMG/M metagenome (GOLD analysis project Ga0190275, IMG submission 133745) | Populus adjacent soil microbial communities from riparian zone of Yellowstone River, Montana, USA - 550 T | ecosystem: Environmental > Terrestrial > Soil > Riparian zone > Trees stand | place...
CGCGCCGATCTTGCACCGGCCGCTATCCGGGCAGCCCTGAACCGGTTCAGCGTGATGGACGTCAGGAAGGACCGCGACCTACGCGCGCTGCGTGTGGCCGATGCGGGGGACCTTCCCGTGGCCGACCTGTCGCCGGAGGACGCTTTCGAGCCTCTGTCCACGAAGGTCCGTTCGCTAGCGGCCGCCGATACTGTGGTCGCGATCCTGGGCGGAGATAACAGTGTGACCCGGCCCGGGGTCCACGGCACGGCTGCGCTCGATCGGTGTGGCTTGATCACTCTCGATGCTCACCTCGACCTGCGCGAGCTCGATGGGGGGCTGACGAACGGCAATCCGGTGAGGGCGCTGTTGGACGACGGGGTTCCCGGCCCCCACATCTCTCAGATCGGGATCCAGTCCTTTGCCAATTCGCCCGATCACGCCCGATTGGCGACGCAGGAAGGCATCCACGTGGTGGATAGAGACACCGTCGCACGGCAGGGGATCGAATCATGCGTGGAGGCCGAGCTTCGCCGGCTCGGATCGGAGGTGGACGCTATCTATGTCGACTTCGACGTCGATGTCCTAGACCGCTCTTTCTCTCCCGCGACACCAGGGTCATGTCCGGGAGGCATCACGCCGCTGGAGCTTCAGAACGCGGCCTACATCTGCGGTGCGAGCCCAAAGGTGACTGTGATCGACATCGTCGAGGTGAGTCCGCCGGACGACATCGCAGATGTCACGGTCATGGCCGCGGCTCAGATCTTTCTGGCGTTTGCATCAGGGGTCGTATCCCGCGGGCAGGCGACGTCCACGTGAGCAGTGGTTCGCTGCGTGCGCAGAAACTGGTCACGGCCACCGGCGATCTTCCGAAGCGGGGAGCGTCACTGGGCGAGCCACTCGTCATCAACGACGCAGTGATCTCGTGGAGCGACGGCTCGATCGACTACGTGGGCCCGTTCGAGTCCTACAGAGGGTCCGAGCCGAAGCGAACAAAAGGCACGGTCGTTCCGGGATTCGTCGACTGTCACACTCATCTCCCGTTCTTCGGATGGCGCGCGGATGAGTTCGCCGCTCGACTCAGGGGCGTCACTTACCGCGACCTGCACGGCGAAGGCGGCATCTTCAGGAGTGCGCGGTTATTCAACGAAGCTTCCGACACAGAGGTGCTCGAGTTCTGTCGGGACCTGCTGGACGAGATGCTTAGGCACGGGACCACCACCGTCGAGTTCAAAACGGGATACGCGTTGTCTGTCGAAGGCGAGTTACGGCAGGCTCAACTCGCCCGCCGATTGGCCACTGAGATCACCCAGAACACCTCGCTCACCCTGTTGGCCTGTCATGCCGTTCCGCCGGGTGAGACGCGCGAGGGTTGGGTCGAGAAAGCATGCCGCGAGCTGATCCCGGCGGCAGCATCGGAACAATTGGTGGATCAGGTCGATATCTATGTCGAAGACATCGCGTTCAGCGTCGAGGATCTCGAGGCGGTGGCTACTGCCGCCGACAAAGCCGGCCTTCCCTTACGTTGTCATGTCGAGCAGTTGAGCAACCTTCACGCGGCCGAGCGGGCCGGTGAGTTGGGTGCGATATCGGTCGATCATCTGAACCACATCGACACTGCAGGCGTGAGCTCCCTCGGGCGCTCTCCTTCGGTCGCCACGCTTCTGCCTGCGTCCACCTTGGTGCTGGGCTCGGAGCCGCCCCCAGCGCGCGCCTTGATCGACGCGGGGGCCGCGGTCGCGATCGCAACTGACTTCAATCCCGGCACGTCGCCGGTTCTTTCCATGCCCGAGACGATCGCGTTCGCCTGCACTCTCTACAAGTTGTCACCGGAGGAGGCCTTCGTGGCAGCAACAGCGAATGCTGCGTGCGTGCTGGGCCAGAACGCACGCGTTGGAACGCTGGAGGTGGGCAAGCGCGCCGATTTCGTGGTTCTCGAGAGAGACATTGCCGATATCCCTTACCGCCCAGGGCACAACCCCGTGACCCAAACGGTCAGTGGGGGCGTCAACGTCTAGCGGCTCTCGGAGACAGGCGCACCCAACGTTCCTTCGCGCAGGAGGTCACGCACCTTCTGGATGTCTTCCGAGAGTGCGCGGTCTTCCTCCAAGGTTGGCGAGACGCTGCGGATGGCGCTCATGACCCGTTGCGTCCGACTTGCAGGTTCGAGCGGCGCTCTGTGGTCGAGCGCTTGTGCTGCGGCAAGCGCTTCGATCGCAAGAACGTGTTCCGTGTTCGCGAGGATCGCAAGGGCCTTTCGCCCCGAAGTGGCTCCCATGCTGACGTGGTCCTCTTGACCGGCCGACGTTGGTATCGAGTCCGCTGACGCCGGAAAGCTCATGCTTCGGCTCTCCGACACCAATGACGCGGCGGTGTAGTGAGCGATCATGAAACCCGAACGCTGACCCGGGTCCGACGACAGGAAAGCCGGTAACCCCTGGTTCAGGTTCGGATCGACGAGCCGCGCTATCCGGCGCTCCGAGATCGTTGCGTAGCCCGTGAGGCACAAGGCGAGGTGATCGAGAGCAAGCCCGAGGGCCTCGCCGTGGAAGTTTCCGCCGGATACGACCTCGCCGGTACCGAGGATCACCGAGGGGTTGTCGATGGCAGACGCCATCTCATTCTCGAGGGTGCGCCTGACGTAACCCATCGCTTCGCGGTAGGCACCGTGCACCTGCGGGATGCATCGCAGCGAGTAGGCGTCTTGAACCAAATGGTCGGAGGTCTTGTGCGAAGCGACGATCTCGCTCCCGTCCAACATGGTCCGGAGGTTCTCCGCTACGGCCAGGGCCCCGGGATGAGGGCGCAGACCCATAACATCGGGCCCGAAGCTCCGGTCGGTGCCGAGCGTGGCTTCGACGGTCATCGCTCCGATCGCGTCCGCTGCGTCACTCAAGCGTTCAGCTCCGTGGAGCGCGAGGATCCCCAGCGCCAGCATCCCCTCCGTTCCGTTGATCAGCGAGAGACCTTCCTTGTAAGAGAGGTCGAGGGGAACGAGGGCCGCGTCGGCGAGAGCATCGGCGGCCGGCTTCCTGACTCCGTCCACCTCTACAGTGCCCTCGCCCATCAGCGGCAACGCGAGATGAGCCAACAACGCCAGGTCCCCCGAAGCTCCAAGGGAACCTTGGCTCGGGACGATTGGATGGATGCCGGCATTCAGCAGCTCGATGAATCTCGTTACGAGCTCCAAGCGGACGCCGGAGACGCCCGTAGTGAAGGTCCCGGCCTTGAGCAACATCATCGCCCGGACGACTTCTGTCGGGAGTGGGGGACCGACCGCCGCGGCGTGTGACCGAACGAGCTCGCGCTGTAGCTGGGCGAGACGTGTGGCTTCGACCCGGACGCGTGCTAGATCACCGATGCCGGTGGTGATCCCGTAGACCAACCGCCCCGAATCGGCGGCTTCCTCGACGATCGAGCGCGCTCCACGCACTCGTTCCTTAGTGGCTTCGTCGAGCGCAACGGGACGGCGTTCGATCGCTACGTCAACGACGTCGTTAAAAGCGAGTGGTCGGGCACATGCGACGGGCTCACCAGATCCGGCCATGCCGGCAGCCTAGTAGCTGGGAGTGGTCCTTTAAGTGTTCAGCTCGGCGATCTGCTGCAGCTGATCGAGGCGCTCGTCGAACGACCAGGCCATGGGGGCGATGATCAATTCGTCGACGCCGGCGTCGCGATACAGCTTCAAACGCGCCTGGACCTGATCGCGCGGCCCACAAAGCGTGACCGCATCGATGAGGTCGTCCGGAAGAGCTGCGGCGGCCTCGTCTTTGCGACCCTCGAGATACAGATCCTGCACGGTGCGCGCCGCGTCCGTGAAGCCGTACCGCTGGATCAGCTGGTTGTAGAAGTTCTTGTCCCGAGACCCCATGCCACCGACGTAAAGCGCAATCAGGGGACGCATGGCGTTGCGCGCCGCTTCGATGTCGTCGCTAACTAGAACGTTCACAGTGGGAGCTATTCGGATGTCAGAGAGGGTTCGTCCGGCGCGAGCGGCGCCCTCTTCGAGGTCCGGCGTCAGTGCACTGACGTGCTCGGGGGAGAAGAACACCGGCAACCAACCGTCGGCGATCTCGCCGGTGAGCGCGACGTTGCGCTGGCCGTTCGCAGCGAGGTAGATCGGGATCTTCTTCTGCACCGGTGCGATCGTCAGCTTCAGTGCCTTGCCGGGGCCGTCCGGAAGCGGCAGATCGAGGGTCTTGCCGTGATACTCGACCCGCTCGCGCGCCAACGCCATCCGGACGACGTTCACGTAGTCGCGCGTTCTAGCCAGTGGTTTGTCGAAACGTTGTCCATGCCACCCTTCTGCGACCTGGGGGCCCGACAGTCCCAAGCCGAGGATGAAACGTCCGTCACTCAACTGGTCGATCGTGGCGGCCGTCATCGCCGTCATCGCGGCCGTACGGCCCGGCATCTGGAAGATGCCTGCGGCGAGCTTGATCGTGGATGTCTGACCTGCCAACCAGGCAAGGACGCTCGCTGTGTCGGAACCGTAGGCCTCGGCCGTCCACACGGAGTTGTAGCCGAGACGCTCGGCCTCTTGAACGAGGCGAAGCTGTTCCTCCGCTGTCAACCCGAGACCCCAGTAGCCGACAGCCAATCCCAGTTTCATTGGCCCATCCTCGCGTGCCTCGGGATATCCGCCTCCCGCCGGGTAACGTCGAGAGCCGTGGGACCCATCGGATTGACGGGAGAAACGGCTTGAGTTTGGCGCGGGACTGCCCGCACTGCGGCGCATCGGCGCCTGAGGATGCAAGGGTCTGCCCTTCGTGCGGAGCACAGCTTCCGGCTCTCGATATCGAACGAGCCCCCGTAACCCTTCTGTGCATCGAGTGGGGAGACGACGAGCATCAGGATCCTGAATGGCGTCGTGAAGAGCAGTCCACGGTGCAGGAGATGGTCTCGAGGCTTGCCGGGGAGCATGGGGGCCGGGCCGGCGAGTTCCAGTCGGGGATCTATCGGATCGTTTTCTCCGTTCCCTTTGCCCGGATCCCGGCGCGCGACGCGTTGAAAGCTGCCCGCTCGATCGGGGATCGGCTGAACGAAACGTCACCTTTCTTCTCCTGGAAGATCGCACTGGCAACCGATGTCGGGATCATGCAGGGAGACGTGCTCACCAGCGCAGCCTTCAATCGTGCTCGCCAGATGCTCCAAGAGGCGAGCGCAGGCGCCATCGAGATCGACGAGAAGACCCGTCTCGCACTGCCACCCGAGTCGGCCGCCGACGACGTTTCTTTCGTCGGTCGAGAGGCCGAACGAGCAGTCATCGCCTCCGCATTCGAGTCGATGATGGAGGAGAGGGTGTGTCGGCGCGTTCTCGTCATCGGCGACCCCGGTCTAGGCAAGTCCACCCTTGTCGAGGACTTCGTATTGGGCGCCTCCGATCGGGCAACCATCGTGACCGTCCAATGTCGAGCTTGGGGGGCACCGAGCTCCGCTCCCCTGGCGGAGATCCTCCTCGCCCTGGTGCCGCGCCTCGCGGAGGCCACGGAATCCCTGGTCACCGGATTCCTTCATGACGAAGACGCGCTAGTCGTTGCCGGGCAACTGAGCAGACTGTTCGGTTGGGGGAGCGCGCAGGATGCCGGCGGGGTCTCTCTCTGGTCGGTCCGTCGGATGTTGTCCGGGTTGGCCGAAAGGGGCCCGATCCTGATCCTCATTGAGGATCTCCACTGGGCAGAAGACATCGTTCTCGACGCCCTCGACGACTTCGTGTTGAGGCTGGAATCGCCGGTCATGATGCTGTGCACGGCCCGGCCCGTTCTGCTTCAGAAACGTCCCGAGATGGGCACCGCATCTCACGCCGCAAATGTCGTGAGTCTGAAGGCTTTCGATCGATCGAGCTCGCTGGAGTTGATCGAATCCTTCCTCGACGGGCCCATCGAGAGGGGACCGTGGCTCGACACCTTGCTCGAAGGTGCCCAAGGGAGCCCGTTCTTCCTCGTTGAAGCTCTTGCGCATTTGCGAGAGTCGGGCGCGATCGTGATGGAGAACCGCCGTTGGGTCTCCAGCGGAACCAGTGACCTGGGGTCTTCGGCCACGATCGAAGCGATCCTGGGTGCCAGGGTTACATCTCTGAACAGGGAGGAAAGGGATGTGGCCGAAGCTGCCGCGGTGTGGGGTACGGACTTCACGGTAGAAGAACTGAATGCGCTGCTACCCGAGGTCGGCGGCTCACAACTTCTCGGGCACCTCGCTCACCTCCAGAGCCGCGAATTCGTCGAAGCATTGCCTTCGGGCCCGGGCTCGATGCGATTCAGATTGCGGCACGCTCTCATCCGCGACGCGCTGTACGAACTGTGTCAAAAATCCCGCCGAGCCACGTTCCATAGGAGAGCAGGCGACTTCGGCGGAACCGCGGAGATGGCCGAGGTCTTCGTCGGCGGACATCTCGAGCAAGCCGTTCTCATCAACAAGGAGTTGGGGCCTCCTACCGACGAAGACCTCGCGCTGGCGCGCGAAGCGTCACGATGCCTCGCGTCGGCCGGGCGGAGTGAACGAGCTCAGGGTGCGTACCCGTCGGCCGTAGATCTCTTCACCCGGGCAAAGATGCTCCACAATCAACCCGATGGCCAATCTGCCAACACGTTGATCGATCTGGCCGAGTGTTTGCGCCAGATCGGGCAGCCCGATGAGGTTAGAAGCGTTATCGCGGAGGCTGATTCCTTGACGCAAGACCTCGACGAACGGTCTAGAGCAAGGGTCGAACTCATGAAGGTTCGTGAGAAGGTCGCGCTTGAAACCACATTCGATCCTCGTCTGGTGAAAAGGCTCGAGAGTCTCATCCCGATCTTTGACAGAGACGACGATGACACCGGCCTGACCAAGATCCATCATGCGATCGCCGAGCATCACTGGAACGCAGGTCGTATAGGTCCCTACACGGCGGCCGCGGAGCGCGCCCTCGAACACTGCCTCCGGTCGCCGACGAAGCGAGACATCCACCTCCTATTATCGGGTTTGAGTGCTGCTTTGTTCTGGGGGCCAACGGGAACCGGCGAAGCGATCACTGAGTGTCAACGGCTCCTGGGCCTCGCTGCAGATGACCTGTTGGCTCGCTTCGGCGTGGGGACCGTGCTGGGGGGACTTAAGTCGTTGCGAGGAGAATTCGACGAGGCTCGCTCGCTCGTGATCGAGTCCGTTTCTGCGCTGAACGGTATGGGTCAAGAGAGAGTCGTGGCATCCCGAACACAGGACGTCGCGATGATCGAGTTGCTAGCGGGCGATCCACAAGCCGCTCACGATGCAGCGCGCCGGGGCTATGAAGAGCTCTCAAGATTGGGAGAGGTGGCGTACCAACGAACGAACGCCGCATTGATCGGCTTTGCGCTCTACGAACTGGGAAAGCCGCTGGACGCGATCGGATACCTCGATTACGCAGAGACGGGCGAGGAGGACCCGACTATCCGGCCGATGACTTGGCCGGTGCGGGCCCAGATCGCGACAGACCATGGAGACGCCGCGACGGCGCGCCGCTTCATCGATGAGATCCGCCTGGAGACCGCGGGTTCAGACGGATCGATCGAAAAGGCGTACATCGAAGGGCCGGCCGTTCGGGTCTTCACGCTCCTCGGCCTCGAGCGCGAAGCCGAGGAAGCGCTCCGGAATCTGGAAGCGATCGCGGGACAGAAGGAGGCCCCCGCCCTGTTGCGGTTGGCGGAGGCTAGGAAAGAGCGATAGCCACTCAGTCCTTGTTCCACTCAGTCCTTGTTCCTTCGGTACCAGAGTTATCCCGCTGGGATGCAGCGGATGTCTTCCAGGGTGCACGACTCGGGGGCCGGTCCCAGGTCGATACCGTCGAGCGGCACGAACGGAAGCATCAGACGCGACGGGTGATCCGGGTCGTGGAACAACGAGTTGACACCGACCGGTCGCTTCGGGACGTAGTTGTAGTAACTGTCGGCCACCGGGGGAGTGTGGATCTTCACGACCATCTTGTGACCGGGACGGAAGACGTGGCCGAACGGGAAGATCTCGACCAGGTACTCGTAGACGCTCCCGGGCTCGATGTTCTGAGGGTTCGTGTGCGGCCGATAGGGGCGATAGATGGTCCCGTCCTCGAGCTTGTCGGACAGACTCTTGTTGATCGCACGGTGGCTCGCCTTGAGCATGCCGCGCTGCACGTAGTAGCGCGAACCGTCCGGAGCTTCGTCGATCACCTGCACGAATAGTTCGGTGTCGGGTGCGGTGGAAGACACGAACAGCGTGGCGGTCGAGGGCCCCACTATCGCGGTCGGCTCCTCGAAGGCAGCTGTGGAGAAGACCAGCTCATCCTGTCCGTGCGCATCCTGGGTAGTCGCGGGGGAACCTGCGGTGTGCCCAGCTTGGTAGCTCCACGCTTGGCGGGGAATGCCGGAGACGTACTGATCGGAACCACCGTTCGCGCCGGGAGCCTCCGACGAAAGCGTCTGGTCGGGGCCGAAGTAGACGTTCGTCCATTGCGTGTCCTCGAGAGGGAAGGTGCGGTTGAGCTTGAAGGCGGGGGAGTCGCTACCGCCTTGCCGGTTCTCGAGGAAAGTGATGACCGAAGTCGCGTCGTACTTCGCCGGGATCGGCTGCTCGGTGCAGGTGGTAACGGCCTTCTTGCCTTTTCCGGTGGTCGTGCAAACGGTTTGGGTCTGGCCGGGGAAGAGACCGTTATCGCGCACGAAGTAATCGAGGAACTCCTTGCGGTCCGGCTTCACGAACTTCATGTCGGATTGCGTGCCGTGGTCGCCGTTGGTCATAAGCAATCGCGCGGCGGGCGCATTGTCGACCGCTTCGAACAGGTGGTACGGACCGCGCGGCCCGGTCTGCTCGTCCTGGTAGGCACCGGAGATGTGGACCGGGACTTCGATCCGCTCCGCGTAATTGATCAACGACCGCGCCTGGAACCACGTGTTGTCCACGTCCGAGAGCCCTTGAACTATGGGGTCGTTCAAAATGGTGCGGTTGTGGGTGGTCAGGTTCTCGCCGCATTGCTGATCTTGGTTCTCGACTGCGCCGTCCCAGGTTCCGCCGCCAACGTCGTAGACGTTGCGAAGACCACCGGTCCACAACAATGGGAATCCGTAGTTGCTAACACCACCGGGATAGACGATGCCGCGATAAAGGTCATCGATGAGGCCCGACACGGAGATCGCATCGAGCTCGGGAGGACGTGTCGCTCCGATCATGAAACCGGTGATACCTCCGTACGAGTGTCCGTAGAGACCGATGCGGCCGTTGCTCCACGGCTGCTGGCCGATCCACTCGATGACTTCGCGCCCGTCCAGAGCACTCCGCCACGAGAAGAGGTCGAACTCACCGGTCGAGCAACCCGTCCCGCGCACGGATGCGTGGATCGTGAAGTAGTCACCGTTGAAATCCTGAGTTAGTCCGCGGCTCCCTTCGCCTCCGACCCCGAATGGGGTATCCCCGTCCGCCGATCCGCCGTCGTAGCCGGACATCTCGAAGATCGTGGGGTAGGCCTTGCCCTCTTCGAAATTGTCGGGTGGGCGCACGTTTATGGCTATGAGGGTCCCATCCGACATCTCGATGTAGTCGGTCGGACCGGCCAGTGCCGGCGCTGCCGGCAGAAGGGCGGCGAGCATGGCCCCCGCCGCGATGAGAGTGAGCAGCCTTCGGAACATTGATACCTCCGTCAAGTGGGCCCGGCGGCGGCACTGCCACCGAAGCAAGCGGTCTGCCCGAGATATTCGCCACGGAGAGCCTCCGTCCCTGCTCTGCCCCAGCCGGTGCGAGAATCCCGGGCTGGCAAGGTCGTCTAGGACAGAAAGTGGGGTTCCAGATGGGTAGATCCGTTCGAGTAGCGACAGCGCTCTCCGTGCTGTTCCTATTGGTTCTCGGAGCACGGCCGGCAGTGTCTCAGCCGCCCAACCAGCGCACGACGATCACCGTGTTCGATCCGAATGCCACCCCGTACGAAAAAGAGGTCAACGAGGGCTCGAAGAAATTCGGTGCCGGAGACTGGGGCGTCAGCCTCGAGAACCTGCTCGACCCCGAGTCCTGCGAGAAGGTAGGTCAGGCGATCCTGAAGTTCACCTTCGTGAAGCCGGTCGGCAAGAACGACGGTTTCCACATCACCGATGGCACCGCGGTTCTTCCCGACGGAAAGATCGCCGTCTATGCGGGTGGAAAGTTCTCCGAGTTCGGAGCCGAGGACGGCGCGGATCTGCCCGTGATCGGTGGAACCGGGGCGTACCAGGATGCAACCGGCACGATGACTGTCCTCGAGGACCAGGAGCTATGCGACCGCAAGGGCGCCACGCTCACTTTCAGCTTGCTGCTCGACTGAGTTTGCTTTAGCGGCAAGGGCCTGGGGGGGAGACCTCCCGGGCTCGAACCGCCGGCCATCCGGCCGATACCAGGCGACTTCGTCGCCCTTGAGGGAAACGTTCCAGTTCCCTTCGTGCACGAGCTTGTGATGCCAGTGGCAGACGAGCACGAGGTTGTCCAGATCCGTCGTCCCACCCTTTACCCAGTGCCGGATGTGATGCGCGTGCAGGAACCACTTCGCTTCGCAACCCGGGAAGGTGCAGCGGCCATCGCGATAACGCAGCTGTCGCTGCAACCAGCGAGGCGCAGTGCGCGACGCGCGCCCGATCCCGACCACCCGCCCGGTCCCGTTGCGCAACACGGTCTGCAACCTGGCGTCGCAAGCGAGGCGGAGTGCCGTCTCGGCGGTGATGACTGGACCGTTCTCGATCCGGCAACCGCCGGTTGCGGATAGAAGCGATTCCAACTCAGCTTGCACCACGATCGTGGCCCGGTCTGGGTCCTGGTCCTCGCCGATCGCACGCGAGCACATCGCAAACAGTGCATCGGCGCGTCTCGCGTCGAGCGAGTCCTCTGGTGGTGGGGTGTCGCTTTCATCGTCTTGCACGATGTCGGGGAGTCGCCCGGCGAGCCGATCGAGCGCCTTGGCCACGACGGCTCCCTGATCGGCCGGTAGCACCCCTTGTAGGGCCAGCACCTTCTGGTCGTCGGTCCACCAGTAGTGGAGGTAACGCTCCTTGTCTTTGTCGACGGCTTCTTGCTTGGGGGTGGCGACCGCCACATTGGCGTGCTCGCGCACGCACGCCGGAGATACGCGTCGTGCCCAGGTGATCAGTTTGCGTTCGGTGGTTGGTGTTGCGAAGCGGCAGAGATCCAAGACCTTGTCGAGGCTGAGGCTTCCGGCCTCGAACGCAGCGGATAGGCGAGGGAGGTAAGGCAGCGCATGGGCTGCGGTGATCCATCGTCGTGC
>Ga0190275_10003519_pt1 | contig 11205 bp, 2 predicted proteins | sample Popmic550T_FD_133745 | JGI IMG/M metagenome (GOLD analysis project Ga0190275, IMG submission 133745) | Populus adjacent soil microbial communities from riparian zone of Yellowstone River, Montana, USA - 550 T | ecosystem: Environmental > Terrestrial > Soil > Riparian zone > Trees stand | place...
ACGTCAACGGCGACGGCACCGCCGACCTCGTCGTCGCCCTGACCCTGCAGGGCCCGACGCCGCTCTCGGCGGGGGACTTCCTGCTCTAGACACCGTCATCCCGGCGAAAGCCGGGACCTCGGCCAGAACGAGCGGCGGCACCTTCGCGGCCCGGGGTCCCGGCTTTCGGGTTCCCATCAAAGTAATACTTTGATGGGGTCCCTCCCGGGATAACGGGGCTGCCCGGGATGACGGAGGCCTCGGCGTCCGGTCGCGGCCGAAACATATATTTGCTTCGACTTTTTCCTTTATTTGCGGTAACATACCATCGGATCCGCCAGAATCGCGGGTGAGGGCGGATTTTCGACATGACTGACATTTACGGTACGGCGGGCGCCGATCTGCTTTTCGGCGCGTCCGCGGACGATTTGATCTCGGGCGGGGACCAGCGCGACATCCTCTACGGGGGCGCGGGCAACGACGTCCTCCTGGGCGGCGAGGGCGACGACGTGCTCCGCGGCGAGGCCGGCAACGACCGGCTCGAGGGCGGAGCGGGAGACGACGACCTTTCGAGCACGGACCAGGGCAGCGACACCCTGATCGGCGGCGAGGGCAACGATTATCTGTTCGTCGACCGGGCCCGTACCGGCGATTCGCTCCTCGTCGAGGGCGGCGCGGGCAACGACCGCCTCGTCATCCAGCTTCGGGCCGTAACCGGAATCGACGCTTCGGCCGGCGACGGCGACGATAGTGTCGACATCTTCGGGATCCGGAACAGCCTCGCGCTTTCGCTCGGGTCGGGCCGCGATCTCGTCAGCCTGTACAACTTCAGGACCTCGGTCCAGAACGGCGGCCGGATCGTCATCAGCGACTTCGAGGCCGGCGCAACGGGCGACCGGATCGCTTTCAGCACTTCGCTGCAATTCGATTTCACCGGTTGGAACCCCGACACCAATCCGTTCGCGGCGGGCTATTTGAAGGCGGTCCAATCGGGTGCCGACGTGATCGTCTCCGCCGCCTTCGCGGCCAACGGCCCGCTTACCCAGGCCATCGTCCTTCGCAACGTCCTCCTCTCCAGCCTGGCTCCCGAGAATATCGGCGGCTGGACGATCGACGGCAGCCTGGTGCCTCCCCTCCTGCTCGTCGGCACCGACGCCGGGGAGCTGCTGCGCGGCAATGGCGGCGCCGACGACATCGAGGGACTGGGCGGCGACGACATCCTCGACGGCTATGCCGGCGCCGACCTGATCAAGGGCGGCGACGGCAACGACATCCTGCGCGGCGCCGCCGGCGACGACAGGCTCTACGGCGGCATCGGCATCGACAACCTCAGCTCGGGCGGCGGCAACGACAGCCTGTACGGCGAGGACGGCAACGACAGCCTGACCCTTTCGGACCCGTTCGGGACGGCCGCTGCAAGCCTCTTCGGCTCGGGCGGGTCGGGGCACGACGGCATCTCGATCTCGGGCGGCGGCACCGGGACGGTCTTCACCGTCGACGCCGGCAGCGGGGAGGATCTGGTCACGATCTCCAACCTGGTCGGCACGGCCAGGATCGCGCTCGGCGCCGGGCGCGACCGCATCGACATCGACGGCTTCACCAAGTCGACGACCAGCACCGCCACGATCGAGATCACCGACTTCGCCGCCGGCGACGGCGGCGACCGCCTGCAATGGACGAGCTTCCTGCTGCGGACCCTGACCGGCGCGTTCGGGAGCGACGGGTTCGGATCCGGCCACATCCGGCTTTTGCAGAGCGGCGCCGACGTGCTCCTGCAGATCGACCGCAACGGCGGCGGCGACCAGTTCGTCACCCTCATCACGTTCAGGAACAGCGACTCGGCGGCGTTCACCGCATACAATCTCGGCGGCTTCGCGCCCGGCGCGGCGCCCGTGACGGGGGCGACGATCATCGGCACGGGCGAGCCCGACCGCCTGTTCGGAACCGACGGGAACGATCTCATCGAGGGCGGCGACGGCAAGGACTCGCTGTTCGGCAATCACGGCGACGACACGATCCGCGGCGGCTCCGGCGACGATTCGATCAACGGCTACGACGGCGACGACGTTCTCGAGGGCGGCGACGGCAACGACGTTTTCAGCGCCGGGCGCGGCGAGGATCTGATCGACGGCGGCGAGGGCAACGATCTGCTCGACGAGTCCAGCGGTACCGGGAGCAAGGGCTTCACCGGCGGCGCCGGCGACGACAGCCTGTATTTCTCGCGAGCGGGCAGCCAGGACATGCTGGTCGCCGCCGGCGGCGACGGGAACGACTATTTCTCGGTCCGGATCACCGGGCCGATCGGCAGCTTCGCCATCGACGGCGGCTCGGGCGACGACGTTTTCGATCTCGCGGGCACCGGCAACGCGACGCTCGGGGCGGGCATCGACACGGTCCGCTTCCTGGATTCCGGCGGCAGCGGCTCCGGGGTCGTCGTCAACGATTTCGCGTCCGGCGATTCGGGCGACCGGATGGACTTCGCGTCGCTGGTGAGCCGATTCACCAATTTCGACCCCTCGTCGAACCCGTTCGCCACCGGCCATCTCAAGCTCGTGGCGAGCGGCGCCGACACCGGCCTCATGGTCGATTTCGACGGGACGTCGGGGTCGGGCGGCGCCGTCGGAGTCGCGATCCTGCTCGGCGTCGAGAAGTTCAGCCTGACGTCCCGCAATATCGGCGGCTATGCGCTTCCCTTCGCGATCGGGACCGCCGCCTCCGAAACCTTCCAGGGAAGCGCGGCGTCCGACGATTTCACCGGCGGCGGCGGCGACGACACCTTCCTCATCGGCTATGGCGGCGACGACAAGGCGGTCGGCGGCACCGGCAACGATCTCTTCTTCGTCGCGACCGGCTCCTACGGTCCGGCGCAACGGAGCGTAAGCATCACCGGCGGCGGGGGCAGCGACACCCTCCAGGTCCAGTCGCAGCTTTCCGATTATCTGCTGACCCTGCGCTCCGGCGGGCTGCCCTCGCTCAATTCGATCGACGCCAGCGGCATCGGCAAGGTCGAGTTCCTGTCAGGCTTCGACGCCAGCCGCGGCTGGGCCGCCAACGGCCCGCTCCAATATTACGTCACGATCGAGGACGGCTTCTCGGCGGCGGGAGCGCCGCTCCTGCTCGACACGACCCGGCTTGCGGCGAGCGAAGGGCTCTACATGCATGCCGAGAACCTCAAGGACCAGGACGTCTTCCTGCGCCTGACCGGCGGCGCCGGGGTCGACCATATCCACGCGGGTTCCGGCGGCTCCTATCTGGAGGGCGGCGGCGGCGACGACGAATTCTACACCGGTCTCGGCGACGACACGCTTTTGGGCGGCGAGGGCGTCGACGACCTCAACGCCGACGTCGGCTACAGCCGGTCGGGCGTCGACCTGCTCGACGGCGGCGCCGGCGACGATCGTCTGGAGCTCGCCGCGGGCGATCAGGGCAGCTGGACCTCGGTCACGCTTCTCGGCGGCGAAGGCGATGACTACGTCTTCGTCAACGTCCAGGGTGGAGTCTCGCCCGGGGTCGCGACCATCGACCTTGGAACGGGCGACGACCGGCTGAAGCTTCAGGCGGCGACCGGCACCTACAACGTCACCCTGGGAAGCGGCAGCGACTCGGTCGAGATCGTCAACCACCGCTTCTACGGCATCAACGCGATGGCCGGGGCGAACAAGAGCATCAGCATCAGCGACTTCGATCCCGGGCCCGGCGGCGACACGCTCTACTGGGGGACGGCGGTGAGCGCCTATCTCTCCGGCGGCTACATCGAGGGGCAGAATCCCTTCAGGACCGGCCACGCGCGGTTGCTCCAGGACGGTGCGGACGTGCTCGTCCAGCTCAGCCGCCTCAACGACGGCAGCTACGTCACCCTGCTTCGGCTTCAGGACCATCTGGTCGAAGATTTCAAGGGCGGCCTCGGCGGGTACGTGCCCGTCCCGCTCAACGGGACCGAGGAAGCGGACAGTCTTAGCGGCACCGCGAGCGGGGACTTCGCCTACGGCCTGGCCGACGACGACCTCTTCCGGCTCGAGCAAGGCGGCGTCGACTATGCGGAGGGCGGCGACGGCGACGACGTCTTCTATTTCGGCGACGAATATTATGGCGATGCCGTCAAGGGCGGCGCCGGAGCGGACGAGCTCGTCCTCCAGGGCTATTCGGGCGGAAGCTTCGCCCAGGTCACCGGGATCGAGACGATCACGCTCCTCGGGGCCGCCGACCTTCGATTCGGAGCGACGGACAGCTTCACGGTCGGCCACTACATCACGACCGCCGACGCCAACATCGGGTCCGGCGAGCTTCTCACGGTCAACGGAGGCGCTCTCTCAGCCGCCGAAAAGCTCGTCTTCAACGGCTCGGCCGAGTTTGGCGGGCGCTTCCAGGTCACCGGCGGCGCCGGGGCCGACCAGCTGACCGGCGGCGCCGGGGCGGACGTGCTTGACGGCGGCGCCGGCATCGACAAGCTCGCCGGCGGCGGCGGGGACGACCAGCTGTTCGGCGAGGAAGGCGACGACGTCCTCGACGAGCTCGGTTCCGGCTCCGACAGTCTCTGGGGCGGCGAGGGTGCCGATCTCATCACCGTCACCCGTGGCGGCTTCGGCACGGACCTGGTGACGGCCTCGGGCGGCGGCGGCGCCGACCGGTTCATCGTGTCGATGACGGGCTCGACGCTCGCGCTCGACGCGGGCGAGGGCGACGATGTCGTCACCCTCAAGAGCAACGCCAAGGTCGCCGTGACGCTCGGCGCCGGGTCGGACACGATCGACCTGTCGCAATTCGTCCGCACCGCCGGGATTCCGGAGATACTCGATTTCCAGGGCGGCGCCGGCGGCGACTCGATCGGCTGGGGCAGCTGGCTCAGCCTCAACACCTTCGGCTGGTACGGCCAGGGCGATCCGTTCCAGAAGGGCTATCTTCGCCTCGCGCAGAAGGGCACCGACGTCCACCTGCAGCTCAACGCCTCCGGCAACGGCGGCGTGTCCAGCCCCTACGAGACGATCCTCATCTTCCGGAACGTCGACAAGGCATCGTTCACGGCGGCGAACCTCGGCGGCTACGCGCCGCTGACCCTGAACGGCACCGAAGCGGGCGAGACGCTTACCGGCTCCCGGGGCGACGACGTCATCGCCGGCGGCGGGGGCGACGACCTGTTGCTCGTCCACCAGGGCGGCACCGACACGCTGCGCGGCGGCGAGGGCGACGACCGTTTCTTCTTCGGGCGGCAATTGCCCTCGTGGCAGGTCGGCGACACGACCGGGCTTCTGCTCGACGGCGGCGCCGGCACCGACACGGTCATCCTGCAAGGCTCCTATTTCAACGGATGGCCCGTGCCGACGACCGGGATCGAGCGTCTGAAGCTGCTTTCCGGCACCGACAACATGTATGGCACCGGCGGAAGCAAGCTCGCCTTCCAGAGCATCAGCCTTCGCGACTCCGACATCGCCGCCGGAACCGCTTTTACGATCGACGCGAGCGGCCTTCTCACCGGAGAGGCGACCTCGATCGACGCGCATTACGAGAGTGACGGAGCGCTCGTCTTCCTGGGCGGCGCCGGCGACGACGCGGTGACGCCCGGGCGCGGACAGAACATCGTTCACGGCGGCGCCGGCAACGACAATATGAACGGCGGCTACGGCGGCAGGAACAGCTTCTACGGCGAGGCCGGCAACGACACCGCCACCGGCTATGGCGGCAGCCTTCTCGACGGCGGCGACGGCGACGACAATCTGCACGCGACCGACCTCGGCGCCGACACCGTCCTCGGCGGCGCCGGCAACGACGTGATCCGCCTTCAGGGGCTGGGCAATGCGCGGCTGACGAACGCCATCGCTTCGGGTGGCGACGGCGACGATCTCATCTTCCTCGACACGCATAATCCGGGAATTGTGTCGATCGACGGCGGCACTGGGGCGGACACGATCGACATCAAGGGCGCGATGGGGACGATCACCGTCGCGCTCGGCGGCGGGCAGGACATATTCAAGATCAACCACCCCACCTGGATCCTTCGGCCGGGGACGATTCTCGCGATCACCGACTTCGCCGCAGGGGCGGGCGGCGACCGCTTCGACTGGGCGCCGATCCTCGCCTCGGGCCTGATCGGCTACCAGGCCGGAAGCAACCCGTTCTTCGCCGGCTATGCCCGGGTCGTTCAGAGCGGCTCGGACACGCTCGTCCAGATCGACCGCGACGGGGCCGCCCCCAGCTACGTTTTCGTCACCTACTTGACCTTGCAGGGCGTCAGCTCGGCCAGCCTGACGGCCTTCAACCTCGGCTTCGCGGCACAGATTTCCGGCGGGAGCGGAAGCGAAATCCTCACCGGCACGTCCGGTCCGGACTGGATGGAGGGCGGCGCCGGCGACGACAGTATCGACGGCGGCGGCGGAGCCGACCGGATGGCCGGCGGCACCGGCAACGATCTGTATTTCGTCGATTCCGACGGGGACGTGGTCACCGAATTCCAGGGCGAAGGAAGCGACGAGGTCCGGACCGTCCTTGCGGGCTACAGCCTCGCCACCCTCGCCTATGTCGAGAATCTCACCGGCACCTCGGCCGGCGGCCAGACTTTGACCGGCAACGCGGCGAACAACCGGATCAACGCCGGCGGCGGCAACGACTTTCTCCACCTCTGGGTAGGCGGAGGCGACGATTTGGTGAATGCCGGCGCCGGGGTGGACACGATCTTCTTCGGATCGACGCTGACCGCCGCGGATGTGGTCGACGGCGGCGCGAGCGTCGATACGCTCGTGGTGCAGGGCCCCTACGGGTCGCTGACCCTGACCGCCAGCATCACCGGGATCGAGAATTTCTCGATCCTGGGCGGCAACAACACCAACTTCGGCGAGCCGGGCACGAACCGCTACGATTACGTGCTGGCCACCAACGACGCGAACTTCGCGGCGGGGGTTCAGGCCCGGGTCAACGGCGCGGCGCTTCTGGAAGGCGAGGACTTCACGTTCGACGGAAGCGCCGAGACCGACGCGAGCTACGTCGTCTATGGGGGCAAGGGCAGGGACACCCTGCTTGGAGGCCCTGGCCACGACATCTTCTTCTATGCCGAGGAGAGGTTCGCCTCCGGAGACGTCGTCAATGGCAGTGCCGGCTACGACGGCATGTTCCTGAGGGGCAATTACACGATCGATTTCACCGCTCCGGGCTATACGGGGCTGTTTACCAGCATCGAAAATCTGACCCTGACCTCGGCGACGGACGAGCGCTATGCGAGGGGCGGTGGGACGGAGTTCGACTATGACCTGACCCTCTCCGACGCGATCGTGAAGCCGGGCGAGCAGCTCACCATCTCGGGCACGCTCCTGATGGCGAGCGAGACGATGATCCTGGACGGGAGCCAGGAAGCGGACGGGCTTCTGCGGCTGTTCGGCGGCAAGGCCAACGACACCCTGAAGGGCGGCGGCCAGAACGACCTCATCCATGGCAATCTCGGCGCCGACGTCCTGGCCGGCAATGGCGGCGCGGATGCGTTCCGCTTTCAGGATACCGCCGAATCGAACGCCTCGACGATGGACCAGATCCTCGACTTCACTCCGGGGACGGATAAGATCGAGCTCGACCGGATCGACGCGAATACGCTCGTCGGCGGCGACCAGGGGTTCAGCTGGATCGGCTCGAACGCGTTCGGCGGGCAGGCCGGGCAGCTTCGCGCCTACCAGCAGGGCGGCACCTGGATACTCCAAGGCGACGTCAACGGCGACGGCACCGCCGACCTCGTCATCGCCCTGACCCTGCAGGGGCCGACGCCGCTCTCGGCGGGGGACTTCCTGCTCTAGACACCGGGATGACGGGCGGGCGTTGCGTCATCGGGCACGGTCTGTCAGGAGCCTGATCGCAAGGGGGCCTTTCCGGTGCCGCCGCGGAGAACAGAAATGGCAAACCTTCCGCCCGAGCTGGACCTGAACGGCGATGCTGCCGGCAACGATTCCAGCGTGACCTACGCCGAGGGCGATCCGCCCACTCCGATCGCCCCCGAGGCGATCGTCAGCGACTCCGATTCGGCCGATTTCGAGGAGGGAAGCCTCGTCGTCGCCTTCACCGCCGGCGGAACGGCCGACGACCTGCTGCGCGTCGTCGGCGGCGACTTCGTCGTCGAGGAGAGCGATCTCTACTATCAGGGCGTTCCGATCGGAGCGATCACCGGCGGCACCGACGGATCGACGCCGCTCGTGGTGAATTTCTACGCCGGAGTCACCGCGGACATCGCCGCGGCGCTGGTGCGGGCGATCGGCTATGTCAGCTTCTCGGGGGCGCTGACCCCCGGCGAACGGCAGATCAGCTTCACGCTCACCGACGGCGACGGCGGCACCAGCCTCGCGAGGGTGGCAATGGTTGCCGTCACGGCGCAAGACGCGGCGCCGATCGCCGAGAACGACTCCGTCTCGGCGGACGAGAACATGATCGCGACCGGCAACCTGTTCGCGGACAATGGCAACGGCAGCGACAGCGATCCCGACGGGCCCGCCCTGGAGATCGCGGAAGTGAACGGCTCGTCCGACAACGTCGGAGTGGTCATCACCCTCGAATCCGGCGCCGAGCTCATCGTCTACGCCGACGGCAGCTACAGCTACAATCCCAACGGACAATTTGACGATTTGGCCGATTCCAGCACCGGAGCGGTCAATTCCTCGATCCTCGCCGACACCTTTACCTACGCTTTGGCCGGCGGCGGGGTCGCCACGGTGACGGTGACGGTGAACGGAGTCGCCAGCCCGGGCGACCGGCTGAGGGGCGACGAGGGCGACAACATCATCACCGGGACCGAGTCGGTCGACATTTTCGTGCTCGATCAGGGCGGCGCCGACGAGGCGTACGGCCGCAGCGGCTCCGACATCTTCTACTTCGGCGCGGCACTGGGCGACGATTTGGTCGAGGGCGGGTCAGGCGACGACACGATCGTCCTCCAGGGCGATTACGGCTCGGGTCTCATCCTCGACGGGCGGGTCACCGGAATCGAGGCGATCTCCGTCCTGGCCGGCTCCAACACGGCATTCGGAGGGTCGGGCGAGGCGCTCCACAATTATTCGATCGTCACCCACGATTCCAACTTCGCCGCCGGACTGAGGGCCAGGATCAACGGCGGCGCCTTGCTCGCGGGCGAGACCTTCAACTTCGACGGTTCGGCGGAGACGGATGCGAGCTTCCTCATCTACGGCGGCGCCGGGAGGGATACGCTGACGGGAGGGCAGGGCAACGACATCTTCTTCTTCGACTCCGGCCGCTTCGCCGGCCGCGACAGCGTGGACGGCGGGGCGGGCTATGACGGCCTCTTCCTTCGCGGCGATTATGTGATCGATTTCGGCGTTTTCGGCCTCGAGGGCCTGATCGGCGGGATCGAGAATCTGACCCTGACCTCGGCGACGGACCAGCGTTATGCCAAGGGCGGCGGAAGCGCGTTCGACTATGATGTGACCCTGTCGGATTCGATGATCGGGCAGGGCCAGACCCTGACCGTCTCGGGCGCCCTGCTGACGGCCGACGAGACGATGGTGGTCGACGGTAGCCGCGAGACCGACGGGCAGTTGCGGCTGTTCGGGGGCGCGGCGGGCGATATCCTGACCGGCGGCGCGAACGCCGATCTGATCCAGGGCGGTCTCGGCGCCGACGGGCTCAGCGGCGGAGATGGCGCGGACGTCTTCCGCTATCAGGCGACCGGCGAATCGGTGGACGGCGCCTCCGATCAGATCAACGATTTCACGCCCGGCACCGACAAGGTCGAGCTCGACCGGATCGACGCCGACACGCTCACGGCCGGCGATCAGGCGTTCAGCTGGATCGGGTCGGACGCGTTCAGCGGAACGGCGGGCGAGCTCAGGGCCTATCAGGAAGGCCGCTCCTGGTTCGTCGAGGGCGACGTGAACGGAGACGGCGTCGCCGACCTCGTCATCGCCCTGACGCTGCAGGGCGAAACCCCACTGGGGGCGAGCGACTTCCTGCTCTAGCCGCCGTCGTTCCGGCGTAGGCCGGGCCTCGGCGAGAACGCGTGCCGGCGGCCTCGCGGCGCGGCGTCCCGGCTTTCGCCGGGATGACGGAGGGAGGACCGCGTTCGTGGATCCCGGAATTAGTATCTCAGTCGCAAAAAAGACTTGCCATGTAGAAAAATCCCTGTTCCACTTATGTTCCGGTCGAATCGGAGCGCAAGTGTCCCGAAATCGACCGACGTGACTTCTTGCGTCGGGCTAAGTGACTGTATATGAGAGAGAATAGCCGTGGAGCGCGCGGGGCTTGGGGAAGCCTCGATGAGCGTCGTCGTCGAGCAGTCAAGCCGCTCGGCCCGATCCTACTTTCTGATTTCAAATTCGACCCGGCGATGCCGGGTGGGGAGCGCGCACGATGACGACCGGCACCGAAGGCAATGACAGCCTCACCAACGACAAGACGCTCCAGACCGAAACCGTCGACGCGCTCGGCGGCGACGACGTCATCACCGTCGGTGCGCCCACGGCCAACCCGACGGGCGAGAGGTACATCCAGGTCCTCGGCGGGGACGGCTTCGACACTCTGGTCATCAGTGGGGGCAGTTTTATCACAGGCGGGGCCTCGGGCTTCGGCGGCTCGATTCGGGTTCGCCAAGGCAGCGGCATCGGCTGGACGACGAGCTGGACTTCGATCGAGCGGCTCGAGATCAACGGCGGCGGCTTCTTCAGCACCGATATCGTCCTCGGCGACGAGATCGACATCGTCCGGATGACTCCGGGTTTCGGCGGCCGGCTCGACACGGCGGGCGGCAATGACGAGGTTTATTTCACCGGCTCCGGGACCAATTTGCCGGTCACGGTCGACGGCGGAACGGGCAACGATCTCATCGACCTTTCGGGCCTCGCCTATTTCGGCAATGCGCCTCCCCCACCGGATTTCAGCCCGCCGTCCCACAAGGCCTTTGGCGGCGATGGCCAGGATATCCTGCGCGGCAGCGCCTATCGCGATTCGCTCGACGGCGGCGAAGGCAATGACACGCTCTATGCCCATTACCGCAATCCGGACGTCGCCGACTCGAGCTTTACATACGACCGCATGTTCGGCGGCTCCGGCAACGATATTTTCTTCCTCGGCGCCGAGCTGTCGCAATTCGACGTCGTCACGGGCGGCGAGGGCGCCGACACTCTCGTCGTCCAGGGCAATTACGCCGGCGGGCTGACTTTGTCGGCCAAAGTGACCGAGATCGAGGCCCTATCCCTCCTGGGCGGCAACAACACCAGCCTGGGAGAGCCGGGGACCAACCGCTACGAT
>Ga0190275_10003520_pt1 | contig 11203 bp, 5 predicted proteins | sample Popmic550T_FD_133745 | JGI IMG/M metagenome (GOLD analysis project Ga0190275, IMG submission 133745) | Populus adjacent soil microbial communities from riparian zone of Yellowstone River, Montana, USA - 550 T | ecosystem: Environmental > Terrestrial > Soil > Riparian zone > Trees stand | place...
CCACTCCAGGGGGTTCTTTTCGCACAGGTTCGCGATCTTCAGCGACACCGTCTTCCCGTCGGCGGGCCGCAGCGTGAGCGTGCTCTGCACGTCGCCGCCGAAGCTGCGGAGCTCGATCGTGATCTCGTCGCCCGGGACGTCCAGTGTCCACTTGACGAAGTTCGCGAACTGCCTCTGGTAGTCGGTGCCCGGGGCCAGCGTGTCGTCGAAGCGCCAGGTCTCGTCGGGGAGCCCCTTCATGGTGCCGCCCGGAAGGCGGGTGCGCATCAGCAGGTCGGGCGGCGGATTGGCCGAGAACAGCTCCTCCTTCAGCTTCAGCAGCGCGCTCTCCGGCGCGTTCGGGTGGATGGCGATCTTCTCGAACTCGGGGACGTTCAGTTCGAACTGCACCGCGCCGGCCGGGCCGAAGCGGATCTCCTGGAAATCGAACTGGCGGATGCACTCGAACGCCGGCTCGTCCTGCGTTCCGACGGGGTACGCGGGGACGAGGTCGGCCAGGTTGAAGCGGAGGTAACCGACGTGCGGCGCTCCCTCCTTCCCGTCCACGTGCTCGGAATCGGCGGTGCGCTTGCGCGCGTCGGGCATCAGCACGGCCACGCGGCCGCTTTCGCGGTCGTGCACGTACAGGCAGAGCCCGATGAAGTCGGCCTTCAATTGGAACGGCATGGCTGGTCTTCCGGAATGAGGTTGGCGAGATGAAATCGGCTCACGGCCCCGTGTAGATGAACGCGGCCCAGGCCCCCGGTACACGCATGGCCGAGCCGGAGCGGAGCGCCGCCACCTGTGCCCGCCGGAGCGCCTCGGCGGGCGGGGTCCCGCCCGCCACGAGGCGGTGGAACTCCACCAGCACCCCGGTGGTGGCCTGGTCGCTCACGTCCCAGAGCGTGCTGACGGTGGAGGGCGCCCCCGCGCGCAGGAAGCTGTAGGCCAGCCCCGCCGGTGCACCGGCATGGGTGGGCCTCGGGTTCAGCGTGCTGCACGCCGACAGCACCACCGTCACCAGATTGGAGGCCGGGAGGTGCGCGATTTCCCACGCGGGGAGGATTCCGGGCCCGCCGGCGCCGTCCGGGGCGAGCGCCAGGTAGGAGAGCTCGGGCGATTCGGCGTTGAACACCGCGTGCCCGGCGAAGTGGAGGAGGGTGTGGCCGGGGAGGTGGCGGAGGAGCGTCGCGCGGCTCGCGCGGGCCCCCATGAGCAGCGTGGCGGGCGCCCGCAGCCGCGCCACGGCCTCGGCCTCGCGCTCGGCGCCGGGGAGCGCCGGCAGGCCCAGCAGGGAGTCGATCGCCGGGTTGCCGACCACCAGCGCCCGCCCCGCCCGCGCCGGCCGCGTCGCCGCCCGGGCTCGTGCCGCGAGGTAGAAGGCGGTGCTCGGCAGCGTGCCGATCGAGTAGCGCTCCACCAGCCGCGGCCCAGCCGTACCGTTCCGGAGCGCGGCGAACGGCAGCTGGTTCAGCTCGCGGTCGGGGACGATGGCCAGGTGGCGAATCCCCCGCAGCTCGCCGGCGACCGGGCGCACCAGGAGGTCGAACAGCCGCGCCCCGGCGCCGGCGCTGGAGGTGGATTCGTAGCCGTCGCGCGCAAAACGCCCGACCAGTCGCGCCACCGAATCGCGGGTGACGGGCGCCGCGAACTGCCGCACGCCGCGGCGCGACACGGCCCAGATCACCAGCCGGTCGTGGAGGACCGCGTATTCCAGCAGCAGCGTACCCGCCGGCAGCGTGGGCGCGAAGGCGGCGGGGGCCAGCCGCTCCGGCCCCACGTCGGCCGGGCGGATCCCGCGCTCGTTGCGTGGCCACGCGGCGAGGCGCGCGCGCTCGAGGTACGCGAACGCCTCGCCCGGGCGCCCGCGCTCGAGCTGCAGCGCGATGGCGGCGTCGAACACGGTCTCGACCGTTTCCAGGCGCGTGGCGCGGGTCTCGGCTGTCAGCGCGGAGTCCTGCAGCGCCTCGATGCGTCCGACCGCCTCGTCCAGGTACCGGTGCGCGCCGTCCAGGTCTCCCAGCGCGCGCGAGATGGCGGCGGCTTCGTACAGGGCGGTGGGAAGGTACACGCCCAGCCGCTGCGCGTGGTAGATGTCGATCGCGCGGCCGAGCCGCGCCAGCGCGGAGCGCGCGTCGCGCGCCGCCTCCATCTCCGCGAGCACCACCTCCACGTCGGCCGTCACGCGGTCGCGGGCCGCGCCGCGGTCGAGGGTACGGGCCTGGCGGATCGCGTCGGCCACGTCCGCGCGCGCGCCGGCGGTGTCGCCCAGCGCCATGCGGTCGTGGGCCCGTGCGCGCAGCGCCTGCGCCAGCGTGGGGACCGATCCGTTCAGCCGCGCCACGCGCACCTTTTCACCGAGGACGGCGAGCACCGCGTGGCGCAGGCGCTTCCCCCGTGCCTCGGCGGCCACGGTGGTGAGCTGGAGGTTGTAGAACGACGAGCCGGGGAATGCCGAAAGCAGACGGAGTCCCCCGTAGGCTTCGGTGCGCGCGGCTGGATACTGCCCGGTGAGGCTGAGGCTTTCGGAGAGCAGGGCCCGGGTGGCGCCTTCGTACTCCCTTTCCCGCGCGTGCAGGAAGTACGGCCGCGCCGCGCGGTAGAACTGCCCGGCCTCGTCGTACAGCCCGCGCCGCACGCGCGAGGTGCCGCGCGCCCAGGTGGCCCGGCCGGCGAGCGCCGGCTGGAGCGGGCCCGTCCCCGTGGCAAGGCGGCGCAGGACCGTGTCGGCGGCCTCGTAGCGCGCGCAGTTGATCAGCGCCGCCGCGCGGAAGTAGGCGGCCCACCCCGCCATCGCCGAGTGCGAGGCGGAGAACCGCGCCTCGGCCCCGCTCAGCGTGCGGACCGCCGCCTCGGGACGCGCGGTGTAGAACTGCGCCCCGCTGTCGAGCGCCACGTGCGCTTCGGCGAGGGCGCGGAGGCGCGCCGGATCGTGCAGGGCCCCGTCGATCGTGCGCACCGCCAGCGCCACCGTGCGGTCGCCGCCGAGCGCCTGGGCGGTGGCGCCAATGTCCCGGCCCCAGCCCAGCAGCCGCGCGGACTCGCCGTGGTCGCCCGCCAGGACCGCCTCGCCCCAGCGCCCCAGCAGCTTGAAGGAGAAGTTGCGCGCCTCCTGCGGCGCGCGCGCCACTCGCGGCGCGATCCGCTCGACCCGGCGCCGCCCCTCCAGGGCGGGCGAGCCATCCACCAGCGGCCACCACGCCGTGGTGTCGCCGGACGGCTCGAGCGCCCTCGCCCGTTCCCGCGCCTCCGCCCGCCACGCCGCGTCCGGTTCCACGGCCGCGTAGCGCGTCCAGGCTTCCCGCGCGGTGTTCACCAGGTACAGCCGTTCGTGGATCAGCGCCCGGTTGTACAGCGCCTCGGCCATCAGCGAGTCGACCGCGACCGCGCGCTCCACCGCGTCCAGCGCGCGGAGCATCGGCTCCAGCGCCTGCTCCCGCGCGCCCTGCTCCAGGTACACGACGGCCAGGTCGTTCAGCACGCGTGGATCGGTCGGCGCGTGGGCGGCCGCACGCTCGAGCGCCACGGTCGCGCTGGCGAGCGCGGTTCCGTCTTCCCGGCGAAGGTGCCAGAGCGCCGATGCGCGCAGCCGTGCCGTGCGGTCGCCGGGCGGGTGACGGCGGCGCAGTTCCGCGGCCGCCGCCGAAAGGTGGCGGAAGCGCCACGTCCCACGCTCCAGCGCCTCGCCGCAGCGGACGCGCGCCACCAGGGCCTCTCCAGGCATGGGCACGCAGGGCCCCCAGGCGCTTTGTCCCGAAAGCCGGCCCGCGGTGAATCGCTCGGCGAGCAGTACGGCTTCGGAAGCGCGGGGCGACCCGATGCCGTACGGCGCGCGGCCCCCGCCGTCCAGGGCGAGCGCGAGCATCGCGGCCGCGAGCAGGCGCGGCACGGCCCACCCCCATGTGAGGCGCACCCCGGGTTTACGGCGCGTGATCGACGATCCCTGCGGAGGGCGGAACTGCTTCATGAAAGGATGACCATTCGCCAGGGGCCTGGCGGGACCTGCGGTTTCGGGCGAAGGAACGGACGTGAGCCGGCGGAGCTTGAAGAGGATTATGGAAGGTAGGGTCGTGTCCGGGGATGGTCAACGGCGGTGCGTAGAAGCAGCCATCGCCAGCTGGCGGGACGATTGGCCTCCGCGCACGAAGAATGGGACGGGTGTCCGGCCGCACCATCGAGTATCAGCCGCGGGCGGGCGGACGCCTCACGTCTTCCACCGCCGGGGCTCCAGCTTCGGCGGCCGGGTGCCGTGCCGCTTCGCACCCTGCACGGACAGGTACTCCAGCTCTTCCCCGCTCTCGGCCGCGCGCAGCATCAACCCGCCGCGGCTCATGTCGCCGCGGCCCACGAAGGCGGAGGGGAACACGAGGCGCTCGCCGTAGATGCCGGCGAGCACGTCCACGTACTTCCCCGAGGCGATGCTGCCCAGCAGCACGATCTCGGCGTCCCCCGTGTGCTCCGCCAGCGCCTTCGCGTGCTTCTCCAGCGGGTTGCGGTAGCCCGGGTTGTCCAGCTCCACCGCGCCTTCCGCGAACTCGCGCAGGATCTCTAGGGTGATCGTCGACTCGGGCGGCACCAGCCCGCGCGTGGGGGTGATCACCAGCGCGCCGGGAAGGCCGTCGGGCGGCGCGGCGAAGCGGCGGACGTACGCCATCTTCCCCCGGAAGTAGAGGCCGCTCAGGAAGGAGAAGACGTCGCCCAGCGGCGCGCCCTCGGGCGTCCTCAGCCGTTTGGCGAGCGGGAACGAGGCCGCGTCGCGCAGCACGAGCCCGCCGCGTTTGCCGCCCGCGAACGCGGGGGAGAGGAGAAAGATGCGCGGAGTGAACATGCCGCCGGGCGTCAGCAAACCCCGCGCCGCTCGCCCGCTGGAATCGACCGGGAAACACGGCGCGTCCGTCCAACCAATCCCATGCCGCCTGAACGAGCGTCTTGGAAGAGGCGGAAGACGAACGTACTTTAAAGGACAGTAGTAGCCCACCGCGGCATGCCCCTCTTCGGCACCGCCCACCCTCCCGCAGTACCGCGTTATCTGCATGATTGAAGGAAGATTCAGTACCTGGAGCTACACCGCTGCCCTCGCCGTGGTCGGGATCATCGCGGGCACCCGCGGCGCCGGCATCCATTCCGCGAGCGCGCCGGGCTCCACCGCCCCGCCCGCGGCCACGGCTCGCAGCGACGCCGTGCCGCCGGTCTCGCCGGCACGCCTGGACCGCATGGGAACACAGCTGCTGGCGCTGAGCATGAGTGACACGCTGTCGCTCAAGCTGCGCACGCCGCTCGCCGACACCACGCTGGCCGTGATGGTGGCCACCCTCCCGGACCCCATCGACTCGCACCTCGACTGGGCCTACGACGGGTTTCTCGAATCGCTGCGCCGCGCCCACGAGCAGACGGGGTACGCCGTCGACCGCATGTGGCTGCCGTGGCTGCGAGCCGACTCGGTGCTCGACGACACGCCGCGGACCCGCGTGCGCGAAGCGTATCCCGGCGTGATCCTGTTCCGCTCTCCCTCGGCCGATACCGCGACCGCGGACATGCCGCGCTACCGGCTGCTGTACCTGGTGGGCGAGGTGGCCACGGCGGGGGTGCACCCGCGCGCGCTCTACCGGGCCCTTGCCGAACGCGACGTCCTGCTGGGGCGTGATTCGGCCGGGCTCGCCGCCGTCAAGCGGCCGGCCGGGTGGGGCGACACGCTGCGCGTGGTGGGCCCCACCTTCTCGGGAACGTCGCGAGGGCTGGCCACCGTGCTGGGCGCTTGGCAGCGGCAGGACTCGCGGCGGACGGTGCGGATCGCCACGGGCTCGGCGACCGGCTCCGACAACTCCCGGGTGCTTGCCCCCAGCACGGCGTTCACCTTCCAGTCCACCGTGCACTCCGACGCGCTGCTGCTCAACACGCTGCGAGAGACGGTGCTTCCCCGGCTGGGGGTGGGCGACGAGCAACTCGCGATCCTGGTGGAAGGCTCCACCGCGTATGGCCAGGAGGTGGGACGGGCTTCCGAGGCGAAACGGCCCCTGCGTCTCACCTTCCCCCTGAACATCGGCACCCTGCGCGACGAGTACGCCCAGCGGCCGTCCGGCAGGGCGAACGCCGGCGAGAACGGGGAAGAAAGCCGCGTGTCGATAACCCTGCGCGACCCGCCTCGGCCGATGGAGTCTCCGTTGACGGCTTCGGGGCTTACTGCCGCCTCGGTAGACCTGGTGCTGGACCAGATCGCCCGCACGCTGCGCACGCACGACATCCGCGCGGTGGCCGTCGCCGCGTCGGACGTGCGCGACCGGCTGTTCCTGGCCACGGAACTGCGCCACCGGCTGCGCGACGTGCACTTCATCATGTTCGAGGCGAACGAGCTGTACCTTTCGCCCGAATACAACGACGACCTGCGCGGGATGCTGGTGGTCTCCAGCTACCCACTGACGCCCGAAACCCAGATGTGGGAACGCCGGCGCCAAGTGGTGCCTTTCCCCTCCGAGTACGCGGAGGGCGTGTACAACGCGGCCCTCCTCCAGCTGGGTGACGGCGCGCGGATGCTGGACTACGCCTACCCCGACGGCGGACTGCGCTCGCAGGCGCCACCGGTGTGGGTGAGCGCGGTGGGTAGCTCGGGGCTGATGCCCATGCAGGTGCGCCGCCACACCGACGGCTACGTCTGGCCGCGGCCCTGGACGAAATTGCCCGGCGCGGCTCCCGAGCCCCGGATGGACTTCGTGTCGGGGGTGATCGTGCTGGGGCTGGCGCTGCTCGCCGTGGCGCTGATGCTACGCGCGCGGCAGGCGGCGCGGGTCTTCTCCCAGGAGACCGCGGCCGACCGGGCGTTGCTGGCGGCCGACCGCGAGCGGCTGAACCGCCTTCCCGGGCGCGCGGCGGACGTGTGCGGCCGCGTGTTCCTCTTCCGGCAGGCGCAGTGGGGGAGCCTGCGCTACCAGGAGGCGCTCTACCGCTTCCTGTTCACCGTGGCGCTGTTCTCCGGGCTGCTCCCGCCGGTGGTGTTGAACGTGGCGGCCGCCCTGCGTACGCGCGATGGGGGCTGGCAGAGCCGGGTCGCGGTGGTGCTCTCGGCGGCGGCCGCGGCGGCCATGACAGCGGCGATGCTGTACTCGGTGGCGCTGCTGCGGAACTGGTGGCTGGAATACCGCGAGCACTTCCGCACGCGGCTGAACGACCCCGACGACCGTCGGGGCCTATGGTGGATGAACGCCTGGGCCCGCCGCCTGGTGCTGGTACTGGGTGTGGTCTACCTGGTGTGCACGCTGGTGTACGTGGGCGAGGTGGTGAATACCGCCGCCGGGGCACCGGTGGCTTTCACCCTGCTGGTGCACCGCGCGTTGGACCTGGGGGGCGGGATGTCGCCGCTGGTGCCGCTGGCGCTTGCGGCCGCGGCGTTCGTGGCGTGGACCGGCTGGCACCTGCGCCGGCTGGCGGCGCTGCGCACCGCCACGGCCTTCGAGGCGGCATGCCTGGCGCTGCGGCCCGAGGTGGAGCTCGTGGACGTGGACGCCGGCGACGATCTCGCCTCGCTCGGCTGTCCCCAGCAGTGGACCCGGATGATGCCGCCCAGGGTGGTGCGCGGAGTGCGGCAGGTGCGCGCCCGGCTCTTCCGGCTGGTGCCGCACCGCAACGCGATGTGGCTGGTGGTGGTCCTGGCCGTTCCCTGCGGCTGCGTGATTCTGTCGGGCTACTACTCCCTGGAGAGCCTTTCGGGCGCGAACACGTTCGGCGCGCTGTACCGGTTCGGGCTGGTGGGGGTGGTGTCGGCCACCGGGTGGGGCGTGTATCGCCTGCTCGTGGTGTGGAGCGGCCTCAGCCGCACGCTGCGCGGCATCGCGGGGACGCCGCTGATCACCTCGTTCGAGCGGCTGCCCCAGCGCGTGTCGCGCCTCACCCGGCTGGCCGTGGTGGGGGTTCCGCGCTCGGCCGTGGTGGCACCCGTGATGGCCACGCAGTGGCGCCACCTGAGCACCCTCTCGCGGCGGCTGGCTGCCGCAGCCGCGCCGGCGGCGGAAGCATCGACTATGCCGGCGCAGGTCTCCGTCCCCGTCATGTTCGCGCCTCCCACCGAGCCCGCCCAGGCCAGGCAGCCCGAGGCGGCCGTCGCGGTGCTCGTCGAGGACGAGTCCCGATGGGATCGCGAGCCGATCGACGGAGCCGAAACCGAGACGCCGCGCAGCATCGGAGATGAAGGGGGCGCGGAGCCGGCTGCGGCGCAGCCCGACGCGGAACGCGCGGCCGAGGCGGCGGCGGAGCGGAAGACGCGGGAGGATCGTGAGACGGCGGAGGGGAAGGCGCGTGCCGTGATCGAGGCGCTGGAACGTGTCGACGCCCGCGCGGTTCCCGCGGATGAGGTGGAGGCTGCCCTCCACAGGGCCGCGGCGGCCTATGGCGCGCTGCCGCAGCCCGCGGCAGGCTTGGGGCATTGGGGCGACGCGGGCGGCGGCGCCAACTTCCTGCTTCTGGCCCGGGTGCTGGAGGTGTACTGGGCGCGCGAGCCCGGCGAGAAGGAAGCCGGCCTGGTGGCGAGGGATGCCGAGAAGGATGCCGGCCGTCCGCCCGAGGGCCCCAGCACCAGCGGACGTATCCGCCGCACCTTTTCGGAGGGGCTGGGGCTCTGGGCGCGCGCGGCCGAGGAGTATGCGGCCGTACAGGTGGTCGACTACGTGGAGTGGACCATCGCCCAGATGCGCCTGCTGGCGCTCTTCCTCTTCACCTCGGTGCTGCTGCTGGTGCTGCATGAGTCGTCGTATCCCTACCAGCCGCAGAGTCTGGTGAAGCTGCTCCTGTTCGTGCTGCTGCTGGCGGCGGTGGCCGCGGTGATCAAGGTTATGGTGGAGATGAACCGCGACGACGTGCTGAGCCGCATCGCCCGGACCGAGCCCGGCAAGCTCACGTGGGACCGGCACTTCATCTTGAACGCGCTGGTGTTCGGCCTGGTGCCGCTGTCCACGCTGATCGGCTCCGAGTTCCCCGTGGTCCGCAGCATCCTCTTCGCCTGGATCTATCCCATCACCCGTATGCTAGGCGGCGGCGGCTGATCGCCTGCGGACGTGCGCCTCGCGACGAGCGCACGGCCCGGCGGCTGGGCGTTCGTGCTCCGGCCGTTCCGACGCCGCCGCTACGTGTATCACGCGGCATGGACTGGGGCAAGCGTGCCACAGGTCGCCGCCACGCCTGAGGCGCCGAGTCAACACGTCCGTTCCCGCCGTTTTCGCCATCTGCTTTCCGCACAATCACTTGCAAATTCGTAAACCCTTCCGGTCACGCGGCCCGTATGCTGCCCTCGCCGGGCGCATCGGGACCGTGCCCGGCGAGTGGAGATGCCGGGCGATCCATGACCAGAACGATGCGGGGGCCGCGTGCTCCCGCTGACCCTAGAGGAGGCGGAGATGCTGGTGGCGAAGCAGGTGAAGACGGCGGCCCGGGTGGCCGCGGCGGTGATCGTGGCGGCGGCGTGCGGCCGCGCCGAGGCCTCGTCGGCGGAGAAGACGGCGGAGACGGTGGCCGCGCCGCCGCGCGTGATCACGGTGGTGGCGCGCGACTTCGCCTTCCAGGCGCCCGACCGGGTGCCGGCGGGGATGGCGACCATCCAGCTCCAGAACCGCGGCCAGGCGCTGCACCACCTGTCGCTGGCGCGGCTGGACGAGGGGAAGACGCTGGACGACGTGTACGCGGCGCTGCGGGCGGGCGGCCCACCCCCGGCGTGGATCCACGAGATGGGCGGGCCCAACGCACCCGACCCGGGGAGCGACTCCAACGCCACGCTCTTCCTGGCGCCCGGCAACTATGCCCTACTCTGCTGGGTCGACATGCCCGACAAGGTGCCGCACGTGATGAAGGGGATGGCGAAGATGCTCACCGTCACCCCCGCCCCGGTCCCCGCCGCGGCCACCACGCCCTCGGGTGACATCACCATGCGGCTGAACGACTACTCGTTCACGCTGTCGACGCCGATCACCCGCGGGAAGCACACCATCCGCGTGGAGAACCTCGCCGCGCAGTCGCACGAGGTGGAGCTGATCAAGCTGGCGCCGGGGAAGACGGCCAACGACCTGATGGCGTGGATGCAGACCATGCAGGGCCCGCCGCCGGCCAGCGCCATCGGCGGGATCGCGGGGATGGCGCGGGGCGAGGTGCAGGCGTTCACGCACGACTTCACCCCCGGCACCTACGTGCTGATCTGCTTCATCCCCGACGCCAGGGACGGGAAGCCGCACTTCATGCACGGGATGATGCAGACGATCACCGTATCCTGATCATCCGCACCGGCTGAAGGACGCGTCCGGCCGCCCGGGGCTACTCGGGCGGCCAGCTTCGCGCAGCCGAGTCCACCTCCACGACCAGAGAGCCAGGGGACATCATGCTGCTCCGCTTCGCCACCCTCGCGACCGCGGCCGTGCTGACGAGCCTCGTCGTGCCGGACCGTGCGTCGGCCGGCGCGCAGTTGCACGGCTTCCGCACGCCGAGCGGCAACATCGGCTGCATGGCCGCCAACCAGGACGGCCGGTGGGAGCTGCGCTGCGACATCGGCGAGAAGGAGTGGAGCGGCCCCGCCGTCCGCGACTGCGAGCTGGACACGGGCGATTCCATGGGCATGAACGCTACCGGGCGGCCTTATGCCGTGTGCCACGGCGACACGGTGCTGGGGCAGGGCGCCGCGCTGGCCTACGGCACCACCTGGCGTGCCGGCCCGTTCAACTGCACCTCGCAGCGCACGGGCGTCACTTGCCGCAACCGCGCCCAGCACGGCTTCACGCTCAGCCGCACGAGCTACCGCATGTTCTGAGGTCCTGACGGCCGTTTCACCAGCGGTGTCGGAACGCGCGAACGAGCTGGCCAGATGGACTACGGCGCCCCGGCGGAAAACATCCGCCGGGGCGCCGTGTTTTTCATCAAAGGACGACTCGCCGCCGCGCTACTCGTTTCCGATCGGCGAGCCGGGGGGCGGGGCGAGCGGCTCGCGACGCTCCCGCGCCTCCCAAGGGCGGTCGAGGAAGCGGCCGATGTCGTCGGCCAGCAGGCGGTAGTGCGCCTGGTCGCCGCGGTCGGCGGTGACGCGGGTGGGGAGCGAGGCGCGCATCCCGCGCAGGCGCTCGGCGGCCTCGGCGCGCACCTGCGGCATCGGCGCGTCGGCGGCCACGTCCATCAGCCGCTCCACCATCGAACGCTGGACGGCGCGCGCCAGCTCGCGGTGGTACGCGTCCGCCCCCGCGTCGGCGAAGACGGCGGCGGC
>Ga0190275_10003521_pt1 | contig 11201 bp, 5 predicted proteins | sample Popmic550T_FD_133745 | JGI IMG/M metagenome (GOLD analysis project Ga0190275, IMG submission 133745) | Populus adjacent soil microbial communities from riparian zone of Yellowstone River, Montana, USA - 550 T | ecosystem: Environmental > Terrestrial > Soil > Riparian zone > Trees stand | place...
CTGACGAGGCGGGCGTAAATGCCGCCGTCGGGGTCGCCGTTGTTGAAACTCGTCCACACGACGACGAACGAGCCGTTCGGCGCGACCGCGACGCGCGGCTCGCCCGACAGCACGCCCGCCGGCCCGACCAGCACCTCGCCGGTCGTCGGGTCCCCCGCGGCGTCGTACTTCCGCAGGTAAATGTCGTTGCCGCGGCCCCACACGACGGCGAACGAGCCGTCGACCGCGACCGCGACGCCGGGCCGGCCGGACGGCTCGCCGGTCGTGTTCACCGTGACCACGCCGCCGGCCGGCTGGCCGTTCGCGGCGTATCGCTGGAAGCGCAGCTCGCGGGTGCTGCCGAAGTTGAGCCACGCCGCGACCGTCTGCCCGGCGGCGTTGCGGCCCACGCCCGCGTAGCTCTGGTCGCCGAACCCCTCGGCGACGGAGAACTCCGTGCCGCCGCTCGGGGTGAAGTTCGGGTCCACGTCCACGTCGATGACGTAGTCGCCTGCCGTCACCTCGTTCCCGTACACGGTGACTGTGTACGTCTCGCCCGGCCGCGCCGTCAGGCCGACGAGCTGTTCCGCGCCGCCGCGGCCGGCCGCGTTCGCAACGCCGATCACGGTGCCGGTCGCGTCGGTGACGCGGAGCGTGGCGTCGAGGTTGGCGAGGTTCGGCAGCAGAGTCAGGCGCACGGTCATGGTCGTGGCGTTGACCGGCGTGTCGAACTGGTAGTGGGCGTAGCGGGCGTTGCTGGCGTAACTGCCGGACCGCGAGCCGACCGACTCCAGCCCGAACAGCTGGATCCGCCCGAAGGCGTCGCGCACCGCCTGCTGCACGCGCAGCCGGTAGTCGCCGGCGGTGGGGCCGTCGGCGCGGACGACGAGGAGGTACTGGTTCCCGCCGGTGAGCGTGTGGACGAGCCGCGGGTTGCCGGCGCCGCCGCCGTCGTCGTCGGACGCGAGCAGCGTGGCGTTCGCGGCTCCGTTGTAGAAGTACAGCCCGGCCTGGGCGTCGAAGTCGCCGCTCACGTCGAACACGAACTCGCCGGTCTGCGCGGGGGTGAGCAGGTAGTAGTGGAACTCCCCGGCCGAGGCGAGCGTGGCGTCGTGTTCGAGAACGCCGCCGGGCGGCGTGACGACCTGCCGCAGCGCGGCCACGGGCACCGGCACGATCTCGTCCGGCAGCGTGCGGGCGTCCGGGTCGAAGTCCACGCGCAGGTCGAACGCCCCGGCGCTGCCGTACATGCCGGTGACGGTGACGTAGTACGTTTGCCCCGCGACGACGGGCACGTCGGCGAGCCGGTCGTCGGCCCCGGTGCCGGCGAGGAAGGCGGTGGCGACCGTCTCGTGCGCCGCGTTCTCGACGCGCACGAACCCGTCGAGGATGCCCGCCACGTCGAGGACCACGCCCATGCGGGTGGCGCCGGCCGGGGCGGTGACGGCGAAATACTTCACGTCGTTGGAGAACGCGACGGTGTTGGCGGCGGACGCCGTGTGGAGCGGCGCCGCGGGGGCAAGCGTGGCGGCGACGACCTGGTTGGGGCCGGTCACTTCCAACCCGTAGGCGCCGAACGATCCGTGCTGCGCGGCGACGACGAACAGGTACGTCGTGCCGCCGAGGAGGGTGCGGGTGAGTTCGGCGTTGCTGCCGGAGCCGTTGTCCTCATCGAAGGCGAGGAGCTGGCCGGTGGCGGCGTCGTACACGCCGAGTACGGTGTCGGTCGAGCCGGTGGTGCGCACGGTGACCCCGCCGCCGGTGGCGAGTGTGAGCTGCCAGATGTCGGGCCGGTGGCGGGTGAGGGTGTAGTTCTCCTCGGAGTAGGCCACGTCGCCGTTGCGGTGCGGGACGATGCCGAAGTTCGGCTTCGTGGCCGGCGGCAGGCCGGCCGGGAGCTGCGGCGGCGGGGCGGCGGGGTCGATGACCTGGAACGTCGCGGTGACGAGTTCGCTGACGTTCCCCTCGTCGTCGACGACGCGGAACACGAGGGTGTAGGTTCCGGGTGCGAGGTCGCGGGTGGCGACGGTGGCGCGGAACCCGCCGTCGGGGTTGTAGTCGACGGCGACGAGTTCGCCCGCGTCGGGGTGTGCGTTGCCGTCGTCGTCGAGGAAGCCTTCGAGGCGGACGACGCGGCCGTCAGCGTCGGCGGCCCCGATGGCGGTGGCGACGACGAGTTCGCCGCGGAGGACGCTGGCGGATCGCAGGTCAACGCGGGTGAGGGTGGGCGCGACCTGCGTGCGGCCGGGCCGCGGCGAGGTGGAGACGTACTGCACGCCGCCGAGGGCGATGTCGGTCCCGAGGCTGGCGACGAGGGGGCTGCGAGTGTAGACGGCCGTGGGTTCGTCCGGGTCGGACGGACCGGAATGGTACGCCTCTCCCGCGGAGCCGTGAAGTTGCGCCACCGCGACCGCGGTCGGGTTCCCGCCGATGAGCCGGAGGAGCGTATCCTCGTTCTCCTCCTTGACGATGATCCAGTCCCACCAGCCGGACAGTGCGGTCTGGTCCGGGTCGTTCGGCTCAGGTAGCACGAGCCGAGCGCCCTCGAATTTATTGCTGAATGCTTCGCCGACATGATTGATGGTGATTTCGACCGTGTTGGACCGGTCGGGGAGCCGGAGTTGGTTGGGGCTGACCACCTGGTTGACAACAGTGCCGGGCAGGTCCGGGTCGATGTTCACAAACCCCTTCTCGCCACCCCCCTGCCCAGGCCCGATGCCGACGACCTCGTCGCTCTCGGAGGTGAAGTTCGTAATCTTGAGCCGGCTCGCCGGGATACGACTGAATTCCTGTTCGGTGGACCCCGCCGCGTCGTGGATGTTCGCGCCAATGAACACCAGCTGGTTCAGGAAGTAGTCCTCGTTCTCCGCGTGGAGCGACAGGGCCGCTGTCGTCACGACCGTGCCCTGGCTGTGGGCGATGATGTTGACGCGACTGGCGGCGGATGAGCCGTAGGTGCGGTTGAGGAGCTTTACGAGAAGGTGGAGGTCGACCGCACCGCGGATGTTGAACTGCTCTTCCTCCCCCCACACGTTGATCAGCCCCGCCAGTGTCCGGTCGTAGCCGTTCTCCTTCCGAGTTTGACCCCAGTAAAAGGTGATGACGTTGGCGTGATCCGTCATCCCGGCCTCGAGCCGCAAGCCGACATCTTGGTGGAATTCGTCCGTCGTGCTCACCCCGTGGACGGCGATGACCGTGGGCTTGGTCTTGTCCCAGTCACCGTGGAGCACGACTCGGTCGCCGAGCGCGGCGCTCAGCCCCGCGGCGAACACCTCCTCTGGGGTACTGGGGGACGCCGAGGGCAGGGCGTCGTTCACCCACAGCGCGCGCTCCGCCAACCACTTCATAATCTGGTCGCGGACCGCGACGTTCGAGGGGTTCAGGAGGTCCGGGTGGAGGGAGGCCGCGTAGTCGCGCAGCCACGACGGCGCCATGCCGAACCGCGTGTTGAACGTCGCCACCGGGTCGGAGTAGGTGGCCCTCACGCGCACCGGCGCACTCGCGGCCGCGTGGGTCGGGGTGCCGTTGGCGATCGCGTATGTCGCCCGCGGGGTGCCCGACGCGCCGCTCGAAGCGTTCGCCGTCACGGGGAGCTGGCCCGACATCGCCAGGTAGCCGTCCGACGTGACCGCCACCGACTGGCCCCGGTTCACGTCCGGGGACGCCGCTTGAATAGTGACCGACTGGGTGCTCAGACCGGGGACGGAGAGCGTGGCGCCGACGTTTGTGAGCACCAGGTTCCCGTTGCCGTCCCGCGGGAGTGCTGAGACCGGGATGCGGGTCGTAAGAGTCAGCGGCTGACCCGGCGAGGGCGTGGAGTTGGACGCCCACACCTCGACCGGGTACAGGTTCTCGCGGATCAGCTTCTCCGGGTCGTGCCACTTCAGGTCGGGGTAGTCGGACCGCGTCACCGTCGGCGACGACAAGCGGTTGAAGTCGTTCCCCTTGTACCCCGGCCCCGGCTGCCACCACGCCCGAATCCCCGACCGGATCTCCAGGTGCAGGTGCGGCGCCGTGCTGCCCGCCGCCACCGGCCCCACCACGCACAACTTCTGACCCCGCCGCACCTGCTGGCCCTTCGACACCACGAAGCCGTCCACGTGCGCGTACATCGAGTACACGTCCTTGTCCCAGCCCCACTGCGTCGTCTTGTGCTCGACGATCACCACCTTCCCCCACCCGCCGCCGACGTCCTTCACCTCCGTCACCTTGCCGTCGGCGATGGCGTACACCGGCGTGCCGGTGCTGCCGCGGAAGTCGGTGCCGAGGTGACCGCGGACGGTGCCGAACCCCTGGCCGAAGTGCTGCGTCACCACCGCGCCGCTGCGGCCGTCTCCACCCGCCGGCACGATCGGGTACTGGAAGTGCGACGGCCCCTGCGCCGCCACCGCGTCCAGCAACCCGTCCCCCTCGCCGGGCGCGACCCGGCCGCGCAACCGGTCCCCCTCGTGCCGCACCACGTCCGTCAGCGCCGCCGTCAGCGCGGCCGGCGACGGCTCGGCCAGCGCCTCGGCGATGGTGTCGGGGAACACCCACGCGCGGTCGTCCGGCCGCGCGTTCCCCGGGTCGTTCGCCTCGGCCAGACCGAAGAACCGACCCCACAGCGCGAACCGGCCGTCGCCCCCGCCGACGAAGATCGTCGAGTACGGGCCGGCCGCCGGGCGCGTCGTGGTGTACGTGACCGTGCCCGCCGACTCGGCGGTCAGCACGGCCGCGACCTGGTTCAGCATCGCGGCCTCGGACCCGGCCGCGCCGACCGCCGCCGCGGAGAACGCCGGCACGTCGAGGTCGGCGACGACGACCGGGCCGCGGTAGGTGAGGTCGTTCGCCCCGCCGCCGTGGAGGAAGAACACCGGCTCGCCGCTCGGCTGGATGCGGTCCTCGAGCCGGGTCACCCCGAGCGTCACCTGCCGCGGGCGGCGGGGGCGGAGGGCGGCGGTGAGGATCCGACGGGCCGTGGGCATCGACCAGGGCATGGGAGAGCTCCGTGGGCGGTCGGGGGGCGACTATTCGGGCCGGGTCGGGGGCAGCGTCTTCAGCAGTTTCGCGGCGAGCTCGATCTCCTCGCGGATGCTCGGCCCCTGCGGCGGCCGCTGCCGCCGGAGGTGGTCGAACGCCGCGGTCAGCTCGCGGGTCATGTCGGCGGCGGTGGCCGTCAGCAGCGGCGGCGGGAGGCGGCCGGCGGTCGTCGGGAACACCACGCTCGTGTGCATCTTGCCGCGGAACCTGCCGCGGTGGGCCGGGTCGCCGCGGCCGGCGACGACGTGGGCGGTGAGTTCGGCGGCGAGCCCGCGCGACCCGTCGCGCGCCCAGAACAGCGCGGTGTTCGGCAGCGCCTCGGTGCCGCCCCACTTGCCGGCCCGGAACGGTTCCAGGTCGAACTCGGCCCGCGGCCGCTCCAGCGTGAGCACGGTCAGCTCCCCGGCCACCCGGGTGGTGACGGCGTTCCACGGGGCGAACGGGTGCTCGGCCCGGACGCGGAGGGTGTCGCCCGGCTTCAGGTCGAGGACCAGGACGCCGAGGGTGGTGCCGAGGTGCTTGCCGTTGTGGACGACGCCGAACGGCTGGTACCACCCGCCGCGGAAGGCCGACTCGCACGCCATCCGCACCCGGCCGGTCGGGAGGTCGAGCCGCGCGTCGCCCAGCGGCAGGTCGCCACCGCCGGCCCCGCCGTCGGTCTTCCAGGTGAGCCGGCACGGGAGGAAGTCGTTGAGCAACTCGGCCCGGACGGTGCCGCCGGGCGCGGGGCCGGCCCCGACCGGGTCGCCCTGGAACGACACCGAGCGGAGGGCGCCGGCGCCGCCCGGGGAGGCCTCGGGCGGCGGTCCTGGCACCGGCCCCGCCGCATCCACGAGCTGGCCGGCCGGGAGGAGGGCGCCGTTCTCCTTCTCCAGTCGGGCGGCCCGCGCCTCCAGCCGGCTCACCTCGCCGCGGGCGACGGCCCGTTCGGCGCCGTACCCCGCGGCGACCGCCGCCAGCACCACCGCCGCCGCCGCCGCACGCCGGACCCGCGGCCGGGCGACCGGCGCCGCCGCCGCCGGGGCGGCGCCGGTGACGGCGCGCATCAGGCCGATGGTCGCCGCCAGCTCGGGGTCGGCGAGCGCGCGGGCTTCCACGGCGTGGGCGTCCGCGGCCGGGAGGAGGCCGGCGACGTACAGGGCGGCGAGGTCGTCGTGCGGGTCCGTCATGCGTCACCCTTGGGGCGCCGGTCGTCGAACAGGCGTCCGATCCGCTCCGCGAGCCGCCCGGCCACCCGCCAGGCGGCCGCGGCCAGGGCGTCGGGCTTCGGGAAGTAGTCCGCCGGCGTCCGCTCGGCGGGGGGCACGTCGTCCGCGGGGGGGCCGGACAGCGCCCGCCACACGTCCGCGACGGCGGCCGGGTCGAGGGCGTCGCCGCGGAGGACGGTTGGGGTGCGGCACAGGTGGGCGTAGGCGATCGCGTCGGGAAACGGCAGCAGCACGCCTCCGGCCGCGGGGCCGCCGACCGCGCGGGCGGCGTGGGCGATGAGGGTAGCGTCGTCCGGGACCAGGTCGCGCGTCTCGACGCCCAGGCACCACGCCATCAGGGCCAGTTCGCACAGCCCGGTGTCGGCCGACGGCCGGGCGGCGCCGGCCTCGGTTCCTCGGCGGCTGAACAGGTTCTCCCGGCAGAGCCCGACCGCCTTGCTGATCTCGTCCTGGTTCCCCGGACGGCGGCCGAGCGCCTTGTTCCGGTCGATCAGTCGCTGGACGCGCTCCTTCCATGCCCGGGCTACGGCGAACGTGAGGCCGGCGCGGATCAACGGCACGTCGGCACGCCGCCACCACGGGGTGCGGAACATCCGTACCGTGGGACCGCCAGCGCCGCCCACGTCAACTCCTCCGCCCGTACCCGGAACAAGTCCTGCCGTACGGGATTACTTTGCGAGGCCGTCAAGTGCGCCGGGCGCACCCTGGGCCTGGGCTGCCGGCGGCTGGCGCGTCGCCGGCAGGGGAGGACGTTGCGGAGTCGGCCTGTACGTACAGTCCGTAAGGGTGACATCGAATAGCTCGTCCCCCCCGATCCCAGACTGGATCGTGTCATCCCCGGCGGCACCCGCATCCGTCCGCGCCCGGTCCACCTGGAGCTGCCACAGCCCCGGGGTTAACGCTCATCGTGCGGTGGGGCGTCAGCGAATGCGTCGAAGTCGAGCCGCTCGTTGCCGCTCAGCTGATCCGCCGCGGCGCGCCAGCATCCGGTGTCGGGCTGGTACTCGACGGACGCGCCGGTGGGGGGCGCGGTTATCCCGTGCACCGCGTGGTGGTGTTCGGGTCGGTCGCGCGGCGAGGCAACGACGGACAGTGACCTCGCCGTCGCCGTCGCCGTCGTCTGCGACCCATTCGCACCGAGCCGGCAGGAGGAGAACATCGCCCTCCGGCAGGTCGGCTGGGCCGTCGACACCCGCATCGAGCCGTTCGCCCTCCACACCGACGACTTCGGGAAGCCGTACTTCGCGCTCCCCCAAGAAGTGGAGCGGGAGGGGTTCGAGGTGTGACCCCGGGGCGGCACTCGCGGCGGCCGGAAGGTCGTTTGCGGCTTCGAAGCGCCCAGCACGATACTGACGCTTACCGAACAAATGCTGGCGGAGTCGATCACCTCGAAATCAAACCTACCCTCTTGTAATTGTGCCGAATTCACATTTACAGTACATCCCTGATGTTTCTCAAGTGCTTCCAGGGCTGTTAGTTGCGCTATTTCTCTTGCCCCTCACGGCTGGGCGGCGTCCGTCCCCCAACCGGCAAGGTACGGGAGTCTCCTCCGGGAATGCCGGGGGTCGCTACGAGTGGTTTCCCCGCACCATCCAGCGGGACCACTGACCCGAATGGGAAACACGGACGCAACATCCACTCGGGCAACACTTTGAAAATAACCTGACCGTACTGCTAAATGCCTCCGATGGGCCGATTGAGTGCCCCCAACCCCTTCTCGGCCGGGCGCTAAAATCGGCCGCCGGCGACTTTTTCTCCCATTTTCTCCCGGAATCGCCGCAGCTCGAATCCTCTTCCTGTAGGAGGCTCCGATGAGCGCTCATTCCGCCCAGCTCGTCGCCCACCGCCGAAGCATCGAAGCCTATATCCGATGCGTGGTTCGAGACCCGGACATCGTGGAAGAAGTGTTCCAACTGGCGGCCGTGGCGATCCTGCAGGACACGTCACCCCTGTTCGAGTCCGACAAGGACTTCCTCCCCTGGGCCATCGGGGTCGCTCGGAACCGGTGCCGCGAGTTCTTCCGGAAGCGGAATACGAGCCGCGAGCTGGCCACCGACCCAGGCGTGCTCGACGCCTTCCAGAACGGTCTGCTGCGGGTGCTGGCACGCGAGTCCTGCACGGCGCGGGAGGACGCCCTCCGCTCGTGCTTGGGCCGGCTCGGCTCGGCGGACCGGAAGCTCCTCGACGAGTGGTACGGCGGGTCGCGCCGACGGGCGGCGGCGATCGCGGACGAGTACGGGCAAGCACGCAACTGGGTGTACAGGCAGTTAACTAAGGTCCGCGTGCGACTGCAGGGGTGCGTTTCGAGCAAACTCGAGGCGGGACCACGATGAACGAGACCGAGCTGCTGATCGCGTACATCGACGGCAAACTCTCTGCCGACGAACAGGCCGCGCTGGAATTGCGGCTCGCGGCCGAGCCGAGGCTGTGCGAGGCGCTGGCCCAGGTCGTCCTGACCGAGACTGCTCTCGCGGAAGGGTGGGTGCGCGACGGCCAGCGCCGCGACCCGTTGTCGGTCGCCGGCCGCCCGCACCACCGCTGGGGCGCGGTCCCCGGCCTCGCCGGGGCGGCCGCCGCCGTCGTGGTCCTGACCGTTGCCGTGTCGCTCGCCGGCGCGATCGAGTTCCGGTCCGAGCGGGACGCGGCGGAGCAACGGGCGCGAGACGCCGACGACGCCCGCCGCCGCGCTACCGCCGACGCTGCTACCGCCCGGGCCGGCTACGACACGGCGAACAAGCAACTCTCCCAAGCCAGACTCGAGGTCCAACGAAGCCGCGCGGCCGAGTCGATCCTCCAGGAGTCGGCCCAGATCGCGCAGGTCGGCCCACTCCAGAGCCTCGCGTACGTCGGCACGATCCTGCCGGCCGCTGTCCAGCCGGGCGAGGTCGAGGTGACGGTGCGGAACGACTACCTCCCCTGCCGGATCGTGCTCAAGAGTGACGCGGACAGCAAGGTCCGCGACGTCGTTGCGCCGCGGGGCGACAGCAAGGTCACGATCCCCGCGGGCAAGGTCCGCGTCTCGTGCGAGCCGATGTTCGGCGGGGCGTGGTTCCAGCCGTTCGGTGTGGTCGACCGGCGCGGCTACCTCGGCACCAGCCTCGGGCCGGTCCTGCTGACCGTGAATGCCGGCGAACCGCTCCACGTTCGCATGGACCAGCCGTTCCCGCCGTGGAACGCGACGATGCTCCGGGTCAAGGGCGAGTGGGTGATCGTCACCCTGGAGCGCCCGTGGGCCGAGCTCCAGGTGAAGGAGTTCCGCGCCGGCACGTTCGGCGGCACCGAGGAGTTGCCGAACACCGCGCTGTTCTGGGCGCGGGACAAGTCGGGCGGGATGGCCGAGGAGCTGGCGCGGTTCTTCGTCGCCAACCGGGACAAGAACCGCGACGGCAAGTTCCGCGGCCTCCGGCACACGAGCCTGATCGTGCCGGCGACGGCGTCCGGCGTGACCGCCGGGATTAAGACGCTGACCGCGGACGAGTTGGTCGGCCCACTGACCGAGGCGTTCGAGTACCTGCGGAGGCAGCGGCCCCCGGCAGGGCCGACGATCGAGCAGGAGATCGCCCGGGCCGCCGAGTTGCTCCTGACCTTGCCGAAGAAGTGACGCCGGCGGCGGGGCCGCAGACGGCCCCAACGCGAACGGGTCGCCTCAGTAACGCCCGGCGTTCTTGCAGCAGTACCCCAGTGCGCGCGACGAGCCGCGCCACCCACTCCGGGAGCAGGTCATGGGAAACCGTCGAATGATGTCGTGGCTCCCTGGTGGGAGACGCCACGCGCCGGTATTCGACTCCCGGCACCAGGCCTGTCGGCTGCTCGTGGAGGCGTTGGAGGATCGGCGAGTCCTGTCGCTGTTCGACCTGATCGATTCGAAGGCGGAAGACAGCTACAACGCCGCCGCCCTGAACATTCAAGACATTTACGGCGCGCAGGCGTCCGGTGCAGTGAGGATCCTCTGGTCCGGCGCCTACGACCGCGCCGCGGCCGCCGGTCCGCTCTCGAATCAAGTGACCGGGGCGGGGGCCACGATACTCGACGCCCACCGGGATTACATCGCCGAGTGGCAGGCGAGCGAGGCGGTCGCGGGTGCCCCGGCGTTCACCTCGGGAACCGAGATCGCCGTGAAGAACCTCGGTGACCTGGCAACGGGGTCGTTGAGGAACACCCTGAGCAGCCCGACGGTTCAGTTCGAGGTTGGGATGGCGGCCGTCTGCTGGATCGTCGATCCGGTCAGCACGGGCGCGCTGACCCCGTGGTGCACAAGCTTGACGGTGCAAGCGGCGCGGACGTTCGCGGTGGAATTCGCCGTGGACTTCATGACGACGGCCGGGCATCAGGCGATCGACAGCCTCGACATCTCGTCGGCGAACAAGACCCTCGCACACGCCCTGATCGACGTGACCGCGACCGGGTACGAGTTGTTCGACTCGACCAAGGGGTTGCTCGAGGCCTCGAACTTCAGCGACGCACCGGACCTGCTGGAGCGCGTCTACCAGCGGGCCGAGGCCGGGTCGGAATTCGTCGGATGGGTGGAGGGCCTGCGCGACGTCGCCACCGACCTGTTCCGGGCCAACGACCCGGCGACAGGCGGCTTGACGGCCGCGACGCTGATGAGTTCGGCGATCCAATTCCAGGGCCGCCGGGTGGGCGAGGCCGTGTTGGACATCGCCTCCCAGCGGGCGCTGACGGGCGGGGAGAAGAAGGCCGTCCGCGGGCTGTTCACGGACCCCAACTTCACGACGGGGTTCCTCGGGTTCACTCCGGCACAGGCGGCTCAACTGTTGCAGGCCGTCGGACCGCTCACCGAGTTCGTCAGCATCCAAGGCGGGCAGGCCCTCATCCTCGGAACGGACGGTGTCGACACGATCGACGTGTTCAGTGCCGTTGACATCACCGGGGCCGTCGAGATCACGGTCAACGGCGGGTCGCCCGTGATCCTGCCTCGGTCCGCGGTCCCGAACGGCGTGGCGGTCTACGCCCGCGGCGGAAACGACAACGTCA
>Ga0190275_10003522_pt1 | contig 11199 bp, 10 predicted proteins | sample Popmic550T_FD_133745 | JGI IMG/M metagenome (GOLD analysis project Ga0190275, IMG submission 133745) | Populus adjacent soil microbial communities from riparian zone of Yellowstone River, Montana, USA - 550 T | ecosystem: Environmental > Terrestrial > Soil > Riparian zone > Trees stand | place...
CCGGCTACACGACCTCGCCGAAGATGTCCGTGACGTACACCGGCGGGTCATTCATGTCGATCAGGTACCCCTCGCCGGGCACCAACTGCTGGCGGAACCGCTTCAGCGCCCCCGTCTCGTCCGAGTCCGCCGTCACGATGAAGTAGCCGGCCGCGTCGTCCTTCACCGCCCGCACCCGGGCGCCGCCGCGGTCGTCCGCCGAGCCGGCCATCACCCGCTGCAACTCCGCCCCCGTCGGCCCCGCGAACACCGCCAGCACCGGGCCGCCGCCGACGCCCGAGCCGGTAATCACCTCGGCGATGCCGTCGCCGTCCAGGTCGGCCGCGGCCACCGTCACCCCGCCGCGCGCCGTCTCCTCGTACGCCATGAACTCGTACCGCAGCATCCCGCCCACGCCGTCGAACACCCGCACCCGCGGCCCGCCGCCCTCGCCCGTCCCCACGATCAGCTCGTCCTTGCCGTCGCCGTCCAGGTCGCCGACCGCCACGTTCACGCCGCCGCGGAAGTCGTCCTCGTAGGCGATGACGTTCGCCAGCTCGGCCCCGGTGGCGCCGTCGAGCACGCGCACCCGCGGCCCGCCGCCCTTCCCCGCCGCCAGCGCCACGTCCAGCACGTCGTCGCCGTTCACGTCGCCGACCGCCACCCACACCTCGCCCTCGAACCCGTCGAACGCGACCGCCGTGCGCAGCACCCGGCCGGTGTCGTCGCGCCAGTCCACGAACGACTTGCCGACCCCCGGCGACACGCTGAACCCGGCCGGGTCGGTCGTCGGCTGCCCCACGACCGGCGGCGGGGGCGGCGGCGACGCCGGCGGCGGCGGCACGCTCGGCGGCGGCACCGTCGTATCGACGGGCGGCGGCGACGTGGCGAGCGCCGACAGGTTCACCGTCCAGCTGTTGTTCGCCTCGTCGGCCTCGGCCACGGCGCCGGCGGCGTCGAGCTTCACCGTGAGGGTGGTGGCCCAGGTCGGGGCGGTCAGGCCGCGGGCCGACACCACGACGCGGCCGGTGTTCCAGTACAGCGGCACGTCGAGGTCGGCGGCCTGGGTGCGGCCGGCGCCGTCGCCCCACACCGCCGTCACCCGCGCCGACGCCGCCGTGTGCGACGCCGCGCTCATCATCTTCCCCGTCACGCCGACGGTGAAGTCGGCGCCGACCGTGTTGTCGCTCGCCTTCGCCGCGGACGAGGTCTCGAACGCCAGGTCGGTGGGGGTGATGGTCTTGTCGGCGAGGGTGACGGTGAGTTCCGCCGTGGCGCCGCCGGTGCCGGTGAAGTCGGCGTGGAGGGAGTAGTCGGCCACGTCGAACGAGCCGGCGCCGTCGAGCGGGCCGAGGGGGCGGTTGCCGGAGCCGTTGCTCGGGGTGTAGTAGACGGCGCCGCCGGCCAGCGGCTGCGTGACGTTCACCGTGCCGCCGGCGTCCTCGAACTCCAGCTCGCCCTGGATCACCTGGGCGAAGCTGACGTTCGTCGTCTTGATCGTCGCCGACGGACCGCTGCCGGCCGGGGGCGGGACGGGGACGGCGAGGCCGAGGCCGCTGCCGCTGCCGGCGACCGTGACGGTGCCGCTGGTGCCGGCGGTGTTGCTGCTGTAGAGCAGCTGGCCGGTGACGGTGACGGCGTTGGTGGTGGTGACCGGGGTGCCGCCGGCGACGGGGTCGGTGGTGGTGAGGGTGCCGGCGGCGGTGAAGTCGAGCGGGCGGGCGGAGGTGGTGCTGGTGACCGTGCTCGGGACGACGCGGTCGTCGAGGCGGTCGAGGGCGAGCCGGGTGCGGGCGGCGGGCGTAGTCATGGCGACCTCGCGGGCGGTACGCCGCGCGCGGCGCGGCAATCGGTACCGGTCGTATCGGTCGGGCGGGCGGGCGGAATAAACGGAAAACTCCGCCGGGGCGGGGGCGGGGGTTGCCCAGGTTGCCCCGAAACTACCTACTTTCCCGGCCGTCGCACCACACGTACACTGGCGGCGGGAGTCGGCCGCCCGTCGGCGGCCCCCCGCACTGAGAGCCCACCATGCGTCTCCCCCGACTCCGCCGCGCGACGGGCTTCACCGCCCTGCTCGCGGGCGCCCTGCTGTTCGCCCCCGGCGCCGCCGGCCAGCCGCCCGCCCCCAAGGTCGCCACCGCCAAGGGCCAGGTCAAGGTCGGCGTCCACTCGTTCAAGATGGACGCCGGGTTCATGTACAAGGTGAAGGTGGAGGCCAACGGGTTCACCCCGGCGGTCCTCATCCGCCCCGGGGCGTTCCTCCGCACCGGCATGGACTACCGCGGCGGCGAGGTGCAGGGCGACACGTTCGAGGGCTACGTGCTCCCGAAGGAGAGCCGGTCGTACCGCGTCGTCGTCACCCCCAACCTCGACGACGACGACCTCGACGGCCAGCTGTTCGACTACTCGGCCAGCGTCACGCCCATCCCGATGGCCAAGACGCCGCTGCTGGACGAGAAGGGGAAGACGACGGCCAACGACCCGCCGTACCAGAACCCGAACGGCGGCGGGAACCGCGGGCCGCACAAGGCGTTCGACGTGAACTTCAAGGCCGGCCAGATCTACATCATCACCCTCGACATGGCCCAGCAGGGGCAGCAGTACGACCCGTACCTGCTCGTCGAGGGGCCGGGCGGCAAGGTGGTGGCCGAGAACGACGACGGCGGCGAGAGCCTCAACAGCCTGATCGTGTACCAGCCGAAGCGCGGCGGCGAGCACCGCCTCATCGCCACCGGCCTCGGCAACCGGCCCGGCGAGTTCCGGCTGAAGGTCATCACCACCGCCGCGGGCGCCGCGGGGGCCCCGGGCTCCACGCCGGCCCCGAAGACGAAGCGCGACCCGATCGACGAGAAGTAGTGGGCGGTGGACGGTTCAACCCACGAAGCCCGGGGACGGCCGTCCCCGGGCTTTCTTGCATTTCGTACACTGTCGGCGGGTTCCGCAACCCCGCCACCGTCCCCGTCCCGAGGTGTCCCGATGCGCCTGTTCCGAACCGCCCCGCGGCTCGCGGTCGCCGCCGTCCTGTTCGGCGGCCTCGTCGTCGTCGGCCCCGGGGCCGGCGGCCAGCCCCCGAAGAAGGCCGACAAGGAGTACACCGGCCAGGGCCAGGTCAAGGCCGGCGTCCACAAGGTCCGCATGGAGGTCGGCAAGCTCTACCTCGTCCAGGTCGACGCCGGCGGGTTCACCCCGAGCGTCGCCGTCCGCCCCGGCAACTTCCTCAGCACCGGCGAGAACTTCATCAACGGCGACCAGTTCCGGGCCCACGTCCTGCCGCGGGAGACCCGCGACTACCGCCTCACCGTCCTCCCCAGCGTCGACGACGACGAGCTCGACGGCGGGCCGCTCGACTACTCGGTGACGGTGACGCCGATCCCGATGGCGAAGGAGCCGCTGGTGAACGAGGCGGCGAAGCTGACGTTCAACGACCCGGTGTACCAGAACCCGGGCGGCGGCGGCGGCAACCGCGGCCCGCACAAGGCGTTCGTCGCCAACTTCAAGGCCGGGCAGATCTACATCCTCACCGTCGACGCCGAGGACAAGCAGAACTTCGACCCGTACCTGCAGCTCGAGGGGCCGGGCGGCAAGGTCGTGGCCCAGGACGACGACGGCGGCGGCTACCCGAACTGCCGGATCGTGTACAAGCCGAAGCGCGGCGGCGAGCACCGCATGATCGTCACGTCCGTCGGCAAGGGGCAGGGGTCGTTCAACCTGAAGGTGATTACCACCGTGGCCGGCGCCAAGGGCGAGCAGCCCGGCGCCGGCGGCAAGGACGTGGACCCGGGGAAGGAGTGAGGAGTGGGGAGTCGTTGGGAGTCTGCGGGAGTCGTTGGGAGTCGTTGGGAGTGAGGAGTCCGAGCCGGGGTCTTACTCCTCAACTCCCGCAGACTCCCGCAGACTCCCGCAGACTCCCAACGACTCAACTCGCCAGCGCCCCGCCGAACTCGTCGCTCGACGGCGCGTGCCGGTCCAGCTCCCGCAGCGCCGCCGCCGCGGCGCCCAGCTCGTGCCCCAGGCACTCCACGCTGATCACCAGCTCCGTCAGCGCCGCGAACGGCAGCCCGTCGCTCGCCGCCACCCACCGCGCCACGTCGCCGGCCGGGAGGTGCGGCAGCTTCTTGGCGAAGAACGCCCCGCGCAGCCCCACGTCCGGCGGGTCGATCCGCAGCAGCCGGTCGAACCGCCGCGGCCGGGCGATGATCCGCCGGTCGAGCCGCTCCGGGTAGTTGGTGCTCGCCAGGTTCACCACCTTGTCGATCTGCCCGTTCCCGTCCAGCACCTGCAGCAGCTCGGCGTCGCCGTACTCCTTGATGATGGCGTCGATGTCTTCGAACACGCACACCGCCGGCCGCTCCGGCTCGACCTCGCGGAACCGCGCCGCCCCGTACCGGAACGCCGTCGGGCAGCCGCAGAAGAAGGCGACGTGGCCGGCGCCGACGACGCGGTTCACGAGCTGGTGGATGAGCGACGACTTGCCGCACCCCTGCTTGCCGTAGAACAGGTAGCCGCGGCGGTGGGCGAACCCCAGCCGGGCGAAGCGGTCGCCCATCGCCCAGAACGTGCCGACCTCGGCGAGCACGTCGGCCCACACGCTGTCGGGGAAGGCGATCAGGTCGTCGGTGTGGAGCGGGTGCGGGCGGAAGTGCGACTCGCCGCAGTGGTCGAGGGTGACGGTGTACGCCCCGGGCGGCAGCCGCGGGCTGGTGCGGCCGCAGGTGATGTACGACCCGCTGCGGGTCAGGGTCCATTGCAGGTCGGAGACGACGGGGAGCCGGGTGGGTTGGGTCATGCCCCTCGGGACACGCGCCCCGCGGGCCGGGTTCGCGCCGATTACCCCCGCCCCACGAACGGCATCCCCGTCGCCATCACGGTCATGAACAGCACGTTCGCGTCCGGCGGCAGCCCGGCCATGTACGCCACCGCGCGGGCCACGTGCTCCACGTCCATCGTCGGCTCGGCCATCACCGTGCCGTTCGCCTGCGGCACCCCCGCCGCCATCCGCCCGGTCATGTCGGTGCCGGCGTTGCCGATGTCGATCTGCCCGACCGCGATGCCGAACGCCCGGCCGTCGAGCGCCGCCGCCTTCGTGAGGCCGGTGACGGCGTGCTTCGTGGCCGTGTACGGCGCCGAGTTCGGCCGCGGCGCGTGCGCCGAGATCGACCCGTTGTTGATGACCCGCCCGCCGCCCGGCGCCTGCGCCTTCATCACCCGGAACGCCTGCTGGAGGCAGAGGAACACGCCCGTCAGGTTCACGTCCACGGCGGCGCGCCAGCGCTCGACACTCAGCTCCTCCAGTGGCACCCCCGGCGCGGTGACGCCGGCGTTGTTGAACAGCAGATCGACCCGGCCGAAGGCTCCGACCGCCCGGTCGAACAGGGCGCGGACCGCGGCCGGGTCGGTCACGTCGGTCGGCACCGCGAGGAGCCGGTCGGGGGCGGCGGCGCGGGCGACGGTCTCGGCGAGCGCGTCCGGCCGCCGCCCGGCGAGCACGACGGCCCACCCCTCGCGGTGGAGGGCGAGCGCCGCCGCCCGGCCGATGCCGGAGCCGCCGCCGGTGACGATCGCGACCTTCGGGGGTGTCATGGGGGTATCTTAATACGGGTCGCAACTGAAAGCTGCGCGGCGCGGGTGTGGGGCCGGTTTCCAACCGGCCTTACTCGAACCCATCCCGAGCGACACGAGGGGATGAGGCAAGGCCGGTTGGAAACCGGCCCCACGCCGGACGGCCGGTTGGAAACCAGCCCCACGCCCGCGCCGCGCAGGTTTTGCTTCAAACCCGTATTAGGTTTGGCGAGCGGCGCGGCGTCAGCCCGCCGGTGCGCCCCCATTAGCATAAGGGGCCGCACCGGCGGGCTGACGCCGCGCCGCTCGCCGGGGGTCACCGCGCGTCGATGAACGTCCCGCCGTCGAAGTCGGGGATGGCGGGGAAGTCGGCGGCGGGGCGGCCGGTCTTCCCGTCGAACACGCGGACCGGGCAGCCGCGCAGCCCCGGGCCGGCGGCGCAGGCCACATCCGACACGCCGTCGCCGTCGAAGTCGCGGATCGCCACCCGCACCCCGCCGCGGAACTCGTCCGCGAACGCCCGCCACTCGCTGATCGGTCGGCCGGTCGCCGCTTCGATCATCCGCACCGAGGGCGGGCCGCCGGCGTCGTGCCCGGCGGCGATCAGGCACCGCCCGCCCGCCCCCACCCCGCCGGCCGCCACCCACACCCCGCCGCGCCAGCGCGGGTCGGCGGCCAGGTAGTCGGTGCCGGCCTTCCAGTCGCGGCCGCCGAACACCCGAATCACCGGGGCGTGGTCGCACGGCCCCGGGGCGGCGAGCACGTCGGGGATGCCGTCGCCGTCGGCGTCGCCCAGCGCCAGCCGGGCGCCGCCGCGGAGGGCGTCGGGGAAGGCGAAGAAGCTCGCCGCCTCGCGCCCGGCGGCGACGTCGAACACCTTCACCGCCGGGCTGCCGCCCACGTCCGGGGCCGTGGCGACGAGCGCCCGGCCGTCGCGGGTCCGGTCGTGGGCGGCGACGTGGAGCCCGCCCGTCCACGCCGGGTCGGCGCCGTAGAACTCGGCGACGAGGTCGAGGTCGCGGCCGTCGAACACGCGGACCAGCGGCGGCAGCCCCGGGCCGGGGGCGGTCACCACGTCGGCGATGCCGTCGCCGGTGAGGTCGGCCACGGCGACGCGGACCCCGCCGCGGGTGTCGGGGTCGTAGGCGAAGAAGTCGGCGACCGGCGGGTCGCTCAGCCGGCCGTACACCCGCACCCGCGGCCCGCCGCCGACCCCGGCGCCGACGGCGAACGACCCGCCGGCCGCGGGGTTGAACCCGACCGCCGGCCGGCCCGGACCCGGCGCGTACACCCACCCGCCGGGGCCGCCGAGCTTCGGGTCGGGCGGGACGTACTTCCACCCGCCGTCCTTCGGGTCGAACGGCGGCGGCTCCCCGACCGGGTTGCCCGGCGGCGGCGCGGCGGCGCCGGCCAGCAGCACCTTCCCGAGCCGGCGGTACACGCCCTCCGTCCGCGCCGCCTGCGCCCGCACGTCGGGCGGCACCGCGGCCAGCGACCCGGCCACGCCCCCCCACGCGGCCGTGAGGGTGGTGCGGTAGTCGTGCCGGGCGCGGTCCAGGTCGCCGGTCTGGCGCACGGCCCGCTCGAACTGCTTCGCCGCGACCGCCAGCCCGCGCGCCGCCGGCGCCAGCCCGGGGCCGACCCCCGGCCGGGTGGCCGCGTCGCGCAGCACCTCGGCCTGGTCTTCCAGCGAGTCCGCGAGCCGCACGACCGCGGCGCGGACCTGCGCCGGGTCGGTGGCGCCTTCGGCGAACGCGGCGTCGAGTTGCTGCACCGCGTACCGGACGTGCGACAGCGACAGCCGAGTCGCCGCAGCCGCGAACGGGTCGCGGCGGACCACCCCGGTCAGCTCGGCCACGTCGAGCTCGAGGGCGCCGCGGGCGGCCTCCATCCGGGCGCGGTCGGCCGGGACGCGGCGGGCGGTCTTCGCCAGGTTCACCGCCTGGCGGGCGGCCCGGTCGGCGGCCACGGCGATGGCGGCCCGGCTCGGCGCTGGAATCGCCGGGGCGGCCGCGTCCGCCTTCAGCTTGCCGAGGTCGAGGGCGGCCTGGTCGGCCCACCGGGCGACGGCCGAGTTGCGGAACTGCTCCGGCGAGACGCCGCCGAACGGCCGCAGTGCCGTCGGCGGGGGCGGCGGGGCCGGCGGCTGCGCCGACAACCACCCGGCCGCGGCGAGGAGGGCGGCAACGGCGAATCGAGCTCGACTCATGGCGGGCCTCACGCGGCGGGGGGCGGCCACCTGATCGGCAACTGTTGTACCACGGTCCGGGGGCCATCGCCCAATCCGTTGCCACTGCACGGACGGGCACCATCATTGCTTCGCCTCAATTCCCGGACACGGATGTCCAATCCGCATCCGACACCATCCGGCCCCAACCGGCCGCGGGAGTACAAACATGTCCGCCGTTCCCACCGCCGAACCGCCGGCGGTCACATACGCGTCGCCGGCCGCCGTGCGCCGGGCGCACCTGCCGTTCCTTCACCTCCGGGTGCTGGTCGTGGACGACAACCGCGACGCCGCCGACTCGCTCGCCGACCTGCTCCGCCTGCGCGGCGCCGACGTGCGGGTGTGCTACGACGGCCGCGCGGCCCTGGCGATGTTCGAGGAGTTCGACCCGGACGCGGGGCTGTTCGACGTGAACATGCCGCGGATGGACGGGTGCGAGCTGGCGGCCCGGCTGCGGCAGCTCGCCGGCGACAAGCCGCTGTTCCTGGTGGCGATCACCGCGATCGAAGGGCCGGAGGAGGCGATGCGCGAGGCGCGGGCGGGGTTCGACCTCCACCTGACGAAGCCGGCCGACCCGGCCCGGGTGGTGGCGGCGCTGGCCGCGTTCGGCTAACTCCGATCACACCACCTCGGCCCCGCACCGGGACAAAATCACCGCCGCCTCCCGGTGGCGGGTCACCGCCCGAACGGTCACCACGGTCCGCCCCGCGTCGAGGTGGGCGGCGTAGGCCGGGGTGTCGGCCACCCCCATGATGCCCCCCGCGGCCGCGCCCACGGCCGTCCCCGCGACCCCGGCGACGAGCCCCGTCGCCAGCACGGGGCCGACGAGCGGGATGGCCCCCGTCACGACCGCGACCGCCCCGACGACCCCGCCGACCACACCGCCCGGAACCGCCGTCTCGGCCGCCTTCTCGGCCGCCGCCGGGCGGCCGGTCCCGGTGCCGTGCAGGCCGCCGAGAACGCGGACCTGCCCACCGCGGAAGCCGGCGCGCCGCAGCTCGTGCACTGCCCGCTCGGCGTCGGCGGCGTCCTGAAAGACCCCGGCAACGGTCACGATTTTCCGCCCGGCCATAACCCCCCTCGCTTGGTTCGCCCCGGGGACCAGACGCAATTATGAAGCCGGGAAAACGAGCGGGGGCGGGGGTAACAACCCCCGCCCCCGTGCCCTGTCGGTTCACGACCGCCGACGATCACCAGCGGTAGTTGTAGCGCGAGCCGGCGTAGGGGCTGGCGCCGAAGCCGGGGTAGGTGTAGCCGCGGTTGTAGCCGCCGAAGTACGGGTTGACCCCGGACTGCTGGTAGACGTTCGTGCCCCAGGCGTTCTGGTAGCGGTACTGCTGCGCCTGGGCGCCGGTGTACGGGTTAAAGTACTGCACGCCCTGCTGGCTGCTGTACGGCGTGACCACGCCGCCCTGCTGCACCACTCCGCCGGTCCACGGGTTCACCGTCTGGTACCGGTACACGTACTGGGCGTCGGCCGGGCTCGTGAAGGCCAGGGTGCCGCCGGCGGCGAGCACGGCGGCGAGGAAGAATCGGGTCATGGTGAGGTCTCCTGAAAGGGCTCGTCAGGAGATACCGTCGCAATCGGCGTGCCTTACCGAGAATCGCCCGCCGCGACGGCCGCGACGGCGCGACGGCCGCGGGGGGCGTCGTCGGTCGGCGGCGGGCCGCGCCACCCGCCGCGGATGAGGAGCACGCGTTGCCGCGGCTGGCCGTCGGCCTCGGCGGTGAGCGCCGCCTCGCCGAGCGTCCCCGCGGCCGCGGCCGGCGAGCCGATCACAAGATGGTCGTCCGGCCCGAGGAGGAGTTCGAAGCCGAGGCCGGGGTAGCGCTCGACGGGAACCTCGCCGGTGACGGTGAGGCCGGTGCCGTCGCCGTTCGGGCGGTAGACGTCGGCGCGCTCGCCGTGCTGGAGTTGCGGCTCGCAGTACACCTTCAGCCGGCCGTCGCCGCCCCACGTCGGCCGCACCAGGATGCCGCAGCGGGCGCCCTTCAGGGTCACGTCGCGGCGCTCGCCGGCCAGGTCCGGGAGTACACGGAACGAGCACGGGTCGGGCGGCATCGACGTGGGGAGTACCACGTCGGGGCGGGAGCCGAAGGTGAAGCCGTGCGGATCGACGGCGTCGGTCTCGAGGAGGCGTCGGAAGGCCGCCGGCAGGGCGCCGCTGACGACGCGGACGCGGAAGCCGTTCTCCGCGAGGATCACGTCCGTCTCGGCCGGGAGCGGCGGCTTGGCGGTCGTCCAGAGTTCGCGGTCGAGCACGTCGTCGCCGAGGGGCCGTTCGACGAGCACCGATTCGACGTAGGCGCCGTCGGGGGCGGCGGCGGGGAGGGAGGCGCGGGCGGGTCCGGGGCGGTCCGCGTGGGGCCACCACTGGCACCCGACCGCGGCCGCACACACGGCCACCAGTACCGCCCCCCCGGCCCGGCGCATCCGGTCCCCCGACCTTCCTGGTTTGTCCCGCGAAGGGCCGGGGAATAGCCATTCGCGCAGAGGCGGTCAAGGCCGCTCAGCGCCGGTAGTCGCGCACGTCGATCTTCAGCAGCGTGAACGGATAAATCACGGTGGCGTACAGGGTGCCGTCGCGGGCCATGTGCAGCGCCATGTGCGCGTGCAGCGGCGTGTACGTCCCGTCCGGCAGCTTGTGGAACCCGTGGCTCCACGGCTTCGCCTTCCCGTCGGCACCCGGGCGGAAGTCGAACCAGTCGGGGTTGCGCACCGTCAGCACGCCGTGGTCCTTCGCTGCCTTCGCCGCCGGGTCGTAGCTGACGAGGTGGTGCAGGTAGCCGGTGCCGTAGCCGGTGGTGTTGTCCACGCGCATCAGCGCGTACACCTTGCCGTCGTGGCCGACGATCAGCGACCCGCGGCTGTCGAAGCCTTTGCCCTTCAACATCGGCCCCAGGTCGGCGACCGGCGTCTTTGCCCCCTCCGCGGCGAAGTCGAGGCGGAACAGGGTGGAGTCCGACATGCGGATGAGGTACGCGGCCTTGCCGTCGGCGGTGGCGGCCCAGCACGCCGGGCCGAGTTTGTCGGCCGCGGCGCCGACCGGCTTCCCGTCGGAGGCGAGTTCGCGCACCTCCAGCTTGTTCGCGTCCGGGTCGAAGCGGGCGAGCTTGAAGTCCTTCGTCAGCACCACGGCGCGGCCCTTGTGGTCGAGGAGCGTCTGCGCGTAGGCGGTGAGGCGCAAGGTCGGGTCGGGCTCGCGGAACGTCTTCGTCTTCAGGTCTTCGATCACCCAGTGGTGGTCCTCGCAGGTCACGACGTAGGCCAGCCCGCGGCCCTCGTCGGCGGTCACGTCGTTGACGCCCTCGCCCTTGTGCGGCATGCCGAGGTTCGTGGCCTTGCCGGTCTTGGGGTCGAAGCTGATGACGTAGCCGCCGGGGTAGTCGGCGGTGTCGTCCTTGCCGCGGCGGTAGCCCTGCTTGCTGCCGAC
>Ga0190275_10003523_pt1 | contig 11195 bp, 13 predicted proteins | sample Popmic550T_FD_133745 | JGI IMG/M metagenome (GOLD analysis project Ga0190275, IMG submission 133745) | Populus adjacent soil microbial communities from riparian zone of Yellowstone River, Montana, USA - 550 T | ecosystem: Environmental > Terrestrial > Soil > Riparian zone > Trees stand | place...
AATGGCCCCGCGCCCTGAGGGTGTCAAGAACTTCTTCAGACATATTCCGCCACGCGACGAAGTGTCACGGCATATGACCGGGATGACGCGCCGGACGGGGCCCGAAAGTGCTTCAGCGGGAGTTGCGGCCGAGCTGCGCGGTGATCTCGGAGACCTGGTTGTAGATCGACCGGCGCTCCTTCATCAGATCACTGATCTTCTTATACGCGTACATCACGGTGGTGTGATCGCGATTTCCGAACAGCTGACCGATCTTCGGCAGCGACAGGCTCGTGCGCTCGCGGCACAGGTACATCGCGATCTGACGCGCTGTCGCGACGGCCTGAGAACGGCTCGAACCGTACAGGTCGTCGACGGTGAGCTTGAAGTAGGCCGCTGTCGCGGTGATGATGTCTGTCGGCGAGATGACATTCGCGTCGTCTTGATCGACGATGTCGCGGAGCACCGTCTGCGCGAGCGACATGTCCAGGGTCGACCGGTTCAGACTGGCGAACGCCGAGACGCGGATGAGCGCCCCCTCGAGTTCGCGGATGTTCGACGAGACGACGGTCGCGATGTACTCCAGCACCTCATCCGGAATGTGCAACCGCTCGCTCTGCGCCTTCTTGCGGAGGATTGCGATGCGCGTCTCGAGGTCGGGTGCCTGCACGTCGGTGATGAGACCCCACTCGAAGCGGCTGCGCATGCGGTCTTCGAAGCCGGTGAGGTGCTTCGGCGGCACGTCGCTCGTGATCACGACCTGCTTGTCGTGATCGTGCAGGGTGTTGAAGGTGTGGAAGAAGGCTTCCTGGGTCTCGGCCCGGCCCTGCAGGAACTGGATGTCGTCGATGAGCAGGATGTCCACGTCTCGATAACGCGCCTGGAATGCGGAGCCGCGGTTGTTGGCGATCGAGTTGATGAAGTCGTTGGTGAATTCCTCGCTCGAGACGTACCGGACGCGGATACCGGCGTACAGGCTCAGCGCGTAGTCGCCGATGGCGTGGAGGAGGTGCGTCTTGCCCAGCCCGGAGTCGCCGTAGATGAAGAGCGGGTTGTAGGCCTTCGCCGGCGCTTCGGCGACGGCCACGGCGGCGGCGTGCGCGAAACGGTTCGACTGGCCGATGACGAAATTGTCGAACGTGTACTTGGGATTGAGTCGTGTGTCGCTGCGCGAGGCAGCGGATGCCGCGTCGATCGTGTCCTGGATCGGCTGGCGGGTGGGTGTGGACGGAGTCTGCACCGGGATGGGCGCGGTGAGACGGCTGTCGGCCAGTTCGGGATTGACCACGACACGGAATGCGGTGGCGGAAGGGTCGTGCTGCTGATCCTGATCGACCCGCGTCAGCGCCTCCATGATGGGCGTGCGCATGCGCTTGTTGATCTGCGCGGCCGTCAGGTCGTTCGGAACGTCGAGGTAAAGCGTTCCGCCCATCACGCCCTGCGGAACGGCGAGGCTGAGGAACCCCTGGAGCTGAGGGGTGACCCGGTCGTCTCCCGCGAGCTCGTCGAGCACGGCTGACCAGACAGGAACATCTGGAACTTCGTGCGATGACATGGCCCCCCCGGGAGAATCGATGCACCCCAGGCTTTCCCGACGGCGATCTTCACGTCGAACCTGTGGATAACTGCCCGAGCCACGCTAGTCAGCGGGCGTCACGGGAGCAAACTCCACTGTAAGTCCGCATCGCGTGTCATTTCCAGGAGTCTGGGAATCTCTCCCGGATAATGTGGGCCGATCGCGCTCAGTTTGAGTTATCCGCCCCGGGAACGTAACCTTAATCGGTTGACTTATGCCTTGACGGCAGTCCCGTAGCCACGTCCCCGGTCTGAGCATTCCGGCGACATCCTGATCCGGAAGTGATCTCATGACCAAGCGCACGTTCCAGCCCAACAACCGCCGCCGCGCCAAGAAGCACGGTTTCCGTGCCCGCATGCGCACCCGCGCCGGCCGCAGCATCCTCTCCGCTCGTCGCTCCAAGGGGCGCACCGAGCTCTCGGCCTGACCCTCCGGCGGTGCTCGCGAGGCCGAACCGACTCACCCGCGGAGCGGATTACAAGGCCGTCGTCCGCAGGGGTCGCCGGTGTGCGGGAGCCCACACGATCACTTATGTGACGGCATCCGGCGAATCGCGCGCCGCACGTTTCGGCTTCATCGTGAGTCGACAGGTCGGAGGAGCCGTGGTGCGCAACACCGTTCGCCGACGCCTCAAGGCCGTCTGCGCCGAAGCCCTGCCGACCGTTCGACCGGGAGCTGACATCGTGATCCGCGCCCTGCCGAATGCGGGAACGGCGCCGTTCGCGGATCTTCGCGACGAGGTCACCCGCTGCCTCACCCGGAGTGCGGCATGAGCACATCCACCCTCCCGATCGCGTCCGTCGGCAACGGCCGTTTCGAGCCGGCCTCGGCGACCCGCTCGATTCCCCTTCTCCCGCGTAACACCGTTTTGAGCTTGCTCCATGGTTATCGTGCGACCATCTCCCATGCGTATGGCGACGTCTGCAAGTACTACCCGTCGTGTTCGGCCTATGCGGTCGGCGCGGTTCAGCAGCACGGCGCACTCAAAGGCTCTGTGATGGCGGCCGCCCGCATTGGGCGCTGCCACCCCTGGGCGAAGGGCGGCGTCGACGACGTCCCCCTGCACACGGACTTCCGGTACGAGCTGACCCCCCGGGGCTTCGTCGTACCTGTCTCCCTCAGAAAGGACTGATCCGTGCCGGATCTGATCGGAATCATCCTCTGGCCGCTCAAGTGGCTGGTCGAGCTCGTGCTCGTGTCTTGGCACTGGCTGTTCACCGCGATGGGCTTGCCGGCGGCAGCGGGCATCACCTGGGTGCTCGCGATCGTCGGATTGGTGCTGGTGGTCCGCTCCGCGCTCATTCCGCTGTTCGTGAAGCAGATCAAGAGCCAGCGGAAGATGATGGAAATAGCCCCTGAACTGCGGAAAGTTCAGGAGAAGTACAAGGGCAAGAAGGATCAGCTCTCTCGCGAGGCGATGAGCCGCGAGACCATGGGGCTGTACAAGAAGCACGGTACGAACCCCGCATCATCGTGTCTTCCCCTGCTCGTGCAGATGCCGATCTTCTTCGCCCTGTTCAGCGTGCTGAACGACGTGACCCGTCACGCGCAGGCCGGCATCGGCGGCGTCGGGCTGCTCACCCCCGAGCTCACCCAGGAGTTCTACAATGCGAAGCTGTTCGGCGTCGCCTCGCTGCACGACACTCTGATCGGCGCGTGGGAGGCCCAGGCGCCGGGCTGGCAGGTGACGGTCGCCATCTTGCTCGTGCTCGTGGTCCTGATGATCGTGTCGCAGTTCTTCACGCAGCTGCAGATCATCTCGAAGAACCTGTCGCCCGAGGCCAAGACCGGCCAGGCGTACCAGATGCAGAAGATCATGCTCTACGTTCTGCCCCTGGCCTTCATCTTCTCGGGTGTCTTCTTCCCCCTCGGTGTCGTCATCTACTGGTTCACAAGCAACGTGTGGACGATGGTGCAGCAGTTCGTGGTGATCCGGAACCTGCCGACTCCTGGCTCCGAAGCGGCGAAGATGCGCGAGGAGCGCCTGGCGCGCAAGGGCAAGGCGATCGACTCGTCGGGCAAGATCATCCCGATGGAGAAGTACCAGGCCGAGCAGCAGCGTCTTTTCGAGGAGGCGGAGCGCGCCAAGGCCGCGGCTCCCAAGCGCCAGCAGCCCGTGGGCAAGCAGCGCGCCAAGAAGCAGGCGCAGAAGCAGCCTGGCGACGGCGGTCCGAAGCCGAGCGGCAACGCCGACCCCGCCCCAGGTGCCGCCGGCGCGGCATCCTGACTCCCCGACCTGAACCCACGATCGAGTTCGAGAAACTGATGACCACACCTGACATCTCCCCCATCCCTGACGCGCCCGTCGAGCGCGCCGCAGCCACCGTCGAGCAGCTCGAGCAGGAAGGCGACATCGCCGCTGATTTCCTCGAGGAGCTCATGGACATCGCCGACATCGATGGGGATCTCGCCCTCGACGTGAAGTCGGGTCGCGCGTACGTCTCCCTCGAGTCGGACCAGCCCGGCTCGCTCGCCCTGCTGTCGGATCCCGATACCGTGCAGGCGCTGCAGGAACTGACCCGCATCGCCGTGCAGAACCGTACCGACCGCTTCTCCCGGCTGATTCTGGACATCGGCGGGTCTCGCGATGCTCGTCAGCAGGAGCTCGAGACGCTCGTCGACCGAGCGATCGAGCGCCTCACCGATGGCGCCACCCAGGCTTCGCTTCCCGCGATGTCCAGCTACGAACGCAAGCTCGTCCACGACATCGTGGCCGACAAGGGCTTCGTGTCCGAGTCGTATGGTGAGGGCCCGGAGCGCCACACGGTCATCAGCCGCGGCTGATGTTTCACGTGAAACATCGATGATCGAGGTCGAGCGCGAGCCTGCGGCAGCCGAGGAGATCTTCGGCGCCCGCATCGAGTTGGCACGCCAGTTCACGCAGGCTCTCGCGGAACACGGCGAAGAGCGCGGGCTCATCGGTCCCCTGGAACCGCCGCGCCTGTGGACCCGGCACATCCTGAACAGCGCGGTGATCGCTCCGCTGTTCTCGGGGCGCGTGGGCGACGTCGGGTCCGGTGCCGGGTTGCCCGGGCTGGTGCTCGCAATCGCACGCCCCGACGTGGAATGGATTCTGATCGAGCCGATGGAGCGCCGGGTCGCATGGCTGAGTGAACAGGCGGAATCGCTCGGTCTCGACAACGTCGAGGTGCTGCGCGCGCGCGCTGAGGACTGGCGGCGGGGACCGGTGCTGGATGCCGCCACCGCGCGCGCGGTCAGCGCGATGCGCACGCTGGTGCCGTTGACCGCCCCTCTCGTGCGCGACGGCGGTGAGCTGATTCTCATGAAGGGCGCTAATGCCTCGGTGGAGATCGATGCTGCGGACAAGCAGCTGCGCAAGTACCGCCTGAGCAACGTGCGCCTCGAGGTCGTCGGCGAGGGGCTGCTCGAGGAGCCGACACGCGTGGTGCGCGCGACGGTCCGCTGACCGGGGTTGTGCGGTTCGGTGGTCGAGGAGCGCCGTCAGGCGCGTATCGAGACCTGGTTCGGACTGCGTCAGTCCTGCAGAGGTCGTCTCAGCTTCTTGCTGAGCGGCTTCAGCTTCTCGAGCTCTCCTTTGATCAGGGCGAGTCGCTCCGCGCGTCCCCAGCGCTGCACCTGCTTCTCGCGGAGGAAGGCGTTCTCGATCCGGGCGTAATACTCCGAGTAGAAAAGCCGCACTGGCGGCGATTCCGCGTGTAACTCAGCTCCCTCGCCCTCATTGTGCTGGGAGAGCCGTCGATCCATGTCCCATGTGCTCCCTACGTAGAGTGATCGGTCACTGCCCTCGAGGATGTACATGAAGGGCATCCTCCGAGCGTGACCCGTCTACATCTGAATTGCAGTGGGTGGAACGGGATTCGGTGACAAAATGCTGACTCGCGGCTCTGTGGAGGAGTCGCGAGCAGCGAGAGGGCCGTCCCGGAGATCGAGTAGCGCGCGCAGCGCGCGTATCGAGATCAAGACCGGATGCCTCTGGCGGTGTCTCGATACGGGCCTGGCGGCCCTACTCGACCACCGGTCGGCGGTGCCGGTGTCTCGATACGGCCCTGGCGGCCCTATCCGACCACCGGGGGCCGCGAATGTTTCACGTGAAACGCGTCCCGGGGTCTCGATACGGGCCTGGCGGCCCTACTCGACCACCGGTCGGCGGTGCCGGTGATCGATTAGCGTGCGTATCGAACATCGAGACCGGGATGCCTCCGGCGGGTCCTGATGTGGGCTGGTGTCCACAGTCGACCACCGCCCACCATGTTTCACGTGAAACATAGCGGGTCCGTGCGCCCGAGCGCCCACGCGGGGGCGGGGCGCGGGTGGCGGCGCGACTAGAGTGGAACGCGATGTCCGTCGGTGCGCGAAAGGGAGGCTGTTTCACGTGAAACATCCCGAGAACGCCGAATCCCCGGCATCCTTCTCGCTCGACGACAGCCCGATCGCACGCGAACTCGCGGATCTCACCGCACGGCGCCGCGTTCTCGAGGCCGTCTCGGTGCGCCTCAGTGGTCGGACGCGCGTGATCACGATCTCGAACCAGAAGGGCGGCGTCGGAAAGACCACGACGACCGTCAACATCGCCGCATCTCTGGCTTCGGTCGGGGCGCGGGTGCTTGTGATCGACCTCGATCCGCAGGGAAACGCCTCGACCGCCCTGGGCGTGCCGCACACCGCCGACATTCCGAGCATCTACGACGTGCTGATCGACGACTTTCCCATCGCAGACATCGTCCAGACCAGCCCGGAGTCGCCGAACCTGCTCTGCGCGCCCAGCACGATCCACCTCGCGGGCGCAGAGATCGAGCTGGTCTCGCAGGTCGCCCGCGAACACCGCCTCCGGACGGCCCTCGACGAGTACCTCGGCAACCTGCAGGAGCGACTCGACTTCGTCCTCATCGACTGCCCGCCGTCACTCGGCCTGCTCACTATCAACGCATTCGCCGCGGCACACGAGCTGCTCATCCCGATCCAGTGCGAGTACTACGCCCTGGAGGGGCTGAGCCAGCTGCTCGGAACCGTCCGGATGATCCAGAAGCACCTCAATCCGCGCCTGCGACTGTCGACGATCCTCCTGACGATGTACGACGGCCGCACCCGACTCGCGCAGCAGGTCGCCGAGGAGGTGCGCAACCACTTCCCGGACGAGGTGCTCGCGATGGTGATTCCGCGGTCGGTACGCGTGTCTGAGGCTCCGAGCTTCGGGCAGACCGTCATCGCCTACGATGGGCAGTCGGCCGGCGCCATCGCATACCGCGAAGCGGCCGTCGAGATGATCCGCCGCGACACCGCGGCCGCCGATGCGAACGACCACGGGAATGCCAGCGCACCCGCGAACGAAGGGGGCTCCTGATGGCCAAGAGAACCGGCCTGGGCCGGGGGATCGGTGCGCTGATCCCCACGAGCGAGACCTCATCAGAGGGGCGTCCGGTCGACGTGTTCTTCCCCGGAGCACCCGTCGACGACGCGGAGGAGGCCGCCGACCTCATCGAGGTTCCCGGCGCTCACTTGGCGGAGATCGACCCGCACGCCATCGTGCCGAACCCACGTCAGCCCCGTACGCACTTCGACGCCGACGACCTGGCCGAGCTCGTGCACAGTGTCCGCGAGTTCGGCGTTCTTCAGCCCGTCGTCGTCCGCGACGTCGGTGACGGCACGTACGAGCTCATCATGGGCGAGCGTCGCACCCGTGCCGCCCGAGAGGCCGGCCTCACCTCGATTCCTGCGGTCATCCGCGACACCGCCGACGAACACCTGCTCCGCGACGCGCTGCTGGAGAACCTGCACCGCTCCGAGCTGAACCCGCTCGAAGAGGCGTCGGCCTACCAGCAGCTGCTGTCGGACTTCGGCATCACGCAGGAGGAGCTGGCCAGTCGCATCGGCCGTTCCCGCCCGCAGATCAGCAACACGATCCGCCTGCTGAAGCTGCCCCTCCCGGTGCAGCAGCGGGTCGCCGCGGGCGTGCTCACCGCCGGTCACGCCCGGGCGATCCTGTCGCTCGAGGACGCCGACGCGATGCAGCGCCTGGCCGACAAGATCGTGAACGAGGACCTCTCGGTGCGCGCGGCGGAGGCGGCCGCGAAGGCACCGGATGCCGGCCGGGCGCGCCCGTTGAAACCACAGGCCGGTGCGCGCCGGGCTCACCTCGATGAGGTCGCCGAGCGTCTGGGCGATCGCCTGAACACGCGTGTGAAGATCTCGTTGGGGGCGAGAAAAGGCCAGATCAGCATAGATTTCGCCAGCATTCAGGACCTCAATCGCATCCTCGGTGAGATCGGCGAGTCCGGCTACAGCTCGGCCTGATCCCGCCCTCGCCCGAGCGCGGCGGCGCGGCGGAGCAGCACGGTGGCTTCGGCCTGGTTGCCGGGCAATGCCGCCGCGGCCAGGAACTCGGCGGCGGCGGCATCCGTCTGCCCGATCTGTTCGAGCAGCTCGCCGCGCACCGCATGCAGCGGGCGGAACTGAGCGAGATCCGCCGCCAGGCCGTCCACCTCGCCGAGCGCGACCTCGGGACCCTCGATCATGCTCACGGCGACGGCGCGGTTCAACCGCACGACCGGTGACGGCGTGAGGGAGTGGAGCGCGTCATACAGGCGCACGATGCGAGCCCAGTCCGTCCGATCCGCGCCCGGCGCCGCCGCGTGGCACTCGGCGACGGCCGCCTGCAGGCCGTAGTACCCGAGCCCACGCCCGAAGGACTGTGCTCGGCGGAGGGCCTCGCTGCCTCGTGCGATCGCCGACCTGTTCCAGCGCCGACGGTCCTGATCGGCGAGCGTGATCGGCAGCCCGTCGGCGTCCACGCGCGCGGCGAAGCGGGAGGACTGGAACTCCATGAGGGCGATGAGCGCCGGCACCTCAGGCTCGGAAGGCATGAGGGCTGCGAGCTGACGAGCGAGCCGGACCGCCTCGCGCGCGACGTCGGGTCGGATCGGATGCCGCCCGTCGCCGGCGGCGTAGCCCTCCGTGAACAGCAGGTAGATCACCTGCAGAACGCTCGAGAGGCGCGCCGGCCGATCCGCGCGACCGGGAACCTCGAACGGCACCGCTGCGTCGGTCAGCGCCCGTTTCGCGCGCACGATCCGCTGCTGGACGGCCGGAACCGTCATGAGCAGCATCCGCGCGATCTGCTCGGTCGTGAGCCCCGCGACGGTGCGGAGCGTCAGGGCCAGCCGGGCCTCCGCGGACAGCACCGGGTGGCACGCCACGAACACGAGGCGCAGCACGTCGTCGTCGATCCGGTCGGGGTCGCCGAGTTCGGGGACGGCGTCCCCCTCCTCGAGGATGCGCAGGTCGCCCGCCATGAGCGATTCGCGATCGGTGAGCCGCTCTCGACGACGCCAGCCGTCGATGGCGCGCCGCTTCGCCACGGCGAGCAGCCACGCACCGGGATTGTCGGGGATGCCGGCGGTCGGCCACCTCGCGACGGCCTCCAGCAGGGCGTCCTGGGCGAGATCCTCCGCCCACCCGAAGTCACCGGTGTGGCGGGTCAGCGCGGAGACGATGCGAGCCGACTCGCCGCGCCAGACCGCCTCGACGGCCCGAATCGCACCGGCGTCGGTCATGCTCCCACTGTAGGCGCGGGACGAACGCCGAGGACCTCAGCGCGTCGTACGCTGGATGAATGGCGACGCACGACGAGGGCCCGAGGCGACGGGCGAGTCTCGAGCTTCTCCGGGCCGAGGCAGCCGACGAGCTGTCGGCCCTCGTGCACGAAAGGCTGCGCGCGGGTGAGGATCCATGGGAGTTCATGGAAGATCTGCCGACCGTCGACGAACTCGTCGTCTTCATCCTGCGAGCCGAGAACATCGCGGCCAACGGCGGCTCGCGACCCAACGCTGCCCGCCACTACCGGGTGCTGCGTCAGATCGCCCTGGACTACCCGCCGCTGACCAAGGCGGTGTGGCGGCTCATCGGCGACGAAAGCCCGCACCGCCGCTGGGATGCGGCGGTGCGGGTCGACGCGACCTGAGCTCACGCCTGGGCAGCGCGCCACTCCTGTGCCTTCTGCAGCCATTCGTTGTCGTCCGGCAGCTCGATGTCGGAGAACTCGTTCACCCGGCGCACCTCGAGGCTGACTCCGGGACCGAGGGGGCACTTCTTCGCCCAGTGCTCGGCTTCCTCCCGGCTGGCCACCTCGAGGATCCAGAATCCGGTGAAGACCTCGCGGGCCTCCGCGTAGGGTCCGTCGGTGACGACGGGCGGCGTAGACGAGAAGTCGACGCGGAAGCCGTCGCTTGCGTCGCTGAGGCCCTCCGCGGTGAGGAAGACCCCGGCCTTCTGAAGGTCTTCGTTGTAGGCGCCCATCACGGCGACCACGTGCTCCATGTCCAGGTCTTCGGCGGCCTGCGCGGCCGCTTCGGGCTCGACCTGCATGATCAGCATGTAACGCATCTTCGTGCTCCTTCTCGATGTACGAACCAGTGCTCGGAGGGGCTGGATCGCCTGCCTCACCCTGTGCGTCGAACGAAAACGGCGCAGATCGACAGTCTGCGCGAAATTCCTTCGGAAGACGATGATGCCGATAATCGCATATACGAGAAAATCCCCGGTCATCTCCCTGAAAGGGCGACCGGGGACTCTCGAAGAAGTGTCAGACGATCACGCGAGGTAGGCGGCGAGGTCCTGCTCGATCGCGTACTTCGGCTTGGCGCCGATGATCGTGGTCTGAACCTGTCCCTTGTTGAAGACCTTCATCGCCGGGATCGACGTGATCTGGTACTTCATCGCGAGATCGGGGTTCTCGTCCACGTTGAGCTTGAGCACCGTGATCTTGTCGGGGTTGTCCGCCTGGATCTCATCGAGAATCGGCGCGACCATACGACACGGTCCGCACCACGCGGCCCAGAAGTCGACGAGAACGGGGCCTTCGGCCTGAAGGACGTCTTGCTCCCAGGTCGCGGATGTCGTCGCCTTGGCGGTCATGTTCATTTCTCCTTGTTCGGAAGTCGTTATTGATCGGAACAGCGCCCCGTGCCGGATTGTTCCGGCGCTCGGGGGACTTTCAGGCGGCGGGAACGCCGGTCTCCGCCTGGTCGGTCGCCCGACTCGGCGTCTCGGTGGCGATCTCGATGGCCTCGGCCACCTGCGGCTCGCCGGACTGCTCGAGAGCCGCGAGGAAATGCTCGGCATCCAGTGCCGCGACCGTGCCGCTTCCGGCGGCGGTGACCGCCTGACGGTAGGTCGGGTCGACCACGTCGCCTGCGGCGAAGACGCCGGGCTCGGAGGTGCGCGACGAACGGCCGTGAACCCAGATGGTGCCCTCCGGGGTCAGTTCAAGCTTGCCGTGCACGAGGTGCGTGCGCGGGTCGTTGCCGATCGCGACGAACAAGCCCTCGAGCGGAAGCTCCCGCGTGGAGCCGTCGACGGTGGAGCGTAGAAGCACGCCCGTGACCGCATCCTCGCCCAGGATGTCGACGACCTGGGTGTTCCACACGAACTCGATCTTCTCGTTCGCGAACGCGCGCTCCTGCATGATCTTCGAGGCGCGCAGCGAGTCCTTGCGATGGATGACGTAGACCTTGGAAGCGAACCGCGTGAGGAAGGTCGCCTCTTCCATCGCGGAGTCTCCGCCCCCGACCACGGCGATCGTGCGCTCGCGGAAGAAGAAGCCGTCGCACGTCGCGCACCAGGAGACGCCACGCCCGGAGAGGCGCTCCTCGCCGGGCAGTCC
>Ga0190275_10003524_pt1 | contig 11193 bp, 10 predicted proteins | sample Popmic550T_FD_133745 | JGI IMG/M metagenome (GOLD analysis project Ga0190275, IMG submission 133745) | Populus adjacent soil microbial communities from riparian zone of Yellowstone River, Montana, USA - 550 T | ecosystem: Environmental > Terrestrial > Soil > Riparian zone > Trees stand | place...
ACAGCCCCGCGAAGATCTCCTTCGACGAGGATCTGCGGGGCGTCCAGCTGCGCACCGGACACTTCACCGGGTTGACGGGAGGGAGCGCCGAGGACGTGTCCAGCGCCATGAAGGACCCGAACAAGGGCGTCAACAACATCAACCAGACGGACGGCGTTCCCCTGCAGCCTAAGTTCTACAGAGTCACCGCGGTGTGCCGGGAGACCGCGGCCTCCACCAGCCCCGAGCGCGAGATCGAGTTCATGGTCCGAGTCGGCCTGTAGCGACTTCTGGACCGAGCACCACCACCGCCGGACGTCGTCACCGCTCCGGACGGGCGGCGGCAGGTGCAGCAGAGTCAGGCCGTCACGGGGCTCGCGGCCCAGGGAGAGAAGTGCCTCGAAGAGGCCGTGTTTGAGACCAGCACCGAGTCCACTGGCATGTTCCCAGCAGCCTCTTCTCTCCCCCGCAGTCTCCTCCAGTCTTGGAGACATAATGGAGACCGCTACTACAGGAGGTCGAAGGCAGTGAGGATTCCGGCGAGCCGTGCACCTTCGGCTTCAAGAACCAAGAAGGGACGTCCGTTGAACGGCTTCACCAGTACGTCGGGTACCTCTTGGTCCACATCGACGGTGACTGTCGGGTCGAGCGTCAATCCCTGCTTCAACGCTTCGCCGACGCTCATGTCGAGCCGCGTGCGCCGATCACCGATCCGGATGAACTGCACCACCGAGTAGTCCGAGAGCAACTTCCAGTTCCCTTCCGCGTCCTTGATGGGCAGGTACGAGAACGAGTTCGCCAGCATCGAATGACGGACCACCCCGAGCGGCTGCCACAACTCGGCGCAGGTGGGGCTCGCGACCATGAAGTGCCGTACACGTTGGGGGATGACTTGAGCCATGAGCGCGTCCTCCAGAATAAGCGCGACGCGGATCGCATTGGTGGTGAGGTGGCGGGCCGAGGCGCCTTGGTGGAGCGCGTCGTTCCGTGCGATGCGGACCAGGTCTAGAAGATGCTGGGGTTCGAGGTTGGTCTGAGGCGTCCCGGCGCCGTCTACGTTCGGCGCCACCAAATGCAAGATGGCCTTCGTGTACGCGTCTAAGCCCTTACCTGTGCCGCCACGAAGGTAGGCCCCGAGGCGCTCGAACGTGAAGAGGAGATCGTGGAAGTCCTCGGCGTCCCGGAGTGCTTGCGCCCGCGCCTCCCGAAGTTGGTTCCGGAAGAACAGAGCCGACGCTTCATCGACCTTTGCTGCCGTGGGCACCATCAGCGCGAATGTACCACAGGGGCGCCTTGAACAAGGTCCCTCGTGCACAGGAGCCGAGGAGCGCGTGAAGGCCGCCCGTCAACGAAGAGGTCTACCCTGGGTCTAAGGCCCAGGTGCCTTCTTCCCACCGCTTCAACGCCTCGGAGGCCGCGAAGGAAACAAGGCCCTCCCCCCGTGCCGCCTCATTCAAAACCGCTTTGGCTTCCTCCGTTCTATGGCGAAGGAGGAAAGCTGCCGCCTTGACTCGAACGTCCATGCGAGGGTGCGCGAACAGAGCGGCGAGTGCATCCCTCCCAGGGTTGCCATGCGCGCACAGCTTGTCGAATGCCGCGTTCACCTGCTTGGCGTGCTTGTTTCCGGTCTTCGCGTCCCCCCTCCAGATCGCATCGGTCTGGGCAGCGGCGTGCTGGGCGAACGCCTCCACGAGTTTTTCGAGATTCACTTCCGAACTCCCCAGATTCCTTTCTGGACCTTCTCGATGGCCTGCAATCCGAACTGGCGTTGGGCCTCATAGGACTGCGTGCTCAGCCACTGTCGCACCGTCAGGCTCCTCGAACCGGTGATTTCCTGTTGAATCGATGAATAGAACCCGCTCAGGCGCGTGTGCAGCCCTTTTTCCAGCGGGATGACGTTCTCGGTGGTGTGAAGGGCATGAGGTCCGAACCGCTCCACGTTGCCTGGTGTCTGCTCGACGAGGTGGTGCCACTGCTTGCCCTTCCCCGCCGAGCCCAAGGCACTCTTGAGGCCGGTGAACGAGCCCCAGGATCTGAAGCCGGCAGGATTGACGCCGGCAGAGGAGCCTCCTCCGCCCATGCTCTGGGCCGCCATGGCGACCGCCGTGGCAGGCAGGGAGATGACGACGGTGCCTCCTACAACGGCCACCGAACTTACCTGTCCCACGTTCGCCAGGTGGATTCCCAGCCGCGAGGCCCCCACTGCCGCCGCTTCCGAGAGGCTGGGCAGCATCGGAAGCCGTGAGGCCAGCAAGGCGGCACCCCCGGCCATGCCATGGCTCACCACCACCGTCACCGCGAGGACGAAGACACGTGCCACCTTGGGGCCGATCCGGTTCGCAAAGCGCTGGCTGGCGTGCTCCAACTCCTCCCACGTGGTTGCCCGATCGGTGGCCCACTTCAACTCCCGGCTCGCGTCCACCACCTCCAGAAAGGTCTCCACTCCCAGATAGATCAACAGGAGCGCTGAGACGATGGCCGCCGCCTTGGTGAACACGGGCTCGGGGTTGGCCGCCAAGACGGCCCAGGTGATGAGCCCCGTCGCGATGACGGTGTAAAAGAGCTGAGGAGCCAGGGTGTCTTCCACCGCTTTGGAGATGCTCTCCTTCAGGGGTTCGAGTGACAGCCCCAGGGCTACCCGCAGCTTGTCCCACAGACTCAGGCCCATCACGTCATCGAGCAAGGAGAGGCAGTTATCCCTGCGCTGGCCCGGCTCGCAGAAGCCGCCGAAGCTCTTGCTCATGAGGCGCTGCCAGCGAGTGTCCTCGTCGTTGTCTGGATAGGAGGCGCGCACCAGCCAGCCTTGCTGAGGAGGGCGGAACGTCAGCGGCGTATTCAGCACCAGCTGCGTCAGCGATTCCTCGAACGCTTCCGCGTCCACCTTCACGGACTGGGTCGAGGTGGGCGGCCTGTACTCCAAGGGCGCCCCCTGACCCGTATCGAGGCGTACCCCACGCGAGGTGGCGCACGCATTGAGCAGAGCCAAGAGCAAGACCGCAGCGGTCAGACGGGTTGCCATGGGCACCCTCCAGATCGAGAAGGGGCCCAGTCTACGGGAGCGTCACCCCAGAGACGATGAAGCTCTGGGTCCCATCCACATCCCACCATGGGAGGGGGAAGTTGGCCGGCTTCCTCTCCACGGAGCTTCCTCGGAGCCCGGCACGTCAGGGGGCTGTGGCCACGCGCTCCTTCAGCCACTGGGCCACGTCCCCGATCACCTCCGCCTTCTCCGGCTCGTGCAGCAGGTCGTGGTACAGCCCGTGATACAGCTTGAGGGTCTTGTCCGTGGAGCGCGCGCTCTTCACCAGCGCCTTGCTGCCCTCAGGGTCCGTCACCGTGTCCGCGGTGCCGTGCATCACCAGCACCGGCGTGGATACTTCCTCCATCCGCTCTGAGATCGTGTTGAGCGCGCCGAGGAGCCGGGAGGCAGTGCGTGCCGGGCCTCCCTGCTGGAAGATCAGCGGATCCGTCTCGTTCTCCTTCACCACCGCCGGATCCCGTGAGAACTGCTTCGGATCCAGCTCCAGCACCTTGAGGTTGGGGAGGACGCCGCCGATGACCTTCGTGGTGGCGATGAGCGCCTTCGACACGTCCGCGCCCGGCTTCAGCGCGGGAGCGCTCAACACCATCCCCTGAATGTCTGGCTTCTTCTCCACCGTGAAGAGCGTGACGATGGCTCCCCCCATGCTGTGGCCCAGGAGGAAGACGGGCCGGCCAGGCTCGCGCTGGCGCACGCGCTCGAGGAACAGCCCCAGGTCCGTCAGGTACTCCTCGAAGGAGTCGATGTGGACGCGGACGCCCTCCGAGTGACCGTGCCCTCTCAGATCGAAGGCGTGCACCGCGAAGCCCTGTCCCACCAGGTGCTCGGCCAGCTCTCCGTAGCGGGTGCTGTGGTCTCGCAGCCCGTGGACGACGATGAGGACGGCCCGGGGCTCCTCACTCACCGGACGCCAGGACTGTGAGAAGAGCTGGAGTCCGCCCGTGCCCTCGAACGTGGACTCCTCGTGGGAGACGTCCCGTCCAGCGGCGGCCGAGAACGCTGTCTTTCCCGTGCCGGGAGGACGCACGGACTGGCTCGGGCCCTGGCACGCGGCCAGGACGAGCAGGCAGGAAAGGAGGGGAAGGAGCTGCGACGGCGGCCTCGAGGAAGCGCGGGGAAGGTTCATGCCCAAGATGTGCCGGAAACCGCGCCGTGGAACATCGGCCAGATGGCCTATCGGCGTGATTCACGTCTTGAGCAGATCGTTCTCGATGGCGAACAACGCCGCGGCGGCCCGGGTAGAAACCCCGATCTTGTCGTAGATGTGGATGGTGTGGTGCTGCACGGTGCGTGCGGAGATGGAGAGCCGCTGCGCCACCTCCTTGTTGGAGCTCCCCTGAGCCACGAGCCGCAGCACCTCCACCTCTCGGTCGCTCAGCCCGGCCGGCCAGGCGCCTCTCTTCCTGCGTGCGCTGTGGCCCGCGGCCTCGAGCACCGCGCGGGCCGCCTCACCGTCCAGCCGCCGGACCGAGACCTCCGCCTCCAGGCTCCGGGCGGCTTCCTCGGGTGAGCGCGCCGGACGGTGGGGCCGCGCCTCCGTCAGCGCGTGGTAGCTGTCCGCCACGGCCAGGATGCGCGCCGGCAGTGCCAGGAGTGAGGCGGGCGCGTTGCGATGGTAGCCCGCGCCATCCAGCCGCTCGTGATGTGCGCCCGCCAGCACCCCCAACGGAGCCAGCAGCGGAGAGCGCGCCAGCACCCGCTCCGTGTAGTACGGGTGCAGCCGGACGCGCTCCCACTCCGCCGCGCTCAGCGGCCCGGGCTTCTCCCAGATGTTGGTGGGCACGCTCACCGCGCCGAGATCATGGAGCAACCCCGCCCGGCGCAGCGCCGTGCATGTGGTGTCATCGAGTCCGGCGACCTTGCCCGCGGCCTCGGCCAGCGCTGCCACTCCCGAGGAGTGCCCCAGCGTGTAGGCCGACTTCAGATCGACGAAGTCCGCGAAGGCGCGCGCCACGTCCTCCAGGCGCGCCGCGTCCTCCCGAGGCCTCTGCCCAGGCTCCGCGGCGAGCACCGCATCCCAGACAGAGGGCGCGTCCAGCTTCCCCAGCAGCGCCGGCGCGCACGCGTCGAAGGTGCGAGCCACGGCTGGATCGAAGTGGCTGCCGCTGCGGCGGCGCACCATCTGGCGTGCCGCCTCCGCACCGCTGAGCCGGTGGTGGACTTCCGCCGCGCAGGCCACGTGCATGATGCGCGCGACGAAGGACAGCGACTCGCCCCCGCTCCTCGCCGGAGCCCCCTTCCCATCCCAGCGCTCGTAGAGCTGCCCGAGCGCCTCGGTCACTCCCGCGCCCATGCCCAGCCGCGCCGCGAGCCGGACCGCGACCTCGCAGGTGCTGCGCGCCATGGTGTCATAGGAGCGCTGTACGCCCACCAGGGCGCCGGCCACGACGCGTGCGCGCTTCAGCGGCCCCGAGCCCTTGCCCAGCCGGGCCAAAGTCGCAGGGAGCAGCTCGGACTTCCGGCCAAAGTCCAGCGGCGCGTAGAGCTGCTTGGCGGCGATGTCATCGCCGAACGCCGCGGCCTCCTCGGGCGCGAACGCGGTACACCCGAGGTAGCGCAGCATCGCCGCGTCATAGGCATCCGAGACCTGCTGCTCGGTTGCGCCCGCCTCGCGCGCCAGCTCCACCGCCAGCAGGCAGGTCCGCAGCGACGTCTCCAGGGGGTTGCCATTGGCCAGATCCGTGGCCAGGGAGAGCGCGCCCAATACCTCGGCGAGCCGGAGCGTCTGGGGGGAAGAGGACACGCCCCCAGTATTGCCTCGAATCGGGGCGCTCAGGCCACCTGCTTCCCATCGGGCCCACCACCCTCCCGGCCCGTGGCCAGCGGGAGCGTGATGCGGAAGGTCGTGCCATGCCCCTGCTCGCTCTCCACCTCGATGGTGCCTCCCATCGCGGTGACGATGTTGTGGCACACCGACAGGCCCAGCCCGGTGCCCTCACCGACGGGCTTGGTGGTGAAGAAGGGCTCGAAGATGCGCTCCAGGTTCTCCTGGGGGATGCCACATCCGGTGTCTCGGACCTCCAGCAGGACCCCCCCGGCCCCGCTCTCACGCGCCACCACGCGCACCTCGTTCTCCTCCGGCTTCCCCGGCTCGATGGCCTGCGCGGCGTTCCTGAGCAGGTTGATCACCACCTGGCCCAGCTGGGGGCCGTTACCCCAGACCCCCGGAACCCCGTCGCAGTCCTCCACCAGCCGGGCCCGGTCCCTCAGCTCTCGCGAGGCGAGCTTGACGGCACCTTGGACCACGCTCCCCAGCTCCACCGTGCCCAGCGCCACGTCGTCCCGCCGGGACATCATCCGGAACTGCTGGACGATGAGGCGGACGCGCTCGGCGCCCTCATGGGCCGCGGCAGCGGCCTCCAGCACCTCCTGGCGCTCTGGAGTGAGGGCTTCCTCGTCCTGCTCGAGCTCCTTCCGGATGAAGCGCAGGTTGCTGAGGATGTACGACAGCGGGTTGTTGATCTCGTGGCCCACTCCCGCCGCGAGCTTCCCCATCGTGGCGAGCCGGTCCGAGAAGCGGAGCTGCTCCTGGGTCGTTCGGAGCTGCTTCAGGCTCTCCTCCAGGCGGGCATTGGCTGCCTCCAGCTCGGCGGTGCGCGCACGCACCGTGTCCTCCAGCACGGCGCTGTAGCGGTGGGCTTCCCGCTCGGAGGCCTCGGCCTCGGCCTTGATGAGCCGCTGCTTCTCTTGAAGGGTGCCGCGCAGCTCCGCGGCCATGCGATCCATGGCACGCGCCAGCAGCCCCAGCTCGTCCTTGCCCATCGCTGGCAGGGCCACCTCGAAGTCACCGCGGCCGATACGCTCCGCGGTGATGCGCAGCTGGCGCAGCGAGCCTCGCAGCGGCAGGAGGATGGAGAGGGTCATCGCCACGGTGATCACGATGCAGAGGACCGTGACCATCGTCCCGCCGAGCTGGATCCGCGCCACGCTCGAGTTCCACCGGTGCCGCCGCTGCGTCAGCTCCTCTTGCTCCGCGCGCCGGAGGGAGTCGATGTACTGCCCCACCCGCTCCTCGTAGTCCTGGTAGAGCTGCCACTCCACCGCCGGCGCGATAGGCCTCCGCTCCGGCTCCGAGCGCAAGCGCTTCTCGGTGCTCTCCATCCAGTGCAGCAGCGTCTCCAGGGCATGGGTGACCTCCTTGCGCTCCTGCTCGCGCGCAAAGGACTCCCCCACCTCCTCTGCTTCTTCCTGCGCCAGGGTGGCCTCGAACCGCTCCCGCTCCGCAAGTACCTGCGCCTGCTGCTCACGGAGCACGAGCGCGGTGTCATGTCCCTTCTCCCGCGCACGGCTCAACGCGTTCAGGAAGGGCCAGACCGCGTCATCCAGCCGGCCCAGGCTCTCGAGCTGCTCCTGAGAAGCCACCACCCGCTCGCGGATCCTGCGGCCCGTCCGTGCTCCGTAGGAGACCGAGCCTGACAGCACGCAGATAACCGTGATGGTCACCGCCGCAAACAACAGGATCTTGGTGCTCACCGACATGGACGGCGTCCCCCAGCCCTACTCGCTCCCATGAAACATAGTCTAAACAGGAAATTCCGGACAACGCGCTATCCCGGATCCGCTGTGACCGTGGGCTGCTGGCCTGCTCCCCTTCCTGGCTGAGCGGGCGGGCAGGTGTTGATCGGTGGGCAGGCAATGCCGACCTTGCTTCCTAAGGAGGGCGACATGCCCCGCGGAGACAAGAGCAAGTACACGGACAAGCAGAAGCGCCGCGCCGAGCACATCGCCGAGGGCTACACCGCGCGTGGCAAGAGCGAGAAGGAGGCGAAGCGGCGCGCCTGGGCCACGGTGAATGCCGAGTCTCACGGCGGAGAGAAGCCGGGCGGCTCGGGGTATGGGAAGCCGGAGACCCATCAGTCCTCACGGCGCGGAGGCCAGCGCAGCATGGCCTCGCGCACGCCTGCGCAGCGCTCGAGCGCCGCGAAGAAGGCCGCGGCGACCCGCCAGCGCAAGTCGGTCCAGCGCAGCGTGGCGGCCAAGCGGGCCGTGGCGAAGCGCAAGGCGAGCAAGCGGTAGTCCCCCTCTCACCACGAAACCACCCCAGGAGACACAGCCATGCCCCACAAGCGTGAACTCATCGAGCCGACCCCTGGCGACAAGCGGTATGTGCGCCGGGATGATCAGGGCCGCTTCAAGGAGGTCGAGGACGTGGGCCGCTCGCTCTCGCAGGATCGCAAGCGCGAGGCCAAACACGAGTCGAAGAAGGGCCAGGGGGACCGCGGCGACCGGAAGCACTGACGGGGCTCAGGCCCGGAAGTAGCTGTCCTGCTCGACGCGGACGAGGCCCTCCTCCACCAGCTTCTCCAGCGTGGCCAGGGCGCTGCGCTGGGCCACCGGGTGAAGGAAGGGCGGCGTGTCCGCGTAGGCGCTCTCCACCACCTGCACCAGCGTCGCCCCCGAGGGAGGCAGGGCCTCCAGGATCCGCGTGGCCCGTGCGGCGCGATGATCGAGGTACTCCTGCAGCTTGCCCGGCCCATCGGGGATGGGCCCTCCATGCGCCGGGTACATCGTGGTGACGGGCCAGTCCCGAAGCCGCGCGAGCTGCGCCAGGTAGTCGCGCATGTTGCCCTCGGGTGGATCGATGACGATGGTGCTCACGCTCGCGACCATGTCTCCCACCACCGCCGCGCGGGTGCGCTCGTCCACGAGGCAGAGGTGCCCGCGCGCGTGCCCCGGCGTGTGCAGCACGCGCCAGCGCTGAGGCAGGCTGCCCGCGAGCTCCAGCACCTCCCCGTCCTGCAGCAGCCGCTCCGTGGGCACGTCCAGCCGGTCCGCCGTGCGCGCGTGGCACCACAGCGGGAGCCCCAGCTGCTCCTTCACCGTCTTCACCCCGCCCACGTGATCCCCGTGGTGATGGGTGAGGACAACCGCCACCGGGCGCATCCCCTCCCCCTCGAGGATGGACAGCAGCTCCCGCAGCTTCTCGAGCTCGCGGACATCCTCCGCGCCGGGATCGACGATGAGCAGCTCGCCGTGGCCCAGCACGTACCCGTTGGTGTGCGTGGCGGGCGGCAGCGTGGGCGTCACCATCGGGACGATCCGGATTCCCTGCTGGAACTCGACGAGCGTGGCGATGCCGTCCGGGCAGTGCGGCGGCGCCTCCAGCCGCGCAAGCACGGCCTCGGGCGTGTCGAACTGCGCCAGCACCTGGAGCACATACACGCCAGGAGCGTGCAGCAGCGCCGTGCCCTCTCCCCAGCGCTCGAGCGCCGCCTTCGGCTCCACCCACGCCGCCTCTGTCAGCTCGCCCGGCCACAGCTCCGCCACCGCGTACGGCGGCGCCTCCACCAGGAAGAAGCGGGTGTCGAAGCGCACCGGCACATACGGAGGGGTGATCCACCTCCCCGCGGGCCGGAAGTCCTCCGCTCGCAACGCCAGGCCTGCCTCGGTCAGCAGCTCCCCCCACTTGCGCTCCTCCGCGAGGAGCGCCCGGCGCATCTCCTTCAACCGCTCCGGGCCCAGCACCTCCGCCCCCTCGGCCACCAGCACCCCGGTCTCCTCGAGGAGCTCGCGCGCGGCGGCCACGATCATCGCGGCCTCCTCTCCGGAGGCCCCGCGCACCGGAACCTCCTGGTCCGCCCGGTCCACCTTCCCACCCGGAAAGGCGTAGAAGCCGCCCGCGAACCGGAGCGCCTTCTCCCGCTTCACCCAGAACACCTCCGCCCCCGCGCCCACCCGCCGGTACAGCACCGCCACCGCGGCCCGCCGAGGCGTCGCGGGTGGAGGCGGCGGTGGCATCCCTGGAAGCGCCTCGCTCATGACTGCACCGCCTGTCCCAGCAGCCGGCTCATCAGGGCCCGCGCCGCTTCGATCTGATCCGGCCGCACGTACACCCGCGTCAGGCGCACCGAGCCGCTGTAGCGCTGGTACAGCGGCGTGTACCGCGCCACCTCCGTGAGCCGGCCCGTGGAGACGTCGATGATGAAGAGGCCAGGGCTCTGGCCCTCGCCCATGTACTTGGAGAGCACGCCGTGCGACTCGACGACATAGTGCTCGAGCTGGGCGGCCACCAGCGCGCTCCGCAGCACGTCCAGGTCATACCCCGTGTCCCGCTCGGTGAACTGGGCCAGCAGCTTGAAGCCCCGGCGCGTCGAGATGCGCTCGGCCCACCGGTTCTTCGAGCGCCGCAGCGTGTACCAGAGCGCCGCGTCATCGCAGAGCAGGAAGGCCTCGGGGTCCGCGGGGATCTCGAACTCGCCGGGTGACTCCTCGTAGTAGCGCCGCAGCATGTAGTCGAAGTTCACCGAGGTGTGGTGGTAGTAGACCGAGACGAACATGTGGTAGCGGCTGAGGAGGAAGTCCTCGAAGGCGAACGCCGCCGCTCGGCTCAGCGCCAGGTGCGCGCGCCCATCCTTCACCGCCGGGTTCAAGTTGGAGCTGATCCACTCGAAGTCGTAGCGGCCGTAGTTGACGCCCGTATAGAAGGAGTCGCGCAGCAGGTAGTCCATCCGGTCCGCGTCCAGCTCTCCGGAGACGAGTGCGCGCAGCAGCGGCATCCAGTCCACGCCTCGGTGCGTGAAGCCCGGATCCTTCGGCGGCTTCGCGCCCGTAATGAGCGCCACCACCGCGTCCGCGCGGATGCCCAGCGGCCCGAAGTGCTCCTCGATGAGCGGGGTGAGCGAGCTGTCCAGGAGGACCTTCGCGGTGAAGTCCTCGTGGGTCGCCTGAGGCCCCTCCGCCGTGGCATCCAGCCAGGCGGGCAGCTTCAAGGCCGCTCGCGGAGGGGCGATGCGCTCGGACGCGTGGGACAGGGGCATGTGGCCCAGGTCATGGCACAGCACCGCCAGCCTCACCGCGGTACAGAATCGTGACTGGACATCCTCAGGCAGCTCCGACTGGGCCGCCACCGCGCCGAACAGCCGCGAGGCCACGTGCATGGCCCCCAGCGAGTGGGCGTGGCGCGTATGGGTCGCCCCCGGGAAGGCCAGGTCTCCGAACCCCAGCTGTCGCACATGGCGAAGCCGCTGATAGTGGCGGCTGTCAATGATGGCCTTCTCCGGGTCACTCACCGCGATGGTGCCGTGGATGGGGTCGCGAATCCGCATGGTTCCCTTTCCATACTCCTGGATACCCCTGCCGGGCAGCACTCCTTGAAAGCTTGGACGACCAACCGATCAAGCCTCCGCGACGGGCTGGGATCGGCTCGGGGGACGTGCTAACCCTTCTGCCCCAAT
>Ga0190275_10003525_pt1 | contig 11189 bp, 13 predicted proteins | sample Popmic550T_FD_133745 | JGI IMG/M metagenome (GOLD analysis project Ga0190275, IMG submission 133745) | Populus adjacent soil microbial communities from riparian zone of Yellowstone River, Montana, USA - 550 T | ecosystem: Environmental > Terrestrial > Soil > Riparian zone > Trees stand | place...
CTCGTCTACGTCGTTACTTCCTATGCGCTGATTCCGCTGGGCATCTGGGCCCTGCACCTGACCGTGCGGCAACTGCGCACCGTGCTTCCGGTGGTGGGCCGGATCCTGCCCACCCTGCTGCTGTTCAGCGTCTTCATGTTCCTCAATGCCGAGATGTGGAAGGTCGCGACGGAGATCCCCCTGGGACTCTTCGCAATCACGCTCGGCTTGTTCGCCGGGCTCGGTGCCCTGCTGACCTGGCTACGGCTGCCCTCCCAGGTCGATGAACTGGGCGAGTTCGACGACTGGGGAGAGGTCTCACGTGAGTGCGGCGACGCGCCGTGCGACCAGGTCGATGCGCGACAGCGTGGCCGATCCGTCCCCGACATGCCGCTGCACCGGCGGGAACGGCTGAACGTGACCCTGTTGCTGTTCACCAGCCAGTACGTCCAAGCCTTGCTCGTCACCGCTGTCGTGACCGCCCTCTATGTCGGCTTCGGAATGCTCACGATTTCCACTGCCACCTTCGAGCAGTGGGTTGGTGCACCGCCCACGGTCCTCGGACCGACCGTGCACGTGCTCGGAGGTGACATCTACCTGTCGGTCGAATTGATCAAGACAGCCGCGTTCATCGGCGCGATCGGCGGGATGCAGTTCCTCGTGACCGCCTTGGTGGACTCCGACTACCAGCGGGAGTTCTTCGGCGAGGTACGCAGCGAGCTGCGTCAGGTCTTCGCCGTACGAGCGGTCTACCGCGACCGACACGTCAAAGGCGCGGCCGAATCGGTCAGTGATGTTGCGAGTGCACAACCGCATGACCGCGCCCGCGCGAGATCATCCACCGATTGACCGGGAGCGCCACGAGAAAGGCCACACCCAGCGCGAAGGCCAGCGCTGCCCAGAAGACCCAGTTGGCCAGCCCCCCGTCCATGGCGCCGGGCACGTAATACATGACGAGGTTGTCGACGATCTCCATGACCGCGATGGAGACGGTGTCGGCGGCAAGAGCGAGCTTGGCCGCGCTGGGAAACTTCATGCCGGAGCGCAGCAGCGGGCGCATCGTCAGTGCATAGCCGAACAAGAAGGCCAGGACCACCGCCAGGGCGATCGTCTGGCCGTTGGACCAGCCCCAGGCCGTACCGATGACCATCCCAAGCACTTCACCGATCGCGCAGCCGGTCAGGCAGTGCACCGTCGCCTGTACCGCGATGGACCAACCGACAGTGCCGCGCTCAGGTCTTGTTGTCATACGCCAGTCATACCCCTAGGGGGTATCGAAATCAAGCAAAGCCTTCCGAAAAGCCACCAGCGCGCGGTTGCCGAGCAGTGCGAACCGTACGAGTTCGACACCCGGCGCAGTGGTCTCGTATACGGCAGTGACCGCGATCCGGGCCGCGCCATCCATCGGCCAGCCGTAGATGCCCGCAGAGATCGCCGGGAAGGCGATTGACCTCGCTCCGAGTTCGCTTGCCAGGAGAAGGGACTCGACGTAGCAGGAGCGCAGTATCTGGCTGCCATCCGTGTCCGGGTTGTACACGGGGCCGGCGGTGTGGATCACCCAGCGCGCAGGCAACCGGCCGGCCGTGGTCGCAACCGCGCGACCGCGACTCAACAACCCGCCGGGCAAATCGGTCTTGAGGCGTCGGCACTCCGCCAGGATCTCGGGTCCGCCGGCCGCGTGGATCGCCCCATCCACACCGCCTCCGCCGAGCAGCCCCGGGTTCGCCGCGTTGACGATTGCGTCCACGAGTTCGGTGGTGATGTCAGTGCAGACGGCTTCGATGTGCACAAGGTCGAGTCTATGTTCGAGAGGACGGCCGGACACGGCGTCTGGACATTCGACCAAGGAGCGCAGCGATGACCACCAACGGCCTCTCCCGTGACACGTCCAACAGAGTCTTCGCCGGGGTCTGCTCCGGCATTGCCCGCAGACTCGGCCTGTCGCCCACCGTCGTACGGGCGGCCTTCGTCATCTCGTGCGTGCTGCCGGGTCCCCAGATCCTGATCTACCTCATCCTGTGGGCACTGCTGCCCGCGGACAGCTGAGGCGCGGACTACCAGGCGTTGCCCTGTGATGTTCCGCGCAGTGCCGGGCGTACGTCGACGAAGTACACGATCGAGGCGACCAGAGCCGGGATACCCAGGAAGGAGATCGGGCTGAACAGCCAGGTCACGAACGCGGCCAGGGCGGTGATCCCCATCCAGGCCGGCTTGGTCAGCCGTTCGGTGGCGACATAGCCCGCGTTCGGGCGGATGGTGGCGTCGACGAAGGCGGCCACATGCAGCGCCAGCGCAGCCCAGAGGATGACCTGCATGATCCAGTACTCGACCACTAGCACGGAGTCGAGACTACGCGGGTGAGGCAGCACAAAACTCCGGCCTCGGCGCGTACGCCGGGGCCGGAGTTTGTGGTGCTAGGCGGGAGTTACTTGCTGGCCGCCGTCTTGGTGGTCGCCGCCTTCTTGCGCGGGGTGCGCTTGGCCGGAGCCTTGCTTGCAGTCGCCTTGCTTGCATTCGCCTTGGCTGCAGTGGCCTTGGTTGCAGTCGACTTGGCCGCAGCCTTGGTCCGACGCGCGTTGGTGGCCGCAGCCTTGGTCGTCTTTGGTGCCGCCTTGGCGGGCGGCTTGCTGGCGGTCGACTTCCTGGCTGCTGTGGGCTTTGTGCGCGCCTTACGTACCGTGGCCTTCGCCTTGGTGGCGGTGGCACCGGCGGTCTTGCGGGCGCCCTTGAGTTCACCCTGGGCGTCGCGGATCAGCCCTTCGAGAGCGTCCTCGACCCGGTCGACGGCGCCCTCGGCGCCCTTCAGCACCTTGGTGAACCCTTGCGCCCGACGCATGTCGGCAACGACCATCTGCCCGCGCTTCTCGTAGCGGCGAACGGCCTGGCGCGCGTTGGACACAACCTCGGTGACTGCCCCGCGAACGGTCTCGCGAACCGTCTCGGGTCGCACCGCGCCGGCCGCCTTGGCGGCGTGGTCGCTGGCGCCGATAGCGGCATAGATGGGTGTCTTGACAGCGCCGATGGCCGTCTTGGTCTGCTCGACCGCCGTATCGCTGGCGTCCTGGGCCTGGCCCTTCAGGTCCTTGCCGAGTGTCTTGATGTCCTGGTTGATGCTCATGCGATGTCCTCCTTGGGGAGTTGGTCGTCGTTGGTTGTCGCAGTGGTCAGGCTGTGCTCACGACAGAAGGTGTCGTAGAGCTCCAGCAGCACCTGCTTGTGCCGTTCGGACAGGTGCGAGTCGAGCCTGATCGCGGTCGCCACCTGTGCATCACCAGGTCGCTCTTCGAGCAACCCGGCCTGCTGATAGAGCGACTCGGCGGAGATGTGCAGCCCCTTGGCGATCTGGGCAAGGATCTCCGCGCTTGGCTTGCGCAGGCCTCGCTCGATCTGGCTGAGATAGGGGTTGCTGACCCCTGCGTTACGGGCCAGTTCGCGAAGCGAGACCTTGGCGGTCTCCCTCTGCTCGCGGATGAAGCCACCCACGTCACGCACCGATTCGGTCAAGCTCTGCATGGCCCAAGTGTACGAGTAACTGCTAGCTGGAGCAAGCGGTCAGCAAGCGTCCGCCCCGTGACCTCCCTCACGACCGTGCCTCCATCTGAGGCTGGGTGCTAGCTGGAGGGCAGGAACAGGTCGGGAGCAGCTTGTACGGTGCCGACCTGTTTGCCCCCACCGAGGACGGGTCCGGCAGCAAGTCGATCGAGCACCTCACCGTGCAGCCCCAACAACCGCAGGCCCGCCACGATCACTGGCATCCGGGCGCGTTCGTTCCCGTCGTCGATCTTCACCACGACGGAGCCGCCACCGGGCAAGACGGCGACGTGGACCCCTTCGGCACCGGCTTTGGTCACCAGTTCCGGGATTCCGGTCATGAGTTCGGTGTCCTCGCGACCGGTCCCAGCCACCAGGAACGGGTGAGCGCGCATCGCGTCGGCAATGGTTCGCGCAGGCCCGGATTCAGCGACCAGCCGGAGGAAGGCCCTGGCCAGCCCACGCAGCGTCACTCCGAACAATGGCGCGCCGCAGCCATCCACCGTGACCCGCTCCAGAGCCTCGGCGGCGTATTCCTCGAGCACGGCGCGCAGGTGCACCTGCAGTGGGTGACCGACATCGAGATAGGAGGCGAGCGGCCACCCGTTGGCCAGACAGGTGAGCAGCATTGCGGCATGCTTGCCCGAGCAATTCATGTACGCCCGCTGTGGTCCACCCCCCGTTACAAGGACGGCGTCACGGGCGGCGTCATTCATCGGCAGAGCCGGCGGGCATCGCAGGTCATCGAGCGACAGTCCGGCACCTTCCAGCGTCGTGCGGACGACCGCGACGTGCCCAGGCTCTCCCGAGTGCGAGCCGGTGGCGATGGCCAGCGCTGTTTGGTCGACGACGAGCCCGGCCCGCACCATCCCGAGCGCCTGGATCGGCTTCACCGCCGATCTCGGCAAGGTCACCGCGTCGGGGTCACCGACCGCAGCGACTGTGCGACCGTCAGCTCCCAGGACCAGAGCGCTGCCACGATGCACCGACTCCACGAGTTCGCCACGGATGACCTCGACCAGGATCGGGTTCACACGACCGCGGCCAGGGGGCGCACGCCGAGCAGGGTCCGGGCCTCGGCCACCGACATGGGCGGCCGCTGGGCGATCTTGGCCAGCCCCGCAGCGCGAGCTACCAATTGGGCGTTGTCCCGTACGGATTCGCCCCGGCTGTAGGTCAGCGTGTCCTCCATGCCCACCCGCAGGTGACCGCCCGCGGACAGCGCGGCGAGCATCACCGGGATGGACGTCCGGCCTACGCCGGTTGCCGCGAAGGTCGCGCCGTCCGGCAGACTCCCGACCGCGGCGACCAGAGCGTGCGCCGTACCTGGCATTCCACCTGGGACGCCCATCACCAGGTCAACATGGATGTGCTCCCCGTACGGAGGGCCGTGCCTGTCCAGGAGCCGCTGCAGAGTGGTCAAGTGACCGAGGTCGAAAATCTCGTACTCCGGGACGACCCGCGCATCGCGCATCCGGTTGTGGAGTTCGACAATGAAATCCCACCGGTTGAGGAAGACCTCACGGCCGAAGTTGACCGTCCCCATCGAGCAGCTCGCCGCATCAGGTGCGGCCTCGAGAACCCGCAGCCGGTCCTCCTCAGGATCGGTGACCGCCCCGCCGGTGGACAGCTGGACGATCAACGAGGTGTTCTCGCGTAGGGCAGTCACGATCTCGGTGAGCCGGCCGAGATCAAGGGTTGGCTTGGCCTGCTCGTCGCGCACGTGTACGTGGATGACCGCGGCCCCGATGGCCTCCGCGTCGCGTGCCGTGCTAACCAGCTCATCGAGGGTGACTGGCAGGGCCGGCACGTCGGACTTGCTCGATTCGGCGCCGGTGGGGGCGACGGTGATCAGGGTTGCGTTCTCAGAGCTGTCCGTCGAGGGAGGAGCAGGACTCATGCCCTGATGGTGGCAGACCCATCGCGACTGGACCCATCGCGTCCGGTGAGCCGGTCCCGGGCCGCCCGGCCGGCAGGCACCACGTCTTCGGATGGAGCATCGGGGTCGGGCTCGATGCGGGCCATGGTGCTCCCGATCAGCAGCTCTGCGTCGTCGGGAACGCTGCGCTTGATCGACAGCAGGGCGATCGGACCCAGCTCGTAATGCCATGCAGCGCTGGTCAGCGACCCGACCTTGCGGCCGTCCCAGGTGACCTCCGTGCGGCGCTCGGGGAGTAGCTCGTCGACCCCGTCGAGATGGGCGAGGGCCACCCGACGCGGCGGTCGCCCGAGGTTGTGCACGCGGGCGACGGTTTCCTGGCCCCGGTAGCAGCCCTTGGTCAGGTGCACCGCCGTACCCAACCAGGACAATTCGTTGGGGATGGTCTTGTGGTCGGTCTCGAACCCCTGCCGCGGGCGGCGGGACTGCACGCGCAGCGCCTCGTAGGCCCCGAGACCGGCCGGACTGGCGCCTGCGCCGTTGAGCCGCTCCGCCCAGTCCGTGACTGCGGCCCGCGCGACGAGAAGGTCGTAGGACGGGGCCTTCGGATGGGGGATGGCGCGCACCCAACCGCCATCGGTCAACGGCCTCGCAGTCCCTGCCTCAGGCGGCTGAATTCCCAGCGCGGCCAGGACGGTCGGAGCCTGCGGACCGGCCAGGGTCAGCAGCGCCCAGTCGCTGGTCACCTCGACAGCTTCCACACGCAACATGAAGCGCATGGAGTTCAGGAAGTCGAGCAGGCCCGCCGCGGCGCCGGGTTCCACGTCGAGCCATACGGTAGCTCCGAGCTCGGTAACCTGGGCGTGATGCTCGATGTGCCCGGTCACTGACAACACCAGCGTCTCGGTGACCTGCCCATCGGCCAGGGTCTTGAGTTCCTGAGTGGTCAGGTCATTGAGCCAGCTCAATCGGTCGAGACCACTGACGGTCAGGATCTCTCGGTGACTGCGGTCGACGAAGGCCGCGAACTCGGCTAGCTGGCGCTGTTCGCGCAGCGGATCCCCGTAGTGACTCGCGACCGTGGCGTCCTGGTCCTGTCCGGCCACCGCGCCACGGGCTTGCAATAGCACTGAGGGCAACGCAGCTGATCCCACGTCTACTGCGAACCAGCCCGGCAGGTGGCGCATTCCCCGGACAGAGTCACATGGCCTACGTCGACCCGGAATCCGTGCTCTGTCTCAATGGCGGCGACCACCTCGGTGAGAACGCTGGAGTCGGCAGAGATGACCGACTCGCATCGATGGCAGACCACGTGCAGGTGTTGATCCTCGGTGAGGTGATAGACCGGCGCGCCGTGGCCCAGGTGGGTGTGTCCGATCAGGCCGAGATCTTCCAGCAGGTCCAGCGTTCGGTAGACCGTCGTGATGTTGAGCGACGGTGAATCCAGTCCGACACGTTGGTAGATCTGCTCCGGCGTGCAGTGTTCGAGCTGCTGCACGCAGTCCAGAACTTGTGCCCGCGCCGAGGTCACCCGGAGCCCGCGAGCACGCAACTGCTCGGTCAGGCTGACGTCGGTCACTTCCCGATCCTATCCGCGGCCCAAGCCTGCGCCGCCGTTCACACTCGGGTCGTACGGCACCTGACGTAGTCCGGATTGCGCTCGGCTGCTGACGACGGATCGACGCTGCGCGACGAATCTTGTCAGCATGCACAACAGACCACGACGAACACATTCTGAGGAGCACGCGATGAGCACTGAGGTAGCGACCCGAGCGGACGGACGGGCTGACATCAGGGCATCTGACGACGAGCGTGAATACGTCGTCCGGATCATGCAGGCTGCCGCCGCTCAGGGCTTGCTCACGCTGGATGAGGCCGACGAGCGGATGGCGACGGTGTACGCGGCTCGTACCCGCGCCGATCTCGCGCCACTGACCAGGGACCTCCCCGATGGCGGCCGGCGGCTCATGGAGAACACCCCGGAGGCGCGCAGCGCGGCCCGGACCGGGTTCTTCCGGCATGCGATAACCGTCGCGGTCATCGCCGTGCTGCTGGTGGGCGCCTGGTTCGCCACCGGTGCGCCGTTCTTCTGGCCGGCCTGGCCACTGGTGTTCTTGGCCATCTCGCTGATCGGTCACGCTCGACGGATCGGCATCATCCCCGACCGTCGGCGGCATTGGCACCGCTGACAGGTCGCGGCGGCCGGTACGGTCGCGGGCGTGTCCGACGTTGTGTCTCCTCTGGTAGTGGGTCGCCTGGTCGAGGGTGTCCCGGAGTTGGTGGGCCCGACCGACCCGGTGGCTACGGCTTTCGACCTGGGTCTGGTCCGCGGTGACGGGATCTTCGAGTCGTTGCTCGTACGCCACGGGGGGGTGAGAGGACTCTCGGCCCACCTGTCCCGGATGGCTCGATCCGCTGATCTGCTCGACCTGCCAACACCGGATCGTTCATCATGGGCCGCTCTTGCGGCAGCCTGCGCAGATGGCTGGCCCGTCGACATCGACGGCGTTCTCAAGCTCGTGATGACCCGGGGCCTGGAGGGGCTTCCCGGTCCGCCCACGTGCCTTGCCACGCTTGCCCCGATCCCGCAGGAGACGCTGCGCCAACGCCGCGAAGGCGTGGCGGTCCGCCTGCTGTCCCTCGGTCTGTCCACGAACGAACGCGCCGGTGCCCCATGGCTTCTGGGCGGCGCGAAGTCCCTGTCGTATGCAATGAACATGGCAGCGATTCGGCACGCCGCTGCCCAGGGAGCCCAGGACGTCATTTTCGTCTCCACCGACGGATTCATCCTGGAAGGACCGACCTCCACGGTGGTCTGGGCCACCGGCCGGACCCTGCACACTCCCCCGTTGGATACAGGCATCCTGGTTGGGACAACGCAGGTCGATCTGTTCGAACATGCCGAAGAACAAGGCTGGACGACGGAGGCTCTCCCGACGACAGCTGCGGACTTGGCAGCAGCCGATGCTGTCTGGTTGGTCTCCAGTGTCCGCGGGGCGGCCTGCGTCACGAGCATCGACGGCGTGGCCCGGGGTGACGGTGGGCTCACGCCCACGGTGCACGGATTGTTGGACCTGCTCGAAGACTGAGCTAGTCCGCTGTGCCTACCGCGAGATCGGCCAGGCGCGCCCCGATCAGCGGCGTGAATTTGAACCCGTGTCCGGAGAACCCGGCCGCCATCACGATAGATCCGTGCCGACCGATTACGAAGTCCTCAGAGGGCGTCGTCGTGTACAGACAGGTGGCTTCGGCCCTCGGTTCCGCGTCGACGCCCGGCAGCCAGTGATGTGCGTAGCGGACGGCCCGCTCGCGCGCCGACGGGTCGATGGCAAAGCTGCGCTTGTCGGGCTCTGGATCACACGGCCGGCCGGCGTGATGCTCGCCGAGTTTGATGCCCTCTCCGGGTGCCTCCAGTCCGTACCAGATCTGGCGACCCCGGTGCATGAACGAGGGCCACGGGTTCCCACCCGGACTCGCCTCGCGCGGCTCGAAATGGAAGACCTGCTCCTCGGTCGTCGTCAGCCTCGGCAGCGGGATGCCCAGTGGCTCGAGCAGGGCACCGGTCCAAGCCCCGACCGCTACGACCGCTGACGGGGCCGCGAAGGTCTCGTGCTCGGTAAACACGATCACCCCGTCGCTGACCTGCTCCATCCCAGTGACTCGCAAGTCGTAACGGACATCGGCGCCGTGGGCGGCAGCCATGCGCTGCAGTGCTGCGACGGTTGCCGCAGCCCTGGTCCGGCCGGCATCGGGCTGGGCCAGGACGGCGCTGTCGAAACGCAGACCCGGCCAACGCTCGGTTGCGGCTAGCGGGGTCAGTCGTTCGTGGGCGACGCCGCAATCCCGGTAGGCAGCTTCCAGCGTGTCGATCGCCGCCTCGGGACCGTGGTCCAGGGCACCGGTGAGTTCCAGCAGCATCTCGCCTGACTCGGCCTCCAGCTCGCGCCACAGTGGCAGCGCCTCCTGGACCATCCGTACGTAGGAGGGATTCTCGTACCCGTACCGGAAGATCCGGACGCCACCATGACTGGCTCCGTAGTTGTGCCCGGCTCGGAACCGCTCCAGGAGCAGTACGGAGCGCCCGCGGCGGGCGAGCTGCCAAGCCGTCGCGCTACCCATCGCCCCCCCGCCGACGACGATGGCGTCGTAGCGGGAGTCGGCGAGCCTGCTCATGGGATTCACACAGTAGGGAAGGGGAGAGCGGCTGTGGTCAGAACGGTGGTGGGTCGTTGTCGGACGGGGCTGGTGTCGCCGCCTGCTCGGGGCGTGGCGGCGGGGCTGGTGGTGCTGGCCAGTCGGGTTCGGGTTCTGTTTGATCGGCCGGTGCTGGTGGTCGGGTGGTTCGGGTGGTGCCGGTGGGTGTGGTGATGGTGAGGGTTCCGTCGGGGTGTAGGTGGCGGGTCCAGCCGGGTGCTTGGTGTTTGAGTCGGTGGTGGGTGCGGCAGTAGCTGGTCAGGTTGGTGGTGGTGGTCTGCCCGGTTGGCCAGGGGGTGTGGTGGTCGAGGTCGGCGTGGGTGGCGCTGCGGTTGCAGCCGAAGTGGCGGCAGTTGCGGTCTCGGGTGCGGATGTGGCGGTCCTGGGCGCGGGTGGGACGGTAGCCGCCGGTGGCCGGTGGGGGTGTGAGCCCTGGCCCGGCCGATCCCGACGTGCGACTGCGGGTGTGGTGGGCCGCGCGGCGGAGTTGGGCGGGGGTGGCCACGGCGGTGAGTCCGCCGGTGGGGTGGTGCAGGGCCAGGAACAGCCGGGAGGTGTGGAGTTGGGTGAGCAGCTCACGGCATTGGGCGGGGCTGATGTGGTGTCCGTCGACCTCGGCTTGGGCGGCCGCCTCGTCTAGGCGCGCGGGGACGGTCTCGCCGGCGGCGCCGTTCCCGCGGGGGTTTGGGGTGGTGGGGATGGTGAGGTGGATGGTGACTTCGGCGGTGACGGCTGGGCGGGTGGTGTCCCGGGGTCGCAGGATCAGGTCGGTGAGCATTTCGGTGCGGATCTGGCTGATGGGGCGGGTGTCGCCGTCTGCCTGTTGCGCGCGGGCGTAACCGGCGACGGCGTCGGAGCAGGCCACCGCGGTGGGCAGGGGCAGGTCGGCGACCAGGCGGGCCATCCCGTCCTGGGTGGGCCAGTACCTGACATCGGCGGTGCGCCGCGCGCGGGTGTGGCGGCGGCGCAGCGCGGCGGCATCGACCCGGGCCAGGGCGCGGCGGACCGCGGACGCCAGACCACCGGGGGTCATCGCGGGTGCTTTGGGCAGCACCATCGCCTCCACCGTGTGCGCGGCCTCGGTACTGCAGGTGCCCAGCAGGTCGGTGAGGATCTGCGCGCGCCGGTAATCGATCCGGCCGGCCCGTAACAGCCCCAGCGACGCGGTCAACCGCCCGGACAGGACCAGCGAGGTCTCCACCAGCGCCTGGGCCGCGGGCCAGGAGTAGGGGTGGGCCATCTGCAACTCATGGGCCAGCCACTCCGACACGTCAAGCACCTCCGGCACCACCTCCCCGGTCCCGGCCACATCTGTCCCAGCGACCTCCTCCCCAACGGTCGGGGTGGCCGCGGCGGCGGCGGCGGGTTGCCCTGCGGGGCGGTCACCGGCGGCGGGCCGGTTCGCGGCCAGCAGCGTGACCAGCCGGGCGCGCAGGGCATGTGCCGCGGCGATGTCGGCCTCGACCTCGACCAGCCGGGTGACCGCCTCGGCGTCGGTGAAGGTGTCGGGGTCTCGTTGGTGGAGCGGGCGGTCCTGCTCGTAGTAGACCCGCTCCGGGGGCGGCGGGCCGAGGGCTTCGAGTTCGGCCAGGAACGCCGGGTTGTA
>Ga0190275_10003526_pt1 | contig 11189 bp, 10 predicted proteins | sample Popmic550T_FD_133745 | JGI IMG/M metagenome (GOLD analysis project Ga0190275, IMG submission 133745) | Populus adjacent soil microbial communities from riparian zone of Yellowstone River, Montana, USA - 550 T | ecosystem: Environmental > Terrestrial > Soil > Riparian zone > Trees stand | place...
GAAGACGTTCTGGTAGAGGATCGCGTCGCCGCCGGTCGCCGGATCGAAGAAGTGGCCGCCGTAGTTGCGGTCGATGAACAGCATGATCACGGCGCTCGTAAAGACCGGGGTCGCCATCAGCACGAGCACGCTCGTGACGATCATGGTCCAGACGAGGATCGGCATCCGGAAGAGGCTCATCCCCGGCGCCCGCATCTTGAAGATCGTGACGAGGAAGTTGATGGCGCCGAGGATCGAGCTCGTGCCAATCAGCACGAGCGACACGATCCACAGGTCCTGTCCGTAGCCGACCGAGGAGAGCGGGCGATCCTCCGACAACGGCGCGTAGCTCGTCCAGCCGGCCGCTGCGGCGCCGCCGGTCACGAACCCGAGGAAGAGCAGGATCCCGCCGAGCGGGAGCATCCAGAACGACAGCGCGTTGATCCGCGGAAAGGCCATGTCCGGCGCGCCGATCTGGAGCGGCACGATGTAGTTCGCGAAGCCCGCCAGGATCGGGATGATGAACAGGAAGATCATCGCCGTGGCGTGCATCGTGAACAGCTCGTTATACGTCTGGTCGGTCACGAACTGCAGCCCGGGCTGAGCAAGCTCGACGCGCACGCCGAGCGCCAGCAGACCGGCGAGGAAGAAGAACATGAACGAGTTGATCAGGTAGAGGATCCCGATCTTCTTGTGATCGGTGGTGGTCAGCCACTCGTACAGGCCGGTCCGGTAGCCACGGGCGGCGGGCGCGAGCGCATGAGTCGCCATCGGTGCTCCTTACTCGGCGTTCAGCGTGCCGGTCATCTGCGGGTGGACCGTGCAGATGAAGCCGTACGGCCCGGCTGGCAGCGGCGGCACGTCGTAGGTGATCTGCGTCGGACCCGTGACGATCTCGCCGGTGAATACGGCGGGCCCGGTCGGGGAGCCCTCGTGGATCGCGACGTTATGGGGCAGCGGGTCCTGGTTGTCGAACTCGATCTTGAACGGCTGGTCCGCCGCGACCTCGAGCTCGGCGGTATCAAACGCAGTGTTGAGGGCGGCGATCTGGATCACGGTGCTGGTGCCGCTATCGGGCGGCGGGGGCTCACCCGACGCAGTCGGCTCGCCTGATGCCCCCGGCGGCTCGCCGGATGGTGGCGGAGGCGGCGCCTGGTCGATGTGCTCCTGGAGCCAGGTGTCGAATTCGGCCCGCGTCATGGCGTGGACTTCGAAGGTCATCAGGCGATGGCCCGCACCGCACAGCTCGGCGCACTGCCCGCCGAACGTCTTGCCTGCGTCCTCGGGTTTGATCGTGATCTCGAACTCGCTGACGCGGCCCGGGTTCACGTCCCGCTTAAAGAGGAACTGCGGCACGTAGAACGCGTGGATGACGTCGCGGCTCTCGAGCACGAGGCGCACGTTCTGCCCGACCGGGAGCGCCATGCCGCCACCCTCACCCTGAGGCACCAGCTGGGTGAAGACGATGTTCTCACCGCTCTCGTCGTAGTAGTCGAACTGCCACTGGAACTGGGCGCCGTAGGCCCGGACCTTGAGCTCGGGCGATGCCGACAGCGCTTCGACGCTGTTCAGCGTCTGCCACGAGATGACGAACAGGAACGCGACGATGATCGTCGGGATGATCGTCCAGAGGGCCTCCGCCAGCGTGTTGCCATGGGTCTGCGGCGGGAGTTCATCGTCACCGGGCCGCCGCCGGTAGCGCAGGACGGTCCACAGGATCAGGCCCTCGACCACGAAGAAGATGATGGCCGCGATGATGAACACGACGTCGTAGAGCTGGCGGATCGAGTCGCCCTGGTTGGTCGCGGCGATCGGTGGAAAGAAGCTCTCCCACACGCGAGTCACTGCCTGGGCCGGGTTGAGACCAACCGCGATCGCGACGAGGAAGGCGGCGATCAGGATCGCGATGACGAGGGCTGCGAACAGCACGCCCGACAGGGGCCGCGACCTGGGGGTACTCGACATCAAGCGTCCTCGCGGGGTGGTTGAGCGGGCACCGGAACGAGGGCGCCGCCTGACGGACAGCCACGACAGCCGGCCTCAGACGGGCCGACCGAATGATACCCGCCGGTGACGCGGGACGCGCGCTCGGTCGAGCCGCCGCGGGCACATCGTGCGACGATGCCCGCGATGTCCCGTCCTGCCCTGGTTTCGCGCGCCGCCGTCGTGGCGGGTGCCGCGCTCGTCGGGCTGGCGGCCGCCGCGCCCGTGGCCGCCCACGGACCGGTGCCCGCGGAGCCACCGACGCCGGCCAACCTGCTCCTCGGCTGGACCTTCCCGCCGCTACCGACCCTGGCGATCCTCGTCGGGCTTCTGTGGTGGGCGTGGGCCGTGGGCCGCGTCAATGGCGCGCACCCGCAGAGCCGCGTGCCCCGCCGTCGGACCGTTGCCTTCGCGGCCGCCATGACGGCCCTCGCGTTCGCCTTGCTGTCGGGGATCGAGCGCTACGACACGACGCTGTTCTCGGTCCACATGGTCCAGCACCTCCTGCTGACCATGGTCGCGGCGCCGCTGATCGCGCTTGCCGCGCCGATCACGCTGATCCTGCGGCTCGCTTCCCCGGACACGCGCCGGCGGGTCGTCCTGCCGATCCTCCATTCGCGGGTGATGCGCTTCGTCAGCTTCCCGGCGGTGGCGTGGATCGCCTTCGCGGCCGTGATGTGGGGAGCGCACTTCTCGCCCCTGTTCGATGCGGCACTCGAGAACCCCATGGCTCACGACTTCGAGCACGCACTGTTCCTCGGGACCGCCCTGCTGTTCTGGTGGCCGGTCGTCGCAGCCGACCCGGTGCCGTGGCGGCTGGCGCACCCGAGCCGCTCGCTCTACACGTTCCTGGCGATGCCGCAGAACACGTTCCTGGCCGTGATCATCCTCAGCGCCACGGTCCCGCTGTACCAGCACTACGCGACGCTCGAGCTGCCGTGGCCCGGCTGGACGGCGACCGCGCTGGACGACCAGCGTCTCGCTGCCGGGATCATGTGGGTCGGTGGCGACATCCTGTTCATCGCGGCGCTCGGCGCGGTCGTCTGGGGCTGGATGCGGCACGAGGAAGCGAACACGGAGCGGGCGGATCGGCGTGCCGACGCCGAGCTCGCCGTGATCCGATCCCGGGAGGCGGCGCTGGCCGAGCGGCGGGCCGAGGAGGCCGGTTCGGCGAAGGGCTGAGCGCGTCGCCGGGTGTCTGCCACATACGACGACGGCTCGCGTTCAGCGAACGATCCGGGGTGGGTCGCTGCCCAGCGGCGCAATTTCTTGCCACAACCGGCACGAGGCTCGTACCTGGCGAATCCACGCGGGTCGGTCCCGCACATCACGACGAAGGCGTCGTACCTGGCAAAGACCCGGTACAGGCATATGCTCCGGGGAGTACCGGAGGACCAGCCCATGGCAATCGAAACCGACCCGGTCTGCGGGATGCAGGTCGACACCGAGACGACCGATCTGAAGTCCGAGCACGACGGCACGACGTACTGGTTCTGCAGCCGCGGCTGCATGCTCGACTTCCGCGACGACCCGCCGAAGTACCTCGACCCGGACTACAAGCCCTCGATGTGAGGGCCGCTGCATGCCCGTGATAATTGGCAGCTAAGCGCTGGCTGTCAGACTTCGCGGTGACGGTTGTGGACCGGGCACTCCTCGACGGGGTCGGCCGTCGAATGTGTCTGGCAGCCGGGACGGCCGGACGGGAGGTTTCCGGATGTCCGTCCGTAGAGGATTGCGTATCCGCACGTTCGTGAGCCTGTTCGCACTCGCAGTCGCGGTGCTCGCCGCACAGGCAGGCCAACGCTGGTGGCCATAGCCGCGGCCGGGTGCGGCCGGCCTACTTGACCGCCGACTCGCAGCTGATCCGCGTTGCGATGTAGACCGGGACCAGGTCGAGGAGCAGGACCCGCGGTCGATTAACGAGCGCGCGAGCGAGCGCGATCCGCTGCCGCTGGCCGCCCGACAACTCGTTCGGCCGGCGCCCTTTCATAGCCCGGCAAGCGCACCGTGCGGACCGCCTCCGCGACCCGCTCGCAGGGCTCGTCTTGTCAACCTTCCGGATCATCAATCCGTAGCCGACGTTGTCGCCGACCGTCATGTGCGGGAACAGGGCGTAGTCCTGGAACACTGTGTTGACGTCGCGCTCAGGGCGTGACGGATGCGCGGGATCGCGGGCACCGTCCGGCCCTGCTCCCGGCCCTGTCAACCCGATGCCGACCGGTGTCGGCGCCTGTTCCGTCAGGAGCGCCCCTACACTCCCGCCGTGCGCCTCCTGTTCATCGCCGCGATCCTGCTCGCCGCCGCGTGCGAGGCAGGGCCCCCACCCGCGACCCCGCCGATCACGCCCGGCACGTCCGGTTCGCCGCGCGAGGTCAATCTGATCGCGCGCGACTACTCGTTCCAGCCGCCCACACTCGATCTTGCACCGGGCGAGACGGTCGTCCTTCACGTGATCAACGGCGGCTTGGTGACCCATGAGGCGATCATCGGCGACGACCGCGTCCAGGACGCGTGGGAGGTGGCCGAGGCGCCGCACGGCGACCCGCCGCCCGGCCCGACGCCCGTCGTCAGCGTGCCACCGGCCGTGGCAGGCGTCCGGATCGTGGTCCGTTCGGGAGAGCGCGTCGACCTGCAGTGGACAGTCCCGGCGGACGCGGGCGCCTCCGCGTGGACCGTCGGGTGCCATATCGCCGGGCATTGGGACAAGGGCATGCAGATCCCCGTGCGCTGGGTGGTGCCGAACCGGTCGCCCGGCGCCACCGGCCAGCACCGGCGTTCGAGGGGTCCGAGTGGTACGCTCACCGTCCCGCACGGGATGAGTCTCGACCAGCAAGCCTCGAGGAGGAACGCATGACGTATGTGATCGCCGAGCCGTGTATCGACGTGCTTGACATCTCGTGCGTGTCGGTCTGCCCGGTCGATTGCATCCACTACGAGGAAGGCGTCGATCGCAAGCTCTTCATCGACCCCAACGAGTGCATCGATTGCGGCGCGTGCGAGCCGGAGTGCCCGGTGAACGCGATCTTCCCGGAGGAGTCGCTGCCGACCGAATGGGCGAACTACACGCAGATCGACGCGACCTGGTTCGTGGACAAGGCGGCGGCCCGGACCGAGGTCGACGCCCTGAAGCCACCGGCCTGACGCCGGGCGCCCACGGCGCCTGAACCGTGCGGATCGTTTCACTGCTCCCATCCGCGACCGAGATCGTGTGCGCCCTCGGGCTCGGCGAGGAGCTCGTCGGCGTGACCCACGAGTGCGACTGGCCGCCGGAGGTGATCGGCAAGCCCGTCGTGACCCACGACACACAGGATCTCCACGACCGCCCGAGCGGCGAGATCCACGCCCTGGTGACCGCAGCCATGCACGGTGGCTCGTCGCTCTACGCGCTCGATGACGAGAAGCTCGAGGCGCTCGAGCCGGACCTGATCCTGACCCAGGAGCTGTGCCGCGTCTGCGCGGTCAGCTACCGCGAGGTCAACGAGGTCGCGCGGGCAATCGACGCCTCGATCACCGTTATCTCGCTCGAGCCCACGTCCATCGAGGGGATTCTCAACACGATCACCACGGTCGGCGCGATGGCCGAAGTCGAAGACGACGCGCTCGATGTGGTCGAGATGCTGCGCTCACGGCTGGGGGCGGTCGAGGAGGTCGTGACCGCGCGGCGGGACGCCGGTCATGTCGGGCCGCGGGTGGTCGGTGTCGAATGGCTGGACCCGCCGTTCACCGTCGGCCACTGGGTTCCGGAACAGATTCGGCGGGCGGGCGGCTGGGACCTCCTCGGCACCGATGGCGACAGCGCCGTCGCGACGACCTGGAACGCGGTGCGCGACGTGGACCCGGAGACGCTCGTGCTCATGCCCTGTGGCTACCACCTTCCGGAGACCGTCAGCGAGTGGGAGCGGACACCGCGACCGGACTGGTTCGGCGAGCTGTCGGCGGTCCGCCGCGGACAGGTGTTCGCGGTTGACGGTTCGGCCTACTTCAGTCGGCCGGGACCCCGGGTCATCGACGGCATCGAGCTCCTCGCCGAGATCTTCGACCCTGACGCGTTCGTCGAGAGCGGCCCGCCCGGCAGCTGGACGCCGGTCGGGGCCTGATCAGGCGTGCCGTTCCGCGCGACGTTCGACTGCCTGTGGTGCGGGACCGCCCACACGTGCCGCGGCTCCGACGACATCGAGGGCTGGGCACAGCTCTGCCCGCCCTGCGTCGGCAAGGCCGGCGACAACGGCTTCCTGCGGTTCCGCCTCCGTGACGCGATCACGGAACGGGGCCGGGCCGGCGTCCCCGTCCCTGCAGGCACGCGCCCGGCAGCCGCGCATGCCGGGGATGACGACCTGGTGGCCTACTACGAGGCCCGCGCGCCTGAATACGACGACTGGTACCTGCGCCGGGGTCGCTACGCCCGTGGCCCGATCCACGACACCGCCTGGAACGCCGAGCTCGACAGCGCGGGGCGATGGCTCGACGCGCTGCCGATCTCGGGGCAGATCGTCGAGCTCGCGGCCGGCACCGGCTGGTGGTCGCCGTTGCTTGCCGGCAAGGGCGAGCTGTCGATCTACGACGCGGCCGAGGCACCGCTGGACCGCGCCCGGGACCGGCTGCTCGCCCACGGGCTCCGCGCCCACATCCACACCCGCGACGCATGGGCCGAGCCGGACCGTCCGGTCGACGCCCTGTTCGCCGGCTTCTGGCTGAGCCACGTCGAGCGCGCCCGCCTGCCCGCGTTCCTCGCGCTCGCGCGCCGCTGGCTCCGTCCGGGCGGCACGTTCGCCTTCATCGACTCGCTCCCGGACCCGCAGTCAGGAGCGGCCGACCACCCGACGCCCGCCGACGACCGCTCGATCCGGCGGCTCGATGACGGCAGCGAGTTCGAGATCGTCAAGGTCTACTACGCGCCGGACGAGCTCCGAGAGGCCCTGCTGGAGGCAGGTTTCAGCTCGGCGGACATCGCGACGACCGGCCGCTTCTTCTTCCTGGGGCATGCCACGGCCTGACCGCGCCTCCTCACGCTGGCGGTGTGATCCTGGCAGTGCGTTCCATGCACACACGCCCGTGAACCAGCTTGACAGGCGATCCTGATCGGGGCCGTGTCGTCCTTCTAGTGCACTCTGCGCGCACAGGGGGCCGGATCGGGGCTCGGCGTGGGCCCCGTCTGTGGGCCGATCGTCGATCAATGCGCGTTGAACGGCGCGTTACGTGCATGTGGCGCACCGTCGGCCGGGCAGCGCGCGACGCGGCCTATACTCCGCGCGATGTCCCCCCTGGAGCAGCGCACGATCGCGACCATCGGCTCGGGCGTCATGGCGGAGGCCATGATCGCGGGGATCCTGCGCGGCCAGCTCGTCGCACCGGGCCAGGTGGTCGCCAGCCATCCGCGACCGGAGCGTCGCGAGGCGCTCGCCCGCGAGTACGGCATCCGGGCCGTCGAGTCGAATGTCGAGGCGATCGAGGGCGCGGACGTCGTCCTGCTGAGCATCAAGCCCCAGATGCTGAACCGCGTCGGCCGCGAGATCGGACCCCACCTGGCGCGCGGGCAGCTCGTCCTGTCGGTGCTGGCCGGGGCGACCACGACAGCTCTGGTGGGGATCCTCGGCCACGACCAGGTCGTGCGCTCGATGCCCAACACGCCGGCCCGGCTCGGGAAGGGGATGACGGTCTGGTACGCGACCCCGGAGACCACCGAAGACCAGCGGGCGCAGGCGGCTGCGCTGCTTGGCTGCCTCGGGGCGGAGATCGAGGTCGACGACGAGAAGTTCGTGGCCATGGCCACGGCCGTATCCGGCACCGGCCCGACATACGTGTTCCTCGTCATGGAGGCCCTCATCGACGCCGCCGTGCACCTCGGGTTCCCCCGCCACGTCGCGCACGACCTCGTGATCGAGACGCTCGAGGGATCGACGCTCTTCGCCAAGCAGTCCGGGATGCACCCGGCCGAGCTGCGCAACATGGTCACCTCGCCCGGTGGCACCTCCGCCGCGGCGCTCCACGAGCTCGAATCGGGCCGCCTCCGAACGGTGCTCTCGGAGGCCGTGTGGGCGGCCTATCGCCGAACAGACGAGCTCGGATCGCAGCTCGAGGCGTCCGTCGCCCGGTCGGCCGGCACGCGCCGGCAGGACTCGTGATCGGCTCGCCCCCGTCGTCGCTGCCGGACCTCCGGCGCGCGTCACTGGCGAACCTGCGCACGATCGACCTCCGCGCCCCGGAGCGCGACTTCTGGGTCGATGAGGCCGCGATCCGGGATCGCTTCGCTGCGACGTGGGCCGGCCTGGCGGACGAGGCCTGGTCCCTCCCCGGTGCCGCTCCGTCGGATGCCGGCGGGCCGGACTGGTCGCTCGCGGAGCACGTCGGCCACGTCGCAGACTGGCAGGAGCTCGCGATCGACTACATTGCCGTGGCCGAGACGGGCCGATGGCCGTCGGATGACGACTACGACGGCGGCGACTTCGACACCTACAACGAGCGGCGCCGCGAGCTATGGGCCGCGATGGCTCCGAAGGCGATCCGTCAACGCCTCGATGTTGGACGCGAGCGCCTCCTGGAGAGTGCGCGGCGCCTGTCGATCGAGGCCATCCGCAGCGACGACGGGTGGGGCTGGGTGTACATGGTCCTTCACGGCCATCGGCTCGATCACCTCGCGGTCATCGAGCCGTGGGTCGACGTGCTGCGCCGGCGTCAGGCGGACGGCGACCCGTTCGTCGAGGACCCGCGCCCGCCCGACTCCGAGACGTTCTGGGCCGCGGATCGCGCGGCACAGGCCGAGCTCCACGGCCTGCTCGAGCGGGTGCCGCCGGCGGGCTGGACGAGCACCGAGCTCACGCCGGGTTGGACGCTTCGCGACCACGTCGCGCACCTCGCCGACTGGGCCGATGAGGGTGTTCGTGCCGTCGCCGACTACCGGCGAACCGGATCGTGGCCGGCGGACCCGGAGGAGGGGATTGACGCCTGGAACGAGCGGCATGTCGCTGCGTCCGCGTCGGCGACGCACACCGAGGTCCTCGCCCGCCTCGAGCGGGAGTACGACCGGATGCGCGCCGCGGCCGCGTCGCTGGCGCTCGAGAAGCTGCGCTCGCCCGACGGCTGGTCGTGGGTCTACGACTGCCTGTACGGGCACGTCCGCAAGCATCTCGCCCTGATCGGGCCGTGGTGCGCCACCGTCGACTGGCCCGATTCGGGGCCTGCCTGAGGTGCCGCCGCGCGACCGCGACCAGCCCGATGACGGCCTGTCGATCGAGGCGATCGTCGCGATCGAGCCGCCACGTGAATACCGGCTCCATCCGCGGGACCGCAGCGTGGCCTTCACGGCCGAGGCGGCAGGCAGCCGTCAGCTGTTCACGATGCCGCTCCGCGGCGGGTATCCGACCCAGGTGACCGCCTCGGAGCTGCCGGTCAGCGACCCGCAGTGGTCGCCGGACGGTCGGCGCCTCGCGTTCGTACGCGACGAGGAGATCTGGATCGTGGAGGCCGACGGGGCCCGGCTCGTGAAGGTCACGGGGCACAAGGCGGGGACGAACGCACCCGCCTGGTCGCCCGACGGGAAACGGCTCGCATTCGTCTCCCGCCGACGGGGCTGGTCGCAGGTATGGGTCATCGACGCCCCGGTTCCGCGGCGCGGGCGGCCCGCGAATGAGCCGCGACCTCCGGAGGCGCGCGCCCTCACCCCCGCAGGCGTCGACGTCACTTCCCTGGCGTGGTCGCCCGACGGAGCGCAGATTGCCGTCACTGCCCAGCGTCGACTCGACGATCTGGAAACGGCCCAGATCGTCGTGGTCGAGGTTGCCACCGGCGCCGAGCGGACAGCCGCCGGTGAGACCAGCTTCGACACGGCGGCCAGCTGGCTCCCCGACGGCTCGATCCTGTACCTGTCGGACGCCGACGGCTGGTTCCAGGTGGTCCGCCTGACCCCTGACGGTCGGAACCGGATCGTCCTGACGTCCGGCGAACGTGAACGCGGGATCCAGGCGTTGACGTTCGGCGGGGCCGCGGGCTTCGGGCCCATCGCGGCCCCTGACGGCGCGCGATTCGTCCATGCCGATATCCACGATGGCCTCGTCGACCTCGTCGTGCGTCCGCTCGACGCCGGACCGCCGCCGAAACGGGGCCGTGGCCGACCTCCGAAGTCGCCACGGACGGTCAGCAGCGCGACGACCGGAAGCCGCCTCAATCCATGGGCTGGCGTCTGGCGGCACGTCGGCTGGCTCGCCGACGGTGCCTGGGTCGCGGCGATCGGCGAGAGCGAAACGCGACCCCAGGACCTGTGGCTGCTGCCGGTGCCGGGGGTTGCGCCCGATGACGCGCGTCCCCGCCAGGTGACGACCTCGCTCCCGGGGATCGTCGCTGCGGCACTGGTCCCCGGCCGCGTGCCGGCAACCGAGCGCTACGCCTTCACGGCCCGCGACGGGCTCCGGATCGAAGGCAACCTCTGGCGGCCCGTCAAGGCGACGGGCAAGCGCGGTGGCGAGCGCGTCCCGACGATCATCAGCATCCACGGCGGCCCCACCGACCAGGCGTATCGATCCTTTCGGCCACTCAGGTTCCACCTTGTCCGTGAGGGATTCGCATACCTAGAGACGGACTACCGCGGCTCAACCGGCTACGGGCGCGCATTCCGGCACGCCAACCACGGGGAATGGGGCCACGCAGACGTGCACGACGTCATCGACGCGGCGCGCTGGGCGACCGAGCAGCCGTGGTCGGACGGTCGCCTCGCCGTGTTTGGCGGCTCGTACGGTGGATACGTGGTGCTGTCGGCGCTCGTCGAGGAACCGTCGATGTGGCGGGCCGGCGTCGACTTGTTCGGCGACTCGGAGATCAGCGAGAGCTACCGCCACGGCGACCGGGTCGGGCGAATGGACCTCCTGCGGATGATGGGCTCCCCCGACGACCCGGCGACGGCGGAGCTGTACCGCCGAGGATCCCCGGTCTACCGTGCTGAGCGGATCGAGGCGCCGCTGCTCATCCTCCATGGACGGCGAGACAAGCGGGTCGTGCCGCTCATGACCGAGCGGATGGTCGAGGCGCTCGAGATCGAGAGCAAGTTCCACGAGGTCCACTGGTACGACGACGAGGGCCACGGATGGGAGAAGCGGGAGAACCGGCGCGACGCGTTCGAGCGGATCCTCGGCTTCCTCAAGGCGAACGTCCTCGACGAGACGCCCGACTAGCCGGTCGCGGCCGGCGGACCTACGTCGCGGTGGGCTTCTCGCCCCGTCGTTCGGCGTGGTCCTCCA
>Ga0190275_10003527_pt1 | contig 11188 bp, 7 predicted proteins | sample Popmic550T_FD_133745 | JGI IMG/M metagenome (GOLD analysis project Ga0190275, IMG submission 133745) | Populus adjacent soil microbial communities from riparian zone of Yellowstone River, Montana, USA - 550 T | ecosystem: Environmental > Terrestrial > Soil > Riparian zone > Trees stand | place...
CCACCAGCGCCAGCAGCACCCAGAGGGGGATGAGCCGTCTCGCGGAGGGAATCGGGGATGACAGCGAGAGGCCGATCTTCAGGGCTGGGCGCATGGGGGTGATCAAACGGGCAGGCGCGAAACCCGGTCAAGCCCTCAACTCTAGAAGTGGCCGGCGCGGGCCTCGTCGAAGTCCACCCGGTGCTTCATGTAGAGGGTGTCCAGCATGTGGTTGCTGATGGGGTTGAGGTTGCCGTCCGTGAAGCGGTGCACCACCGCGCCCTTACCCGCGTCCTTCAGGAACTGGAGCGGATCCACGCTGCCACCCAGTCCCGTGAGCGTGGGCACGGGGTCCGCGTTGTTGACGTAGTGCACGTACTGCGGCCCATCCGGGTACTTCGTCGAGGCCGCACCGAAGGTCTCGACTTTCAGGTGGCTCATCAGCCCTTCCACCTGGGCCTTGGACATCCCGTCCTCGAGGCGCAGGCGCTTCTCCACGTCGAAGAGGGCGCGCGCGGTGATGAGGCCGCCCTGGCTGTAGCCCATCAGGTGCACGTCCCGGCCAGCCTTCAGCTCCGAGTAGACGGTGTCCGCCAGCGTGTCCACGGCGGGGTTGGTGCCCTTGTCCAGCTTGTCCGTCACGCACTGGGCCAGATCCGTCGCCAGGCCCTGCGTGGAGTTGTGGATGCCCACCACCTTGGCGCCCGAGGTGTCCGCGATGGACTGCATCTCCTTCAGCTGCCCGTCCAGCGGCGTCATGATGCCGTTGACGTAGAGGATGGTCTCGTTGGGGTTCGCATTGCCCTTCGGGGTGACGCCCGGGATCTGGCTCAGCGGGGTGCCGGGCGGGAACGTCTGGCCCTGCGTCCCCACGAGCTTCCCGTCATGCAGGCGGTCCGGCTTGGCGTCGCCGCCGAAGAGCCGGTTGAGCTCCGCCGCGTGAGAGGCCTCGAACACGTCCAGGCCCATCTTCACGAAGCGCGGGATGTCGGCCAGGCCTCCCTTGGCCAGGTCCACCAACTTCCCCAGTGGATTCAAGGACTTGGACTCGGCGGCCGGGCTGGCGGTAGAGGTCCTCGCCGGGCTGAACGCGCTCTGGTTTCGGTTGATGGAAGTCACGTGAGGGCTCCTGCCAGGGACTCAAGAATGACGCACTGCCTCAATTATCCTACAAGGTGGGGAAAAGTTGCTTGTCCCCGGCAGGAGATGTTCCTGGGTGGCGGATTACGCCCGGCGGATGCCCAGGTGGACGTGGTCGAAGTGGCCCTCCACACGCCAGAGCAGCTGCAGCCGGTAGTTCGCGCCGTTGATGCGGACGTTGTGGCCGTTGAACGTGCCGATGTTGCCCTGCGGGATGCCGTACTTCTTGGCAATCGCGCGGGCGAGCTGATCACCCCGGGCTCCCGCCACGCCGAAGTCCACCGCGAACGCCGTCTTGTTGCCGGTGTAGTGGTCGGACGCCGTGGACGAGCCGACGCGGATGGTGTCCGCGAGGTTCCGCTTCTGGCTGGTGACCGGAATCCCCATCGAGGCCGCGATGCTCTTGGCCGCGTTCGCCACCTTCTCGGAGCCGCCCCAGCCGCCGCCCGAGGTGACGCTCCCGCCGCCCACCGAGCCGGGCTTCTGGACCTTGCCCTTCACGTCGATGCCGAGCATGCGCCACGTCTTCGGGCCGACCGTGCCATCCGCCGGGAGCCCATGCGCACGCTGGAACTTCTTCACCGCGCTCTCGAGCTTCGGGCCGAAGACGCCATCGTTCGCGCCGTTGGCGAAGCCGAGCTGATCCAGCCGCTTCTGCAGCGCCTTCACGGGGGTTCCTCGGTAGCCCTCCTTCAGCGTGGGACCGGAGCCGGGGTTCTGCTTCGCCCGAGCCACCGTCTGCATGCGCTCCAGCTGCCCCTCGCCGATGCGGCCGTCATCCCCCAGGCCCTTGAAGCGCTTCTCGAAGGCCCGAGAGGCCCGCTGGGTGGCGCGATCGAAGATGCCGTCCACCTTCCCGGGGTTGAAGCCTGCCTTCTTCAGCAGCTTCTCGCTCGCCAGCACCGCCGCGGAGCGCTCACCCAGCGCCTGGGCGGGATCCGTCTTGCCCTTGGCCAGCGTGAAGGACTTCGCCAGCTTCGCCCACGTGCCCGAGCCCACCCGGCCCGTCTCCTTGAGGTCGGACTTCTGCTGGAACGTCTTCAGCGCGGACGCCGTGCGCTCGTCCCACACGCCGTCGGTGCGCTGGGGATCGAAGCCCGCCGCCTTCAGGTGCTTCTGGACGTTCTCCACCGCGCGCTTGGAGGAGCCCGGGCCGATGCCGCGCGTCCCGTCCGTGTTCTGCTTCTTCGCCGCCTCGGCGGTGGCCGCATTGAGCTTGCGGTGCTGCGCGTGGCCCTCGGTCAGCCGGCGGCGGTAGGGCGCATGCTGGAGCTCGTTCACCTCCCGCTGGAGCGACTGGAACGTCTTCTTGTCGACCAGGCTCGACTCGCTGTTCTTCTTGAGCTCCGGCTGGTCCTTCTTGAACTGGCGCACCGCCTCGGCCGTCTTCTGATCAAAGACGCCGTCGACTTTACCCGTGTCGTAGCCGAGCTTCTTCAGCCGCTTCTCGGCGTCGAAGGCGTCCAGGTTCTTCTGGCCCACGCCGATCGCGCCCTGGAAGCCCTTCTGGTTGCAGTCCGGGCAGCCGCTGCCGTGCTTGCGAGCGCGCTGCAGCGTGTGGTCGAGCTTGTTGAGCGTGCCCTGATCCAGCTGGCCCGTTGCCTCGAGGCCCCACGCCTCCTGGAACTGACGCACCGCCTTCGCCGTCTCCGCGGTGAACTTGTTGTCCTTCGTTCCCGGATCGAAGCCGACGGTCTGCAGCGCTCGCTCGAGGAATGCCACCGCACGCTTCTGGGCGCCTTCGCCCAGCGGGCCACCCTCCGTGAGGGCCTGCTTCATCAGCTGGCTGCCCAGCTGATCCCTTTGCTTCACGCTCTTGATCGACATGAGGGAACTCCAGGATTTCCGGTGATAAGAAACATTCTTACCTGATCAGTATCGTTTCTCAGAGCCTGAGAGTTGCGTGTGCCGCTCCCTTTCCGTCTCTCCTACACGGACGCAGAGCACGGCCGGTGAGGCGGGAGCGCGTGCCGGGGGAGCGCCCGGGCAACCTGTCATACAAGCAGACAGGTTGGGCCAGAGCGCTCCGCCCGGCCCGGGCAACCTGTCATACAAGCAGACAGGTTTGGCCCGAGTGCTCCGCCGGGGCGCACCCCTGTTAGGGCCCCCCATCGTTGGCGGCGGTACTACGGGAGGCGGTGGTAGAGCGGGAGGTGGGCGGGGGCAGGGTAGAGCGCGAACCAGCCGGTGTAGCCGACATCGGGGCTTCGGAGGATGACCTCGGGTGTCTTGTCGCCGGAGCTGGTGAGCTGGCTCGCACCCAGGCGGCCGAACTCTCCCTGCCGGAGGGCGAGCCAGAGGTTCCCCGCCTCATCGAACACGATCCCCTCCGGGAGCGCGGTGACGGCGAGGCCGACCATCACCGACGGCGTGAGGGTGACGGTGCCCGAGCCCTGCTGATCCGCTGGCGTGAGGCGAGCCAGGGTCCCGTTGAAGTTCACCCACAGGTTGCCCGCGCTGTCGAACGCCAGGCCCGCGGGCCCGCGGAGGGTGCCAATGACCGGCGGGGGCGTCGTGCCCTCAATGAGGAGGTCCGGGGCCGCAGTGGACGAGGCCGTGAGACGGCTCGCGTCGTAGCGGGCCACCCGGTCATCACCACTGAAGGCGACCCACAGGTTGCCCGCCGGGTCGAACGCGAGGCCCAAGGGGCCATCCAGGCCTGTGATCTCGACGGTGGGCGTGGGGCTGCCGCCCGTGGTGAGCTGCTCCCGGGTGTACCGGACGATCTTGTCGTTGAAGGCCACCGAGACCCAGAGGTTCCCGCTCGCGTCGAAGGCCAGCGCGCGGGCTCGGGGGAAGCCGCCCTCCAGGGGCCCGTCGTTCAGGGTGATGTCCGCGGCCTTCGTGCCCGAGGTCCCCAACGAGGCGGCGGGGATCCGGAGTACCGGCGGATCCGCGGTCGTGCCACCTACCACCCACAGGTTGCCCTCCCGGTCGAACGCGGAGCCCTCCGAACCCCCAGTCTTGGCGGCCACCGTGGCGGGCGGAGTCCCGCTGGTGCTCAGCAGGTCCGCGGCGTACCCCAGCAAGGGCTCCGTTCCGCCCGAGCCATTGCTGGTCCACAGCTTTCCGCTGCTGGGGATGGGCGCGTAGGTGACCGCGACCACGGTCGTCTTTCCCTCGCTCACGCAGACCGGATTGGGGGAGACCTCTGGACGGTACGCCGTCCTCACGAGCGGATGGCTCGCCGCGACGATCTCGGTGGTGAGGCTGTAGCTCCCCGCCGCCAGGGTCAGGGTCTGCGAGCTGGTGAGGGCCTGGGTGCCTCCCCGCCCCTGGACCGACACGCCCGCCGCCGTGGAGCCTGGCAGCCCGGTGACGTTCACCTGGAGCGTGCCGGTGCCTCCCTCTTCGGCGCACTCCGAGCCGCTTCCATCAGAGCCGCAGGCAGCGAGGAACAGCGCGGAGCCAAGAAGGCCCAGGAACCTGAGTCTGTGCATCAACCCTCCCCATGGATGTATGGGAGGGCACTCCATGCTCATGGTTGCCTCGCGTCAAGGATGGGGAACCCTCGTTGGACGCTTTGCGTCAAAGAATTGCCGAGGCGCACGCCCGAGGGGCCAGCAGCGAGGCGTGGGGCTGATCTCACCCGGGCCAACCCACCGAGTTTCGGCGGGTCGTGTGTTTGCCTCGGAATCTACCTACAGGGTATTGAGTCTGCTCCGGCCCATAGGGGGAGCACATGAGCATCCTCATCAAGAACGGACGCATCGTCACCGCCGTGGACGACTACATGGCGGACGTGTTCATCGAGGGGGAGAAGATCTCCCTCATTGGCAAGGATCTGAAGGTCCAGGCGGACAAGGTCATCGACGCCTCGAACCGGCTGGTCCTCCCAGGCGGCATCGATCCGCACACGCACTTCGACATGCCCTTTGGCGGCACCACCTCGGCGGATGACTTCGCCAGCGGGACGAAGGCAGCGGCGTTTGGTGGCACCACCACCATCATCGACTTCGCCATCCAGTCCAAGGGCGAGTCCACGATGAAGGGGCTGGACGCCTGGCACGACAAGGCCAGCGGCAAGGCCACGATCGACTACGGCTTCCACATGATCATCACCGACATGCCCGACGAGCGGCTGCCGGAGATGCGCAGGCTGGTGGACGAGGGCATCACCTCGTACAAGCTCTTCATGGCGTACCCCGGTGTCCTCTATGTGGATGACGGGACGCTGTACCGCACGTTCCGGCAGGCGGGTGAGAACGGCACCCGCATCTGCATGCACGCCGAGAACGGCATCGTCATCGACGAGATCATCAAGGGGGCCGTGAAGGACGGGAAGACGGCGCCCCAGTGGCACGCGCTCACCCGGCCCACGCGCATGGAGGCCGAGGGCGTGCACCGCGCCATCGCCATCGCCGAGGTGGCCAAGGTTCCCCTTTACATCGTCCACCTGTCCAGCTCGGACGCGCTGGAGCAGGTGAAGATCGGCCGGGCGCGCGGCGTGGACGTGGTGGCCGAGACGTGCCCCCAGTATCTCTTCCTGGACCAGAGCTACTACGAGCGCGAGGGCTTCGAGGGCGCCAAGTGGGTGATGACGCCCGCCCTGCGCGAGAAGTGGAACCAGGACGTGCTGTGGCAGGGCCTGAAGTTCAGAGATCTCGAGACGATCGCCACGGACCACTGCCCGTTCTGCTTCAAGGACCAGAAGGAGCTGGGCAAGGACTCCTTCACGAAGATTCCCAACGGGGCGCCGGGCGTGGAGAACCGGATGAGCCTCGTCTACAACGGCGGCGTGGTGGGCGGGCGCATCAGCCTCAACCGCTTCGTGGAGCTGACCTCCACGGCGGCCGCCAAGGCCTTCGGGCTCTTCCCGAAGAAGGGCACCATCGCCGTGGGCTCGGACGCGGACATCGTCATCTTCGATCCGGAGCGCAAGGAGACCATCAGCATCAACAACCCCCACACGCACCACATGCGCGTGGACTACAGCGCCTACGAGGGCTTCCAGGTTCAGGGCTTCACGGAGACGGTGCTCTCGCGCGGGCGCGTCATCATCGAGAAGAACGAGCTGAAGACGGAGCGCGGCGGGCAGTTCATCAAGCGCGCCCCGCACGGCTCGCTGCTGCGCTGATTCCCACTCCCACCCCTTTTCATTCCCACCCAGAGCGTCGCAGCAGAGGATTTCATGGCACGTAAGGTCATCGGCGGGCTCATCCAGATGTCCAACCCCATCAACGACCCGTCGGCATCTGTGCAGACGATCCGCGATGCGATGTTCGAGAAGCACCTGCCCCTCATCGAAGAGGCAGGCAAGCGGGGCACCCAGATCCTCTGTCTGCAGGAGGTCTTCAACGGCCCCTACTTCTGTCCCTCGCAGGACGCGAAGTGGTGCGATCTGGCCGAGCCCATCCCCAACAGCCCCACGGTGGAGCGGCTGAGCGTCTACGCCAAGAAGTACCAGATGGCGATGGTCATCCCCATCTACGAGCGGGAGATGGCGGGCGTCTACTACAACACCGCGGCGGTGGTGGACGCGGACGGCACCTACCTGGGCAAGTACCGCAAGAACCACATCCCGCAGACGAACGGCTTCTGGGAGAAGTTCTTCTTCAAGCCGGGCAACCTGGGCTACCCCACCTTCCAGACGCGCTACGCCCGCATCGGCGTGTACATCTGCTACGACAGGCACTTCCCCGAGGGCGCGCGCCTGCTGGGCCTCAACGGGGCGGAGATCGTCTTCAACCCCTCGGCCACGGTGGCGGGCCTGTCCCAGTACCTGTGGAAGCTGGAGCAGCCGGCGCACGCGGTGGCCAACGGCTACTTCATCGCCGCCAGCAACCGCGTGGGCACCGAGGCCCCGTGGAACATCGGCAAGTTCTACGGCACCAGCTACTTCTGCGATCCGCGCGGCAACATGATTGCCGTGGGCAGCGAGGACAAGGACGAGCTGGTCACCGCGGAGATGAACCTCGATCTGATCGAGGAGGTGCGTCGCACCTGGCAGTTCTACCGCGACCGCCGGCCGGAGACCTACGAGAACATGGTCAAGCAGCTCCCGTAGCCAGTTGAGTAGCGAGGTCCCTATCCCCAATGAGAGTCATGGAACCCAAGCGCTTCGAGCTGCCCCCTGGCCGCGCAGAGGAAGGCTTCAAGGACAAGAAGCCCCTCTACAACTTTGGCGAGGCAATGGCCGAGGCCAACCGTTGCCTGTACTGCTCGGACGCGCCCTGCATCAAGGCGTGTCCCACCGCCATCAACATCCCCGAGTTCATCCGGAAGATCGGCACGGGCAACGTGAGGGGGGCCGCGCGCACCATCCTCACCGCCAACATCCTGGGCCAGAGCTGCGCCCAGGTCTGTCCGGTCGAGGTGCTGTGCGCGGGCTCCTGCGTCTACACCGGCTGGGGCCGCGAGCCGATCAACATCGGCCGGCTGCAGCGCTACGCGGTGGAGAACACGCTCGCGAAGACGCCCGACCTCTTGAAGGCCAAGCCCCCCACCGGCAAGCGCATCGCCCTGGTGGGCTCCGGCCCGGCCTCCATCGCGGCGGCGGGCATGCTCGCGCTGGAGGGGCACACCTGCATCCTCTATGAGCGCAAGGCCATCCCCGGCGGCCTCAACTCGCTGGGCATTGCCCCGTACAAGCTCAAGAGCCCCGAGGCGCTCCGGGAGATGGAGTGGGTGCTCTCCCTGGGCCGCATCGAGCTGCGCACCGGTGTGGAGGTGGTGGAGCAGGCGAAGGGGCCGGGCCAGGTGGCCACCTCGGAGCTGCTCGCGTCCCATGACGCCGTGTTCCTCGGGCTGGGGCTCGGGGCGGACTCGCGGCTGAACATCCCCGGCGAGGAGGGAGAGGGCGTCCTCGGCGCCACCCTCCTCATTGAGCGCATCAAGACGGAGCCGGGGCTGACGCTCCAGGGCGTCAAGCGCGCCATGGTCGTCGGCGGCGGCAACACCGCGCTGGACATCGCCCACGAGCTGGCGCTGCTCGGCGTGGAGGTGGACATGGTGTACCGCCGCTCCGAGAAGGAGATGGGCGGCTATGTCCACGAGCTGGATGGCGCTCGCCTGGACGGCGTGCGGCTGGTGGAGAACCGCCAGCCGGTGGAGATCCTCCGCAAGGACGGCAAGGTGGTGGCCGTGAAGCTTGCCGCCACGCGCGACGGCAAGCCCGTGCCAGGCACCGAGGAAGTCGTCCCCATCGAGCTCGTCGCCATGGCCATTGGCCAGGAGCGCGCCACGGGCGTGGCGAAGGCCTTCCCGGGCGTGGAGCTGGACGCTCGCGGCCGGGTGAAGGTGGACGCCGCCACGCACCGCACCGGCAACGCCAAGGTGTGGAGCGGCGGAGACTGCGTCAACGGTGGGAAGGAAGTCGTCAACGCCGTGGCGGAAGCGAAGATCGCCGTCCTGGACATCCAGCGGCACCTGGCAGGGGAGTAAAGAGCGATGGCCGATCTGTCGATTGATTTCTGTGGGGTTCGCAGCCCGAACCCCTTCTGGCTGGCCTCCGCGCCGCCCACCAACACCGGCGACCAGGTGATGCGGGCCTTCGACGCGGGCTGGGGCGGCGCCGTGTGGAAGACGCTGGGCAACCCCATCGTCAACGTGACGAGCCGCTTCGGTGGCATCGACTACGGCAACACCCGGCTGATGGGGCTCAACAACATCGAGCTCATCACCGACCGTCCGTTGGAGGTGAACCTCCGCGAGATGCGCGAGGTGAAGCGGCGCTACCCGAAGCACACCCTCATCGCCTCGCTCATGGTGGAGACGAAGGAGGAGTGGAAGGAGATCATCCGCAAGGCCGAGGACACCGGCGCGGATCTCCTGGAGCTCAACTTCGGCTGTCCCCATGGCATGTGCGAGCGCGGCATGGGCTCCGCCGTGGGCGCCGAGCCCAAGGTGCTGGAGGAGATCTCCCGGTGGGCCATGGAGTTCGCCCGGGTCCCCGTCATCGTCAAGCTCACCCCCAATGTGGGCGACATCCTCGAGCCCGGTGAGGCGGCGGTGCGCGCGGGCATCCCGGCGCTCTCGCTCATCAACACCGTCAAGTCGATCATGGGCGTGGATCTGGATCGCATGGTGCCCCTGCCTCGCGTGGGCAACGCCTCCACCAACGGCGGCTACTGCGGCCCGGCGGTGAAGCCCATCGCCCTCCACCTGCTGTCTCAGCTCACGCGCCACCCGCAGGTCGGCAAGCTGGCCATCTCGGGCATCGGCGGCGTCTCCAACTGGAAGGACGCGGCCGAGTTCATCGCCCTGGGCTCCACCTCGGTGCAGGTGTGCACCGCGGTCATGCACTACGGCTACCGCATCGTCGAGGACATGATCGAGGGGCTCTCGAACTTCCTGGACGAGAAGGGCATGAAGTCCGTGATGGAGCTGCGCGGCCGCGCGGTGCCCGCGTACCAGGAGTGGGGCGATCTGGATCTGTCCTACAAGCTGGTGGCGAAGATCAACGAGGACAAGTGCATTGGCTGCCAGCTCTGCTACGTGGCCTGCATGGATGGCTCGCACCAGTGCATCCACCTGCCGGGGCGCACGGAGGAGGAGTCTCGCAAGGCCGGCCACACGCACATCCCCACGGAGATCCCCAACCGCGTGGTGACGGCCCAGGCCGGCACGCCCGGCGCCCGGGTGCCCTTCGTGCACGAGGAGGAGTGCGTGGGCTGCAACCTGTGCCAGCTGGTGTGCCCGGTGCCGGACTGCATCACCATGGAGGAGGTGCCCTCGGGCAAGCCCCCCGAGACCTGGAACGATCGGGTCGCCAAGGGGACGGACTTCGTGCCCGGCGGGCTGGATGCCACCCTGGCCGCGCGCGGGAGGAGCCGCTAGACCATGTCGCTGACGAACGAGGATCTCGCGGCCACACCGCCGGAGAAGCGCACCTGGGAGATGAAGCACTTCGCCGCGCTGTGGATTGGCATGGCGGTGTGCATTCCCACATACACGATGGCCTCCGGGCTCATCGATCAGGGGATGAACTGGTGGCAGGCCCTGCTGTGCGTGGGCCTGGGCAACCTCATCGTCCTGGTGCCCATGGTGCTCAACGCGCACGCGGGCACCAAGTACGGCATCCCCTTCCCGGTGTTCGCGCGAGCCTCGTTCGGCGTCATGGGGGCCAATGTCCCCGCGCTGCTGCGCGCCCTGGTGGCGTGCGGCTGGTTCGGCATCCAGGCGTGGCTGGGTGGGCAGGCGCTGTGGCAGCTCCTGCTGGCGATGGCTCCCGGGCTCGAGGGGCCGCTCACCTCGGCGGGAATGAAGGAGGCCATCGGCATCCACCCGGGTGAGCTCCTCGGGTTCGCCGTGTTCTGGGCGATGAACCTCTACTTCATCGTCAAGGGCACCGAGTCCATCAAGTTCCTGGAGCTGTATGCCGCGCCGTTCCTCATCGCGGTGGGCCTGGCGCTGCTCGGTTGGGCCTGGGTGAAGGCGGATGGCTTCGGGCCCATCCTCTCCCAGCCGTCGAAGTTCACGGACACCGGCTCCTTCATGGCCGTCTTCGTCCCCGGGCTCACGGCGATGGTGGGGTTCTGGGCCACGTTGTCGCTCAACATCCCGGACTTCACCCGGTACGCGCGCAGCCAGCGGGACCAGGTCGTCGGCCAGGCGCTGGGGCTGCCCGGGACGATGGTGCTCTTCTCCTTCATCGGCGTGGCTGTCACCTCCGCCACCCCCATCATCTTCGGCGGGGAGACGATCTGGGATCCGGTGAAGCTGTTGGGCCGCGTGGGAGGTCCCCTGGTGACGCTGCTGGCAATGGCCGCGCTGTCCATCGCCACGCTGTCCACCAACCTGGCCGCCAACGTCGTCTCCCCGGCCAATGACTTCTCCAACCTGGCGCCGTCGAAGATCTCCTACAAGATGGGCGGCATCATCACCGCCGTCATCGGCGCGATCATCTTCCCCTGGAAGCTGATCGAGTCCTCCGGTGGCTACATCTTCACCTGGCTCATCGGCTACTCGGCGCTGCTGGGGCCGGTGGCCGGCATCATGGTCGCGGACTACTTCCTGGTGCGCCGCCGCGAGCTGTCGGTGGAGGATCTGTACCGGCGCGGCGGGCAGTACGAGTTCAGCGGCGGGGTGAACTGGAAGGCGATGCTGGCGCTGGCCATCGGCGTGGCGG
>Ga0190275_10003528_pt1 | contig 11188 bp, 7 predicted proteins | sample Popmic550T_FD_133745 | JGI IMG/M metagenome (GOLD analysis project Ga0190275, IMG submission 133745) | Populus adjacent soil microbial communities from riparian zone of Yellowstone River, Montana, USA - 550 T | ecosystem: Environmental > Terrestrial > Soil > Riparian zone > Trees stand | place...
GCCGTTGCCCTTGATCAAGTCGTAACCCCACTCACCTAACAAGAAGTCAGAGCCTCTAATGTAACACGAGTATCCTATTGGCTAAGCAGGAGGCACACCCCAGATGGCCCTTATTTGCCGTTGCTAGGATGTTGTCAGGAGGTGCGAACTGCTGAGACAGGTCATTCCGAGAATCTGTCTGATTCCAGAAGTGCCCCGTTCGGGGCTCCGGGAGCGCTCTCGAGGGGGCCGGTGGTGCCGATTGAGCTCCACGTTCGTGGCGCCCCACGCAACCTCCCGAGGGTGCCAAGCGATCCAACAGACGGTTTTCCAGCTCCACTTGAGCCACGTGAGTCGGAGAGGATGGGGCCTTTTGGCGCCCATCCTCTCACAGCGGGGGCCATCTCGAAAAGCTACGACACACCCACTAATTCCATCTCGGCTACGGAGCGCGAAGTGGTCCGAATGAGACAACCCGTTACTCCCAACTTGGACTCGTGAAGGCATCGGTGAGTTCTTGCGTGTTTTGACCACCTATGATGCCGGTCCATGAAACCCGACGGGTATCCAACGAAAGGGCAGAGACGCGCTATGCCGTGCCTCCCAATGACCAAAGTCCAGATCCACGTGCTTCGGCGAATGCGGCTTTGTCACCGCTGTGCGAACCGTCAAGCGCTTTAGAAACGTACGCAAAAGTGCTTGCTACGGGATCGTACAGAGGAGAGCGGCCCTCCCCGAAGGGGAGCACGAGCGCACTTTCTAGCGCCTTGTCTTGAAGGACCACCTCATCAGCTGGTCGCCCGTTTTGGTTTGGTTCTGATCCAGGGAATTACCAGCTCCGTCGTCGACCCCTGTGAGAACCTTGGCGACGTAGAAAGTATCGCCCCTCAGGGACCTCTTGGGATTTAGAGCCCACCTCCTGTTGTTAGTGCCTTCGACCGGACTTACCACGGCAGGCACGGGGGTACTAGAACCCCTGCGGTAGAGCTTGAAGTTGGCCCTTACCATATAGACTCTCTCAGAAAAGTCGGATATGACGTTGATGCCCCTGCGGACGCCGGTGGCTCCATTGGCGGGCACCGCGCGCACAACCCTGGGCGACGTATTGTCGTATCGGAAGCGTGCTAGGTTCCTTTGCTCGGTCCCGGAGGCGTGGGTGAACCCACCGCCGACCCACAGGGAGGTGTCGGTTGTGGCAAAGGCCCGAGCCCCGTTGCCGTTCTCGTAGCTGGGTTCGAGCTGTGGTACCCAGTCGCAGAAGGCCTCCCCCGTCGCCGGGTTCACCGAGACGAGCCCGCTTAGTGGGGTGCCCCCGCAAACCGACTGCTCGAGGCGGTTGGTGCCAAAGTGCCCCCCCAGGAACAGCCGTGTGCCGTCGGGCGAGAGTTCCACGGTCTGCACGTTACCGACGGTTCTGAACCGCCAGACCTGCGTTCCTACGTCGCCGGAGTCGAGGCTGAACGCTGCTGCGAAATTCCGTACCGCCCCGAAGCCCCCATAAAGCCGCGTGGGGGTAACAACGAGGTCCCACCCATCCTGCGGGGCGCCGATCACCCCGTCGGGAATCTTCCAGGGGTTGAGGTTGCCCGAGTCGGTCTCGAGGCGTGCCACGCTCTCTCGTCTTCCGGCCGCACCGTCGGAGCCGGTTACGTTGGCGAACCGACCCGCCGCGAAGATAGTGGCCCTGTCTGACGCAAATGTCAGATTTCTCACCTTCGGAGGACCGCTGCCGAGGCTTGCACTGGTCTTTGGCGTCCACGAGAGATCGAGCGAGTTAGTCGCGAGGTCGTATGCCGCCAGATTCGCGCGGCCCTTGCCGTCTACGTGGCTGAACAGGCCGCCTATATAGAGCTTCGAATCGCCGGCGAGGAGAGCGTAGACGTAAGGGGTGGCGTTCGACTTCGACACCTGGGGCGCGAAGGTTGGATCGACCAAGCCGTCGGCAGCGTCGACCGCGGCGAGGTTCTGCCTGGGCGCTCCCCCAACCGCCGCGAAGTTCCCGCCGATGAACACCCTGTCGTCCTTTACGGCCAGCGAATAGACGACGGCCGGGTTTTCAGAGGTTCCGGTCACCTGCGGGGTCCAGTCGCTCAGGGCGATGCCGGTATCGACGTCTATGGCAGCCACGTTGCTGACGGCTACGCTGGCGCCAGGGACGTCGGGTGGGTTCTCGCGCACCCTTGTGAATTTGCCGCCGATGTAGAGGGTGTTGCCATCTTCGGAGAGCTGCGTGGCGAACACGGTACCGTTCGTGTTCCACGACCGACCCGGTGTCTCGCGTATCCCGGTCGCCGCGTGGGCAGGCGGAGCCACACCGATGGCCCCCGCCGCAACCGCAATCAGCATCAAAATTCCCAACAGCATTCGCGTCATAGTTTCACGTTTTTCCTCGACCCTGGTTCCCGACATCTGACAACCGACCTTCTTCGAACCATTAAGTTCTTGGAGAGCGTCCAGAAGGTGATAAAACCCCGTACCCGCTCGCTATATTGCACAAAGTATCGAGGCAGTGGGAGCCGGAGTAAATATGCCATATGGCCAGTTTTCTCAAGCTCAGATTGCCTAGCTTATAGACTAGGTGACTAATTCTGGGGCGAACTGCGGAGAACGCCGATGAGGCGAAATTCGGAGCGCGGACCTTCCGGCTGCTGGGATGTACAGGAGCACATGGGCACAGTGAGCCCGCGGCGATTAGCAAGGGGGCTATGCCTTACGTGCTGATCTTCTCTGCTGGAAGACCGAGCTCGGTATCACGCGCAGCGCTGCGACCACCTCGGTCGAACCCTCGCACACAGGACTGAATCTACCGCACCCCGGGCAGTAGGCGATCTTCGAGCGATTCCATCCCCCATATGGACTAACTTTGCCGTTACTTGTAGTTGCTAGCTTCCGCTAGTTCTGTACATCTGATCTTTCCAATGCACATTGTGGCAACCACTCGGGTAAAGGAAAGGTGCTCTGCGTGAGCACGGTCGAAGATCGCGCAGTCCCTGTTAGCAAGCTCGTAAGCAGCGAGGAGGCTACTTTGTATCCGCCCACAGATGCAAAGTAGGTCGCTCGAAGCGAGAAAACCAACTCTCGTCCTCGGAACTCACGGCCCACTGTGGATGGCTCTAGGCGAGCCGTATCAGCCGGCCTTGAGACCCTATTTTCGGGCGTTTTCCGGATCGGGGCTCTCGATCCAGCGCTTGGCCCGCTCCCCGCACAATCTCAGCCGCGAAAGCGTAGCTCGGATGGTCTCTGCACTCACCCCTCACCCGCCCTTTGGTCAGCTACTCCTCGAAGCTCACCTCTTCGGCCCCTCGAGCGTCCAAAGGTTGCTCTGTCTGCCCACTTCCTCGGAGAGCGGTGCAACAGCTACTGCCGGGAGCGCGCACTCTCCTCCTCGAAGGCGGCGTGGGCCTCTCTGGGACGCGAGGAGTTTGCTCTGAGAGCATCCAGCCCGCGCCCGTTGAAGTCGTGAATGGCGGCTAGCGCTCGCCGCGAGCACCGGCCAATAGTATCTGGCAACGGCGGAGTACGAAGGCTTCAAAGGAGCGAAGACCTTCCTCTAGCGCCTCGCGCTCCGATTCGGAAAGTGTACATACGAAGTTGGGAGATCTAATGTTCCTTAGCAAAACGCAAAACCCGTACCCTTCCTGAATGTGCACCAATCCGTGTATAGGAAAATAGGCCATTTGGGGGATGTACTCACTTGGCCTCAGCATGTAGGCTTTATCGGTGCGCAGATAGGGGCGGAGGCGTTTCATCCTTCTTCCTCCGCCCCGCTCAACAGAAGGGTGTCTCGAGGGTGAGAAAGAGCATCTTGTTTTTGGTTTCCATGGCCGCAGCGGTGCTCGTGGCGGGGGGAGGCGCCTTCGCCCTACCCTCCGAAACCCCCGACGATACCCCCAACCTCAACGGCCCCGTGCGGACCTTCGCTCAGGTGCCAGGCACCGATCTGCTGTGGGTGGGCGGCAACTTTACCCAGGTCAAGATGCGGGACGGGACCGTGATCGACGACGTGACCAACGTGGCGGTCTTCGATCTGAGCAAGTCCGGAAGCGCCCAGTACGTCGACATCGCCCCGAGGCTCGGCACGGGCAGCTCCGACTCGGTGGTCACTGAGCTGGAACCGTATGGCGATGAGATACTCATCGGCGGAAGGTTCGCCGGTCCCACCAACAAGCAGAAGAACCTGGTCGCCGTGGATGGCACCACCGGGGTCGCCGGAGGCTCACCAAGGTGGTTCAACTCCCCGGTTTTGGAGTCGCTCCTCGGCGCCCCCGACCTCGGGAGGGTCTATGGAGGTGGGGTGAGCCTGACGGCTTTCGACTTCGAAAGCGGCAACGTGCTCTGGACCCGCGCCAAGACCACCGTGGACCAGACACTTCGCACCCACTACCTCAAGGAGGGCTACCGCGACCTGGAGCGCGACGGCTCCACGATCTGGGCGGCGTGCGGTTGCGACACCGTGGCCGCGCCGGACGGCACGCCGAACGCGGTAAAGGCGCTGGTGAAATTTGATACAGAGGGAACCTACGACCCCACCTGGGTTGCTCAAGCGGGGACCGGTGCCTTCGGCATATCGCTTGCCCAGGACGCCAACAACCTCTACCTCGCCGCGGGGGGCAACGACTTTCTGGCCGCCTACTCCAAGGCGGGTAACGGGACGCGCACCTGGATCCGAGACACCTCCGGATCCGCCCAGGCGGTGGAGATAATGGACGGACGGCTGGTGGTCGGCGGACACTTCGTGGAGATCGCCGACGAGCCCTCGGACAACTGCGGCTTTCGCAACGCGGACCCCGGTAACCTCGATCCCAACGACGAGTGTCAGACAAGGAAGGGACTGGCCGCCTACTCTTCGTTTGATGCAGCAAGCTGTTTGCCGGGGAACAGGCTCTGCCCGGTGCTCGACGCTTGGGACCCCCCTTTGATCGGTAAGTACAACCTGGCGTGGGCAATTTACCCTGAGACCACTCCCCAGGGCACCAGGCTCCACGTCGGGGGCGAGTTCACCCACGTAAGCGGCGTCGGGCAGGAGAACTACGCCCGCCTCTTCAACGCCCAATCGTGCACCCTGACCGGTACCTCCTCGGCCGACCTTCTGGAAGGTACCCAAGGAGACGACATCATCTGCGGCGGCGGGGGCAACGACACGCTACGCGGGCTCGGTGGTAACGACGTCCTCAGGGGAGAAGGGGGAGCAGACAGACTATCCGGTGGAGAGGGAGACAATACCCTGGAAGGCGGCGAGAGCAACGACACGGCCGACTACTCCGGCTCCCTGGTTCCCGTGGAGGCCTCGCTGGCCGACCAAATCGCAACCGGCGAGGGTAACGACACCCTGACGGGCATAGAGAACCTGATCGGCACGCGCGCGAACGATACCATTGGAGGATCAGAGGCGAACAATACCCTGAACGGCGGAGGCGGGGCCGACGTCCTGGTCGGCATGGGGGGAGCGGACATCCTAAAGGGCACGGACGGCAACGACTCGCTCGATTCTCGCGACGGGGTGGAGGACAACGACACCGTGGAGGGCGGTGCGGGTACCGACACTTGCTCGACGGATGCCGCCGAGAAGTCGGTGACCAAGTGCGAGCGGTAATCTTGGCGAGCGCCCATCCAGAAACGGGGCCGAGCAATCCCCGGATATTACTCCTCGTCCTACGCCAGGCGGAGTGTAGGAGGTAGAAAAATGAAGCTCGTGGGTTCGTTCTCCATCGGGATAATCCTATCCCTGTTGTTATTAGTGCCTGCGTTCTCGATGATCCCCGAGAAAAGCGTAAGCGCTCAGAATGCCGGTGATCCGGTCCTCGTAGGGGCAGGAGACATTGCCCGATGCCTCGCTGCCGGTGACGAGGAGACGGCCGACTTGCTAGACGGCATCACCGGCACGGTCTTCACCACCGGCGACAACGCCTACGAGCTCGGATCCGCCGCAAATTTCGACGACTGCTACGCACCCAGCTGGGGGCGCCACAAAGCTCGCACCAAGCCAAGCGTGGGGAATCACGAGTACTACGCGCCGCGTTACGACAAACCGAGTTCGAACTACAACGAGGACGCTGCCGACTACTTCGCCTACTTCGGCGCGGCCGCAGGCGACCCGTCCAGGGGTTATTACTCCTACGACCTAGGGGAATGGCACATAGTGGTGCTCAACAGTTGCTTGGAGCACGAGCCTGCGGTGTGGGACAACAGCTCACCCCCTGAACGCCTCAGCCAAGTCCAATGCGTGGGGCCGGGATCACAACAGGAACAATGGCTCAGGGACAATCTAGCAGCCCCGGAAAACCAGACCGCGTGCACGCTGGCCTACTGGCACCACCCGCGCTTCTCCTCCGGCTCCCATGGCAACAGCACCTCAGTATCCCGTCTCTGGAGCGCTCTCTTCGAGGCAGGTGCGGACGTGGTGCTGAATGGCCACGATCATATTTACGAACGCTTCGCTCTGCAGAACCCGAGCGGGCAGGCGGACCCGAGCCAAGGAATCCGCGAGTTCGTCGTGGGCACTGGAGGTGGCGCATTCACTGCGTTCAAGAACATCCAGCCCAACAGCGAAGCCCGTATCGCTAATAAGAACGGCGTCTTGAAGATGTCCCTACACCCGGAGGGTTACGATTGGCAGTTCGTAACCGCACCAAATGGTGCGGTCGCCGACTCTGGAAACGGAACCTGCCATGGAAAGCCCCCTGCTTCGGACAATACGGCCCCCGCGGTGCAGCCACCGATACAGGATCTTCCAACGAACGCGACACTCGGCACGAGCACCGTGCCCACCAAAATGAGTTGGTCGGCCTCGGACGATAGTGGCGTGGCCGGGTACGAACTACAACAGAGCGTAAACGGCGGGTCCTTCAAGGCCGTGAGCCTTCCCTCTGCTACCGCCACCGCCAAGACCCTCCAGCTACAACCTGGCAGCACCTACCAGTTTCGGGTCAGGGCCACCGATGGCGTCGGCAATACCAGCGACTGGGTAAACGGAACGGAGCAGCCTTTCTTGGTCGACCCCCATCAGGAGAACGAGAACAGCGGGGCCATGGTGTACACGGAGACATGGACCCAACAAGCCCTCGGCTCGGCCTACGGGGGGAGCCTCAAACACGCCAGCACAGCAGGGAGCACGGCGCAGTTCACCTTTACCGGCCGTAACGTGGCCTGGGTGTCTACCAAAGGCCCCAATATGGGCAAAGCTACGGTGTCTGTGGACGGGGTGATCGTAGGTACCATCAACCTCTACAACGCCGCGTCTCAGAACAGAAAGATAGTCTTCAGCCAGTCCGCTCTGGACCCGATGGTCAGTCATACGATTGCGGTGCAAGCGCTTGGCACAAAGCAAGCGGCTTCCAGCGGCACGCGGGTGGATGTCGACGCCTTCGTGGTCCTGCGCTAGAAGGACAAGATGAGCAGGGTGCCAACCGAGCGACGATTTTCGGCGCTGAGCCTCGTACAGCACATCTCTGCTGGATGGATGAGAAGGCTATTTGGTCTGGTTGGCATCCTCAGCGTGATGCTCTCCTTGACGGTCGGATGCGGTGCCAGCGGTGAGATTAGACCACCCACGGGCGGCCATGCTAAGGAAACCGAGGCCTGCGCGCTAGACCAACGTCCCGCCGCTTCCCAGAACTCGAAAACAGAGCGGCCCTCGACAACGGATTGCGTTGCACAGAAGAGTCCACAAGGCGACGAGACAGCAACAAGGGCGCGATCGACTACGAACCGACATGGAACTGGACCGAAGAGCATCCTGGGCGTAAACGCGGGGGACGCGTTGAGTACCCTCCAGAAGCCGGGATTGGAGTGCTGGCAACCCGCTGGTAGGGATGTGCTCTACGCTTGCAGCGGCGACGAGAATCCCGATCTCCTGTATGAAGCCAAGATAAGGGGCAGTAGCGCAGACGAGGTGAGCGGCATCGATGCAAGATTGATTCGGCAGGACACGGGACAATTTGAGCAAGCTTCCCGTACCTTCTTCGGGCTGCTTAGTGCTCAACTGCACTACCGAGGCGCGGATCGCACTAGAGCATTCGAGTTCGTCAACCGTAATTTGACCCGCAGGATGGCAACGACCACCATCGGTGAGGCCGAGTGGACGATGACGACCTCCGATGGCTTCAAAGAGGTGACGCTTAGGCCGGCCTACTAGCAACCGGCATCGGTCCACAGTTGGGACAGGCGGGGGAAGCGGTCCTCGACGGAGTCTAAAGGCGGCTGCCTTCTCAGGGTCGTAAATGTTGGGCCGGTCGGCCTTCGCTTAGAGCGCCAGCCCCTGCGTGCCCACCTGCTCAGGTGACCCGTTATCACATCCAAGCCCTACGGTGAACGAGTGAGATTTCTGCCTTCTCGAAAGTTCTTTGACTCTACGTTCGCAGAATACATAGCGAAGCGAGAGAGTTCGTGTACTGGCGATTACCTGCCGGCTTGTCGCTCCCTCTCTCGCCTCGCCTACGGTCAATGTTGCACGCTACTAGCGTACTCGACACCTCAAGCACGGAGTACGTGTTTATGATCTACGGACGCTCTACCTAGCGTTGTTGGAGCAGTAGGCAATACTATCCGGTTTCTCGCAGCCGATCATTACCTCCCCGCCCAAGGAGTTGCCCACGGCGTCCCCGTTCCACAGGTCGGTGCGATCCGCGCGCCCCGAGTCGAACATTAGTATGCCGCGATTGTTCACGTTCGCGCGGTAGCTCACCCCGGCCACGGTCTTCGGGCCGAAGACATTGTTGCGGAACGTTGTGTTCTGGGCGTCCCACATCGAGGCACCGCCGAAATGGGTGCCCTCGTAGCCGTTGGCGTGTATCGAGTTGTTCTCGATGAGCGCGGTAGGCTGGGAGGAGTGCACGCCGTCCTTGACGCGCGGGGAAAATTCCATGCGCACCCCCCACCGGCCGTTGTTTACCACGAGGTTGTCGTGCACCCAGAAGCCGTTAGGCATGCTGCTCCCGGCATTGGCGCACCCGTGGTCACACCAAATGCCGTTGCCGGGGTTGTCGTGGACGAAGTTGTAGGCGGCCTCGAACTCGTCTATGCCCTTTATGCCCGCAGCCGTCTCACCCATGAAGTCAGGGTTGGTGCCGTTGGAGTACACGTTCGAGTGCAGCAGCTTGCCGTTCATTGAAGCTATCGCGGTGGCCTCGTTGTGGTGGATGGCGAGGTACGCCATGCGCGCCGTGCCGTTGGATTGGCCCGCGGCGATGCCGCTTCCGGAACCGTGTACGTTATTGCCATTCTTGTACTCGCCCTTGCCGCCCGCTATGTCGAGCCACTCGAGTCCGACGTTCGAGCCGTTCAGCACGACGAGCCGGCCGAGTGAGACGCCGCTGCGGATCTTGACGAGGGGCACACCGTAGCTGGCCGGACCGCGCGTAACCACCTGCCCTGGCTGCCCCAATAGCCTATCCCCCCTATGGAGCTGCACAATGTTGTTTATGGTGTAGGTGGTGCCGGTGGAAGCGGCGTGCACGCAGAAGGTCGTCGCCCTGTCGACCGGGTCCCTGTTGACGATCGCGTCGAGGTCGTTTCCCGGCTTTATGTGCACGCCCGAGCACGAGAAGGCCGTCTGCGCCGTCGCGGCGTGCCCAAGCACTACCAGGGTAGCCACGCCGACAAGAGCGACGACCGCTGCCAAGGCGACGACCAAGACCGAGCGGCACGGTCGATGGATCAGTAGAGTACGCAACATCTTCCTCCCTCCGCGGTTCGGTAACCCGGCTGCCTCGAGTCATGTCGAAGCCCGTGGCTTTGCGTCCCTGCCTTGCGGGAGGTTTGCCTTTGTCGATCCTATTTTCTTTACGCGGGGGTACTTACGAACCCCCCTCCTAGGCTCGGACCCTAGAGGAAACGCGCCAGCCTCGCAATTGCCATCCCGAGACGAAAAATCTCCAAAAGCAGATGAATCTGCTTACCTAAAGTGAATTCAAGTTGCTTTTGTATTACTAAAATTTAACAAAATTTAACAAAAGTAACGGCCCTCTAAGTCCAATTGCGCTACTTGCAATCAGACTCAGGATTCTGTGATCCCGGTTCTTTGTGCTGGTTTCTCGAGTACGTTGGGGTCAGGACACTGGCACGTCACTTGTACGCTGGGCGTGGTGGCGGCACTTTTGAGGCCTTACAGCACGTTTCGTAGTAGTTGACCCGTAGTATGGTATCCGGGATGCTCGAAGAAGCCTCGGACGTCCGCTTTGGTCGCCGCACGAGAACCGATGCTATGCAAACGAGCTTGATAGAGAACGTTTACTGCGCCCGCCAAGCGCCTTGCTGCACGCTAGATGATCGGTTGTCACTCGACCGAGCCCTTAGCTTTGGCATCGCATCCGTGGGAGGCTAGATCGATGTAACTCAGCCAGCCGCTGCTATCACACTCTTCAGGTATTGAGGGATCCGTTTCTGGCGTCTATGCGATGTTCTAGCGCCAACTCCAAAGGGAGTCGGTTGGCTCAGATGCATCAGAAACGCCCTCGTAAACGTCGGCCAAGATCGCCCGGTCCATTGTAGCCTCCGGCTGAGTAAAGAAGGTTTCAGGTTCTATCGGGAACTGCACCCGTGCTTCACATCCAGGATAGCGTCTGCCTGCAAAGTTTATCGCATCCTCGATATTGTTAGCCGCTACATCGACGGTGAAGCGAGCTCCGCCACTGTCGACCTCCACCGACACCCTTACCATGACCTGGCTCCTTTCGGGTAACCGAATCCCAGTGATGCAAGCCTTCGCTCTTCGAGCGCATCCAATAGCACCTACAGGTTCATGATGGTCAGTGGCGTAATCCCGATGCATCTGCCAGGCGGCACATTTTTTCGATCCTAAAGTGTAATACGGTAGATTCGCGCTGCCTGCGCTCAGCATCCCGATTATGTATCAGGGCTTCGCGGCCGCGCTCCCTGACCCACCTCAGGGCAGCGCCTGGCCCGCTCCTGGGCCGAAGATCCCGGTCCGCTGATAGGTGCAGTGAGCCCAATGATGAGCTCCGAGCGTGGAGAAAGGCCGGGTTGCCTGAGAGCAGCCCGGCCAGGACGTTGGTTCTAGGAGGAATAGGTGTCGTTGGATGCGCGCCTTAGGCAGGCTGAGGGACCCGTCCGGCGGTTGCAAGTTCTGACTCGATCCAGCGGTAGGTAGGGGCCAATCCTTCCCTCAGCTCGATCCGTGGTTCCCAGCCAAGAACCTGGCGGAGCTTGCTATTGTCACTGTTGCGTCCACGCACCCCCTGTGGCTTGGACA
>Ga0190275_10003529_pt1 | contig 11185 bp, 20 predicted proteins | sample Popmic550T_FD_133745 | JGI IMG/M metagenome (GOLD analysis project Ga0190275, IMG submission 133745) | Populus adjacent soil microbial communities from riparian zone of Yellowstone River, Montana, USA - 550 T | ecosystem: Environmental > Terrestrial > Soil > Riparian zone > Trees stand | place...
CCAGCAGCCCCCGATGGGTGAAGTTCCGTGTAGCCGCGCAAAGGTACGGGTCGGGTGGCATCTACATCGACGACGCCTTGCGTGACAGGCCGTGGTACGGCGAAACCTGGCCTACCCAATCCCGCCGCGTGTACCGCGGCTAGTGCGCCCCTGCGGGCATCCCCCGGCGCGCGACGCCAGCGCCGTTTGCACCTTAGGGTGTGCATCCACCTCGGCCGTAGGAGCGGTCCACGATGTCCGGCCGTACGTCGTCCTCGTGGAAGGTGCCGAGTCGGGCTCCCCGGTGGCGCGGTGCCAGCCGCAATTGGTCCACTGAACAGTCCAACTCGAAGCTAGTGAGTCCGTCACCATCTGCCGTCGTCGGGACAGCCGCCGGCTCCCGGCGGTGTACACGTGCGTACCTGCTCTCCCGACACAAAATTTTGTAAACGGAATAGATGGCCGGATCGGGAGCGAGAGATCAGCTCGAAGGTCGCTGGACTTGTCACATCCACCTCGACCGAGCCCACACCGTACCCAATCGGGGTGTTGAGTGCGCCGAGAATGCCGCCTGTGTCGCAGCCCTCGTAGTCCCTCCCCGAATTGGCAACACATGCTTTCAGGCCGTCGCTCACGCGGTTCGCCCAGGACTTCGCTTCTGCGTCGTTCGTTATGGCAGCGGCGAGACTAGACTTGTTCTCGGGCGCAGGCTTGGCTTCCGGTTTGAATAGTTGGTCACGTAAAGTCAGCACGCCTGTGGCGAGCGTTACGACGGCCGTTAGAGCCACAATAGTTGTTTTGACCCTTGTAGTGATGCGAGCGGGTCTCTTGGTGATTCGCCACCCACCTGGCTTCTTCGCGACACTCATGGCGCACCCCTTGCAACTTCGCACTCCCATGTCCCGACCATGGGGCCACAACCGTTACACGCCGCCGAGTCGAGGACCACGAGAGCACCGTGTGCATCGGAAATGGTCTAGTCCTTTTCGGACTGTGTGACCTCGCGTTTTCAGACGATCGGGCTGCAGGCTTCAAATGGACCGTGCGGATCTACCGCGATCCGGACGCCGCTCGTTTCGCCACGCGGCGGGAAGCATCACGCCGTGTCAGATGCGCTCACCTACGTGCAGGCTGCGGCGATCCTCGGCTGTCATGTGAGCAACGTGGCCAATCTCGTCGCCAAGGGCCAGCTGACGTCCCCCGGCTACGTCTGAGATGGCTCGCTGAACCGGGCCGACGTCGAGGCGCTCGCTGAACGACGCGCTGCCGAACGAGCCGCCCAGGCCGAGCGGTCACCCCGCAAGGACCGGCACGTTGACCATCGCCCGACCAGGAGCACGAGTGGCTCTCCGCCGGCCAGGTCGCCGGGCTCCTGGGAGTCACCCGGCCAGCGGTAAGAGGACGCATCCACCGTGGCAAGCTGCCAGCGGTAGAGAACGGGGGAAGGTTCTGGGTGCGTCGGGATCACCTGGAGCAGGTGGAGGCCGCGCGGTTGGTGCGGAAGACGCGGCGGCTGTAGGCGGTCGGGCCGCGCAGGTTCCGCTAGCGCACACGTGGGGTGCCTACCTGCCCTGCCGGGCTTTCGTGTCCTGACCCGGCAGGTCCGTAGCGGTTCTCCTTGGCTCAGCCCGTCAGCGCGTCCACAGCGACTGCGCAGAAGTCGCTGTTCGTCCCGGTTGAGCCGAGGAGGACCTCCTCTGAGGTCACCTCGTCGTCGTCGTAGTAGTCCGGGGTTCCGTTCAGGTCGATGACCGACTCCCACCGCGTCTGACCAGTGTCCTTGCCGATAATGCGCCCATCGGGGCCGAACATCATCGCGAAGCCGGTCCCGAAGTTCACAGATGTCACTGTCCCATCGCCGTTGTCAGTCACGTGCACGTCCCTGAAGCTCGACACCTCCCTGGTCGTGAAAAAAGCACCGGTCTCAGTGTTGGTGAACACTGACTCGACCCTGACATGCGACAAGAAGTACGCCGGGGAGTTGCGCCCACGCTTCATCACCTGACCGGTTTCCTCGCCACTGCGTACGATCTCGACGGTCAGGCCCTCGATATCGCAGAAGTCGTCTGCCATAAACGTGTCGTCGATGGGGTACGTGAAGCGATCGGGCGGCGCTGCGCTCGCGGGGCTTGCTCCCAGCAGCAGGCCCATGGCTAGGGCCGCTAATGCAACACCTGTCAATCGTCGTAGGTTTTTCATTGAGTCCCTCTATTCCTCAAGTTGGAGGACACCCGGCAGGGCGCTAGGCGACCCCCTTTTTTTGAGGCTAGAACGACCCACGATTCCTGGCCATGGCCCGATCAAAGTGGTCTTCACCGCCCCTCGGCACAAGCGGCATGCAGATGAGCCAGCCTGTTGCCCTGTCGGTTGACAGCTCCCTGGAGTGCGACTGGCAGGGCTCGACGACATAATCACCTCGTCGCTCACAGACGGCCCTACCTTGGACCCATGTCTCCCCGCTTCCTGACCCGCAAGCAGGTCGCCGACGAGCTCAACTTCAGCATGGCCCAGGCGTACGCCCTGATCCGCCGCGGTGAGCTGCGCGGCATCAAGATCGGCGGACGCGACACCTGGCGCATCGGTCGTGATGATCTGGAGGCGGATCTCGAGCGGACCTACGCGGAGACCGAGAGTTGGGTCGATGCGCACAACGTTGGTGATATTGCTCGGCGCCCGACCGGCCGACGACGGTGGGCGGCACGAGCAACCGACCCGGCTCCGAACGGAACCGGGTCGTCGTACAGCGGGTCACGGCGTGGGGTCCGCCCTCCGGGGTCGGTGGATGCGCGCTGCCGGTCCGATGCGCGCCGTGGGTGGCGACGCATTGGACCGGGAGTCAGCTCACTGTGCGTTGAGGAACAGGCTCCCGCTCTCCCAGTTGCGGCCGTCGACGGCCGGTCCGCTGACCACCTCGTCGGTGGCCGGGACGGCGCCGTCCTGGCCCCACTGCGCCGAGCGCAGCACGCCGTCGCTGTTGTTGCTGTAGTAGAGCTTGCCGTTGGCCAGGAAGCCACCGGTGACCCTGCTCCAGTCGATCCTGGACCCGGTGTTGGGTGCCGTGAAGCGCACCGCACCGACCGTGTAGCTCTCCGGCGTGAAGTACCGATAGAACAGCTGGCTCTCCTTGCGCATCGTGAAGTACATCCGCCCGGTCGTGCGGTCGAACCACATCCCGCGGATGTCGGGGAGCTCGGAGCCGAACGCCGTCAGATTGTGCAGGTTGACCGTCGTCGGGGTCCCGAAGGTGGTCCCGTCGAACGTCCGCCAGGTGAGCGTGCGGTTCGACCAGCCGGTGAAGAGCCGGCCGTCGGCCATGAACGCGCCCCGGACGCTGCTCCAGTCGACCCCGCCGTTGGCCACCTGCGTGGTGGACGTCGCCCCGGTCTCGGTGAGGCTGGTGCGGAACAGGTCGTCGTTGCCCTGCATGCTGGCGAGGTAGGCGTCGCCGGGCAGTGAGCCGGTGTTGTCGGGCGGGAGCACCTTGCCGCTGATGCGCGGCAGCAGGCCCATCCGTCCGGTTGGCTCGCCCTTCAGGGTGTCACCGTCGTGGCCGACCCAGAGGCCACTCGCGGTGGAGACGAAGCGGTTGACGCCCCAGTTGAGCGGCAGCTTGCCGGAGTTGAACGACAACGGCAGGCCGTTGCGCGGGTCGACCGCGGCCATCCCCTTGCGCCCCACCGATCCCGGGCCGGCCGCGTCGGCGGCGTACGGGTCGTTCAACCACCGGAAGTGGCCACCGAGGTAGATCGCGGCGTCGGTGATGTGCACCGCGGTCGTAGTGTCGCCGCCGATGTAGTCGACCCAGGTTGGCTGCTGGTCGGGACCGGACCGGTCCATCTCCCACCGCGAGTTGCTGTCGCACAGCGTGCCGGAGGTGACGCCACCGTTGAAGGCGCCACCCGTCCCGATCACGAAGTACTTGGCGTCCGGCGAGATGTCGATGCCCATGGTGTAGGTCGGGAAGTTCTGGCTGCAGGCCATGGAGAACCGCGTGGTCGACCAGGTGGTCAGCGCGGCCTGCGCGCCGCTGGTGTCGATCATCGCCACCTGCACCCGCGACTGACCCGAGACCGTGCGGAAGTTGCCGATCGCGACGAGCCGGGACCCGTCCGGGGTCATCGCGAACCGCTCCACGCCCACGCCCCGGTTGCCCGTCGGGGGCCGCGGGGTCGGGGAGTCGCGGAAGACGTCGGCGAAGGTGATCTGGTCCATGTGGTCGGTCAGGGCGCCGGTGGTGGCGTCGAGGGCGACCAGACCGACGTGCGGCTGGCCGCCGACGTGCTTGAAGTAGCCGCCGACGTAGAGCCGGCCGTTGGCCACCTGGAGGTCGGTGACGATGTCGTCGAAGACGGGCGCCTTGAACGTCGATACGACCTGGCCGGTGTTCACGTTGATCCGCGCCACCTTGGCGGTCCGCCCTGCCCCGTTGACGTTGTTGAACTGGCCCCCGACGTAGACGCTCTCCCCGTCACCAGCGGGGACCACGTCCCAGACCCGCTGCGTGATGGTCGGGGTGAACGTGTCGCTGATCGCGCCGGTGGTGGTGTCGAACGCGAAGATGTTGTTGCGGGTGACCGCGGGGCCGCCGCGCGGTCCGACCTGTGTGAAGCTGCCGCCGGCCACGGTCGTGTCGCCGACCGTGGCGATGCCGAAGACGCCGGCCCCGTCAGAGACCACGGGTACGGAATCGACCGGGTTGGCCGAGACGACCCGATCGTGCTGGACACCCGCGAGCGCGGGCGACATCGTGCACAGCAGCAAAGCTGCTGCCGCCCCGATGCCGAACTTCCTGGACAATTGCATTCGGAGTCCCCCGTTCTCGGGGCGCTCATGCTTCCGACTCACGGCGCCGCTCACACCAACCCAGTGTGCGTGCGCGCCGACGCCGTGGCATGCCCCAGGTTGGTGATGTTCCTCGACGGTTGGCCGGACGGGGAGCGGCCCGCTGTAATGGTTGGACTCCTCTCCCTGGTGCTCGGCACGGGAATGCCACGCCGTTCCCCTGGGTGGAGTTGGAATCTGCCGAGGTGCGAAGTGGTCTGTCCAGCTCGAACCGCCCCAATAGCGCCACTGGCTGGCGTTGTTGGGGTCCTGATACCAGCCTGGTGGCGCACTGCCACGGTTGCCGGCCACTGATCCCCCGTCCAATCAGTATTGAGCGGATCACGTGCGGCTCGCTCTTGGGAACTGGCGCTTGTGGCGACATCTAGTCTGACGGCACACCGGGGCCGTCATGCATGCCGCGCTTCGTCTTGGGGGGCCGAACGGGGTAATCCTCTCGCCATGTCGCGCAAGTTCACCTGCAGGCAGGCAGCCGGAATCCTCAACTGCCAAGTCAGCAACGTGGCCAAGCTCGTGACCAGGGCGGCCTAGCATCACGCGGCCACGTCCGAGACGGCTCTCTGGAGCGATCCGAGGTCGAGGCCCTTGCCGGACGTCGAGCCGGAGAACGAGAGTCTCTTAGTGCGCGTTCGATTCGCGCCCCTGCCAAAAACCCGTCGAAGACGTGGGTTACGGTCCCCTGCCGCACAGGGATGCCCGCGCTGCGATGTAGCCCGCAGGGTTGTTGGTGATGATGGCGTCTACGCGGGTGCTGAGGCGTTCCCAATCGGCGTGGGAGTCGACGGTCCAGGCATAGACGGGGAGGCCGACCACGGTGCTGAGCCAATGGTCAGTGATGGCGGACTGCTCGACAACGATGCCCCCGTTGGCCCTGATCGTGGAGGCAGGGAGCGCAGTGCGCGTTGTGATGGCGGTCTTGACGCGAGGAACAAGTGCCTTGATGCGTGCGAGCCGGGCGGCGCTAAAGGACTGGATCGTCACTCGTTCGACGCCAGCCCCCCGGATACTGCTGGCAAGACGACTGTAGGAGGTGCCGGTCCCCATAGCCTTGAGCTCGAGCAACACTTGGCGGTTGGTGGCCTCCGCCAGGTTCAGCAGCTGAGTTGCATATGGCGGCGCATAAATGCCGTCGTTGAGCCGCAGCCCGCGAATCTGTTGCGCCGTCTTCTTGGCCACGGCCCCGCGCCCGTTTGTCGTGCGGTCAACCGTGGAGTCGTGCATCAGTACGACTCGCTGGTCCGAGGTGACGCGTGCATCTGCCTCTAGCCACTCTGCCCCGACCGAGGCGGCCCGCTTAAAGGCACCCATTCCGTTCTCGGTGTACTGGGTGTGGTCGCCCCGGTGCGCGGCGACCTGGCAGTCTTCGGCTGCACTCGTCGAGGCTGAGGTTGCCGTGCTGGGGACGATCACCAGCCCAGTGAGAACCACGGAAGCCAAGCACAGCAATAGCCGAATGAGTGCACGCATGGTGACTCCAAATGCGGCAAACCCGTCTCCGACTGCCGCCCCGTGGTCAGGTATGGATTATTTGAAACTCCCCACCTGTGCTCAGCGGGGAGGGCGGATGAGAGGCTACACGCGCCTGCGGGTCCGGAGGGCACGTTCGTTGGGGAATGAGACGAGGGCCTCGCCCGCGACCACGTGCTACAACAAGAGATCGCCGGGGCCCGCCTGGCCTTCCGGGCATACCGTTGCCGTCATGCCTCGCCGCTTCCTCACCCGCAAACAGGTCGCGGAGAAACTCAACATCAGCATGGCCCAGTGCTACGCCCTAATCCGCCGCGGCGAACTCCGCGCAGCCAAGATCGGTGGTCGCGGCGACTACCGCATTGGCCGGGACGACCTCGAGGCGTACATCGAGCGGAACCTACGCCGAGACCGAGCGGTGGATCGAGGAGCATTCATTCACCGAGGAGGCGACATCCTCTGCCGAGAGTTAGGCCGGCTGTCTCTGGGCTGAAGTAGCACGGAGTTGGCGAGGTCGTCCCAGCGGTAGCCGAGTGGTCTGCCTCTGCGGAGCCAGAAGCGGGCACGGAAGTAGTCCAAGGGGTCGTAGCCGACCGCGTGAAGACCTGCGAGCTACTGGTCATGCAGCGGGGTCCCACCAACCGCGCCGAAGCCCAGAAGCCTCTCGGCCTCGCACACCAGCTCCTCGGCTGACAGCGAGCGGTCGTGACGTCTGCGGCGCTCACACGGAGCTCGGATCAAAGGGGGCGTCGGGCGCCGGCCCATCGAGCGGCAGGACCGTCCCGTGCTTCTCTTCGTAGCGCCAACGGGCCTCCCAGAAACCTGCGCTCACCCCGGTGCCGCCGTTGAATCCACCTCGTAGTCCGGCCAGTCGCCCGGTCGGAACCGGATCAGCCGCATCGGCAAGCCCTCGAACCTGGGATCGCTGCGCGGCTCTCGGCCCCTCATGCGGTCCCCGTGATGCCGTACACGCCACGCGGACCGCCACGGCTCTGGGACCGGCCGTCCGACTCGCCCTGCGGGATTCGCAGCCCGGTGAGTAGGCGCGCAAAGGTAATCCGCTGCTGCCGGATCTCGACCAACGCCGGATGCACCCGTGAGGCTTGGCTGGACTCCGACATGATGCCGTCCGCCTCGATTTGGCCCTGCAATTTGTCGAGGGCGTCGGCAGTTCTGCACGCCTCGCGGAGGATCGTGGTCTCGTGCTCGTCCAGCACGTAGTCGCGCATGACAGCGCGCCACAGCGGGCGACCCCACTTGCTCAGACCAGCGGGGCGATTAGGCGTCTTATCGGCCATCAGAGCCCCCCTTCCAGCCCGTACAGGGCCGTTCGCTTCAGCTCCGGGCAGGGATTGGACCATCCCCCTGCAGTGCCCGGGCGGGCTACCCGGGGGACCCTTCCCCGGTCAGACGGCTGCTCGAATCGTTACTCACCACGCGGCTCCAGTGGCCGAGGGCTCACCGTTCTCAGCCAAGGCGTCGATGGAGTCGAACGACATCCCCTGAAGCTCATCGGACTTCAACCCGAACAGACCCATGTTGAGTTGGGAGGTGTTGGCGCTGGTGCGCTCTGCGTTCACAACCGCTCGACGGCTGAGTCGAGGTGCGGACGGTCGGCGCAGAACTGGTTGAGCGTCTCCGCGCTCTGCATCTCCAGCGCCCGCTCGGCCACCGCTCGTGCCAGCACCTCATCCCCCGAACGTGTGGCTCGAGCAAGCAGGGACCGTAGCTCAGCGCCATCGGCGATGCTGGCCACGCGGTCACCTGCATCGCGACGGGAGATCACCAGACTGGCCGGGTCGCCCTTGATCCCGTGTACGCCGAGGACCCGGTCAGCGTCGTCACGATCCAGGGACACGACCCGACTCGCCATGCGCTCCAGTTCATCGTCCATGGATGCACGGATCTGCTTGGAGGTGACGGCCATCGCCCACTGCTTGTAGCCATCCGTGCGGCTGGAGTCGCTTCGGATCTCCTGGAACTTACCCTCCGCACGCTTGCTCCACCTGTCGATGACCTCGCGTACCTCCTCGCCCTTGCCAGCCTTGACCAGCTTCTTCATCGCCTCTGCTCGGTTCATATTGTCCTCCTCAGGCGGACCGCTCGGCCCGGTAGTTCTCGACTGCTTCTCGGGTGATCTGCCAGCGGCCCCGTCCTGCTCGGCCCTCAGGCGACCGGACGCACACGCCTTGCGCACACCCCGATCCGAAAGACCGAGCAGGTCGGCAACCTCAACTGGCGACAACCACTGGCAAGACGATGTCGCGTCCGCCCCCAAGAGGGGTTCCAGTTCCGGAACCGCGGAACCGGACGGGCGAGAGTAGAACCGCATGGCCGCGTCTCGCAGGTCCAGCAACTCCTGTGCCACCCGCAAGTTGCGTCCTCGGGCGGCGACCCGCAATCGCGCTAGGTCACCAGTGAACCGCTTCTCCAAGCTGTACGCGGTCTCGGCCGAGAGGATCGCAACCGGTCCATCAACGCCGGCGATCATGCGAACTCCGCGGCGATTCGGGTACCGGGCAGCGCATGACAACCACGCCGAACGAACCAGGCCAGGACCCAGACGTCGTTCCCTCGGGTGACCCCAGCCGACCCCATGGCGACCCGGTGAAGCCGGATCCTGACCAGAGCCCTGACGCAGGAAGCTAGGAAGACCTCGCCATTCCAGTCATCGCGTCCGCCCGGGAGCTTGCGGTCCACAAGCGCAGCAAGAGAAGAGGCGGTGTGGATTGCAGTATGTGTCATGACACGCTCCCGATGGCCGCTCGCCAGCTGGACCCGACGCCTTGCTCCTGGTAGTTGCCAACGTCGCGCGAGGAACCACAGACATCCGTTCCGGTTGCTACTACCTCTTGGGGTACTGCTCTCGCGTACCTCTGGCCCTCGATTTGAGGTACGCCCTCGCGTACCACGTCATGGTCAGCACTGGCGTACCTCTGGCTCGGTACGCCCTCGCGTACCTCTGGCTTGATCACGAGGCCCTGGTAGACCGCCGTGACACCTGGTCGACCGCGACGCACGCGGGACAGGTATCCCGCGGTCACCGCGTGGTTGATCCACTCCGTGATCCGAGGTGGAGCGCAGCCGAACTCGTCGACGAGAGTGCTCCTCGGGATGGACACGATCGCGTTCTGGTTCATGTCGTCGGACAGGCGCAGGAGCAGCACCTGGCAGCCCGGCGTCAGCACGTCCCGGCCTTGGTAGACACCACGACGGAACCGCACGACGCGATCCGAGTAGGACTTGGCACCCACATCATCACCAGGCCCTCTCGAGCTCGATGGCGGCGGCGCGGTTCCAGCAGGCGAGCGTGACGGCATCGAGGCGCCGGTCTCGCTCGGCGGCGGTCTCGCGCGGGCAGCGCCCGAGGAAGTCGCCCGGGCGCACTCGGCACGCCTCGAACCGCTCAACCCGCTTGCGCCACTGCTGTGCCCAACCGTCGAGCACCAGGTCTTCGATCAGCCCGGCAGTGAACCGGGCAACCCGGTCGGCCGGTACTGGCCGGCTCACCACAGCCCCAGCTCACGAGCCTGCTCCCAGGCAGGACTCGAAGTCGGGGCAGGAGGCGGCGTTGGCGCGGCGTCCTCCAGCGCTACCGTGTACCCGGCTCGCTCGAGCGCCACCAGGGCGTCATCAAGCCGGCAACGGTCGAGCATCCAACCCTGGACCGTGCCCGCGTACAGCGGCTTCAGGCGAGCACGACGCAGCACGTCAGGGACACCACGACCGCGAATCCTCAGCACGTCTTGGTCTGCTTCAACCACCGCGCGGCGTAGACTTCGAGCGTCGCCCACGACACTCCTGGCCCCTCGGTTCATCACCGGGGGGCTTTGTCGTTCTGGGATGTTCTCCCCTGTGAACCCCGTAGCATGCGTGCCGATCGGTTTCAGGTCTCGGCTTGCGGCCGGTTCGGGGGCGCTGGGGGTAGCCCTCGCGTCGACCGTGGGATCAGCTTGCACGCTGACCACCGCCTGCGGTCGGGATCGGGCGCAGCATGGTCTCAAGTTCGTCGAGGTCCACGCGGATGAGGCGGGGACCGGCGCGGTAGCCGGTTACAAGTCTCGCGGCAATCCAGCGCCGGATCGTCTTAGTTGAGACGTCGGCGTGTTCGGCGGCGTTGGCGATGGATTCAAGGCGACGAATAACCTTGTTCGCTGTCGCGACTGACGTGGGCACGAGAACTCACCCCTCCGGGGGTTCGTGCCTCGGTGCCTATCTCGCGAGGGTCTGCTCTCAGAGCTGGGGCGACTGTATGGACTTGGCTTGACCCTACAGGTCAGAAGCGAGCACTTCTGCGATCGCCACGTGGCGAGTTGAGCCGATTTCTCGAGGGATGAGGTGCGCAACCTTCTGCACGTCAATGGGCCACGGTGTCGTCTGCGCACAGTCACAAACAACGAGCAGGTGAGAGGTCGAGGGGTTGGCTAGGTGCAACCACTCGTCTAGGAAGAACGCGCGGCGCCGCGACCAGTCCTCGAGATGTGGGTGCTCCGCCTGCAAGTCCCGCACGTCAGCGTCGCTTCGGCACTGCACGAGCATCCCGTCACGGAGCGCGAACACGCGCAGAGGAGTGTGCTTACGCTGCTCGCATCGGACCACTAGGCGCAGCAGGCTGCGGCGCTGCCGGGGCTTGAGGTCCAGCAGACGGTTTAGCGCGTTGTAGGGATTAGGCTCCTCCACTGCCTGACCCCTCCTCCACCAGCGCCGAGAGGGCAGCCGCGATCTCGATCGGACGCTCTGAGACCGCCGATTGATAAATCATCGCCGCCTGTGCCGTGGTGTGGCCCAGCCGCTGCTGCAGCTCGCCGAGGGTGGCGCCCGACCTCGCGGCCATGATCGCCCCAAAGTGCCGCAGGTCGTGGAACCGTACGTCCGGACGGCGGGCCTTCACCTTCGC
>Ga0190275_10003530_pt1 | contig 11184 bp, 11 predicted proteins | sample Popmic550T_FD_133745 | JGI IMG/M metagenome (GOLD analysis project Ga0190275, IMG submission 133745) | Populus adjacent soil microbial communities from riparian zone of Yellowstone River, Montana, USA - 550 T | ecosystem: Environmental > Terrestrial > Soil > Riparian zone > Trees stand | place...
CCACCTGGATACGCGTGTTCACTTCCATGAAGTAGAAGTTGCCCTTCGCGTCCATCAGGAACTCGAAGGTGCCTGCATTGGTGTACTGCACGGCCCGGGCGGCGTCCACCACCACCGCGCCCATCCTCCGGCGCACTTTGTCGGAGACGGCTATCGAAGGCGACTCCTCGATCAGCTTCTGGTGACGACGCTGGATCGAGCACTCGCGCTCGCCGAGGTGCACCACGTTGCCGTGATGGTCGCCGATGATCTGATATTCAATGTGCCGCGGCGAGTCCAGGTACTTCTCGATGTAGACGTCGCCGAGGCCGAAGGCCGCCTCCGCCTCGCGCTGCGCCGTGCGGAACGCGTGGCCGAGCTCCTTCGGCTCCTTGACGATGCGCATGCCTCGGCCGCCGCCGCCGGCCACCGCCTTGATGATCACCGGAAAGCCGATCTCGCGCGCCACCTTCTGCGCGCTCTCTTCGGTCTCGACCGGACCGTCGCTGCCGGGCAGCATTGGGACGCCGGCCCTTTTCATCGCGCGACGCGCCTTGGCCTTGTCGCCGAGCAGGCGGATGACGCTGGGATCTGGCCCGATGAAGCGGATATGGCAGGCCTCACAGACCTCGGCCAGGTATGCACTCTCCGAGAGAAAGCCGTAGCCGGGGTGGATGGCGTCGGCCCCCGTGATTTCCGCGGCGCTGATGATCGCGGGGACACTGAGGTAGCTGTCGGCACTTCGCGCGGGCCCGATGCAAATGTCCTCGTCGGCAAAACGCACGTGGAGAGAGTTCTCGTCCGCCTCCGAATACACCGCGACGGTCTTGATGCCGAGCTCACGGCACGCGAAGATGATCCGCAGGGCGATCTCTCCGCGATTGGCGACCAGGATTTTCTTGAACATGGGTCTCAGGATTTGAGGCGGATGGCGAACAACCGTTCGCCGTACTGCACGGCCTGTCCGTTCTGCACGTAGATGCTGACGACCTCGCCGTCGTGCTCCGAGTCGATCTCGTTCATCAGTTTCATCGCCTCGATGATGCAGAGCACCTGGCCCTTGCGAACCGCGTCGCCGACGTCCACCAGCGGCTTCGCCCCGGGCTCGGTCGCCCTGTAGAACGTGCCGACGATGGGTGACGTGATGATCGCCAGATCCTCTCCGGGCTCGTCAGCCTCGGCCGGGACCGCGGACGGCGCTGGCGGCGCCTGCGGGGCGAGCGCCGGCGGAGCGGCATACATCGGCGTCATCACGGTCTGCACCGCAGTCCCACTCTTCACGCGCAGCTTGAAGTCCGCCCGCTCGAGTTCGAACTCGCTCAGTTCCCGTTCGCGGATGAAGTCGATGAGTTGCTTGATCTCGTCCAGTGACATCAGGTCGCTCGCACCTCGTCAACCGGTTCGGTGAGCCACTCCGGCCCCGCCGCGGTCAACAACACGTCATCCTCGATTCGCACACCACCCCAGCCCGGAAAATAGACGCCAGGCTCGAGCGTGAACACCATGCCGTCGAGCAGGGGGCCTTGCGAGACACCTTCCCGCCGACGCGACAAACGGGGACGCTCGTGCACGTCGAGACCGAGCCCGTGGCCCAGCCCGTGACCGAACGCCGCTCCCATTCCCTCCTGCTCCAGCACCTGTCGCGCGGCCGCGTCGACGTCCTCGGCCGCAATGCCCACGGCCACCGCGAGGAACGCCGCCCGTTGTGCCCGCGCCACCGCGTGCCAGCAGGCCAGTTGCCGGTCCGAGGCCGAACCAAGGATCACGGTCCGGGTCAGGTCCACGGCGTACCCGCGGAACAGTCCTCCGAAATCCATGACCACGAGATCACCATCGGCCAGTCGCCGATCTCCGGCTCGATGATGCGGAATCGCGGCGTTGGGGCCGGAGGCGACGATGGTATCAAACGCGGGCTTCTCGAAACCCTTCCGGCGAAGCTCCCACTCGATGAGCGCCGCGAGCTCACGCTCCTCTGATCCCGCTAAGGCTTTCGGGATTATACACTTAGCCACGTCCGAAAGTCGTCGGCCCGCCTCGCGCAGGGTCTCGACCTCCCAGGCATCCTTCAGCAGTCGCAGCTGTTCCACAGCCCCGTCCATGGCCACGAGGTCGCCGCGCCAGCCGACTGCGGCCAGCCTCCGCGCCAGATCCTGGTGCTGACGCACGGTCATCGTGCCGGCTTCGAAGCCAAGCCGGCGAGGGCCGAGGGTGGCGACCTGGTCGACGATCGTCTCTTCCTGGCTTCCCGCCGACGGCGCCACGTGGCTGGTCAAAATCGGCAGCTGGTCGGCACGTCTCCGCAGCGCATCGGCATACCGGCCATCGCTGACGAGCGTCAGTCCCGTGCCGGCGACGATCAGGATCCCGGCGCTGCCAAAGAAGCCGGCGAGGTAGGCGATGTTCTGGGGATGGGTGACGAGAAGACCGTCAAGCTGCTCCGCCTCGAGAATGCGGACGAGCGCGGCCCAACGAGCGTGAAGGTAGTCGGCTGGCGCCGCGGTCATCGCGACGGAGAACGGAGCGCCGCCAACCAGCCTTCGAGCTCATTCAGCGCCTGCTCATCTTGCCTGGCGGCCGGCGCCGTGGTGCGAGTGGAATCCACAGCCTGTTGCCGTATCGGAGAGGGATTGACGCGCGAACGGTTCGCGTCGATGGACGCTGCCAGCACGTCCAGGGCCTGAATCGAAGGGGGCGTCTCGGCCCCCAATTGCTCGACCAATCGGTCGAAATCAAACAGGGCTTCGATGGAGACCTCGGTCTCCTGCGGCGCCGGGGGTGCCACCTGCTTCTGCATCCGCTCGACCGTTTCTTCCAGATCGGGGTCGTGTCGAGCCAGTTCCAGCGCGCGCCGGTAATGGTCGAGGGCTTGGCCGAGTTCGCCGCGCCGTTGATGGATTTCGGCGAGGCCGCGGATCGCGGCCAGGTTGTCCGACGCGTTCGACACCACGATCGACAGTTCGGCGTGCGCTTCGTCCAGCCGGTCGATTTCGAGCAGCGCGCGGCCGAGCGTTACCCGGGCGGACAGGTATCCCGGGTGGCGCTCGAGTCCCGTCCGGCAGACCACGATAGCCTGCTCATTCGCGCCCACTCGCCGTAGTTCTTCGCCCAGCTGGGCAAAGGCAATGGAAGACGGTTCGGCCGCGACGCGTCGCTGTAACTCAGCAATCCTGTCCGGTGCCACGCACTCTATCCTACGGCGTAACGGAAACCGTTTGCGTCACCGTCGTCTGCTGGAACGCGTCGTCGACCACCGTGAGGGTGACCACGTAGCTGCCCGCGGTGTCGTAACGCTTGGAAACCGTGACGCCGCTACCAGTGCGGCCGCTGCCGAAGTCCCAGTCGTAAGCGACGATGGAACGGCCGTTCGCGGCGCGCGATCCCTGTGCACTGAAGAAGATGTCCTGGCTGGTGCGTGGTGCGGTCGGCGAGAACGTGAAAGCGGCGGTCGGTGGCGTCCCGGCCGTCACCGTCACCGACTTCTGCATCTGCACGCTCTGACCACGCACGTCGGTGGCCCGGAGCGCGACACTATAGGTGCCGGCCGCCCGGAACTCGTGCTGGACCGTCTGCCCCGAACCGGAGCCGCCGTCACCGAAGGTCCACGTGTAACTGCAGTTCGCGCCGCACAGGACACCCTCGTCCTGCGTGGTCGAGGCGTCGAAGAAGACGGCCTGGAACGTTGCCGGTGCCGAGGGCGAGTACGTGAAATCGGGGACCGGCGCGCCGTTCGGCGGGAGGATGGTGCCGCGCGGGATCACGCGGATGTCCACCTCGCGTCCGATATCGCCGCGATAGTCGCCGCTCATCGGGGTGAGGACGAGCGTCACCGTCGATCCCGCTCCCGAAACGATGGCGGGCGCCGGAGGCGCCGTATACGTGAACCGCGCACGGCCATCGTCCCCCGTGACGATGGTTCGCGCCGACAGCGTGCCGAAGTCGGCTTGCTGGCCGTCGACGGTCATGTCCACACGCATCGAGACGCCACGCGCTGGCTGACTGTTGGGGCCGCGAGCCTCGACGGTCACCGAGGACTGCGAGGTGCCGTCCCAGTAAACCAGGTCGGGAGCGGCCTGGGCGCTGATGGACAGCGCCAATTCCGAAGGACCGGACACGGCCGGCGCTTCTGTTTCCTCTACCGTGCAGGACGAGACGGTCACCGCCAACGCCAGCACGCCGATTACTTGTATTGCCCTGGTCCGCATGATGCGCTCCACAACTTCCCCGCTACGATGGGTCGGCGAAGTCGCCGAAGTTGACCGACAGCGTGCCCGTGGCGACGACCTCGTTGCCTACCTGGTCGCGCCCATAAAATGTGATCTCGGCGATGGTGCTGATGAGGATGGCGCCGCCGCCATTACGCAGGTTCTGAAGCGGCGCCTCCAGCTTGGCCTGATTGCGGACCACTTCGAAGGCGAAGGTTACGTCCCCTCCAGCAGGGACCGTCATCGTGACACCGCCGTCAAAGCTGTAAGGGACGTCTGTACCCTGCGTATTCCGCCCGTCGGTGCGCCGGAAGTCGACGTGGTAGCGCGTAAAGGTGATCTGCGTCTGCGCCGACGGTGCCGAGGGCGTAATGGTGTTCTTCAGCGCCATCCGCATCCGCACTTGGCCCAGATCATTGAAGGTGGTGGGCACGCGAACGGTCGCGCCGTTCACCTGCTGTTCTACCAGCGTAAGGACGTCTGAGAGCAGCGGATTACCGAACCGGCCTGGCTCGGCACCGGAGGCGCCGGCTACCGAATCGATGACGATATAGGCCGGCGATGAACCGGTCCTCGTCAATTCGCTCGCGCACGAGATGCCCAGCGTGCTGGCGAGAATGGCGAGTAGTCCGGACGAGAGCGATCGGGAGTTGAAATGAATGCGCATGGCGTCTTGGGTCCTACCCCTTGGTGATGCGGGGGGTGATGAAGATCAGCAGTTCGCGGTTTTCTTCGCTGGTCTCGTCCCGCTTGAAGAGCCAGCCAAGCAGCGGAATGCGGTGCAGGAGCGGCGTGCGGCCTTCGACCATCTGCTCGCGGCTCGTGTAGATGCCGCCGATGACCGTGGTCTCACCGTCGCTCACCAGGACGCTGGTGACCGCGCGCTGCGTGTCGATGGGAGGAATGCCGTTGACCTGCCGGCTGTAGTCCGGGGCGGCGTTCTCAATCGTGATGCGCATGATCACGGTGCCGGAGGCGGTAATCTGCGGCAGCACCTTCAACTGGAGAGCCGCGTCCTTGAAGGTCACGGTGATGGTGTTGTTCGCCTGCGTCTGGATAGGAATCTGGACGCCTTGCGTGATCTCGGCCTCGACGTTGTTCTGCGTCGACACCCGGGGTGTCGAGAGCAGACGGCCCTTGCCTGAGCGCTCCAGCGCCGTCAACGCGACGTCCAGGTTGAGGGCGCCGTTAATCGACCCGAGGGCCACACCGAGAGCGCTGGAAGCGGCCGGCACAGCCAGATTCACCGCCGTGTTGGTGTCCAGCGGGCCCTGCGTGCTGCCGTTGCCCTGCCGACCGCCAACCGCGACGGTGTTCGGAAACGCCACGTTCGGCGCGTTCCCGAGTGCGGGGTCGAGCCGGCCGTTGACGCCCCACTGCACGCCGAGGGAGCGAGCGAAATCACGCGAGGTCTGGACGATGCGCGCCTCGATCTCGACCTGGGGCTGTGGCGAATCGAGCGTCGAGATGAGGTCGCCGGCTGCGGTGAGCCGCTCGGCCAAATCGCGGATGATCAACGTGTTGGTACGGGTATCCACCTGCACGTCGCCGCGCTGCGACAGCGCGCTCTTGGTGATGATCGGCACCAGGTCCGCCGCCTTCGCGTAGCTGAGTGGCCGGGTCATCACGCGCAGCTCGCCGGCGAGCGCCTGGGCTTCGGTCAACTTCCGCCGTTGCGCTTCCTCATCGGCGAGCACGGCGAGCGGTGCGATGCGGACGATGGTCCCGTCGACGGTGTATCCGAGCTTGTTCGCCTTGAGGATGATGTCGAGCGCCTGATCCCACGGCACGTCCTTGAGCGAGACGTCGACCGTCCCCTGCACGGCGGGATCGATCACCAGATTGAGTCCGCTGATCTCGGCGAAGGTGCGGAGCACGGCCCGGAGGTCGGCACCCTGGAAGTCGAAGGTGACCGGATCGCCGGTGAAGCGGGGCGGCGCAGGTTCCGTGGGAACCGGGACCTGAACACTGGGCGCAGGCGGGGGCGCCGGGGCGGCCTGCGACATCGTCGCCATCACCGCCGACGCAGTTGGCGCTGTCGTGTCGACCATCGATGCAGGAGTCGCCGCAGCGGGTGCGGCCGGCGCGGTCACGACGGGCGCCACGTCGGCGCTGGTCACGACCGGGCTTTCTTCCCGAGCGGGTGAGACCGGCGCCGTCGGCGCGGGCGCACTGGCCACCATCGCCGCCGCGGTTTCGGCGGCGCGCGCGAACATCACCCGGAGTTCGTCGCCCACTTCTTCGAGCGTGTAGGGGATCTGTTTCACCAGGTCGATCACAACACGTGTGATCAGCGGCTCGCGGCTGTTCACCGCGACCCGGACACGTTGCACGTCGCCCTGGTTGACCGCCGTGGACGCGGGCGCCGTGCCCATCGCCACGCCTTCGAAGTCGAGCAGCAAACGCGCCGGCAGGTCGGTGACGGCTTCGACTTTCGAGGCCACCAGCCGCCCGTTGCCGGTCAAGGCGATTGCGGTGCCTCCCGGCATCGAGAGCGGACGAACTGCGGTGAGCCGCGTGGCGGCGGCCAAGGCCGCGGCGGCAGGAGCCACGGTCGTCGGCGACGTCGCTGCGACCTCCTGCGAGTGCGCGATCGTCGTGGCACTTGGCGCCTTGAGGAGCACCGGAGCCGAGCGCGGCGGCGCCGCAGCGAGGGCCCGGTCCACTTCCACGAAGATCATGTTGCGTGAGGCACGCACGCGATGCTGGGAGGGTCGCGCGAGGGCCACCCGGACGCGGGCCACCGGCGCCCCGTCCGGCGCGGTCGCGCGCATCACCTGCACTCCCGAAACCGGCGGCTGCATCGTCCCAAGCGGCTGGGTTTCCAGTGCTTCGGCCCGCGCATTGCGCAAGTCCACGAACACGGTGAACGGATCCGGCTGACTCGTCAAGTAGGCGACGGGTTCGCTCGATTCAATCAGCACCGTGCTGACACCACCATCTATCCGGCCCGAAATGGACCGGACGGCCGGACCATTGTTGACCGGCGCATCGCTGGCCGTGAGTGTCACGGCCAGAGCCGCCGTCAGTGGCGCGGCCCACATCAGTCGAGGGTAACGACTGCCCATCACTTGGTCTCTCCACCACGAAGGAACTTGCGTACTTCGCGCTGCTTCTCGAGCGACAACGGATCGTTGACTTGCTGGACGACGATCACGGCTTGGGCCGTGACGCTGCGAACGGTGCCGTCCGCCAGGCGGTCGCCCGCCTTGACGGTGTAAACCTTCCCACTTGGACCGGACACCATCGCCACCCAGCTGCCCTTGCTCTGGATGATGCCGCGCACGGCCAATTCCTCGGTCTTGAGGCCGGGCAGCCCTTCCACCCGGACATCCATCTGAGTGACTCCACGCTGCGGCCCCTTGCCGCCGATGAGTGCGACGAACGGATCCCGACGGCCGTCGGCGCCGTACGCGAAGTTCGCGGGTGGCGTCGGCGCGGCGGGGGCGGCCGGTCGGTCCGGCGCGCTCTCGCTTTCAGCCGCCGCGGGCCCGGCCTTCGGCGCCGGCGCCTGACCATCGATGCGGACCGGGCCGGCGAATAACACCAGCGCAAGTACCGCGGTTGAACTCTGAAGGCGGCTCATTCTGTCTTCTCCGCTGGCGCCGATTTTTTCGCGGTCGCCTTCTTCTTGTCGGGCGCCTCCGGCGCTGGTGGCGGCTGCTCCACCAGCACGAACGTCGTCGCGGTGCACGACACCAGGATGCTGGTGCCGGCCGTGCCCTCTTCCTTCGGCGTGATGACCATGTTGCCGACGTTGATGATTCGGGGGAACCGGCTCACCCGATCGAGAAACGTTCCGAGGTTGTGATAGCTGCCCTCGAGCTCGAGCCCGATGGGCCATTCAGCATGCAACTCCCGCTCGGCAATCGGCTGCGGACGGAACCCGCGAATCGTCAGGTTCGATTGCGTCGCCAGCGTCTGGATGCGGCGCAGCAGATCGCCCACGTCCTTTTCCTCTGGCAGAATCGGCTTCAATCCTTCGAGCCGCGCCTCGAGGTCGGCGATCTGCGAGCGGAAGGCTGGCAGCTGCCGCGCGGTTTCGGCGCCTTTCGCGTTCTTGTCCCGAACGGTCTGCAGCTCCTTCTCGCGGGCAGCGAGTTCGGCCTGCTTCGGCATGTCGTAGAGGTAATAGAACAGCCCGGCTCCGAGGCCGGCGAGCAGGACGAAGAGGCCCAGCTGCACGTACCAAGGCTGCTTGCTGAGACCGGAACTAGCCACGAGGGCCTCCCTTGGCTGGCGCCTTGCGGGCGCGGCCCTTTGTCGGCGGCGGTTCCGCTGCGATCTGCTCGATGCCGGCCATCTGGAACGAGCCCCGGATGCTGAATCGAATCGTGTCGGGAGCGCCGCCGTCGCCCGACACCACTTCGCTCGAGACGATCTCGACCGGGCGCTTGAAGTAGCGCGAGGCCTCGAGGTTGCCGATGAAGTCGGACAGCGAGGTCAACGAGAGGCAGCGACCGTCGATCGTGACGTCGAACCCCTGCTGCCGCACCTGGGTGAGCCAGGTCATCTCCGGCAGGGCACGACTCATCTGGTCGATGATGTGAACCGGGGCAGTCTGGCCGCGGCGCAACTCGTCGATCAAGGTGGCGCGCTGCTGCAACTGCTGCCGGCGAGCCTCGAACTGCTGGACCTGCCGCAGGATGGTGACCAGGCGCTCTTCTTCACGGCGCGCGTCGGTCAACTGCCGCTGAACGTTGGCCGCCTCCTGTTCGAGGGCCCAGTAGCGCCAGCCGACGCCGACGCCAACGAGAATCAGCAGCAGGCTGCCGATCACGGTCATCTTCTGCCCGACCTCGAGCCCTTTCGAGGCCGCCTTGCTCTTGGGCCGCTCGGCGGCCACCAGGTTGATGCGAATCATCGGTCGCCCACCTTGCGAAGCGCGAGCCCCACGGCCACGGCAGCGACGGGCGCCAGTTCGTCGGCCGTCATGGCGCCAAGCATCGCGGCGTCGATGCCCACCTGCCGGAACGGGTCGAACGAGATGACTTCCGTGTTGAAGCGCGACGCCAGGGCTTCGGCAAAGCCGTCCACCCTGGAGCCGCCGCCACTGAGGACAATGCGGTCGATCCGATCGCTCGACGCGGTCGCCTTGAAGAAGTCGAAGGTCTTCTCCACTTCGAGCAGGATGTTGTCGGTCATCGCCTTGAGCACGGGCCTGGCATCGTCATAGGTGGCGCCCTCGACGTCCTCGCCCTTTTTCAGCTGTTCGGCGAGTTCGTAGGGCAGCCCCAATTCGCGCTGGACCGCTTCGGTGAAGGCATTGCCCCCCATCGAGATGTCGCGAGTGAAGACCGACTGCGCGCCGTTGAGGATGTTGATGTTCGTGGCGCTGGCGCCGGCGTTGAGGAGCGCGACCACTGCCCCGGGCTCGAACCCGTAGTTCACCTCGTAGGCGTTCTGGAGCGCGAAGGCGTCCACGTCCACCACTACCGGTGTGCGGCCCGCCTGGGTGATGACGCTGGTGTAGTCCGCGATTTTGTCTTTCTTGGCGGCGACCAGCAGGACGTCCATGGCTCCCTGTCCCGTGGCGGGGGCCAGGATTTCGTAGTCGAGGTTGACGTCCTGGATGTCGAACGGGATGTACTGTTCAGCTTCCCAGTAGATCGACTCGCTCAACTCCTGCTCGGTCATCGTCGGCAGCGTGATCTTCTTGACGATGACAGAGTTGCCGGACAGGGACGCCGCGACTTCCTTGGCCCTGAACTGCTTGTTGTCGAACAAACGGCGAACGGCGTCGGCTACGGCGCCGCCGTCGATGATGGCGCCGTCGACGATGCTGTCGGGAGGTATGGGCTCGACCCCGATGGCCGTCACCTTATACCCCTTGCCAGACGCTTTCAGTTCGATTGCCTTTACTGAGCTCGACCCGATGTCGAGTCCCATCAAGCTTTTATTTCGGCGGAAGAACAATTGGGTCTCTCCGGTTCCTGTTCGCAGCCGTCAAGGGCAAAGGTGGTACCAGCTTGGCCTTAGGTGGTTCTGACGACAAATTTGGGCCTAATCAGCCCTGTCGTCGAGTCGGTCCAGGCCTTACGCCAACCGCAGCAGTAACGAAACTGCAAGCGCCTGACGAATTTTGGATGCAGCCGGACGGTCGAGTTAGCCATCCCATCTGTTCCGGGGGGCTTATCGGTCCGGCGCCAAACGCATGCAGGGCTGAATGGCCGTCAGAGGCAGAGGCCCTCGCAATGTTGTGCAAGCGCGACTGACGTCGCGGAACTCCCTTTGGAGCCTGCGAGTTCCGGCCACTGCCCACCCTTGCAATTGGAGGCGACTCGTCGTATGATTTCGGTTTGCCGTGCCCAGGACGGGCGCGTCAGGGATCTGTACCCAGGAATCGATTCATGCCTACTTACGTTGCGACCCCGAAGAGTGTGACCAGCCGCTGGCACCTCATCGATGCCGAGGGCCAGGTGCTTGGCCGCATTGCGACTCACGCCGCCCGCCTCCTCCAGGGCAAGCACAAGGCCACCTACACGCCCTTCATCGACACCGGCGACCACGTGGTCATCATCAACGTGGCCAAAGTGAAGCTCACCGGCCGGAAGGAAGAGCAAAAGATTTACCGCCATCACAGTGGCTACGCGGGCGGCCTGCGCGAAGAACGCGCCAAGGTCGTGCGCCAGCGGCAGCCGATTCGCCTGGTCGAGCAAGCCGTGCGCGGCATGCTGCCCAAGTCGAAGATGGGCGACGCGATGTTCCGCAAGGTCAAGGTGTACGCGGGTGACACGCATCCGCATCAGGCTCAGCAACCCACTCAGTTCGAGGTCGCATAAATCGTGGCTGCCACTCAGTTCTACGCCACCGGGCGTCGCAAAGAAGCAACGGCTCGCGTGTTTCTCCGTCCCGGAACCGGCGCCATCACCGTCAATCATCGCGCCTTCGACAACTTCTTCCCGACCGAGGCGGCCCGTGTGCAGGTCACGGTGCCGTTGATGCTCACCGAGACCAACGGACAGTTCGACGTGCTCGCCACCGTCAGCGGCGGCGGCATGAC
>Ga0190275_10003531_pt1 | contig 11183 bp, 2 predicted proteins | sample Popmic550T_FD_133745 | JGI IMG/M metagenome (GOLD analysis project Ga0190275, IMG submission 133745) | Populus adjacent soil microbial communities from riparian zone of Yellowstone River, Montana, USA - 550 T | ecosystem: Environmental > Terrestrial > Soil > Riparian zone > Trees stand | place...
CCGCGTCTCCACCGATTCCGCCGGGCAGATGGAGGCCGCGGCGGCCGAGGCGCCGGCGCAGCTGACCACGCAGGCCGGCGAAGCGGCCACCGAGCTGCGCGCGCACGCCGACCAGGCCGTGGCCATGGTGGCCGCCGAGGCCGCGCCGCTCACGGCGCACCTGGGCGAGACCGCCGCCATGGCCGGCGCGGGCGTGGCCGGGGCCGCCGGCCAGACCACCGGGGCGCTGCACGCGCAGGGAAGCGCCGCCGGCGGCGAGATCGCGGCGGCCGGGGGCGCCGCCGCCGAGGCGCTGCGCGCGCGCGCCGGCGAGCACCGCACCCAGGTGGCCGAGGCAGGCACCGGCGCCGTGGACGCGCTGCGCGAGCAGGGCCAGGCGGCCGCCGAGACCAGCCGCGACGCGCAGGCGCAGGCCGCGGCGGAGCTGGCCGGCGTCCAGCTGGACGAGGAGGAGGCGGCCGGGGCGGGCGGCGAGATCCGCGCGCACGTGGCCGAGGTGCACGGCGAGGCGGCCACGCTGGCCCGCGGCGCCGGGGGCGAGGTGAGCGAGGCGCTCTCCGGCGCCACCGGGGAGAGCACGGCCGCGCTCTCCACCGGCACCGACGCGGCGGCCGCGCGGCTGCGCGAGGGGGCGGACGGCTTCGCCGCCGGGGCGGGCGAGGCGGGCCAGGCCGCCGTCCAGGGGATGGGGCGCATGACCGACGTGGCCACTACCGCGGGCGACGGCGCGGTCGCCGACACCGGGGCCACGCTCGACGCCGCGACCTCCACCGCGGCCGCCGGCTTCGGCGAGGCGGCCGGCACGCTGGAGGAGGGGCTGGCCGGGCACGTCGCCGACACCGACGCCCTCGCCCGCGACGCGGTCGCCGACACCCGCGACCGCATCGCCGAGGGGCAGCAGCGGGTGGACGCGCACCTGGAAGAGGGCGAGAGCGGCCTCCTCGTGCAGCGCAGCGTCCTCGGAGACATCGGCGACTGGTTCGCCGAGCAGCTGGCCGACCTGTGGAACATGCTCAGCAGCTGGTCCTTCTGGGTCGGGCTGCTGGTCACGATCGTGCTCTTCCCCTTCCTGGGCCCGGGAGCCCTGATCGTGGGCGGCATCGTGGGCGGCGCCGTGGCGGGGATCGAGGAGAACGTGGCCCAGGGGCGCGACTGGTACGACCCCGCCGCCATCCTGCGCAACGCCGCCATCGGCGGGCTGGCGGGCGCGGCCATGGCGCTCGGCGTGGTGGCGATCGCGGCGGCGGGGCTGAAGGGCGCCGTCGCCATCGCCGCCGTGATGGCGCTCTCGGCGGCGATCGGGATCGTGACCAACCTGGCCACCGGGGAGCGGTGGGACCGCGGGCTGCTCGCCAACCTGTTCCTGGCCTGGCTCTTCGCCCGCTTCGGCGGCCCGCGCACGCGGCCCGGGGCGCCCAAGAGTGGCCCGGGACGCACCAGCACCCGGGTCCCCGGGCTGGCCGAGGCCATCGACCCGGCCAACCCCCCGCCGGGCGGCTGGAGGTTCCAGGACACGGTGAGCACCAGCGGCGGCAAGACCTCGGTGGAGACCAGGGTGACCGCGCCCGACGGCACCACCGGGAGCATGGGCCGCTCCTTCGACCCGCGGACCGGCCAGTTCAACATGGACTTCGCCTTCCTGGACGACATCCCGTCGGGCCAGCGGTGGGTGCAGACCTCGCCCGAGATGGTCCCCGGACGGGGCACGCCGCTGGAGACGTACATGACCATGCGCCAGATGCGCCTCCTGGAGCAGCAGGGTGGGGCCACCTTCACCGGGCCGCGCGTGGTGCACATGAGCACCATCATCAACAGCCGCACCATCCTGCAGATCGCCGCGGCCGAGGCGGCCCTGGGACGCCCGATGAGCAGGGCCGAGCTGAACGCCTTCATCCTGGAGACGCACTCGGTGCAGTACGCGCAGAACTCCATCGTCCAGTCGGGCGGGCGCATCGAGAGCGCCACCGTGGTGGGCGGCAGCCGCGTGCCCGCGAGCACCACGGCCACCGCCGCCGAGCTGAGCGCCGCCGGCGTGAGCCCCACGCAGCAGGTGCTGTCGGGCTTCAACATCGACCTGAACGTGGTGCCGGCCGACGCGCCGCCCACGCCGCCGGGGCCGGGGCCGGTCCCCGTTCCCGTTCCGCCCGGCAGTGACGGCGGCACCGACTAACGCCAGATGAGCGTCATGTCCGCAATCGCATCGATCGTCATCGTTCCCGGCGACGCCCGGGTCACCGAGGTCTCGGAGGGCGGCGTCGTGGCCGTTCCGCTGCGGAGCGCGCGCCGGCACGACGCGCTGGCGGAGGCGCTCGGCCGGCGGCTGGGCGTCCCCGCCGCCGTCGCCGCGGGCCCGCCACCCGTGCCGGGCGGCGGCACGCTGGTGATCGGCCGCCCCGACGTGCTCGACCGCCTCGCCGAGACGGCGCCGGCCGGGCTGCCGTGGGTGGTGGCGCTGGAGCTGAGCCCCGCCCGGGTGCTGGAGAGGGCCGAGGCGCTGTCGCTGGCCGCGACGGTCGGCGTGCGCGACTACCTCGACTGGCTCACCGGCTCGCCGCGCCCCGCGGCCATCCACGGGCGGGCGGAGCTGGCCGCGCGCATCGGTGCCGAGGCCGACGCCAGCCCGCTGCACGCGAGCCCGCGCTACGTCCGCATGACGCGCGCGGACGGCGACCTCCCCGGGCTGCTGGGCGACTACCTGGCCGCGTACGCGGACGCATGCCTCGCCGATGTCTAGGAACGCGCGGGAGTGCCGCTTCGGCGTCGGGGACGGCACGTCCGGGTGGGAGCCCAGTGTTCCCCCTTCCGGGAGCCGTCCGCTGACCGCCGCCGCCGCGCCGCGCCCCCGGGGCGCCCGGTGAGCGAGGCGCTGCGCGCCCGGCGTCCGCACGCGCGGACGGACGCGGCGCACGCCCCCGCCGCGCCCTCGCCCGCGGCGCCCGCTCCCGCGCCGGACGTGTCGGCGTGGGCGGTTCCCGCGTCGGTCCCGGCGCTCTTCCTGGGCGGCGTGCAGCGCAAGCCGGTGATCGGCCGGCCCGGCGACGCCTACGAGCGCGAGGCCGACGCCGTGGCCGACCGCGTGGCCGGCGGCCTCTCCGCCCCCGCCGCCGGCGTGTCGCTGCTGGGCCCCGCCGGCCCCGCCGGGCCTCCGCAGGCGAAGGAGAAGGAGAAGGAGAAGGAGAAGGACGACCTCCCCGTCCACCAGATGATGGAGGTGGAGGAGCACCCCACCGCGCCCCCGCCCAACGCCGTCCAGGCCGCCTCCGCCGATCCTCCACCCGACGACCAGGGTCCGCTCCAGCTCAAGGAGGAGGAGGAAGACCTATCCTCACCGATCCAGCTCAAGGAAGAGGACGAGGATCCCGCCGCGTCGTCGATCCAGTTGAAGGAGGAAGACGAGGATCCCGCGTCGCCGATCCAGTTGAAGGAGGAGGACGAAGATCCCGCGTCACCGATCCAGTTGAAGGAGGAGGACGAAGATCCCGCCGCGCCGTCGATCCAGCTGAAGGAAGAGGACGAAGATCCCGCGTCGCCGATCCAGATGAAGGCGGAGGACGTTGAGGACCCCGCATCCCCCGTCCAGCGGTCCGCACCCCGGAGCGCCGCGCCGACGCCGGCGATGCAGAACACCGCCGCGTCCGCGATCGCCTCGCCCGGAACGGGTTCCGGGCTCCCGGCGACCACGCGCGGGACGCTGGAGACGCGGATGGGCGTGGACCTGGGCGGCGTGCGCGTGCACGAAGGGCCCGGCGCGCACAAGGCGGCGGACGGACTGCACGCGCGCGCCTTCACCCACGGCCGCCACATCTGGATCGGCCGCGGGGAGAGCGCGGGCGACGTGCGGCTGATGGCGCACGAGGTCACGCACGTGCTGCAGCAGGACGGCGCCGTCCGCCGCAAGCCCAAGCCCGCCAAGCCGAAGCCCGCGAAGACGAAGGCGGAGGCGCCCAAGCTCGAGGCGGAGAAGCCGGAGCCGGAGAAGCCGAAGCCCGCGGCCGGCGCGTCCCCCGCCGCGGCCGCCGCATCCGCCGCCGCCGCGAAGCCCGACGCCGCAAAGCCGAAGACGCCGCCGCCCGCCGCCGCCCCGTCGTCCGGACCCGCCGCGCCGTCCTCGTCCGCCGCACCCGGCGCCGCGGCGGGAGCGGCGGCCGAACCGGTCGCCGTCGGCGGCGAAGCGGCGGCGGGAGAGAAGCCCGCGGCCAAGGCGGGCGCGAAGGGCGGCGAGGGGAAGGCGGCGCCCGGCGGGCCCGGCGCGGCGGGGCCCGCGGGCGCGGGCGGCGGTGGTGGCGGCGGAGCGGGCGCGGGCCCCATCGAGCCGCTGATGCCCGAGCCGCCGGCGGCGCTCTCGCCCGCGGAGCAGGCGCGGCTGGCGAAGGTGGACGAGCGGGCGGGGACCGCCGTGGCCGTCACCACCGACCTCCCGCCCGCCGAGGAGCAGGTGGCCGAGGCCCAGGCCGCCGTGGAGGAGCCCGCCGAGGAGACCCGGGCGCGCGCCGGCGACCAGCTGGTGGACGCGCTCGGCGAGCGCCCCGCGCCCAGCCCCGAGATCGAGGAGCTCTGCAAGAAGATCTACGACGTCATCGAAAAGAAGCGCCCGCCCGACGAGGACTCGCTGGTCGAGGCCGACCCCGAGGAGATGGCCAAGGAGGCCGGCGGCGAAATGAACGCCTCGGTCGAGGGCGACACGCAGAAGGTGCAGGGGGAGTACGACCAGCTCCAGGAGCAGCCCGAGGGCACCCCCGCGCTGACGCCGGTGCCGCTGGAGGAGCCGCCCCCGGGCGCGCCGCCCCCCGACCTCGCCGCCGACGCCGCCACGCCCGAGGGCGTGCCCCCCGAGGCCGTGTCGCTCGACGCCGACGTGGAGGCCTCGGAGCAGCGCATGGCCGACGCGGGGATGGAGAGCGAGCCCGCGAAGCTGGTGCAGGACGGCCCCATCGCCGAGGCGCGCGAGGCGCAGGGCGAGCTCACCGAGACCGCTGCCCGCGACCCGCAGGAGGTGCTCGCCGAGCAGCAGGCCACCCTCTCCGGCGCCCAGGGCGACATGGCCGCGCTGCAGGCGAGCGCGCTCGCCGCGCTGGAGGGGAGCCGCGACACCACCACCGGCGCCGACGCCACGCAGCAGGGCGAGATGAAGGGCTCGGAAGAGGAGATGCGCACCGCGGCCGCCACCGAGGCGCAGCGTCTCTTCAACGAGGCGCAGACGCGCGTGAGCACGCTGCTCGACCCGCTCCCGGCCACGGCCATGAAGAAGTGGGAGGCCGGCGTGCAGGTGCTCTCCACCGAGTTCGAGCAGCACCTGGCGAAGGTGAAGGCGTGGGTGGACGAGCGGCACGAGAGCACCGCGGCGGCCGTCTTCGACTACTTCGCCGGGTTGCCGGACTGGGTCACCGAGGAGTACGACGACGCCGAGCGCACCTTCGGCGACGGCGTCTGCAACCTGATCCGCGAGATCTCGCGCGAGGTCAACGGCGTGATCGCGGCCTGCGAGGCGATCGTCGACGACTCGCGCACGCAGATCGCCGCCGTCTTCGACGCGCTCCCCGACTCGCTGGACGGCTGGGCCGCCGAGCAGCAGGCGCTGTTCGGCGAGCGGCTGAACGGGCTGCAGGAGAAGGCGCAGCAGGTCAAGGCCGACTTCACCAAGGACCTGACCAAGCGCGCCGGGCAGGCGGTGCAGGACGTCCGCGCCAAGGTGCACGAGCTGCGCGAGGCGGCCAAGGGGCTCATCGGCCGCATCGCCGACGCCATCAACGCGTTCCTCGACGACCCCGCCCGCTTCATCATCAACGGGCTGCTGAGCCTGCTGGGGATCTCGCCGGCGTCGTTCTGGGCGGTGGTGGAGAAGATCGGCGCGGCGATCGACTCGATCGCCGACGACCCGATGAACTTCGTCAACAACCTGATGGACGCGGTCGGGCAGGGCTTCTCGCAGTTCTTCGACAACATCGGCGAGCACCTGCTGCAGGGGCTGCTCGACTGGCTCTTCTCCGGGCTGGGCTCGGTGGGCGTCACCCTCCCCGCCGACATGTCGCTGAAGAGCATCATCACCTTCTTCCTGCAGCTGATGGGGCTCAGCTGGGCCAACATCAAGAAGATCCTCGAGAAGCACGTGGGCGAGGAGAACGTCGCCCTGATCGAGAAGGCGTGGGAGCTGATCTCCAACCTGATCGAGCTGGGCCCCGAGGGGCTGTTCGAGCTGATCAAGGAGCAGCTCGACCCCGCCAGCCTCCTCCAGATGGTGCTGGACGCGGCGGTCGACTACCTGATCGAGGCGGTGATCACCGCGGTCACGCCGCGCATCCTCCTCCTCTTCAACCCGGTGGGGGCGATCGTCCAGGCGATCGAGGCGATCTTCCGGGTGCTCAAGTGGATCTTCGAGAACGCCGCGCGGATCTTCTCGCTGATCGAGACGATCGTGAACGGCATCACCGACCTGATCGCCGGCAACGTCAGCGGGATGGCCGACGCGGTGGAGGGGGCGCTGGCCAAGCTGATCCCGCCCGTGATCGACTTCCTGGCCGGCTACCTGGGCCTCGGCGGCCTCCCCGAGGCGATCGCCGACGTGATCAAGGGCTTCCAGGAGAAGGTGCTGGGCATCGTCGACCGCGTCATCGGCTTCCTGGTGGACAAGGCCAAGGGGCTGCTGAAGAAGCTGGGGCTGGGCGAGGACACCGACGACAAGGTGGAGGAGGAGGACCCGGAGAAGGCCGACAGGGTGCGCGCCGGCCTGGGCGCCATCGAGACCGAGGAGGCCAAGGTCGTCGAGAACGGCAGGATCTCGCACGTCGAGGCGGTGCAGGTGGCCGCGAAGGTCAGGGCCGACCACCCCGTCTTCAAGATCCTCGAGGTCGTGGACGGCGGCGACAAGTGGAAGTACCACTGGGAAGCCAGCCCGGGAGAGGACAAGGAGACGGAGGCGAAGAAGGAGGAGGGAGAGGGGCAGGGCGAGGTTCCCGACGGCGCGGTGGAAGTCCCGCTGAGCATGATGGGCGAGGGCCACACGCTGACCGGCACCACGCGCGGCGGCGTGCTCGAGATCACCATCGCCTCGCGCGAGACGATCATCGGCCGCGGGCTGCGGCTGTCGATCGCCGAGCTCCAGGCGATGCCCGACTTCAAGGGCCGCAAGAAGATCATAGACCGCCTCGAGCGCGCGCAGTACCTGTCCGACCCGGCCGAGATCATGATGCAGTGGAACATGCTGGACAAGGAGCAGGGGAAGGAGCTCCCGCAGGGGGTCAACACCTGGCCGAAGTTCCTGCAGTACAAGCTCAGCCTGGTGATCGCGGAGATCCAGGACCTGGCCGTGGCCGACCGCCCCATCACGGCGCTCACCGAGATGTTCCGGCAGCTCAACCGGAACAACGGGCCCTACGCCCACCTGGTCGACCCGCACGACGTGGCGCCGTTCACGCTCTTCTCCGACCACCAGCGCGACGTCCTCCTCGCCGCGAACATCTCCCGCCACGGGCAGGGGGTGATCATCTCGGACGAGTCCGGGATCGTGCTCGACGACGCGCTGCCGAGGACACACCCGCGGAAGCCGAACATCGACCACATGTTCCCGCAGTCGCTGGGCGGCAGCAACAGCTACTCGAACGCGATGGTGATCGCGCGCAACGAGAACTCGGCGAAGCGCGCCCAGATCACGCTCAAGCCGGGGTTCGGAACGCCGGCCGCGGCCACCACGCCCGCTCCCTCGACGGTGACCATCCGCCGGCCGAAGAAGACGACGCCGTGAGCGAGCTGCTGCGCGTCCGGCGCCCGCACGCGCGGGTGGAGGGGGCGCACGCCCCCGCCGCCCGCGCGCGCGCGCCGGCCGGCGCGGCACCCGCTCCCGCGCGCTACACCGCGCCGGCATGGGCGGCCGTCCCGCCCCCGGCCGTCGTCCTCCTGGGCGGCGTGCAACGCAAGCCCGTGATCGGCCAGCAGGGCGACGCCTACGAGCGCGAGGCCGACGCCGTGGCCGACCGCGTGGCCGGCGGCCTCTCCGCCCCCGCCGCCGGCGTGTCGCTGCTGGGCCCCGCCGGCCCCGCGGGACCTCCGCAGCTGAAGGTGAAGGAGAAGGAAGATCTCCCCGTCCACCAGATGATGGAGGTGGAGGAGCACCCCACCGCGCCCCCGCCCAACGCCGTCCAGGCCGCCTCCGCCGATCCTCCCCCGGACGACGACGAGGGTCCCATCCAGCTGAAGGAGGAGGACGAGGACGCATCCGCATCGATCCAGCTCAAGGAGGATGAGGATGACGACGCATCCGCATCGATCCAGCTGAAGGAGGAGGACGAAGAGGCGCCAATCCAGCTCAAGGAGGATGACGACGACGCGTCCGCACCGATCCAGTTGAAGGAGGAGGAGGACGAGGATCCCGTCCAGCGGCTGGCGCCCGCCGGGGCCGCGCCCACCGCGGCGATGCAGAACACCGCCGCGTCCGCGATCGCCTCGCCGGGGACCGGCTCCGGGCTCCCGGCGACCACGCGCGGGACGCTGGAGACGCGGATGGGCGTGGACCTGGGCGGCGTGCGCGTGCACGACGGGCCGGGCGCGCACTGGGCGGCGGCGGGGCTGCGCGCCCGCGCCTTCACCCACGGCCGCCACATCTGGCTGGCCCGCGGCGAGAGCGCGGGCGACGTGCGGCTGATGGCGCACGAGGTCACGCACGTGCTGCAGCAGGACGGCGCCGTCCGCCGCAAGCCGGCGGAGAAGCCGAAGAAGGAGGCCCCCGCCGGCGAACCGAAGCCGAAGACCCCGCCCCCCGCGGCCGGCGCGCCGCCGGCGACCCCCTCGCCCGCGTCGGCGGCAGGCTCCGGCCCGGCGCCCGCGGCCGCGGGGGCGGGCCCCGTCGAGCCGCTGATGCCCGAGGCCCCGGCGGAGCTCTCGCCAACCGAGCAGGCGCGGCTCGCCACGGTGGACCAGCGCGCCGGCGGCGCCGTGGAGGCCACCACCGACCTGCCGCCGGCCGAGGCGCAGGTGGGCGACGCCCGCGCCGCCGTGGAAGAGCCCGCCGAGGAGACCCAGGCGCGCGCCGGCGACCAGCTGGTGGAGGCGCTGGGCGAGCGGCCGGCGCCTAGCCCCGAGATCGAGGAGCTCTGCGAGCACATCTACCAGGTCATCCGCGACAAGCGGCCGCCCGACGAGGACTCGCTGGTCGAAGCCGACCCGCAGGAGATGGCGCGCGAGGCCGGCGGCGAGATGAACGCCTCGGTCGAGGGCGACACCCAGAACGTGCAGGGCCAGTACGACCAGCTCCAGGAGCAGCCCGCCGGCGCGCCCGCCACCGAGCCCCAGCCGCTGGAGCCGCCCCCCGCCGGCGCGCCGCCCCCCGACCTGGCCGCCGGCGCGGCCGCCCCCGAGGGCGTGCCCCCCGAGGCCGTGTCGCTCGACGCCGACGTGGCCGCCTCCGAGCAGCGCATGGCCGACGCGGGGATGGACAGCGAGCCCGCGCGGCTGGTGCAGGACGGCCCCATCGCCGAGGCGCGCGCGGCGCAGGGCGAGCTGGCCGAGACCGCCGCGCGCGACCCGCAGGAGGTGCTGGCCGAGCAGCAGGCCACCCTCGCCGGCGCGCAGGGCGACATGGCCGCGCTCCAGGCGCGCGCGCTGGAGGCGCTGCAGGGGGGCCGCGAGCGCACCACCACCGAGGGCGCCTCGCAGCAGCAGGGGATGGTGGGCTCCGAGGAGGAGATGCGCACCCGCGCCGCCGCCGAGGCGCAGCGCATCTTCGACGACGCGCAGGCGCGGGTGGGCGAGCTGCTGGAGCCCCTCCCCCGCACCGCCATGGCGCGGTGGGAAGCCGGCGTGGCGGTGCTCTCCACCGAGTTCGACCAGCACCTGGCCCGGGTGAAGGCGTGGGTGGACGAGCGGCACGAGAGCACCGCGCTGGCCGTCCTCGACTACTTCACCGGGCTCCCCGACTGGGTCACCGAGGAGTACGACGACGCCGAGCGCACCTTCGGCGACGGCGTCTGCGACCTGATCCGCGAGATCTCGCGCGACGTCAACGGCGTGATCGCCGCCTGCGAGGCGATCGTCGACGACTCGCGCGAGCGGATCGCCGCCGTGTTCGCCGCGCTCCCCACCGAGCTGCAGGGGTGGGCGGCCGAGCAGCAGGCCGACTTCGGCAACCGGCTGAACGGGCTGCAGGAGCGCGCGCAGCAGACCCGCAGCGACTTCACCCGCGACCTCACCCGCGCCGCCTCGCAGGCCGTGCAGGACGTGCGCGTGCGGGTGCACGAGCTGCGGCAGGCGGCCGGCGGGCTGCTGGGCCGCATCGCCGACGCGGTCAACGCCTTCCTCGACGACCCGGCGCGCTTCATCATCAACGGGCTGCTGAGCCTGCTGGGGATCTCGCCCGCGGCGTTCTGGGCGGTGGTGGACAAGATCGGCGCGGCGATCGACTCGATCGCCGACGACCCGATGAACTTCGTGAACAACCTGATGGCCGCGCTGGGCCAGGGCTTCACGCAGTTCTTCGACAACATCGGCGACCACCTGCTGCAGGGGCTGCTGGACTGGCTCTTCTCGGGGCTGGGCTCCGTGGGGGTGCAGATCCCCGCCGACACCTCCATCGGCAGCATCGTCACCTTCTTCCTGCAGCTGATGGGGCTCACCTGGGCCAACATCCGGCAGATCCTGGCCCGGCACATCGGCGAGGAGAACGTGGCGCTCATCGAGAAGGCGTGGGAGCTGGTCTCCTCGCTGATCGAGATGGGGCCCGAGGGGCTGTTCGAGCTGATCAAGGAGCAGCTCGACCCGGCCAACCTGCTGCAGATGGTGCTGGACGCGGCGGTCGACTACCTGGTCGAGGCGCTGATCAGCGCCGTCACGCCGCGCATCCTGCTGATGTTCAACCCCGCGGGGGCGATCATCCAGGCGATCGAGGCCATCTTCCGGGTGCTGAAGTGGATCTTCGAGAACGCCGCGCGGATCTTCTCCCTGGTGGAGACGGTGGTGAACGGCATCACCGACCTGATCGCCGGCAACATCGGCGGGATGGCGAACGCGGTGGAGGGCGCGCTGGCGCGGCTGATCCCGCCGGTGATCGACTTCCTGGCCGGCTACCTGGGCCTGGGCGGCCTCCCCGAGGCGATCGCCGACGTGATCCGCGGCTTCCAGACTCAGGTGCTCGCCGTGGTCGACCGCGTCATCGGCTTCCTGGCCGACCGCGCGCGGGCCCTGCTGCGGGCGCTGAC
>Ga0190275_10003532_pt1 | contig 11183 bp, 2 predicted proteins | sample Popmic550T_FD_133745 | JGI IMG/M metagenome (GOLD analysis project Ga0190275, IMG submission 133745) | Populus adjacent soil microbial communities from riparian zone of Yellowstone River, Montana, USA - 550 T | ecosystem: Environmental > Terrestrial > Soil > Riparian zone > Trees stand | place...
GACCAGGTTGACCGGGTTGCCGCCGGCGAAGGCATAGCGCTCCTGAGTCAGCGGGTCTGACTCCAGGGCCAGCTCGCCCGAGGAGTCCTCGAAGCGGTCTTCGGCGGTGAAACGCCTAAGTCACGGCTCGTAGTCCTCGAACTCCCAGCGCGAGAACCGGGACAGCCGCTGAGCGACCTCCTCCCAGTCGGCTCCGCTGCATTCTGCCACCCGATCTCGAAGATAGCTCTCGATGTTCGGCCAGTCGTAGGCAAACACCAGCAACCTACGCTCAGCGCCGATCACGCCGTTCTCTGCGTTCTGGCGCTTAAGCCAGGACGGCGTGACGATCTGAATATCGAAGGACTCTTCCCCCGCACCGCCGTCAGGACCAATCAGCATTTGGACAAGAAGTGCAAACTCGTCGCTCGACGGTCGATACGTGGTCAGGTCATCGGTGTCTGGGCTATGGAAAGCGCGGATGCTCGGAGTGATCATGGCTCGATGTCTAGGTGACCGTTGGCGTTGAACATCCCACCGGGCTCGAACCGCCGTTCGAAGTTCGCCTGCGATCGTCCCATGCGCGGCTTGTAGCGCGGGGGGCGATATTGCCGCAAGCCGTCCTTGCTGATGAGGATCCCTGGATCTTGGGTGCTTTGCCGGTAGCCAGGCCCCACGAAATCCTTACCGAGCTGGGCAGCTTCCCCTCGACTCGCACTTCCAAGACCGTAGTTGCCCTTGCGCTGGTGCGCCTGGCGCACGACGCCGGCCCGCTCGCCGTCGCTTAGGCCGTTACGTGCCTTAGCGAGGTCGCCGGCCCCTCCGCCTCCTGTTCCGCCGCCCTTATCGGCCGCCCGGAGAATTCCCCGGCCCCTGAAGCCGATAATTGAGAACCCCGCGAAGGTCCAGTTAGCAGCCGTTCGGGATGGATCCCCCCGCGTGTAGTCCCGTTCGAGCTGCTCCTTGCTCGGGAAAAGCTCACCGCCGCTTGGGGTCAAATCTTGGCCGTTCGGCAGGGCGTCCTTGTCACAGTCGCCGGTTCCGCCGAAGTCACTGACCTCGTCGGTGCATTGCTTGATGTTGTTGGCGATTCCCTTCGTCGCGTCCTGGGCATCCCGGCCCAGTTGGTCCAAGTAGTTGCCCGGGGACGGGCTCGGTTGGGAAGGCCCGCTGACCCGGGTGCTTCCGGACGCCGAGCGCAGGCTGCCCGAACCGGCGTAGCTCGACCGGCCGCTGCCGCCACCCCCACTGCGCTCCGAGCTCGCCCCCGAGCCAGCCGATGAGCCGGTCTCGTAGCCGCCGCCCGAGCAGGCATCGCCGCAGGTGCTGCTGGATCCGCTTGACCCGCTAGCGCTGTCCTCGGAGTCGATCGAGCTCGCGGCGCGAGAGTTCTGGCGCCCGCCGCTGCCGGACTCACAGGCGCTCGGGCCGTGTGCGCCACCGCAGGTGGCGTGACCATCGAACTCGACCAGGTTGACCGGGTTGCCGCCGGCGAAGGCATAGCGCTCCTGAGTCAGCGGGTCTGACTCCAGGGCCAGCTCGCCCGAGGAGTCCTCGAAGCGGTCTTCGGCGGTGAAACGCCCCATGTCGGGGCGGTAGGCCCGCGCCCCCATGTCGTAAGTCTTTACCGAGGGGTCATAGCGGTGGCCCTCGAAGCGGAACGGGTTGGCCTGGGCCGCTTGAGAGAGGTTGGTCTCGTTGGACGATGTGCCCTGGGCCTGGCCGTAGGGGTCGTAGGCATAGGCCTGGCCATCGCGCTCACCGTCCTCGTCCTCGAGGTATTCGACCGAGCCGTTGGCGTCCTTGGAGTAGGCCGAGTAGCTGAAATCGCCGCTAGACGAGGCGCGTCGGGCCATGCCCAGGCGCTCACCGTCGGAGCTGTAGTCATAAGTGCGTTCCTCCGAGCCCCCACCGGACTGAGTCTCGGATGACAGCTGCTCTGAAGTCCCGATGTAGGCCGAGTCGAAGTTGGTCGATCCACGCGTCTGGGTTTCGCGCCGATCGAGGCCGTCGTAGTCGTAGTCGCTGGCCTGACCGCCTGTACTGGCTTGGGTCATGCGTCCAAAGGGGTCGTACTGGTAGGTGGTCCCGGCCCCGTCATCTGTCATCTCGCCGTTGTCGTTGTAGTTGGGGGTAGTGGTCCCCCCAGGTCCCGACACCGAGGTCAGGCGCTGGCCGTCAGCGGCGTAGCTGTAGTTGGTGCTCTGCCCGCCGGCAGTCTTGGAGGCGATGTTGCCGGTGCCGTTGAGTGCGTAGCTGGTCTCCGCGCCCCCGGAAGCGGTCCACTTGGTCAGCTGATCCCGAGCGTTGTAGTTGTGGCTGCCGCGCTCGTCCTTGGTGCGGTTGCCGTTTACGTCGTAGTCGTAGTCCTGGTTCTTGGCGAAGCTCGATGCGCCCTGGCGCTTGCGGTCCTTGCGGGCGATCTTGCCGTCAGAGAAGTAGAACTCGCGCTCAACGGTGTCCTTGGGGTCACCGTCGCGGTCTGTGGTGCGCTTCTGGCGCTGGCCTGACTCCCAGTAGTCGGTCTTGGTGACTCTGTTGGCCTCGCCCTCGTTCTCAACGGTCATCGTGCGCTCGCGCCCGAGCTCGTCGTAGTCGTAGTCGGTCTGTTTGCCGTTGGGGTAGGGCCGGGGCGCGCTCTGCCCAGGAGTTCCGCCGAGCTGGCCGTCGGTCAGACGGGTATCGACGTGGCCGTCCTTGTCGTAGGTGAACTGGCTGTCCTTGCCGGCTCGCGTCCGCCCGCCAGACAGCTTGACCTGTGACTCATCGACCTCGAGCTCGCGCTCAGCTCGATCTCGCTTGATGGTTGTCGAGCGGCGAACGTTGGCGTCGCTGCCACAACCAGAGTCAGCGGTGTTGCAGTCGACCCACTCCTTGAGCGAGCGGTTCTTGTTGTAGTCGTAGCGGTTGGCGCGCTGGCGAGCACCGGAACCCGAGCCGCCGGAGCCCTCTCGGGTCTTGAGCAGGCCGCTTGGCCAGTAGGTGCGGCTCACCGAGCGCCCACCCTTGTCCGACGACGAGCTTGTCTGCTTGCCGCGCTTGTCGTAGGTGTAGGTCAGCGCCTGCGTGCTATCAGTCTGAGTCTTGATCCACCCAGTGTCGTAGTGGTCGTAGCTGGTCTTGGACTGAGCGCTGGGCGTACCCTCGTGCGGCGCAGTGACGCTGATCACCCAGCCGCGGGCGTTGTAGCCGAAGTCCTGGGTGTAGCGCTTGCCGTCGCCAGTGTCGTCGCTACCCCACGGAAGGTGCGCAGAGCTGCGTAGCGACGGGTCAGTCTCTTCGTAGTCATTGACGGTGGCGTTCTTTGAAGCGTCGGTATCCGCGTCGATGTCGCTGTCGCTGTCGTACTCGAACTCAGCGATGGCGTGGCCCTCGGAATCCTCGTCGTCACCATGGCCCTCGGGGTTGACCTCGCGGCGCAGCATGCCGTTGGGGTCGTGCTCAAAGCTGCGGGTGCGCTTGCGGTCGTCGCCATCATCGCTGCCGCTGGTCTCGCGCCACAGCAGGTCGCGACCGTCGTAGCGCCTCTTGGTGACCTGCCTCGTTCCGGCATCGTTCTCGTCGCTCTGCGCGGGCGGACCGTCGACCTCGGTCTGGTTGCCATTGGCGTCGTAGCCGTAGTTCCAGGTGTGGTCTGAGCCGTTGCGACGCTGGCGCATTTGGTTGGCCTCATCAAAGACGCGTCGCATCTGGTACTTCGGCTTGTCGGCCGGGTCTAGCGCGGGGTCATTGCCGCGCGGTGAGGTCTCGACTTCTGGGTTGCCGACTTCGTCGAGCTGCCAGCTCGTCTTCTCGTCCTCGGGATTGGACTGGGCGGTGCGGCGATCGAGTTCGTCGTACTCGTTGTGCCAGCGCCCGCTGTTGGCGCGAGCCGGGTTGACGTACTCGAGGTTGGAGTTGACGTCGTAGTCAAAGGTGGTCGTCTCGCTGCCTTCTCCGGAGCCGGGCCGGGTCTCGGAGATCTTGCGGTCGAACTGGTCGAAGCCGCGAGTCGTCTCATTGTTCTCGCCTTCGGTCTCGCTGGCCGGATTGCCGTTGAGGTCGTAGCCGAGCTTGTCGGTGATGCGCGTAGTGCCGTTGAAGTCCCGATCGACCTGGTTGACGCGGCCCATCGCGTCGCGGGTGAGATCAGTCTGGTTGCCGGCGGTATCGGTGATCTGTGTCGGGCGCAGCTCGTTGTCATAGCTCACGGTGGTCGAGCCGGCCTTCGGCATCAGACCTGGCATCTGCTGACCCTCTACCTCGCCGCCATCCCCTTGGCCCTCTGAGCTGGGCTTGTCGTGGGCGCCCTGCTGGCCTTGGCGCAGCAACTCCTCCGGGCTCTTCTCCTGTACTCCCTGTTCGGTGGCCTTCCACCACGATGGCCGGTCGGTGGTTTCCAGCTCACCGGAGTCCAAGTAGGTGTTGTGGATCTCCTTGCCGCGGGCATCTGTGATCGTCAGCGGGTCTCCGGTAGGGCTCAGGTCTTGGTCTGCGCCGTCCTTTCCGTAGCGGACCTTCAGGTCCTTGGAGCCGTACTGCTCGTCGTCATAGGGCAGCGTCCGGCTCTTGAGCTCACCGGTCGGCCAATAATCGAGCTCGGTCTTGTAGTCGTTATCGGCCCCTGAGGCGGTGCCCTTGGGCTTGGTGATCGAGCTCACCTTGCCGTCCTTACGTCGCTCGTACTCGGTCTCGCGCCCCTCGCCGTCGATCACCGAGGTCGGCAGGTCGCGCGAGCCCCCGGGCTCGTTATAGGAGTAGGAGGTCTTGAAGTCATCTGCCCCATCATCGACGTGATCGTCGGGGTCGCCGCCGTAGGCACGCGGGTCAGTGACCGAGGCCAGGTTGTCGTTGGCGTCGAACTCGTAGTGGGTACGTAGGTTTTTGGCGCCCGGATCCTCGAAGGAGTCGGTGCGGTTGTCGGCGTCGTCGTAGGCGTACTTGAAACGTCGCTTGGCGTCGCTGGCGACGTTGGTCAGCGGGTCACCCGTCTGGTTGCGGCGCGGATCTGACACCCCAACGACGTTCCCGCGGCGGTCGTAGGCGAACGAGGTGATCAGGTCCTTGTTGTCTGCGGCTTGGGCCCCGCGCGAGCGCCGCGTCTGAACCACTTTCTGGCCGACGTCGTCATATGTGAACAGCGTCGCGTAGGCGTCGTCTGTGCCCCCCAGCCCCTTAGGCCGTATGACCTTGGTCAGGTTCTCCTCGTTGTCGTACTCCATGGAGGTGACCTCGGCTTGCGAGCCCGAGGCGCCCGCGTGCGGCGTGGCTGGCGTGCTCTGCGTCTGCGGTCGATCCATCGCCGTGAAGGTCTTGGTCCAGTCCTGGCCCTGGCCGTCACGCTCGGTAGTGGCGTTTCCGTTCGGGTCGTAGATGTGCTGGCGGGTGACGAACTGACAGTCCGCTGACTTCTTGGGAGTGGTCTCTGTCCGCGGCCGATCTAGGCCGTCATAGGTCAGCTTGCTCTGGTACTTCTGAGGCTGACCGGCGCCGCACGCCGCCCCTGTTCCGCGCGGATCGGTCTTGGTCAGGACGTTCCCAACGTTGTCGTAGGTGTACTTCCAAATCTTGCCCCGCGGATCGGTGACCTTCTGCGGTTGGCCGTTGAGGTCGAACTCGTCGTAGTCGGTGACGTTGCCCTCTTCGTCGGTCTCGCTGTCGATGCGGCCCAAGCCATCGACCGGACTTGAGGCGACATTGCCGAGCGGATCCTGTTGGGAGATCTGGTTGCCGCGGGTATCGAGGCCGAAGCTCCAGGAGTTGCCACCAGGCTTAGCCAGGTTGGTCAAGTCGGAGACGAAGCCGCCCGCACTGTCTTGACTGGTCGGTCGCGGGCTGATGTGCGTATTGCGCGTCCGGTCATAGGTCAAAGTCGTCTTCTTGGTCGAGTCCTTGGGATCGCTCTGAGTCAGCAGCTGGCCGTTGGCGTCGTAGGTCATCTCCGTGGTGGCCTCGTCGGCGGTGCCCGCGGCCTGGACGACCTTGGCGACCTTGTTGTCGTCGCCCTGGGCCGGGTCGGTCTCGTTGTCCCAGGTCAGCTCAGTCTTGGTCTGGCGGGCGTCGGTGAGGACCTTGGGCCGCCCGCGGTCATCCATGCGGTGCTCGGAAGCCTTACTGCGAGCGTCAGTGACGGTGGCGTCGTCGTAGGTCTTTCCGCCCTCGACCCGGCGCTGGTAGGCGTAGGAGCGGGACTTGTTCGAGCGCTTGGTCAGCGTTCTGGTCCGCTTGCGGGAGATGATCCCGTCGCCGAGTTCGCCCACTCCGCCGGCCGGACTGTCGGTGTCGTGGCTGAACTGGGTCGTGTTGCCGCGCGGATCAGTCAGCGTGGTCAGGGCACGGCGCTTTAGCACCGACAGCACCGGGCGGTCGGGCTCGTAGGCAAATCCGGTGGTCCGCTGGCCCTCGGCGCCGCTTGCCTCGGTCAGGGAGGTCAGGTATCCGGTTCCCCCAGACTCATAGCCGAAGGCGGTTGTCCGCCCGGCACGATCCGTGATCGAGGCAATCGGTCCCGAGGCGTAGGAGGCGGCCTCGAGTGGTGTACTCGGGTTGGTGACGTCTTTCATTCCCGGCAGGATCCCGCCGATCGGCGTGACTTCCGGCGTTAGCTCGTCCAGCGTGCGCTGCTTGTAGGTGATGCGAAAGTCGGCGCTGCTGGTGTCGGGCTCGCCGGGCGCGCGAACGCGAACCACCTTGCGCACGCACAGGTTGTCCGGGGGCACGATCAGGCCGGTGCTCTCGGCGAGCTGGCAGACGTCCCTGGTGGGCGAGCGGTACTCGTACTCGAACTTGACGACGTTGGAGTTGCGGTCCTCGACCAATCGCTGATAGCCGAACTGGTCGAAGAAGTGGGTGACGCCATCGGGCCGGGTGATGGCGAAGTACTTGGGGTCAACGGGGCCCAGCTGCAGCGCCGGGTTCGGCGGGAGCTGCAGGAGGCCCTGGGAGAACCGCCGCAACCGGAGGTTCAGGCCAGGCGGTGCCTTGTAGGTCTCGCCAGGTTGCGTGGCGTCGGCGTTGGTGAAGGTGTGGCGCGTGCCGTCGACATCGGTCAGGCCTACCGTCAGGGGGGCAGTCGTCAGATCCAGGGGCTCGTTGAGCCGAGTCAGGCCGGAAATGCCGACTGAGAAGCCTCGACCCGCTTCGTTGTACTGGCCGAGGAGGTCGCCGGCGAGGTTCTCGGGGCGCAGGGCGTCGGCCTTGGACTCTTGTGAGTTATAGGTCAGGTTCATTACCGCCGACAGGCCGCGGCCGGGATTGACGATCGGAGTCGAATGCCACACGGCGTTGCCGGTGGCCAAGTTGACGTGCGCTTGCCGCTCGGCGCCGGTATCGACCGAGTCGTAGTGCCACCAGTCCTCGAGCCCCAGCCGGTCCTCGAGGTTGACGTTGGGCACGCCGACGCTGTCTAGCCCGACGTAGACGTCGAAGTCCTTCGTCGAGGGCGTATTGCCAGCGTGGTCGATGGCCTCGACCCTGATCGTGTTCTTGCCGTCCGGGTAGTCGCCGGAGTTGAAGGTCCAGTCGCCTGTGATCGCGCAGCTGCTCTGCGCGCAAGCTTGGTCCTGCGAGTCGTACTTCTGAACGAACGTCGAAGACCCCGGTGAACGAACGGAGATCTTCAGCCGCTTGGCCCCTGACCGTTCTTGGGCCGCGGACTGCGTCGAGCCGTCTCGCGCGTCGTAGTGCAAGTTGTATGAGGGCAGCAGCAGGTTCAGGTTCTTCGAGGCATAGAGAGTCCCGGAGAGCCCGATCTCCGGGGACGAGCGGTCGACACGGATGTCGAACGGCTTGGGCGCAGACTCGCGGTTGGCGGCGTCCTTGACCTTGGCGTTGACCGTGCTGCGGCCCTCGGCAAAGCGGGCGGTGCTAGTGGTGTAGTTGAAGAGCTGCGAGTCGTTGCTCAGACACTTGTTGGCGCCGATCCCGTCGCAATTGCGGGTCACCGAGTCTGGGGCACCCAGCGGGTAGGCCAGCGAGAACGACTTGATGCCGGCGCCGGCGTCGCTGCCGGTCACCGTGGTACCGACCGAGGCACCATCCTTGTACCAAGTCGGGTACTGAGAAGGCGAGACCGTGGCCGTGGGCGCGTCGCGGTCAACGGTGATCTCGAACGTGTTGCCAGCGCTCAGGTGTTCCAGCTGGTCGCGCGCCTTGGAGGTGACGACGTAGGCGCCGTCGTTGAGGCTGGAGGTGTCGACGTTGAATGTAGACTGGAAGGTCCGAGAGCAGCCCGTAGCGCTGCAGTTGGGGTTGACGACGGCATCGCTGCGCACCACCGTCGAGGAGTTCTTTGGCGTGATCGTGTAGCCAACCGACTTAGTGCCCGAGCGATCAGCGCCGTCATCGCCAGCGACGCTCAGCGTGTAGCTATCACCGGTGACGAAGCCGTTACGGCCGTCGTACAGCGAGCCGCCAGTAGCCGGCGCCGGCGGCGGCGTGCGGTCAACCTTGATCTGCCACTCAGACCACGGCGAGGCCTTGGCCAAGATGTCGGTCGTTGATGAGGACAGGGTGTTAGTGCCCTCCGGCATCGCCGAGTCCTGGCCCTGAAGCCCGGTGTCATACGAGAAGCTCTGACTAGTGTCGTCTGGGCAGCGCGAGCCGTAGGCGCCAGAGCAGTTGCGGTCGGCGCGGGACCACTGGAAGGAGCCGTAGAGGTTGCCATTAGAGGTGACCGGCCTGACGAAGTCCAGGAAGCGCACCCCGAGGCCGGGGTCGGGCTCTTTGCCCCGCACAGTCACCGAGGGTGTGGCCCGCTCGGTCCACGTTCCCGTCGGCGGGAGACCGGAGTGCGTCAGCGTGGTCTGTGGGGTGTCAAAGTCCTGCTGGTAAATCGCCGCGCCGTTGATCGCCATAATCGGATCCCACGATGAGGGCTGCCCTAGCAGGGACAGGCCGGCGATGACCGAGTTCCCGCGGCCCTGATTCGCTCCGACGTGGAACTTGCTGTTCTGGCTGAGCGTTACGCAAGGGTCGCCGCGGTAATTGGCTTCCCCGGAGTACTGGGTACCCTGTGCGAAATACCAAGGCGAGGTCCCCTGAGCAGGCAGATAGCCGGAGGGGTGTTGCCACGTCGCGGTGTTCCATGCGTTCTTAGGCTGACCGTTGGGGTACTCGTAGTCATAGAGGCCCTCATACACGCAGCTGTTCATGGGGAGATGGCTGACCCGCAGGGTTGCCGAGCCGATGTAGGACCTACGAAAAGCCCGTCGCTGCCATTGGGCGCTGTTACCGCCGTTGTACAACCGGGTGCGCGGGGCGGAGATCAGCAGGCCGCAGTTCTCGATCCAGCTGAAGGAACTGCGGTTGGCAGGGTTCTGCGAGAAGGTCCAGCCGTTGGTAGTGAACTGGCTGTTATACGAGCCTCCGCAGGTCCGGACATTGCCCGCCTCGTCAAGGTTGTCTATGTCGCTGACCACGTCGGGGTCGAGCATCAGCGGGTATGCCCAGTCGCCGTCGGGCCGATCGACCTTGACCTTCAGAGTGTCGCCAGCGACCTCGTACGAGGCAGGAACCGCCTCGCCATCGGCGTCCCAAGCTGCTGGCGGCTGAATGGCGAAGACACGCTTCGAGCCGCGCACTACCTCGGCGCCGCCAGTCTTGGTCACAGCGCGCAGCTCTGTCGCTGCCGGAAGGTCGAACTGGAGGCTTTGTGCCTTGTCGAGGCTGGCGGGTGAGCGCAGCTGCCAGGCGAACTGCACGCCTTGGGGCTGGGGAGTCACAACTAGGTCGGTGTCGGGGGTCCCCGGCACGTCGCCCTGGCCTTTGACGTTGGCGAAGAACAGCTTGTCCTGCACCTCGGTGGGCTCCTCCGCGCCGCCAGCGGCGCGGATGCGAATGCCATTGAGCTCCACGCCCTTGCTAGCGTCGCCGTCGATTCGCGTCCTCACCAATGGGTTCTCGGGCTCCCACCCTTGGCCGTCGCGCTTCAGTGAGAGGTCAGCCAGCTGTGGCCGACCCGTCGCCAGCTCCGAGCGCAGTGGTACCGACGATTCGGCGAGCGCCGGCTCGGTCCCCGTTCCACCGTTGCGGTCAATCAGTGCGGTGGTGGCGCTGGGAAACGCCAGGACGCGCTGACCTGCGGCCAAGTCGAGGGGCCGCCACAGTGGCTCGGTCAAGTACCGAGCCTGTTCGCTGCGGGCCACTTGCAGCGCCTCGGCCTTGCTCTTGTCGGCGAAAGCCGACCGCGAGCGCTGCCGTCTACTGCGCTGAGCGGAACTGTCACGGTCGGCCTTGCGCCGCTCGAGGCGCTGTCGGAGTTCATCCAGCTTTCCGTTCATAGACCGGAGGTCAGGCTTGCGGTCAGTCTCCTCCTCGGCCGTCGGACGGAAGAAGGTGCCTCCAGCGCTTATCTGTTCCAAGGTACGGCGGCGCAGCTCGGCTTGAACCTCCGGGCTGTTCAGGTCGACCCCACGGGACGCCGCCGGTTCGGCGCCCGGGCGCTCCTCCGCGGCCGTAGTCGTCACCGCGGGGAGAGCAAGGATGACGCTGACGAGGGCCAGCCCGACCGCGAGCGCGCGGCGCCAGGGAAGCCGTGAGAACAACGCGAGTCGCGGCGGCACGGCGCGCCAAGGTAGGGGCGACTGGACGACTTGTCACGGCGCTTGTTCGCTACCGGACACCCTGCTGTTCACTAACGGACAGGCGCTGTCTCAGCAGGCCCAGCGCGAGTTATCTCTATACGCCTACTGGCCTGCCCGAATCTGCCAGCTCCTCGATTCCCTCGACCGGCGGGCCTGCCAGCCACCAAGTGAGATCCTTCCTTTGGTCTGCGACCCGAGCCTTTCGAAGCCGTCCCAGTGCCTGGCTGATCGCTCCGCGACGCAAGCCAAGTAGGGCGCCCAAGTCGGTCTGGGACAGGGGCACCGGCACCCGAACCCCGTCGGCAGTCACCCGGCCGAACCTGGCGGCCAAGTGCCACAGCATGTACAGCAACCGCTCATCTCGTCCTTCTACCGCGCGGATGACGTCCCGTTGGGCGGCAGCCGCAATCCGTCGCGAATGGCGGTTGGCCAAACGGCTGACCACCTCTGGCCACTGGCACAACTGGCGCTGTACTGCGTCGGTAATCACCGCCAACCGTGACTGCTGGAGCACCCGCCATCTCACCTCGGTTGGTAAGCGAGAGAACGGGTCCTCCTCCGGGTCAAGCGGCCTGATCAGATCGCCTGGGCCGACAGGCTCCAGGCGCCAATCTCCCGCAAGGCCTTCTCTGCGCACCAGCA
>Ga0190275_10003533_pt1 | contig 11182 bp, 6 predicted proteins | sample Popmic550T_FD_133745 | JGI IMG/M metagenome (GOLD analysis project Ga0190275, IMG submission 133745) | Populus adjacent soil microbial communities from riparian zone of Yellowstone River, Montana, USA - 550 T | ecosystem: Environmental > Terrestrial > Soil > Riparian zone > Trees stand | place...
AAGGAAATCCTTGTCCCGCTTTGCGCCGGCAGCCGCCGCGATTTTCTCGTTCATCTCCTCGGCCTCGACGAGCGATTTACCGGCGAGATGTCCGCAGCGCTTCGGAAATTCCTGGTCTTCGATATGGCAACCGGCCAGTCCTGCCCGTTGAAATTGCCGGATCGTTCGCGCGGCGTTCTCCGCTCCGCCAAACCCCGTGTCAGCATCCACGATGCAGGGAATTTTCACCGCGTGGGCGACATAGCCGGCCAGCTGCGCCACCTCCGTCAGAGTCAGGAGGCCGATATCCGGCAGGCCCGCGGTCGCGTTGCACAAACCGGCGCCGCTGATGTAAAGAGCTTCAAACCCCGCGCGCTCGACGAGCCGCCCCATGCCGGCATTGAAGACGCCGGGCATTGCGACACAGCCCTTGCCCATCAGCTCGCGTAAACGTGCCCCGGGCGAAGTCATGAGCCTGAGATCTCGAGCGCCTTCATCAGCTCGGAAACATCGCTCGCTTCATCGAACTTCCAGCAAATTTTCAGCACGCGGTCGGCCGCTTCCTTGCCGATCTTTGGCGCGGCCAGGTTCAGGAATTTCCCTTCCACCTCGGAATCTTTCAGGCGGTTCTTGGCGTTGCCTAATGGATAATCGACGCGCTTGGTCAGGGTGCGGCCGTCGGCCAGGTTGACGTGCACGATGTTCGCCACCGCCTCGGCATAGAGCGCGGTCAGCTCGTCATTTCGTTCCACCTTTACGCCTTGGAGAAACGAGACGATCCCCGTTTCGGTGAACCGCTCCGGCGCGAACTGCTTGTCGGTCACCTCTCCGTCGATCAACGCCACCGCCGTGATGTAAGGCAAACTGTGATCGGCCGTCTCGCGCTGTTGCGGATGCCATTTCTCCGGTTCGCTCCCGATGATGTCCACCGAGGCGTCGTGGCTCTCGATCACCATCGTCTTCACCTGCGCGAGGTCCTCGATCTGGTTCCGCAGGAAAAGCGCCGCTTCGATCGCGCTCTGGCTGTGATATTCCGCCGGCCAATACTTGATGCTCGTCTTCAGGATCATCGAGGCCGGGCCTTCGCCCGGCATCGCTTCCTTCGACTTGTCGAAAACTTCCTTCACGTTGCCTAACGAAACGCCCAGCTCTTTCTCAAATCCCATCGCGCCTTCAAAAATGGGCGCCGGACCAGTCATCCCTTCGCGGGCCAGCAACGCCGCATACACTCCGAGCCTGGCCGCGTTCGCGAAAGCGACCCCTTTCCAGTGCGAAAGCTCCCCCACCCGCGCCTGCCGGAAGGCCGCGCAATGCACGCCGGCGATATTGATGGCATGGCGCGTCCGCTCGGGATCGAGCTTCATCAACTTCGCGCAGGCCAACGCGGTCGAGAACGCGCCATAGGTCGGATGGTCCCAGCCTTGCGCCCGAATGCTGGCGGCGTCGCACAGACGGCATTGAACTTCGTAGGCGATCGCCGTCGCCAGGATCATTTCCTTGCCGGCCGCGCCGACCGCCTCGCCGACGGCGAGCACCGCGGAAAAGTTATCGCTCGGATGCGCGGGCTCCTTCGAAAGATAGGTGTCGTTGTAATCGAAATAGCGAATGCAGCAGCCGTTTGCGAAAGCGGCCCAGTCCGGCGGCGCCTTGTGCGACGTGCCGATAACGGTCGCGCCATGTTTCGCTGAGAAATCCGAGACGACGTTGCGCGCGATCGTGCACGGCTCTTCGTTCCACGCCCCAAGCGCGCAACCCAGCGAGTCCACCAGCCGTCGCTTCACCTCGTGGACCACGTTTTTCGAGAGGTCCTCGAAATTCAGGGAGCAGGCGAAATGGGCGAGTTGATGCGCGAGAGTGGGTTGGGTCATAAAAAAGTGAAGCTGCAATCTGGCGGTGAAATCAGGATCGGCAAGGGGAGCGCAGGCTGCCAGCCTGCAGTTTCCGGCAGCCTGCCGGAAACATCTTCGGGTGCGACTTGGCCTTGGTGCACGGCCTCGATGTAGTCGGCTGGCAGCCGACTACTGCAGGCTGCCAGCCTGCGCTCCCCAGCAGAAGGGCCGCCGCTTTCGAGTCCACTCGGTTTTCATCCGTGCTCAGTCGCCTGATCCGTGATTAAGTCACTCTCCACATGAGCAAAGTTTACTCAGACGCGAAGACGGCTCTCGACGGCCTGCTCCACGACAACATGACCATCGCCGCGGGCGGGTTCGGGCTATGCGGCATCCCGGAGAACCTGATCGCGGCCCTGCATGACAGCGGCGTGAAAGGCATCACCATCGTCGGCAACAACGCGGGTGTGGATGGATTCGGCATGGGCGTGTTGCTCACGACGCGGCAGGTGAAGAAGGTCATGGCTTCTTACGTCGGCGAGAACAAGGAGTTCGAACGCCAGGTGCTGGCGGGAGAGCTCGAGCTCGAGCTGATCCCGCAGGGCACGCTGGCCGAGCGGTTGCGCGCGGGCGGCGCGGGCATCCCGGGGTTTTACACTCGCACCGGCTTCGGAACCAAACTGACCGAGGACAAGGAAACGAAGAAATTTGGCGACCAGGAATATGTCCTCGAGCCCGGCATCCGGGCCGAGGTCTCGCTCGTGAAGGCGTGGAAGGGCGACAAATCCGGGAACCTCATCTATCGAAAGACCTCGCGGAACTTCAATCCGATGATCGCCACCTGCGGCGACATCTGCATCGCCGAAGTCGAGGAGCTGGTTGAAGTCGGCGAGCTGGATCCTGATCAGGTCCACACGCCCGGTATCTACGTCGATCGCATCATTCAAGGGCAAAATTACGAGAAGCGGATCGAGTTCCGCACCGTGCAAGGCGCTGCGGTGGCGAAGGCCGGCTCCACTGTGCGCGATCTGCTCGCGAAGCGCGCCGCCCAGGAACTGCGCGAAGGCTACTACGTTAATCTCGGCATCGGCATCCCAACGCTGGTCGCAAACTATATCCCCGAAGGGATGAACGTGACGCTCCAATCGGAGAACGGCTTGTTAGGCATCGGACCGTTCCCAAACCCGGGCGAGGAAGACCCGGACCTGATTAACGCCGGCAAGCAGACCATCACGACGATGCCCGGCTCCGCCTTTTTCTCGAGCGCGGATTCCTTCGCCCAAATTCGCGGCGGCCATATCGATCTCGCGATTCTCGGCGCGTTCGAGGTCACCGACCGCGGCGACATCGCGAATTGGATGATCCCCGGCAAGATGGTCAAAGGCCCGGGCGGCGCGATGGACTTGGTCGCCGGCGTCAAACGCGTTGTCGCCGTAATGGAGCACACCTCTAAGGACGGCAGTCCGAAGATTTTGAAACAATGCACGCTCCCGATCACGGGCTTGGGCGTGGTCAACCTCATCATCACCGACCTGTGCGTGTTCGAGGTGAAGGAGGGCGGCGGTCTCGTGCTGATTGAGCTGCACCCCGGGGTGTCCGAAGACGATGTTCGGGCGAAAACGGGGGCGCCATTCGAAGTGGCGCTGAAAAGCTGACCGCCTAATTCGTCCCGCTAACCAAATCTCAATGTCTCGAATCGTCCGAACGAACGCTGAGAGACGCTCACGACATATGACTCTGCTCCGAACGGCTGCACTATTCTGCCAAACGGTCTAATGAGGAAAGTATTGCAAGCTCCGCGAGACTGGCTGCGAAAGGTTCGCCGGGCGGGGCGAAAGTTTCTTTTTCGTCCATCGATCAGCCGAGACGGGATTCTGAAACTACGATTAACCATTTTTCTCCTGGCCATTGCCAAAGCGGCCCCCCGTAGTCGGGTAAAGACCTTTCAGCTGTTATATCCTTCTCTTTCAGCGCCGTGTCCCGCGTCGTCCCCTGAAATTTGCGAGATCAATTCATTGGCCGACTTTCCATCATCTTACAGCCATCTTGCCGCCATCCTGGCGCACCCTGGCAAAGCTCCTCCGCCGAGCGAGGTGGAATTCCTTCGAAGAATTGAGAATCGGCAAATAGATCAGGGTAGGATTGGAGTGAGCGATTGTCTTTTTCTTACCGCTTTCGTCAGTATTCTTGCTCCATCCGGCGTGGTTGAAATCGGGACGCTCGGGGGTTTTTCTGCGGCGATCATCGCCGCCACTCTCCGTCGGCAGCATGGAGAGGAAGGAGCGGCCAGGGTCGATACAATCGATAATAGCGCAAAGTGTGTGATTGATGAGACGCGCTCGACCGGTTTTGAGATCAGCGAATCATTTCCTGAACTGGCCTCGATGATCCGCCTCCACGTCCCGCACGATTCTAGTATCGTCAGCGAGCTGGCCGAACGTGATGAACTCGAATTTGTGTTCATCGACGCCGATCACCGGCATCCAATGCCGTTACTCGATCTCCTCCGGCTTGCGCCCTACATCAAGCCCGGAGGATGGATTCTGTTACATGATACCCGGTTGGGCACGATGGGCCGCGAGGCGAGCAAGAACAGTCAGACCTCCCGCTGGGTGACGGCCTATGGACCGGAATGGCTTTTTGATTATTGGCCGTTTCGAAAAATTAGCGGCGGCAATATCGGTGCAATCCAACTTCCTGACGAGAAGAGCGCGCTGATTCCATTTGCCGTGCGTTTGATGTCGCTACCTTTTGAAATCGAAGATAGGCACGAGCGCGCCGTACGCCGTGCGGTGCATCGAACCTTCGAGAGACTAATTTGAGGACCGATGAATTCCGCCTTCCGCTTGCGACATAAGGGCGCGAAATGTGCGACGACGAGCAAGGAAGAGTAATTACGCGCTCGTCATCCCGAGCGAAGTCGAGGGATCCCGTGTGCCCCTTTCTTCCCTTTCACCCCACTAGTAAGTCCCGCCGAAACTGGACGCACGTTTAAGGTGGCGCTGAAGAGCTGAAATTGAGCCAGCCTGCCCTCAGGCGGTTGACATCAAACGTCGCGGCGCAACACGGCACGAGGGCGTGCCGTCTCCAGAGGTCAACGTGGCAGATGTGCCGGGTTGTCCCGGCCAAGACGCCAGTGGTTCGCGAATGATGAGATGACCCCCAGGGCCTACGAAAGCTCGTCGCCCTATGAAAACACGAAACTCACAGGAATCCGGTGCGTTTAATCCGCGCATTTTCGCTGCCTTCATTCTCGGCTCGGCCGCCGTCTGGATGGCGATGCTCAGTTTTGCGGCGACGCCGCCCTCTGGCACCCTGACCGATTCCTCCGGCCCGCTGGAATACACCGCCGGGCCCTTTTTCTTTCCCAACGCCTTCGGCAACAGCATCCCCGGCGAGTGCGAACCTGATCCCTCTTTCCCGCTCGTGCCGTGCGACGTTTACAGGCTGACGGTAACCTTGCCGGCGGACTACGCGACGACGCATCCGAATCAGAGCGTTTTCGTGCGCGTGGAATGGGACACTGCCGCGGCGGACTTCGATCTGTATCTGTGGGATTCAACGAGTTGGCCGGGATCCAGTTTTCCCCAAGGCACCCCGATCGCGCAATCGAAGCAGACCGCGACGAACTTTGAGCAGGTGGAAATTCCGGCCGCAGGCGGAACGCGCGAGTTGGTCGTTCAGGTCAGCACCACGTTGCCGGCAGGGCAAAGCTTTACCGGGAAAATCTTTCTCGGACCAGCCTCGGCCGCGACCGTTCCGGTAGTTCCGCCCGGCAACGCGAGCGGCATCGCGCCGCGCTTCCGGGAATACATTCCGACGGATGCTTCGGGCGCGCCTTCCGCCGCGCTGGGCCTCTTCGCCGGCGAACCCACGGTCTACGCGAGTCCGCAAACCGGCAGCCTTTTCTACCAGGCGTTGTTGGAAGTGCTGCGCGTCAAATTCGACGACTCCACTTCTCCGGCGAAAGCGCTTTGGGAGCCGAAGGACAATCCGACCAACATCAGCAACAAGGTCACTCTCGACCCCATCCTGCTCGGCGATCCCACGACAAACCGCGTCTGGGCGATGCAGCTCACCGGCGGCCAATCCACCACTGATTACAGCGACGATGACGGAGAAACCTGGGCGCCAACCATCAGTGGCGGCTTCGCCAGCGGCGCTGATCACCAAGGCATGGGCGTGGGTCCGTATCCGACCACCGGCCTTGGCTCGCTCATCCTGCACCCGACCTACCCGAACGCGATGTACTACTGCTCACAAGATGTGGCCACGGCCTTTTGTTCGCGCAGCGACGACGGCGGCCTGACCTTTGGTCCGATCATCCCAATCTACGATTCCGTGACCAGCCGCTGCGTCGGTTTGCACGGCCATCCGCAAATCGCGCCGGACGGCACCGTCTATGTCCCGAATAAGGGGTGCGGCCTCGATACCCCGGTGATCGGCAACGGCTTTGTAAACGTCGTCGTGTCCGAGGACGCGGGCATTACCTGGAACATCCGCAAGGTGCCCGACAGCACTGGCTCGCTCCTCACCAAGGATCCCGGCGCCGCAGTGGACAAGGCGAACAAGGTTTATCTCGCTTACCAGAATCTGAACAACAACCACCTCTTCGTGGCGACCTCAGCCAACCGCGGCGTGACCTGGGCCCCGAGCGTAGACGTTGGCGCGTTGGCTGGAGTCAACTACGCGGTGTTCCCGGCGGTAGTCGCGGGGGATGCCGGCCGCGCGGCGGTGGCCTTTTTCGGTTCGCCTTACAACGGCCCCGAAACCAACTACCAGGAAATGGATTTCCCCGGCGTCTGGTATTTGTACATCGCCACCACCTACGACGGCGGCAACACCTGGTTTGTGGCGAACACGACGCCGGACAATCCGATTCAGGGCGCTTTCGCTGGAATCGGTCCCGCCGGCGACCCACGCAACCATTACGACTTCATTGACGCGACGATCGACAAGGAGGGCCGCGTCATTGCTGCGAATTCGATCGGCTGCGCGGCGAGCTGCCCCGAAGGCGGACCCAATACCTTCGCCAAGCTTGGGGGCATCGTGCGCCAGTCTGGCGGGCGGCGCATGTACGCGCAGTTCGATCCGGTGGAGCCAGCAGCGCCGGCCGCGCCCTTGGTCGAGGGCTACCGCACATCGCAGATCATTTCGTTTACCTGGCCGGTCCCCGATGGAGCGGGCGGAACCATTACGGGCTACAACGTCTACCGCAGCGTCGACGGCGGGGCAGAAACGAAGATCCGGTCCGCGATCGCGGAACGTCTCGTGGTGGAATTAGCTGACCCCGCGAAAAGCTACAGCTACCGGGTGACCGCGCTGAGCGCTCTGGGCGAAAGCACCTCCAGCAACACGTTCGCGCCCACGGTCGGCCAGAACGCCCCGCAACCAGAACGCTCCTGCACCATACCCGGCCAGCTCTATTTCGACCGCACCTCCGAGGGCGGGACGTTTCCGAACAATGATATCGCAAGCTTCGGCATCGCCGAACCGGCGAACATGCCCGGCAAATTGGTGTTCGTGATCAATAACGTAAACCCGTCGGCCACGGCGGCGGCCAATTCAGTCTACACCGTCTACTTCGATCCACCGGGCGGCGAGAAGAGCTACAAGCTGACCTTGAGCGACATGCAGGTGACCTTTTACAAGAACGGGCAGTTCGTCACCAACTGCGGGGCGCCGCCCATTAGCCAATGCCGCGAATGGCTGCCGGAAGGCCCGCTCGATCCGGCCAGCGGCATCCAACCCGACGGCAGCGTCTGGCTCGTGATCGATAAGGCAACGTTCGGCCTCAAGAACGGCGACGTGCTCCAGGGCGTGTCGATCCGCGAAGACACCGCGGGCAATCCGTCGGGCGTGTTCGCGTCCGATTACGCAGGAGGCCGGCAGGATTATGTGGTGGTGGGCAATGACGTTTGCTCGCGCGCTCCTTCTCTGCCTGCGCGCCTGGTGAACATCTCCACCCGCGTGCCCGCGCGTAAAGGTGATGGCGCCGGCATCGCCGGTTTCATCATTGGCGGAACGAGTCCGAGGAACGTGATCGTGCGCGCCCTCGGCCCCTCGTTGCAGTCTGGCGGCCAACCCGTTTTCGGTCGCCTCGAAAATCCCACCCTCGAATTGCGCGATGGGCAGGGAGGGTTGATCGCGCAGAACGATAACTGGCGCGATTCGCAACAGGCGGCCATCGAGGCCACCGGCATTCCGCCTTCCGACGACCGTGAATCAGCGATCGTTTGGCAGCTTGCGCCAGGCCATTACACGGCGGTGGTCCGTGGCGCGAAAGACACGGAAGGGGTCGCGCTCGCCGAAGTCTACGACCTCGATAATGCCTTCGACTCGGAGTTGGCAAATATTTCCACCCGCGGATCCGTCGAGACGAGTGACAATATCCTCATCGGCGGTTTCATTCTGCGCGGGAACGCCGCGACCGTCCTGTTGCGCGCCATCGGGCCGGCGTTGACGCAGCATGGCGTGCCCAACGCGTTACAGAACCCAACGATGGAACTGCGCGACGTCAACGGCGGACTCCTCATGGCAAACGACAACTGGAAAGAAAGCCAGGAGAACGAGATCAATGGGACTGGCATCCCCCCGACGGACGAGCGCGAGTCGGCCATCCTGAAGGTGCTCGCCGGCGGGAACTACACCGCGATCGTCCGGGGCAAAGACGGCTCCGTCGGCGTCGGCCTGGTCGAGGCTTACAGGCTTAACGTGCCTTAGTTTCGCCGCTGCATTCCGATCCCTCTGGTGCGAACTCGAAACCGGCATCATATTCTCGACATGAAAAACGCGCGCTCATCTTTCTTCACCCTGGCCGTCGCGGTCTTCGTCGTGATCGCCGCTTCCTCGCCGCTCCAGGCCGCCGACTCCGGTTGGGCCGGCCAATACGCCGACAAGAAATTTCTCAGTGGCCGGGCCGTCTTTCAATTGAGCATCGAACAATCGGGCGGGGCGATACAGGTCAGCTTCGATGCGGCCTGGGCCGATGGGCACGGCGCCGCGCCCGAAGCCGAAGGAGCCGCGAAAGTTTCCGGCAATACGCTGACGTTTAAATTCGAGGACAGTTTTGGAAACACCGGAACGGGCACCATCACCCGCGCGGGCGACGACATCGTTGTTTCAATAAACCCCGCGCAGGTCAAGGAGCCGCGCTGCCTGGCCTTCTATGGCAAGAACATGCGGCTAAAGCGGGTCGGGAAATAGGAAACAATCGAGTGAGCATGTTTTCCTCGCGCTTCTGGTTTCTCCGTCGGGTCACCGCTATGGCGCTGCTTCTCGTTGCCCCATGCATCGTGGTTCGTGCCGCGGACCCGCCCGGTTGGGCCGGCACATATTTCACGAAGAAGCATCTTAACGGAAAGGCCTCCTTCCAACTCGGCATTCAGCAGTCTGGAAATTCACTGTTGATTGCCTTTAACGCCGCTTATCACGATGGGCATGACGTCGCCCCGGAGGCCCAAGGCACAGCGAAAGTTGCAGGCAAGGATACTTTGGAGTTTCAGTTTCGGGACAACTTTAGGAACACTGGGAGCGGCAAGATCAGGCGAGCCGGTGATGGCATCATCGTAGATTTCGTCTTCGCACAACCCGTCGATAAACGGTGCCTCGTCTTTTACGAGCGCAACATGCACTTGAAGCGGGCAGGCAAGTAGGCAACCGAGAAGCAGCCGCCTACACCATCGGCCTAAACCGGCCCACCACTTCCTGCAGGCAGTCGCTGATCTGGCCTAACGAGCAGACTTCGGCGGCTTCGAGGAGCGCGGGGAAACAATTCTCCTCCGTCTCCACGACCGTGGCGAGCTTCGCCAGGGCCTGTTCGCCTTTTCGCGCGTTTTTCGCCTTGAACTTCTTGAGGCGATCCACCTGCAATTGCTGTTTAGCGCGCGGGGTCCGAGCCAGCTCGAATTCCGGCAGCTCTTCCGAGTCATTCCGGTAGCGATTCAACGCAACGATCGGCCGCGTCCCGTTATAAATCTGTTGCTCGTAGCGGTGGGCGGCGTTCTGGATTTGGCTGCGCTGATAACGATTTTCCACCGCGGCCACAACTCCACCAAGCCGCTCGATTTCACGAAATTCTTCCAGGATCGCAGCCTCCACCGCGCGCTCCACTGCCTTCATTCCCGGCGAACCGCTGAGCATGTTCATGGTGTGTTTAAAGATGCCGGACTCTTCGAGGAGGATCGCCTGCCCGTGCGCCGCCAGACGGATCCACTCTTCACTCGGAGTCGTGAACGGCTCGTCCGCGCTGTTCGAATGGCACGAGTTCGTCGCGTTCATGTAGGAGAGCATCAGCTCCGCGGCGGTGCGCGTAAGGTTGTTCTTGAATTCGGCGGCCACGAGCGAGCGGCCGCTGGTCTGGGTGTGGACCTTGAACATCTGCGCCTTCTTGCCCGCACCGAACGCATCGCGCATTCCGATCGCCCAGATGCGCCGGGAAACCCGGGTGAGCGCGATGTATTCGACATCGAGCCCGCAGTCCAAGAAGAACGATAGCCGCGGGCCGAACTCGTCTACCGAAATTCCGCGGTTCGCCATCATCTCGGCGTAGGCGAAGCCGTTGGAAAGCGTGTAGGCGGCCTGCTGGACCGGCGTCGAGCCCGCTTCGCCAATGTGGTAGCCGCTGATCGACACCGGATACCAGCGCGGCATCTCGCGCGTGGTGTATTCCATCATGTCCGCCAGGAAACGGAGCGAGGCTTCGACGGGAAAGATCGTTTCGTTCTGGGCCTGGACTTCCTTGAAAATATCCGCCTGGATCGTGCCCCGCAGTTTCGGCACGACACCGTCGCCAAAGCGGCGTTTCGCCGCGGCGATATACATCGCCATGATGATCGGCGCCGGACCGCTAATCGTCATCGAGGCGGAGAAATCTGGCGAACCAAGATCGAACCCGTCGTAGAGCCGCACCATATCCTCGACCGTGTCGACGGCCACGCCGCCTTCCCCGATTTTCCCAAGAATGCCATCCGCGTCGGAATCGATCCCGTAAAGCGTGGGACCGTCGAACGCGGTGCTGAGCCGCTTCGATCGCTGATGGGCGCTGAGGAAATGAAACCGCTTGTTCGTGTCTTCAGCCAGCATCAAACCGGAGAACAGCCGCGTCGGCTCCTCCGCCTGTTGCGGTTTTGCATGCGTCGAGCCATTGCCGCTGCCATTGAGCTTCGCCTTTTTGCCGTGACCGTTTTTCTCGTAAGTCCCGGTCTCAATCGGCGCCGTGTGCATCGGCTCGAGATACATCTCGCGATACGCGGCGTTGAGAAACGGAAACTCACCCGGCAAACCTTCACCTAACAGGTAGCGCGCGATCTCCCCCGGCTCGTCGATCTCCGGGAGCGCCAGCCGCGGCAGCTTCAATCCAGTCGGCGCCGTGC
>Ga0190275_10003534_pt1 | contig 11178 bp, 8 predicted proteins | sample Popmic550T_FD_133745 | JGI IMG/M metagenome (GOLD analysis project Ga0190275, IMG submission 133745) | Populus adjacent soil microbial communities from riparian zone of Yellowstone River, Montana, USA - 550 T | ecosystem: Environmental > Terrestrial > Soil > Riparian zone > Trees stand | place...
AGAACCGCGTCGGCGTTCGGGGTCGTCGGCCCGTTCGCCCCCTCGGCCAGCACCCGGCAGCGGAGCCTCCCCGCGACCGTCTCCGTGATGACGCGCTCCATCGCCGCCGGCACCAGCACCGTGCACTGCGTCGTGAGCAGGTCGTCCGGCGAAATCTCGTCGGCCCCCGGGAAGCCGACCACCGTCTTGCGGTCGTTCGCCGCCGCCCCGACGTGTTGCAACAGAGCCGGGATGTCGATCCCCTTCGGGTTGCGGATCGCGCCGTAGCGGTCGCTGACGGCCACGACCTTGATGCCGATCTTGTTCAGCTCCTCGCAGGTCACCGAGCCGACGTTGCCGAACCCCTGCACGGCCGCCGTTGCGCCGACCGGGTCGATGCGGAGTTCGTCCAGCGCCGCGCGGACGCAGTACACGATGCCGCGGCCCGTCGCTTCGCGGCGGCCCATGCACCCGCCGAGTTCCACCGGCTTACCCGTCACGATTTCGGGGACGGCGTAGCCGATCTTCATCGAGTACGTGTCCATGATCCACGCCATCGTCTGCTCGTCGGTCCCCACGTCCGGGGCCATCACGTCCACCCGCGGGCCGATGATCGAAAGCACCTCCTCGGTGAACCGGCGGGTGACGCGCTCCTTCTCGCCGACCGAGAGCGCCGCCGGGTCGCAGGTGATGCCTCCCTTCGCGCCGGCGAACGGCAGGTTCATGATGCCGCACTTCCAGCTCATCCACATGGCGAGCGCGGCGACCTCGCCGAGATCGACCGACGGGGCGTAGCGGAGACCACCCTTACTCGGGCCACTGGTGAGCGAGTGCTGGACGCGGTAGCCCATGAAGATGCGCGTGGTCCCGTCATCCATGCGGACGGGGAATCCGGTGATAAGCGACCGCTTGGGGACGGCGAGCCTGGCGGCGATGCCGGGGTCCAGGTCGATCGCCGCGGCGACGGCCCGGAGCTGCTCCGCGGCCATCCGGTACACCGGCGACGACTCGTACAGGTTGTCGGAGGGCATGGGCGGGGTCTCGGCGGGAGAGGTGGGCGAGCCCCTCCATTATACCTCCGGAACCGCCGCGACCGGGGCCGCCGACCGCCGCTGGAACTGCTGATAGGGCGACGTGGGCTGCTACAGACGTGATCCCGACGGTGGTCGGGATACGGGAAGCCCGAGCTTCCGGGCGTGGCAGGCGGCGTCGGGTTGCTACAGACGTGATCCCGACGGTGGTCGGGATACGCCGGGGAACAATATGGCAAAGCCCACCGGTTGCAACGGCTGGGCGTTCGAGGCTTCTCTCACCGCACCAAGTACTCGAACCGCTCGAGGAACTGCTCGGGCGTCATCTTCACCACATCAGCGAGCCGCTTCAGCTTGTCGGCGTCCGCGATGTCGGTCGCCTCCAGGCGGATCATGTAGCGGCGGGTGCATTCGTAGTTCTCGGACCCCACGTCCACCAGCCGCGGTCGCATCCGCTCGGTTTCGGGATCGATCATGTTCTCGAACGGGAGCGGCATCAGCCGGCCCTCCACGATGCTGACGATCGCCCCGTACTTCTTAGCCTCGTCCGACAGGAGGAACTTCACCGCCGCGTAGCCGAGGTTGCGGGTGTACTCGATGTCGAACGGGATCGGGTCGGCACAGCGGAGCTCGTAGCCGAGGTCCTTGTCGACGACCGTGACTTTCAGGCCCAGTTCCGCGAGCCGCTTGGAGAGGAGGGCGCGGACCATGCGGCCGAACTCGATCCCACCGAGTTGCAGGTGTCCGTGGTCGTCGCGCTCGATGGTCCCGTAGCGCTTCAGGTGCTTGGCCAGCGCGGCCGCCTTCTTCTCCTCGGTTTCCAGCGCGTCCAGCTCGGCCTTTTCGTCGGCATCCAGGATGGTTTCGACGGCGACGAGTAACCCCTTCTCGCCGATCGACTCCAATAGTCCCTCCGACAGTACGGCCAGGCCGTAGCCCTTCCCCTGGGCCTTCCGCACGATCATCGAGCTGATCAGGATGTCACAGATGTGGTCGAGTGTGACCGGCCTGCCGCGGAACTCCTCGGCGATGATGGTGACCGTGGCCGCCGACGCCTTCCCGACGCCGAGGGCGAGATGCCCGGCGGCCCGGCCCATGCACACGATCAGGTACCACCGGGTCGTGGTCTTGGCGTCCTCGCGTATGTTGCTGGCGACTTGCGCCCCGAAGTGCCGGGCCGTCTCGTACCCGAACGTCGGCACGCCCGGCGGCAGCGGGAGGTCGTTGTCGATCGTCTTCGGAACGTGCGCCACCTTGATCGACCCGCCGCACCGCTGGTACACCTGGCTGCCGCCGTACGCCGTGTCGTCGCCGCCGACGGTGACGAGGTACTCGACGCCGAGCCCCTGGAGCGTGGTAATGACGCGGTCGAGGTTCGCCGGGGGCCTCGCCGGGTTCGTCCGGCTGGTGCCGAGGATCGACCCGCCGCGGTGGTAGTACGGGGCGACGTCCGGGATCGTCAGTGGTCGCGCCGCGGACGCGTCGCCGAGGACGAGGTGCTTGAACCCGTCCTGGAAGCCGATGACTTCGAGATCCTGGTTGATGGCCTCGATGGTGACCGAGCTGATGACCCCGTTGATGCCGGGGGCCGGACCCCCGCCGGTGACGATCGCCAGTTTCCCGCGGCTCGGCTTGGCCATGTGCTGCACCCTTCACTTCCCCTGCAGAGGCGGACGTTCAGTGTCAGGATCGGAACTGACGCAGCCATTTCAAGGGGCCGCAGGTCACGCTACGATAAGGCGTTGAAGCCCTCGTACGAAACCCTCGGAATCGCCGTGCCCGACCCACTTCACGCCATCCGCCTCCGCGGTGCCTGGGCTGTCGCCGGCGACGGGCCTCGCTTCCGTCTCACACGCCCGTTCGGCTGGCCCGCGGCACTCGACCCGCACGAACGGGTCTGGCTCGTCGTCGCCGGCGCCGCTCCGACCGACGCGGTCAGTGTCAACGGCACGCCCGTCGGGCCGGAGGCGGACATCACGGCGCTGCTCCGGCCGCGGAACGTGGTCACACTCGTGCGCGCCACCGACAGCTCACCAGGTGAGGTGACGCTGGAAATCCGGCGGGCGGATTCGGCTCCCGCGTGAACGTCGCGGCCTACGTTGATCACAAATCGGACGACTGGACCACGCGCGGCCGCGGCGTGAGCTAGGGTAGGCTCGGCGGACGGTACACCCGCCCGGTCGCCCCAGGTTCAAGGTCTGCGTCCGATGCCCAGCTGCCCGACGTGCCTGACGGCACTCCCCGACGCGGCCGCCGGCTGTTCCCGGTGCGGGTCATTCGCGGCCGGCTCGCAAGTGCTCCTCACCGTGGCCCTCACCCCCGAGGGCGGCCCCGGTATGGCTCGCCTCGACTCCCGCTTCACCGCCGGCCCGCCCGTCACCCCGCAGCCCGACCGCACCCTCAGCGCCGCTTCGCTCTCGGCGTCTCCCCCGCCTCCGCCGCCCGCCGTGATCGTGAAGCTCCGGGTGGTCCGCGGTCTGCGGGTCGGTGCCGAGTACCCGGTCTACGCCGGCCGGAACGTGATCGGGCGGTTCGCCGACCGTCCCGTGGACATCGACCTGACGGCGATCGAGCCGGACGGCCAGGTGTGGAGCTCGCGCCGCCACGCCTGCCTCACCCTCGACAAGGCGATGCTGGTGGTCGAGGACTTGAACAGCCTGAACGGGACGTGGGTGAACGGCTCCCGCATCCGGGCCGGCGGGGCGCTGCCGCTCAAGGCCGGCGACATCATTCAGATCGGCGTCGCCCAACTCCGCGTCGACGTAGAAGCCGCGCCGCCCCCGTCGTGACCGCGTATGCTGCCCCCGTGATCGTCCCCGGGGGTGGCGCATGGTCCGCTTCACGTCGCTGGTTGCACTCGCGCTCACGACCCAGTCGACGTTCGCGGCCGACCCGCCGCGGGTGGTCGTGTCGAAGGACGGCAAGGGGTTCGTGCGGACGCCCGGCGGCGAGCCGTTCCGCCCATGGGGCTTCAACTACGATCACGACCCGACCGGCCGCCTGATCGAGGACTACTGGGCCGACGAGTGGGACCGCGTCGACCGCGACTTCAAGGCGATGGCCGGGCTCGGTGCGAACGTAGTGCGCGTCCACCTCCAGTTCGGCCGCTTCATGACCGGCCCGAACGCGCCCGCCGCTGCGAACCTCGCCCGACTCGGCAAGCTGCTCGACCTCGCCGCGCGTGAGAGGGTGTACCTCAACCTCACGGGCCTCGGGTGCTACCACAAGGCCGACGTGCCGCCGTGGTACGACCGGCTCGGCGAGGCGGAGCGGTGGGCGGCGCAGGCCCGGTTCTGGACCGCGGTCGCGGGGCGGTGCAAGGGGCGGTCGGTCGTGTTCTGCTACGACCTGATGAACGAGCCGGTCGTCCCCGGCGGCCGGCGGGCGGGCGGCGACTGGCTCGGCCCCGCGTTCGGCGGCAAGCACTTCGTGCAGTTCGTGACGCTGGATTCGAAGGACCGCCCGCGGCCGGACGTGGCCCGTGCGTGGACCAAGCAACTGACCGCGGCCGTGCGCGCGGCCGACCCGGACGCGCTGGTGACGGTGGGGCTGGTGGACTGGAGCCTCGACCGGCCCGGATTGACCTCGGGGTTCGTGCCGGCGCGGGTGGCGCCGGAACTCGACTTCGTGTCCGTCCACCTGTACCCGGCGGCGGGGAAGTTGGACGACGCGGTGACGACGCTGGAGGGGTTCGCGGTCGGCAAGCCGGTGGTCGTCGAGGAGACGTTCCCGCTGAAGTGTTCGCCGGCCGAGTTGGGCCGGTTCATCGACCGCGCCGGCCCGCGAACGGCCGGCTGGTTCGGCTTCTATTGGGGGCAGTCGCCGGAGGAGCTGCGGCACTCGCGCGAGTTCAAGGACGCGCTGACGCTCGGCTGGCTGGATCTCTTCGAGCGCGAAGCACGGGCACGGCGCCCGAAGAACTAAGGGCGTGCCGGGAGCTTTCGCTTCCGGCACCCCTGTCGGCCGCGTCACTCGGACTGCGGGCCGCGCGGGCCGACGTCGAACCGGGCGGCGTGGAGCACCTCGCCCGTCTCGTCGTCCTGCACCAGCGCGATCACCTGGAGCTTTGCCATCTCGAGCGGCCGGGCCGCGGTCGGGAACGGCCGCTCGTTCGCCGCGTATTCGTCGAGGTACTTCGTCAGCTCGGAGCGGACCTGCGACACGTCCACCGCCACCGTCTGCTTGCCGGCCTTGTCCGTCAGCGCCTTCCCCGCGGCCCCGCCCGGCATCGCCCGGACGACAGAGTGGTGGAACCGCAGCCGGTTGCCGCCGACGTACTTCACCGTGTCCTCGACCAGTAGCAGCCGCAGCTTCGTCTCGCCGCCCGCGGGCACGCCGGCGTACTCGACCGCGACCTCGACCTTGTCGCCGGTGCGGGTGGCCTTGCCAGTCAGCTTGATCGACGTCGTCTCCTCCAGCAGCTCGTTGATGACGCCGGTGTACGCCCCGTACTTGGCCTCGGCGTTGGCCATGCCGCCGCCGCCGCCGGCCTTCGGGGTGCCGTTGAACAGCGTCGTCGGCGTGCCGCCGACCTTCCCCGGGTGGAACTTGCGGTAGTAGTCCCAGCGGGCGATCGCGTCCTTGTTCGTCATCGGGTCGGGGCCGGGGATGTGCATGTGGTATTGGATCAGCACCAGGTCCTTCGACTGGTAGCTCTTGTGGAGCGCGTCGAACGCCACGTCCGCGGCGACGCACGGCGGGCACTGGGCGCCGGTGAACAGCTCCATCACCACGGCGCGGTTGGCCTTCGAATCCTTGCGGCCGGCGAACGGCTCCGGCTTGAACGGCGGCACCGTGGCGTTGTACTCGTCGTCGAGCCGCTTCTCGAGCCGCTGGAGGCGGCCGTCCACCTCCTTCAGCTCGTCGCCGCCGGTCGTGGTCAGCGCCGTCTTCAGGGCGGTGAACACCTTCACCTGCGTGGCCGCCGCCGGCTCCTTGTCGGTGAACCCCTTCGTGAGCGGGCGGAGGGCGTCGGCCGCGGCGGCTTCGAGCCCCTTCACCCCGGCCAGCGACTCGGCGGCCTGCACGGTCACGAACCGGGCGTAGTCCGGGCCGTAAGGGGCGGCGCGCTTGCCGATCGTGGTCAGCAGCGAGCGCGCCTCCTCGGCCTTCAGCTCCGCCTTCGCCCCGAGTTCGATGAGCGACAGCGCGGCGTCGATGGCGACCGGCTGGTCGGCGGCCGCGCTGACAGCCTTGCGGAGGAGCCCCGGCACCTTCGCGTCGGCCTCCTTCGCGGCCTCGTCGGCCTGGGCGAGGAGTTCCTTCTTCTTCTCGGCGTCCTTCGTGGCCCGGGCCTGGAACCGGAGGGCGTTGGCCTTGTTGGACAGCTTGTTCGCCTCCGCGATCTCGGGGACGGCCTTCCCCGGCGTGAACGCGGCCGTGATCTCGTCCTTGTCCGTGCGGGTGAGCTTCGCCCGGAACTGGATGTTCTCGTTGCCGAACGAGCCGAGGATGGTGTCCTCCGCCTTGCCAGTCACGCCGCTGAACGCGGGGCCGTTGCTGAACGTGATCGACACCCGGCCGCTGGCAACGGTCGCGGCCTTCACGGTGAACGGCTGTCCGTTGGGCGGCGTGGCGACGACCTTCGCGGTGGCCTTGTCGCCCTTGGCGTCGATCTTCACGATGCAGTAATTCTGTTCGGCCGAGCTGCCGCGGGGGGAGTAGCTCAGGAGCCAGTTGCCGGCCGGGTCGGCCTGGGCGGCGGGAGCGGGAGCGTTCATCGCGGCGGCGGTGGCGAATACCACGACCGCGGGCCAGGCAAGGCGTCGCATTGGGCAACCCCTGGGTGAAGGAGCCCCGCCACCCGGCGCAAGACGGCCGGGAATGTTGACTCGCGGGGTGAGGTATAAGTAGGCCGCTCCCGCGGAGTTGCCAGGGGGACGTGGCCCACCCGTGGCAACGGGTGGGCTTTCGGCGCGTCAATAGGCCCGAGCGAAGATCACGCGGCGCGGCGACGGCTTGCCGGTGAACAGGCACACCCCGGGCTCCCCGCTGTCGTTGAACGGCAGACAGCGGACCGTCGCCTTGTACTCCTTCTGCACCTGGTCCTCGACCTCGCGGCTTCCGTCGTAGTGGGCGGACACGAACTTCAGCCCCGAGCCGCCCTCGTCGCCGTCCTTCTCGACCGGGAACAGCGCCTGGAACTCGGCCAGCGTGTTCACCGTCACCGTGTTCGCGTCGCGGAACGCCTTCGCCTTCTCGAACAGCTTCACCTGAATGTCGCGGAGCATGGCGTCGATGTGCGCCGCGGCGCCGGTCAGCGGTACGCCGAACTGCTTCCCCTCCTTGCCGGGCACGTCGCGGCGGGCGACGGCGCACGCCGCCTTCTCGATGTCCTTCGGCCCGATCTCGACGCGCACCGGCACCCCGCGCAGCTCGTGCTCGGCGTAGCGGAAGCCGGGCTGCTTGTCGAACATCGTGTCGATCTTCACCGCGATCGGCTCGTAGCCGTAAAAGTCGTCGCGGGGGAGGGCACGTAGCTCGGCGGCGAGCGCCTCCGCGGCGGCGATGCTCGGGCCGCGCTCGGCGTCGTTGCGGCCGAGCGGCACGATGACGACGTGCGTCGGCGCCAGCCGCGGCGGGCAGACGAGGCCGTTGTCGTCGGAGTGCGTCATGATGAGGCCGCCGATGAGGCGCGTGCTCACGCCCCAGCTCGTCGCCCAGGCGTGCTCCTCCTTGTTCGCCGCGTCCTTGAACGTCACGTCGAACGCCTTGGCGAAGTTCTGCCCGAGGAAGTGCGAGGTGCCGGCCTGGAGCGCCTTGCCGTCCTGCATCATGGCCTCGATGCACAGCGTGTACACGGCGCCGGGGAACTTCTGGGCGTCGGTCTTGGGGCCGACCAGCACCGGCATCGCCATCCACTCCTCGGCGAACTTGCGGTACACGTCCACCATGCGGTGCGTTTCCTCCTCGGCCTCCTTCGCGGTGGCGTGGGCGGTGTGCCCCTCCTGCCACAGGAACTCGGCCGTGCGGAGGAACAGCCGCGTGCGCATCTCCCAGCGCACGACGTTGGCCCACTGGTTGATCAGCAACGGCAGGTCGCGGTAGCTCTGGATCCACTCCTTGTACGTCCGCCAGATGATCGTCTCCGACGTGGGCCGGATCACGAGCATCTCGTCGTCGCTCAGCGCGGCCTTCGGGTCGGGCATCAGCCCCTTGCCGTCGGGCTTGGGGACGAGCCGGTGGTGGGTGACGACGGCGCACTCCTTGGCGAAGCCTTCGACGTGCTCGGCTTCCTTTTCCAGGTAGCGCTTGGGGATGAACAGCGGGAAGTAGGCGTTGACGTGGCCGGTGTCCTTGAACAGCCGGTCGAGGGCGCGCTGCATCTTCTCCCAGATCGCGTACCCGGTCGGCTTGATGACCATGCACCCGCGCACGTCCGAGTTGTCGGCCAAGCCGGCCTTCTGGACCACGTCCAGGTACCAGCGGGGGTAGTCTTTCGCGCGGGGCGTGATGGCGTCGGCCATGAGCAGGATTCCTGAGTGAACCGGGGTGGTGTTATACGAGCCGACCCGCGCTTGCCCTCGACAGCGCCGGCGGCCGGCGGTATGCGGCCGGTTCCGCGTTCGGGAGCTTCAGAATGGACCGCCGCGCCGCGTCCGGGTTCGCCTGCGGGCTGCTGCTCCTGTGCGGCTGCGTCCACCGCGGGACGTTCTCCCTCGAGAAGCTCCTCGGCTGGGAGGAGACCGGCGCGAACAACGTCATGCCGGTGTCACTGCCGACGTCCGAGCGCGTGGACGGCCTGGGCCGCCGCATCGTCGCCCAGAGCCCCTTCAGCGGGCTGGAGCCGCTGTTCCACGTCGTATGGGTCCGCGACTCGGTCCTGTTCCACCGCGGGAACGCGGAGGTGTTCATCAGCGCCGGCCTCGTGGAGAGGTGCAAGACGGAGCCCGAACTGGCCGCAGTGCTGTGTGCGGAGCTGGGCAAGATGTCCGCCGAGAAGCGCCGCGCCGCCGCCCACGGCAAGGACCGCGACGGCATCGCCAGCTTCGCGGCAACGAACCCGAACGCGCTCGACGCCGACAAGGCCGCCGAGGTTTCGCGGCAGGAGAAGGCGGTGCCGCACCGCTTCACCGCGGACGAGTTGAACGCCAAGGCCGTCGCGCGCGACCTGCTCCGCGGAGCCGGGTTCGACCCCGCCGAGCTGGACAAGGTACAGCCGCTGTTGAGGCAGTCGAACCGCGGCGACGACATCCGCAAGCAGATGGCCGGCAGCGCCGCGGCCCCGAAGTGGGAGCGGTAATCCGCACGTCGCCCTTGCCGCCGGTCGGGTGTGGGGTACTTTGTAAAGAACCTTTACGAAGTCCCCGCTCCCCACTCCCCGGGTGCAGCAATGTCGCGGTGGTCACGTCTCGGACTGGTCGCGGCGGTCGCGATCGTCCTCGGCTTCATCCCGGCGTGCGGCAAGAAGGACACGGCCGGTAAGCCGAAGATCGCGGTCGTCACGAACTGTACCGACCCGTTCTGGGATCTGGCCGAGGCCGGGGCGACCAAGGCGGCCCAGGACTTCGACGTGGACCTCACCTTCCGCCAGCCGGAGCGGATGGCGGCCGAGGTCCAGAAGCCGATCATCGACGCCTGGGTCAACCAGGGGTTCAGCGGCATCGCCGTCAGCGTCATCGACCCCGAGGGCCAGACGGAAGACCTCCGCCTCGTCGCCAAGAAACTGTCCCTGGTGACGATGGACAACGACGCCGCCGAGTCCGGCCGCGTGTGTTACGTCGGCGTGGACAACAAGGAGGCCGGGCGGGCGGTCGGGCGGCTCATCAAGAAGGTGCTCCCGAACGGCGGCACGATCGCCCTGTTCATCGGCAGCACGGCCTCGGCGAACGGCCAGGCGCGGCCGGCCGGCGTTCTTGAGGAACTGGCGACCGCGGACAAGAACGGCACGCCCGGCAAGCACCCGTCGCGGCCCGAACTGAGCGGCAAGTTCTACGGCAAGTACTTCCTCGTGGACGGCGAGCCAAAGACCGACACCGGTGACAAGGAGAAGGCCGCGGCCAACGCCCAAACCATGCTCAGTCGGCTCGACGGCGTGTCCGACGTGTGCCTGGTCGGGCTCTACGCCTACAACCCGCCGGCGATCCTTAGCGCGGTGCAGGCCAAGTCGCTCGTCGGCAAGGTGAAGATCGTCGGGTTCGACGAGAACAGCGACACGCTGAAGGCGATCGCGGACGGCCACATCGAGGGGACGGTGGTGCAGGACCCGTACAACTACGGGTACAAGTCGGTCGAGGTTCTGGCGGCCGAGGCCCGCGGCGACACCTCGAAGCGCGTCAAGGGCTCGTCCCCGTACCAGGTCATCACCCGCGACGGAGCCCCGACGCAGGACATCAACGGCCTCCGCATCCAGTTCCCGAAGGCCGCGGACTACGTCGTCACGATGCGGGAGCAGCTGCGGATCATCAACAAGTGAGTCCGACGAAGCCCGGGGACGGTCGTCCCCGGGCTTTCCATGCGCCCATGACCACCCCCCGCCTCACCGTCACCGCCGCGTCCAAGCGCTTCCCCGGGGTCGTGGCCCTGGACCGCGTGTCGGTGACGCTCGCGCCCGGCGAGGTGCTGGCCGTCGTCGGTGAGAACGGGGCGGGCAAATCGACGCTGATGAAGATCATCGCCGGCGTCTACCAGCCGGACGAGGGGACGGTACTGCTCGACGGGGCGCCGGTCCGGTTCGCCGGCCCCGCCGAGGCGACGCGGGCGAGCGTCGTGCTGATCCACCAGGAACTTAACCTGGCCGAGAACCTGACCGTCGCCGACAACCTGTTCCTCGGCCGCGAGGTGACGACCGGGGGCGGTCTGAAACTCCTCGACCGGCGGGCGATGGCCGGCCGCGCCGCCGACCTGCTGGCCCGCGTCGGGCTCCCCGCCGACCGCGTGACCCGGCGGGTCGAGACGCTGCCGCCCGGCGAGAAGCAGTTGGTCGAGATCGCGCGGGCGCTGGGCACGGCCGTCCGCGTCCTCATCATGGACGAGCCCACGTCGAGCCTCACGCAGAAGGAGACCGAGCGGCTGTACGAGGTGATCGACGCCCTCCGCGCGGACGGCGTGTCGGTCCTGTACATCTCCCACCGGCTGGCCGAGGTGAGGCGCTGTGCCGACCGCGTGACGGTGCTGCGGGACGGCAAGAACGCGGGCGAGCTGGCGCGGGCCGAGGTGACGCACGACG